>ERZ795050.922-NODE-922-length-41848-cov-7.028282_pt1 | contig 41848 bp, 27 predicted proteins | sample MGYA00375134_ERZ795050 | MGnify/ENA primary metagenome ERZ795050 (study PRJEB30179, sample SAMN05720221) | activated sludge metagenome | isolation source: Anaerobic digester | place: Japan | collected 2015-05-26 ... | reverse complement strand
GGGCCGAGCGAGCGAGAATGTGGCCCGGAAGGGATTCCGGGCCGAGCGAGCGAGAGTGTGGCCCGGAAAGGATTCCGGGCCGAGCGAGCGAGAGTGTGGCCCGGAAGGGATTCCGGGCCGAGCGAGCGAGAACGTGGCCCGGAAAGGATTCCGGGCCGAGCGGTTCGGTTGGAGGCGCATGCCCACGCAGAGCCGTGGGCATGGCACCCGGTTGGCCTGCCCTACCTGCTTATTATTGACTGGCACTGTTGAGCGAGACCGACGCTGATCACGCCAAGGTTGTTTCTCTCAACGAGCGACTTGTCGATCCGATGCTGACGACGGCTTGGACGCTGACCGAAGTTGGCGGCGCTCTCGCATCGTACGGTGTTGCCCGAACGGCACCCAAATGCTAGGATAAACAGCGTGTCGGGGCGCTCCGGATCGGCAGCGGGACGGTTTGCGGTCTTGTGAGGTAGCAGCGTCTCGGCGACAGCAGAGCGGCGGGGCGGCCGTTGAAGGCAAGCCTGGAGTTTGGGGAGGCTTGGCGTGGTAGACAAGGAGATACTGGAGGTTGAGAGGCCGCGGCCGTTCCCAGGGCTGCGAATACATGTCTCGGATGGGGGCGCACCTAGGAAGTCAGGCATCCGGAGATGATGCTGGTGACGCGGATCCTGGTCGTCGTCGCGCCGGCTGAAGGTGAGGAGGTTCCGCAGCGCAGGGGTCTATTGCGACCCGGTGCACGTTACCCGGATCGAGCCGATTAGCACAACCTTGAAGGCTTCGTGACTTTGTGCGTGTTCCTGTGCGAGGAGTACGCTGATGGATTGCAGATCTCGAATTGCAGAGTGTAGAACATGGGTCGAGATCGCAGATTCCACCTGGATTACGCATAGTCGTTGGGTCATCTGACCACGGATTGCACGGATATCACGGATCGGAGCAGGACTGGGAAGATGGTGCGCGGGCGTAGACCCTGCGGCGGGTGATGGCGGGCGGCCGGCGTTGACCGTGGCTTGTTGGATTTCATGAAAACGAGGAGTGCGGGTACGGTGAGCAGATCAGTCGTTTTGAGTTTCGCAATGATCGGAGCGAGTTATGCCTACGCGGAGGCCGACGTGAAGGTCTGGACCCGTCTGGTGGGGAGCACGAATTATGACCTGGGATACGCGGTGGCCGTGGACCCCGCGGGCAACTGCATCATCGCAGGGGCGACCCAGGGTTCGCTGGCGGGCTCGAACGCGGGGCGCTACGACCTGTTCGCGGCGAAGTATGACCCGTCGGGCAATCGCGTGTGGCTGGCCCAGCGAGGAACCGCCGAACGGGAATTCGCTTACGGGGTCGCGACGGATGCCACCGGCAACGTCTACGTGACGGGGTACACCGGCAGCGGCCTCGACGGGAACAAGAGCCTGGGGGAGTGGGACATTTTCCTGATGAAATTCGGACCGACCGGCAACTGGCTGTGGACCAGGCAGGATGGGACCGGCCCGGACGACGAGGGTCGTGCCGTGGCCACGGATTCGTCGGGCAACGTGTATGTCACCGGCTACGTGAGGGGCAATTTTCACGGAATCGCGCGGGTGGGGTCGGCAGACGTTTTCATCAGCAAGTATGACCCGTCCGGCAACCGGTTGTGGTCCGCGCTGTTCGGCTCGACGGAAGTCGATGAGAGTTTCGGGATCACGTGCGATGCCTCCGGCAACGTCTTCGTCACGGGGTGGTGCAGCGGGAGCATTGAAGGCAATCCTTATCTGGGCAACGGCGACAATTTCCTGGTGAAGTACAACAGCAGCGGGCAGAGGCAGTGGTTGCGGGTGTGGGGCACGGCCAACAAGGATACGGGTTATTCAGTGGCCTGTGACGCGGCCGGCAACGTCTACGTTTCCGGCTACTCGGCGGGGCCGCTTTATGCTTCGCCGGAGGGCAACCGCGATTACTTCCTGGCCAAGTATGATGCGTCGGGGAATCTGTTGTGGGGAAGACAGACGGGCACGGCGGGGCACGATCAGGGTTGGGGCGTGGCGACGGACCTTGCCGGCAACGTCTATGTGGCCGGAGAAACGGGCGGGCCGCTTGATGGAAACGTGCATCAGGGCGGGCTGGACGTTTTTCTGAGCAAGTATGATGCCGCGGGAACGCGTCTGTGGACGGCCGAGCTTGGCACCGCCGGCGAGGATTGGGCCGATGGCGTCGCGGTCGCCGGCAACGGGGACGTCTTTCTCGGCGGCACGACGACGGGGAACCTTGATGGCAACGCGAACCAGGGGCTTCAGGACGCGTTTGTCATGAGATTCAGTCCTGCCGCGAGCGTGCTCCCGGCCGAGCCGACCGACGCCGTGGCGACCCCCGCGACGATCTACAGGGGCTGCACCTCATCCCAGCTTTCCGCGACTCCGGGCAGCGGCGGCGACACCGTCGAGTGGTTCACCGTCAGTTGCGGGGGTACGGAGGTGACCGGGGGTGCTTCACCGATGGTCAGCCCGAGCGTTACCACCGAGTATTACGCAAGAACCAAGGACTCGGTTACAGGCCTGACGAGCAGCACGTGCGCGACCGTTGTTGTTACGGTCAACCTGCCTCTTCCGGCGGACCTCGACCAAGACTGCGACGTGGATCGATCAGACTTCAACATTTTCACTGCCTGCCTGTCGGGTTCGTCGGTACCCTGGGGTTCGGGGTGCGACGGCAGTGACCTTGACGAAGACGGCGACGTGGATCAATTGGATTTTGGCATGTTCCAACGCTGCTACAGCGGGGCAGACAAGCTGTTCGATCCCAACTGTGCGGATTGACATGGACGGCAGGATGCCGGTTCCGCACCATTGTTGACGGGCAAGATGGCGGCCCCGCGGAACGGCCCGCGTTCACGTGGTCCGGAAGCTCGCCCAGTCGATGCCCAGTTTTCTCATGCGTGCGCGAAGAGTGTAGGGGTTGATTCCCAGCAGTTTTGCGGCGCCGTAGGGGCCTTCGATGCGGCCGTGGGTTCGCTGTAAGGCCCGTTTGATGTGTTGGGCCATGGCTGCGTCGAGAGTGATCACCGCGTCATTGTCGTGGGCCTGAACGGTCGGGAGCAATCGGGTGTGGTTTGCCTGGCGGGGGGCAATTCGCGTGTTGACGCCAAGTGCCGCAGCGACTTCGAGGCGTCGTCCCATTCCGAGAATGGCCGCCCGCTCGATGACCGCCGACAATTCGCGTACGTTCCCCGGCCAATCGTATGAGACGAGCAAATCGTTATCCTCGGGGGTAGGGACCAGCGGCGGCGTGCCGAGTCGCTTGGCGGCGCGGAGGGCAAAGTGGCCGGCCAGCATGGGGATATCCTCGATTCGCTCCCGCAGCGGCGGGATGCGAACCACGAAGACGGCGATGCGGTACCAGAGGTCTTCGCGGAAAGTGCCCTCGGCGACCATGGCATGGAGATCGCGGTTGGTGGCGGCCACCAGGCGGACGTCCACGTGGAGCGGCCGCTGTCCCCCGACCCGTTCGAATGAGCCGTCCTGAAGAATGCGAAGCAAGCGGACCTGGGCGGCCAGCGGGAGTTCGCCGACCTCGTCGAGGAACAGCGTGCCGCCGTCGGCCCGCTCGAACCAGCCTTTGCGCGTCGCCACCGCTCCGGTGAAGCTGCCTCGCTCGTGACCGAACAGCTCGGAATCGATCAGTTCGGGGGGTATGGCTCCGCAGTTGACTCGCAGGAACGGTCCGGCACTTCGCGGCGAGCCCTTGTGGATGGCCCGGGCGACGACTTCCTTGCCCGAGCCCGTCTCGCCGAGGATGAGCACGGGGACGTCCGAATGGGCAACGAGGTTGACGCGTTCCATCACTTCCTTCAGGCCGGTCTCTGAACCCACCACCGAGTCGCTGATGTCCTGGCGCCCGAGCCGGGCCAGGAGCGAGCGGTTGTCGGCCTCTACGGCCTCGCGCAGTACGCTCAACTCCCGCAACTGGCGGTCGTTTTCGAGGGCCACGGCAAAAGGTTCCAGAAGCGCGGTTGCCAATTCCTCATGTTCGCGCCGCAAGCCGGAGCGGCGCTGCGTTGCGAGCACGAGCACGCCGACGGGTTCATCTTCGCGGTTCAGGGAGCCGACCATGACCTGTCCTTCGACCCCTGCGGGCAGCAAGGCGGGGTGGATTTGTCGAATCGTCGTGGCGTCGTCGCGGAGGACCTTGCCTTCCCGGCACCAAGCCAACAGTCGCCTGAACTCGTCGGGGCTGCACTCGTTGCGTGTTTGTTCGGGGGCGGCTGCGGTGCCGCAGACGCCAGCCGCGACCGTTTCCACGGCCGATCGGGGGGCGTCGAGCCGTCGCACCAGAACCAAGTCGACCGGCACTCTGCGGGTGAGGACCGGCCCTATTCGGGAGACTGATTCACCAATCTCGATGTGCTTGCAGGCTTCCCGCCAAACATCCAACAAAACGGGCATGAATCGTCTCATGAGCAATACCGTTAAATATGACGGATCACTGGCAAATAAGACACCTATTCTATGATATTTAACGGACTTTTCAAGAGAAGCGCTTAGCTGTTTTGGCAAAGGCCCCGCACAGTACTGATAATGCGTTTTTGGGACCTGGCACAAGGTTTGCCTATATTCTCATTGTCTGGGGGGGGAAGCTGCAAGCCGTGGAACGTACAGAGGGGTCGTTTTTGGGAGAATTAGCCACCTGTCGGCGGCCACACCGGTGAGTTGGGATAGGGACAGCTGACCGCCTGCCGGGTGTGTGAGATGGGAGACACGACGCATGGCGGACAATGCGCTAGTCGGCAAATCAATCCAAGCGGCGGGGGTGCCTCGGCGTTTTTGGCTTCTCGGGCTCGGCATGGCAGGCGTCTTGGGTTTCCTTGCGGTACATACCTTGTACCCCGAATGGCATCTGCTGCCGCAGGCGACAAGCCAGTACCGTCCGGCGACGCTGCTGGCCGTGTTTCTGGCGGCATTCATTTGCGAGTATATCGATTCGGCCCTCGGCATGGGTTATGGGACGACGCTGAGCCCGATGCTGCTGATGTTCGGTTTTGACCCGCATGCAGTTGTGCCCTGCGTTCTGATCAGCGAACTGATTACCGGCGTGACGGCCACGCTCATGCACCATCGGGACGGCAATGTGGACTTTTTGCGGGACAAGAATGCTCGCGGAACGGCCATCCTGCTTTCTGTTCTGAGTGTTGTGGGAGCGGTGATCGCGGTCCGACTAGCCAACAAGCTTTCTGTTCCAGGGCTGAGGTTGGCGATCGCCACGGTGATCCTGGCGACGGGCGTTTTCACGCTGGCCACGGTTCGGCGGCAGCTTCGTTACCGCAAGAGCCATATTATCACTGTGGGGGCCATTGCGGCGTTCAACAAGGGTCTCAGCGGAGGCGGGTACGGCCCGTTGGTAACGGCGGGGCAGGTCGTCTCGGGGCTGTCTCCAAAGCATGCCGTGGCGATCAGCTCTCTGGCTGAAAGCTTCGTCTGCCTGGTGGCGATCATCGCCTCGCTGTGGCTGGGGAAGGACCTGAATTGGGGTCTGGCTTTGCCTCTGGCCGTCGGAGCGGTGATGTCGGTTCCGTTGGCCACGATGACGGTTCGCTGGTTGCCGGAGAAGGCTATGCGGGCCAGCGTCGGTGTGATGACCATTGTTCTGGCGATTGTCATGCTGACCGGCGGGAAAGCATGAGTGGGGCCGGGGGTTTTGAGGCACATCACGGCGCACTGGCGTCATAGAACGGCGGGCCTATCTGGAAGTGTGAGGAAACGACGGAGCGGTCAGCCCGGGTGAGGCCGGTCGCTGCGTTTTTCCGTTTTGTGAGCCGTGGGGGGTGGATCAGTCCGTTGGTGACGCGGGCGGTGCCGTGCGAAAGCCGGCCACTTGCTCGACATCGGTTCGGCGGTCCTGGGCGATCATCCGAAGCGCATCCTCCAAGCCTGTGTCGATCAGGATGGCGGTTTGATCGTCAGCGGAGACCGCAAAATCGCAATTCAGGTGTATGGCCGTTTGTGTGCCGTAGGGCGTGTTCCGGGAGCGGGCCTTTTTCCAATCAGGCGTGTGACCATCTTTGACGGCAATGCTTTCCTCGGGGCAGATGAGCCGCACCTGGCTGTACCGCCCTGGGGCCAGGTCGGCGCTGGCGAGTACGCAGGGCCGTCCTTCGTTTGTTTGCAGCAGATCGATGACTTGCTCGCCGTCGCGGATGACGACCCAGGCATCGTGATTGTCCGCATGTCGGACCTCGATGCGCGAGACCGTCAGCCTGGTTGTCCCAACCCGCTCCGCAAGGCATGGACTGTTTTTGACAAGCACCCGAAGTGTGCCCGTTTCCCTGTGGGGCCGAGGGGCGAAGCCGCGTCCCACAGAAGAACCGCCAAGAAGAAGACCGAGGGTGATCGCCAACACGCAGACCGACGAACACGCGCCGATACCGATACGCTTTGCGAATGTGTGCATCACGTTAAATATAGTAAATGTGGCGGGGCAAGGGCGGGCAATTCGATCAGCCGACCGCATCTGTTTCAATGGGCGGGGGTTGTCAATCGGTTGTTATCGGGAGTCCTTTTGTGACTGCGCCTGCAAACGTCATGTTTTCGGACTCACCGGGTAGCCGGCCCGCCGGAAAACCATGAGCCCCGAGCAGGATCGCTGCCCGGGGCCCTGTTGGCATTCTCAGGTTGTGCTTTGGGGGATCATTCCGCCTTATAGCTGATCCCGGTCAGCGGTTTGCCGTCCGGGTCGCGGATGGCACAGCAGAAGGCCCAGTCACCGCCGCCCTGAACAACCTTGATAAGCAATGTGTTTTCGCCCTTTTTCAGCGTCGCCTTCACTTTGTCCTGGTCGCAAGCGCAGGGGCGGTTGACCTTGTTGGCATGGATCAACTGTCCGTTGAGCCAGACCTTGATCGCATCGTCGCTGCCGAAGGCCATCTGCACCTCTCGCTCGCTTTCGGAGATGACCGTCGTCCGCACGTAGGCGCAGCAATTGTTGCCCTTGCCGAGATCGAAGTGCCCGGGATGGTCGGGGTTGGTGACATTGAGCGGCTTCCATTCCTTAACATTGCCCTGCGGTTCCTCGGGCGGAAAGACGACGTCAAAGGTTTCCAGGCCTTCCTTGCCCTTCTGCTTGTAGGGGCCGCTGACCATCCAGGACGTGCAGTAGCTCGTCAGCGCGTCCCGCAGGGCGTCAATGGCGTTCTTTTCCGAGTCGGTTTTTGTGAGTCTGGAGAGCTTGTCGACAGCGTCGAGAGCCGCTGCATGGTTGCGTCCGGCAATGCGCTTTGACACCGACACCGCCGCCGCAAACGCTTCAGCGTGCAGATCGCCGTCGACCAGCGACATCAATTCGTCGAGTGCCTTGACGCTGGGGATATCGCCGATTGCCGACACGATGAGTTTCTTGTCATCGGCGTTATTGGCGAGACTCATTGCCGTAGTCAGGGTCTGGAGGCGCTCCTCGGGGCCGCCCTGTTCGCGTGCCAGCCGCACGTAACCGCGAAGGGCGACCGAGCGGTGCGTTGCGTTCTCGCTCGACTTGGCGATGAGCAGCAGGGCATCCATCGCCGAGGCGTCGCCGAGCTGGGCCAGCGCCAGAACCGCCGCATCCTTGACCGCGGGTTCCTTGGCTTCGCGTGCCAGCCGGGCCACTGCCTGACGGGCTTCGGGGCCGCGCTGGCCGAGAACGTCGATGATCAGTTCCGCCGTTTCGGGTTGTGCGTTTCCGAGAGCGGCCAGCAGCTTCCGGGTCACCTCGTCGCCGGGGATTTCCTGGATGCTGCGAGCGGCGACCATCCTCATGCGGGCGTCATCGCCGTTAAGGACGTCGAACAGCATGGGGAGGGCCTTGGTCCCGCGTGCGGCGGCAATGCCCTGGAAGCCGGCGATGCGAATACTCTCCGGCCGGCTCTTGTCATAGAGCCGCTCGTAAATTGCCGCTGCCTGGTCGGCCGAGCCCTTGGCGATCAACTCTTCGCCGCATTTCATGGCCGCTTCGGCTATCGAGGCGTGTAATGTGGGGCGAGGCTTTTCCAGCAGTGCGGTGACGGCCTTGATTGCCTCGGGCGTCCGAATGTCGCCCAGGGCGCACACGGCGGCGGTCGCCACGGCGTCATCCGGGCTGCTCGTCAACTTGGCGATTGCGTCCACCGCCTGACCGTCCCTGCGAAATGCGAGGCCGTTGATCATGGCGATCTGCCACTTGGACGTGTCGGCTCGGGCCAACTCGGCCCGAAGCGATGCTCCGGCTTGCGGCGAGGGATTGTTTACGAGCGCGCGCCGGGCGGTTTCGCGGATGTCGGCGTCCTCATCGCGCAGCAGCTCTGTCAGCCTGGCCACGACCTCGTCGCGGCCCAGGGGCTCAACCTTGCGCAGGATCCAGATGCGGGCCGGCTTGGGCACATCGGGGCCCACCTTGGTCATCATTGCTCTGCAGAGGGCTTCGCGCTCGGCTGCTTTGCCGGGAGCCCCGGCCTCGTGGCAGAGCTTTTCGAGGGCCTGTTGGGGATCCTTGCGTTTTGGGATGTCCGGATCGCTCATGCCGGGTATCCACTCGGTAATCTTGTCAATGTACTGCTTCTCCAGATCGGATGCAGGCGCAGCCGCCGTGGTGTTCAAGAGACAGGCCGTTGCCGCCAGAGTCAGCAGCCCAAGAAGCGTGCATTTTCTCATCATGTGATGTTCTCCTCAGTTGTTACAGACGCCATGGAGCCCGTTTGGGGCGGTCCATCCAGCGGCTTGCCTCGCTGTCACCGATGATTTCCCGTTTTTCCGGGTCCCATTTGATTGGGCGCCCCAGCCAGTAAGCGATGTTGGACAGGTGGCACACGGTCACCGAGCTGGCCCCGATGGCCACATCGCAAATGGGCCGCTTGCGCGAGCGGATGCAGTTGATCCAGTCCTGCCGATGGCCCGGGCTCTTGTAGAGGTGAACATCGTTCGGGCCGAGAGGTTCTTCGGCGATCGATTTGGGCTCGGCCTGGAAGTAACCTCGGTTCACCTCGATGTCGCCTTCCGTCCCGCTGAAGAGCACTCCGTTGGCCTGGGCCCGCTGCATGATCACGCCGTTGGCATACTTGAAGGTCATGTGTTCGACGTCTTTGCCGTTGGGCGGAATGATCTCGACGGGCCCGCTGCCGTCCATGCCCATGCCCCATTGGGCGATGTCATAGTGGTGAGCGCCCCAGTCGGTGGTCATGCCGCCGGAGTAGTCTCGGATCTTTCGCCACCCGCCGCCGTAGTTGCCGCTGCATCGTTCGGCGTTGTATGGTTGCCAGGGGGCCGGTCCCAACCAGCGATCCCAATCGAAGCCCTCGGGCACAGGTTGCTCGGGCAGATAGGCTTCTTGTGAAGGCTCGCCGATGTTGACGGTGACCGTCTGCAGTTTGCCGATCCGGCCGCTGCGGACCAGTTCGCAGGCCAGACGGAATTCGCGGTCGCTGCGCTGCTGGCTGCCCGTCTGGAATACGCGGCCATAGCGCCGAACGGTATCCACGAGGTCCCATGCCTCCTTGATGGTCAAGGTCAGCGGCTTCTCGCAGTAGATGTCCTTTCCTGCCCGGGCGGCCGCGCAGGCGATGATCGCGTGCCAATGATCGGGAACGGCGATCAGGACGGCGTCGATGTCGTCACGGGCGAGCAGGTCTTCGAAATTGTTGTAAGCCGCGCAGCCTTTGTAGTCGCCGGCCTGGCGATCGGCCGCGTACTTCTTGTCGGCCTGTTCTTTTCGCCTTTCCCGCACGTCGCGACGGACGTCGCAGGCGGCCAGGACTTGGAGCTGCTTGTCTTCCAGGAAGCCGTCAAAGTGCCCCCCGCCCATGTTTCCGATCCCGATGAAGCCGACGGTGATGCGTTCGCTGGGAGGCAGCCATCCTCCGCGTCCCAATGCCCAAGCGGGCACGAAATAGGGCACTGCCAGTGCCCCGGCCGCCCTTTTCAGCAGCGTCCGCCGACTCACCCTTGCTCGTTGAGTCATAACCAACCCTTTCCCTTTGAGAATCTCGATCGATGCCCGGATCGACCGGTGATCCGGCGCGACTTTGAGGATGACAGCTTACCACCGGCAGGGGGACGTGGAAATGGCCGACCGTGTCTCAACAGGGGGCTTCAAGTCGGGTCTGCGGCGCGGCCGGCAGGGGTATGTTGTGGCTGGAACGGGCGGGTTCTCCGCCCGTGCAGGCTCGGGCGGTAGAAAAGACCGGAGGCATGCCGCCAATGGCGTCCCTGCCCGAATCGTCTCACTGCCTCGGGGAGCTCACCGGTCCGGGACAAGTCCGAAATGGTTTGGGCGAGGGTGGCATCGGATGAGCATCCGAAGGTTTTTGACCACAGTCGTTAAAAAGAAGAGCCACACGACCACCGTCGTATGGCTCTCAGGTGCTGTTGAATTCCGTCAGCCCGGTCGGGCAACCTTACCGTCGGCGATACAGGCATGCCAGGCCGCCGAGGGCCAGCAAGATCATCGCCGCCGGTTCGGGCGTGACGACCAGGTTATCGATCCGGACCGAACCCGGAGAATTCATGCTCCGGATCTTGATCACGAAGGCCATGCTATCAGCCGTTGCCACGAAGTCGCGTGACTGCTGATGGTAATTGCCGTCCCAGTTCCCCAGACCGATCCATGTCGAGCCGGTCAGGTGGCCGGGGTAATCTTCGGTGGCTCCCCAACCGATCGGATTATCGGGGACGTTCATGACATTGAAGGAAGCACTGGGCTGGTGGTCGTCTCCCGTTTTCAGTCCGGGATTTCCTTTGTCGAACCCGACATCAGCCTGGAAATCGAACGTCAGGGTGTAAGCTTGGCCCACTGTCAGGCCGGTGATGAAGGTGCCGGCGAAGATGTCATTCCAATCTCCACCGCCGGGCGTCATCTTCAGGGCGGCATTGCCCTCGGTGAGATTCGTGGAAGAACTGACAGCCCAGTTCCCCCAGTTGTTCCAGCTCTGTTGGGCGAACTTCCAGCCAGCGGGCACCTGTGAGGCGGTACCATTGAGAACCTTGAAGTCGCCACCCGCCCAAGCGGCCTCGTTATCGAACTCGCCCTCGATGTCGACGGTCGCACTGCTGTAAGGCAAGTTCACACCGTCGGACCAGACGACTGCGGCCGTGGCCGGCATCCCGAACGCCAGGACGGCCAACAATCCACCAGCAATAGTTAGAAAGTTCTTCATCTTCGACTCCTCCTCTTTGAAAGACTAAAGACCGCCGATACTTGAAACCCTCGGACGAATTGGCTTGGTCGTTTGCCCTCTACAGCCTTTCGCCTCCTTGGAGTGTTAAGGCGGACCGCCTTTTTGCGGGCCGCAACCCAAGCGCTCTGCGATCCAGAAACATGCGCGCAAGGCGCACAGATGTCTGGCTGTAAGGTTCTAAGTGACAGCCTGTATCATAACGGGTGCCCCATAGCGCGGCAAGACAGAAACTGCCGAGAATTCGTCCTCGCGCTGGTCGAACGGCATGCGGCTTTCAGCTTCGGTAAAGTATTGGCGCATTAGGATCATCTGAGGCAATAATATGTTGATTAGGGTAATGACCATCAACCATAAATGAAAAACCAGATCACTTGATTTTGATCTGTTCGTGCCATCAGATTACGGTTTGGAGGCGGGTTGGGCGTGGGGCTGGAGAGCAAGGGCCACGTTCATCCTGGGCGAGGGCGTTTCGTGGGCCGATTGCCGGTCCAGAGGGTGCCACGCGCAGGGTGGCGGCGGTACCCGGATAGCAGCCGAATCGCCAAGCAGGCCGGTATCGCCTAAGGCGGACCGCCTTTTTGTGGGCCGCAACCCAAGGGTACCGCGATCCAGAAACATGCGCGCAAAATGCGCACCAGTCGCGACGGAAGAGACTATATTGTCTGATCGCAGCGGCACTGTTGGGCGTCGTGTTTCCTGGTGAGCGGCGGCAGAGGCGCTCGCGCTATGGTCAGAATTATGGCGTACTGGAACAGAAGGCAAGCCGGGCGGTGCCGGTGGGGCGTGGTGCTCGTCGCGGCTGCGGTTGCTGTTGTCGTCCTGCCATGTTGGGTTTGCGCCGAGCAGTCCCGGGCGTCCAAGCCGGCGGCCATCGGTACGAGATTCGGTAAAGATATCCCCAAGTATCGCATCTACCCGCTTCGCAACGGTCGATGCGAGATCGCCGGTAATGACGCGTTTGAGGGGGGCGATCCGGCGCAGAGTTATGAATACGTTCTCTATGTCTGGCTGATTCTCGGGGGCGACAAGCCGATGCTCGTCGACGCGGGGCTGAGCGATGTCGCGGAGATGAACCGAGGAGCGGCCGCGGTGTTGAAGAAGCCGATCACTCAGGACCCGACGGAAACCGTGGCCGCGCAACTTGCCCGATTCGGCCTGAAGCCCGCGGAGATCGGCCACGTGTTCATCACTCACCTGCACTTCGACCACGTGGACGGGCTGGATGCTTTCACCAACGCCAGGATCTACATCGGAAAGCAAGAATGGCAACTGGCCACGGCCAATGACTGCAAGGGCAGTTGGGGCCACGGCCGCATCATGTTCATGCTTCGGGACAACCCCGAGTGGAACAAGCGTCTGGTGCTCGTCGAGGACGAGGAGGTCTTGCCGGGCATTGAGTCGTTCTTTGTCGGCGGACATACGCTGGGCTCGACGGCCTATCAGGTCAACACCGCGCACGGGCGTACGGTGCTCACCGGCGATACGGTGTCGCTGCTTGCCAACATCGAGAAGGACATTCCTGTCGGCGTGCGGATGGACCTGGATCAGTGCAGGGCCGGCATGAAGAAGATCCGCGAAAGAGCGGACATCGTCCTACCCAGCCATGACCCGACGACCCCTCGTCGCTGGCCTCCGGTCGCGCCGGGTTTGCCGCGATATACCATCCGGGCCATCAAGGTCGGCCAATGTGAGGTCCGCGAGTATATCAGCTTCCAAGACAGCGAGGGCCAGGACACGCGCATGTATAACCTGTACGTTTGGGCCGTTCTCGGCGGCCCGCACCCGATTCTTGTTGAGACTGGCCCGAATCCCAAGCATGTCGGCGATTTCAACAGGGCCACGGCCAAGTACATTCCCGGCGGCGTCAGGCAATTGCCGGAGGAAGACACGCTCATTGCTCTGAAGCGGGTCGGCATCGATCCATCTGACGTCAGTCACGTCATCGTGACACACCTGCACGCGGATCATTACGACTATTACCCTGCTTTCCCCAACGCCCGGTTGGTGGTGAACCGGCGAGAGTATGAACAGACTCGCGGTGACGCCGACAACCCCGAGGACCGCGGTCACTTGAATCCCGAAGTTTTCGCTGCGATCCGCTCGCATCCTGAAAAGCTCATTCTGGCGGAGGACCAGGAGATCCTTCCGGGCATCCGAACGGTCCCGCTGGGTTGCCACACGCCCGGCAGCCAGGGAGTGCTGGTTCAGACGCACGTCGGGCCAGTGATGCTCACGGGCGATGTTGTCTACCTGTACGAGAACATCGAACGAGACCGCCCGGCCCGGAGTCCCGATCCGCGAGTCTGCCAGGAAGCCATGGCCAAGATCCGGACACTGGCCGACATTGTGTTGCCTGCCCATGACCCGCTGACGCTTGTTCGATGGCCGGGCGGCGTCATCGGCGCCGAACCGGGCAGCGTGGCGACGCGGCAAGCCGCGAAATGACGGGCTTATCAATACTGTCAAGCCATGCACGGACCGCACAGGACATCGGTGCGAGGCATACCAGCCATTGCCAGTCAATAGGAAGCCGGGCTGACGAGAATCCGCCCTGACTTGTTCTCCGCGCTGAGCGGGCGTGGGCCCAATCAAAATCGCCAGATAGCGCGCCCGATGACCGATAAAAGCCATTAGTATGGTCCACCCTCGTGGACAGGCGATTCTCCACGTGATCGGTGTCTGTCACGGCGGCGTACAGACGGTGCGATTAAAGACCTATCCGGAAACCCCGAACGTCGACCGGCTGGAAGGCGGTCCCACACGGACTCCGGTGATAGGCTCCAGGTCGCCGCGACCTTCATCCAGGTCGGACCGCCTTTTTGCGGGCGGCAACCCAAACGCGCTGTGATCCCGAAACGTGCGCGCAGAATGGGCACTGGTTGCGACGGGCAAGACCAAGACGGCCTTGGTGAGCGGGCCGCGCTGCTCACGTACGTTCAACCTATGAGGATGCCAGTGTCGAGTGCCGGGGTGCGGTCGCCAGGCAGGCGAATGACGACGGTCATTCTTTTCCTGCTTGCCCTGGTGGCAGGTCACAACTCGCAGGCGACGCACGGCGCCGAGTCAGCCAGAATCACGATTCTTGCTGCCCCACAAGCGATTTATCGCAAGACAATCGACAGCATCGAAACCGCCGCGAAACAGAAGAAGTGGTCTTACGTCATGGTGGAGTTGCCCGCACCCCCTGAGCAACCTCAGCCGGAAGACTCCGTCGATTCGGACAAGGCTTCAGCTTCGCCCGCGCCGGCGTCGCGACCGGCGTCTTCGGGTGTTTCTCTCCAGGACGTCCGGAGCCGCCTTGTTCAGACTCGGCCGGCGGTGGTGATCGCGGTCGGGACGGAGGCCACGATTCTGGCGCTGGAATCGGTTCCCGATGCGGCGGTCGTGTTTTGCATGGTGCCCAACGCTCTGGACGCATCTTTTCTGGCGGAGGACAGCCGACACAGGGCCCGCGTGGCGGGGGTCACCACGGATATTTCGCCGGTTGAGCAGATCGCGTGGGTGACGCAAATGGACGAGGGTGTCAAGAACATCGGCGTCCCGTTCAGCAGCCGAACGCGTCGCACGGTCGAGGCGCTGCGCAAAGCGGGGCAAGATCGCGGAATGACCATTACGCCGATCGAAACGAGCAAGAACGATTTTCTGAAAGCCGCGCGTCTTCTGGACAGCAATCGTTGCGACGGCGTCATCATGGTGCCGGATGCCGACGTGTATAACACGGCCACCGCGCAGCGCCTTCTTCTCTGGGGCATTCGTGCTCGCAAGCCGGTTTGGGCTTTCTCAAGCAAGATCGTCAAGGCGGGAGCGTTTGCCGGCTGGCAGGCCGATGACGAGTCTATCGGGCGCCAGACGGTCGATCTGGCCGACAAGATCGCGGGCGGCACCAAACCGGCATCGATCGGGGTGGTGTATCCGGCCAAGGTCATTTGCTCGATCAACCATCGAAGCACAGAGATGATCGGTATTTCGCTGGCCGACGACATATTGGCCAAGATTCCTGAACAGTACGGAAGGAACGACTAGGTGAGGATACTGCGGCGTACAACGAGATTGATCGACATGATGCCTCGAGCCGTGCAAACGGTGGAGCCGAGGGCGAGGGACGTCTGGAGAAGGCGGTTTCGTCCCCGGCCGTGGCCGGCGGCATGGGCGATCGCTTTGACTTTTCTTGCGAACGTCCCAGTTCTGGGTCAATCGCGGCCGGCCAGTGCACCGGCCGAGGATCCCGTGGGGCAGGCCGAAGCGCTCGATCGGTTCAGCCTGCCGCAGGACGGCTTGAACGACATGGAGGTGTTCAATCTGGACATACCCGAAGTAGACGTGGTACAGACCGCAACCAGAAGCCCGAAGCGGATCATGGACTTGCCTTACGCCGTCAGCGTGGTGACGGCCGACGACATCCGTCGATCGGGGGCGCGTTCGGTCCCCGACGCGCTGCGATTGTTGCCCGGAGTGGACGTTGCGGACCTGAGCTGGGGTTACTCCGGCGTGTCGACAAGAGGCGCCCACGGACTGACGGCCGATCAGGTTCTGGTGTTGATGGACGGCCGCCAGATGTTTGATCCCATCCTGGGAGCGACGTTCTGGTATTTCTGGCCGATCCAGCTTGAAGATATCGAGCGGATCGAAGTGCTCCGGGGTCCGGCGGGCGTCACGTGGGGTGCCAACGCGCTGAACGGCGTCATCAATATCGTGACCAAGGACCCTGCCGATCAGGTGGGTCTGACCAGTACCGTCAGTGGGGGATCACGAGGGGCCCACAAGGAGCACCTGGGATACGGCTATGCCGATGAGAAGCTCAAACTGCGGGTGTCAGGCGAATACGAGAGCAGCGACGGCTTCCGCAAGGGCGGTTCGATCCTGCAACAACTCGATGATGATTTTCTGGGCGGACGGACCGGCGTCCACATGGTCTATGACGCCACGCCGAAGGATGTTTTCACTCTGTCGGGCGGTAACAGCGTAGCCGGCGGGGGCAACCCGACTTCTCCGAGCTTCTTCCCTCCGGACAAACTCAGTCCCAGGTCGCAGACCGCCTTCCTGCTGGGCAAGTGGGATCATCGGGTCGCTCGTGACAACCAATTCGGCATCAATGCTTACGTCAACGACTACCATTTCGAGCCCGGCGCCAAGACGATCGACTATCGCTACCAGCAGATTGCTCTGGAGTTCAATCACAACTTCAAGCTGGGCGACAATCACACGCTGACGTGGGGTCTGGACAGCCGGACCGACCTGATTGACGGCACCAACTCGGATCCTCACTTGATGACCCGGGACTACGTCAGCAGCGCGACGATCGGTCTTTACGTGCAGGACGAGTGGAGGTTTGCTCCGCGATGGGCTCTGGAGCTGGGCGCCCGGATCGATTACGAGTTTTATGGGGGCTTTCAGCCGAGCGGGCGGATCGCCCTGTCCCACAAGTTTTCCGACGGCTCTCTGGCCTACGGAGCGGTGTCTCGGGCGTTCCAGATGCCGCCGGTGGGAGGCCGCTTTGCCGATTTCGTGCTGTACAGCGGCCTGATACACCAGACCGCCGACCCCGAGACGGACCCCCAGACGGTGATTGCGTATGAGTTAGGATACCGGAAGAAGTTCCTTTCGGACCGACTCACCACGAATTTCAACCTGTTCTGGCACGACATGGACGACGTGATCACCGCCACGACCATGGAATTCGGCCCGCCGGGCCTGCTTCAGGCGAAGTACGACAACCGGGCCTCCGCGGCGATGTACGGGTTCGAATTCGAGGCGAAATACGCGGCGACGAAACAGTTGACTTTGCTGGCCCACTATACCTATCAATGGATGGATTGGTTCGGGCACGTGCCGTACACCGACAAGGATTTCATCACCCCGCCCGAACACAAGTTCATGATCGGTGCACAGTACGATCCGGTGAAAGACCTGCATCTATCGGCTTATCTGCATTATGTCGATACGGTGAAAGCACCCAACGGGACCATGGCTCTTCTGCCGATGCAGATTCCGCCTTACTTGCGGCTCGACCTGAGGGCCGAGTACGAGTTCTGGAAGAAACAGGCCGCCGTGGCGGTGGGTGTTCGCAATCTTCTGGACCCGGACCATCCCGAGGGCGGGACGACCTTTCTCAACAATGCGGAAGTGCCGCGGATGGTCTACGCCGAATTTCGGCTGAGTCTCAAATAGTCCCGGCGTGCGGCCTTGCGGTCGGACTATGAACCGAGGGGCGAATGATCGCGGCGTTGGCGCGGCAGGCGCGCGGTGACGCAAACGCCTCCCTCGGGGTTGTTCGCGACCACGAGGCTTCCACCGATCGTTTCCGCCCGCTCCCTCATGCCCGGTATTCCCAAGGAAATCGCGTCGGTCGGCTCCTGTTCTTTCAGGCCGACGCCGTTGTCACGAATCTCCAGCACCAGCAGGTCGTCGACCGCCCTGATGTTCACCCGGCAGAAGGTTGCCTTGGAATGGCGGGCCACGTTGGTTAGGGCCTCCTGGACAATCCGAAAGGCGGTGGTTGCGAGAGGCTCGCTCACCGCGAGGTTCGGCGGTACCACCTCGACTCTGCAGCGGATGCCGGCGTACTGTTCGAATTCAGCCATGTGCGATCGGACGGCCTCGACCAGCCCCTCGTGGCCGAGTGCGGCCGGTCGGAGGCTGCGGGACAGCGTCCGTACGCTGGTGATCATCCGGCTCACGTACTGAATCGATTCGTCGATTCGCTCGACGACGTCGTCTCCGACGTCGCCGATTCGACGGCCCAGCCACCTCAGGTTGAGGTTGAGGGCGGTGAGCATCTGACCGAGTTCGTCGTGGAGCTCGCGGGAAACGCGGGCTCTCTCTTCTTCGAGCCGGCGATTTGCCTCGGCACTCAATAATCGGAGTTCCCGTTCCTTGCGCAGCAGAGCCTCCTCTGCTTTCTTTCGGCGGGTGATATCCAGCTCAATGCCCTCCCACATAAGTGTTCCGTCCGGAACGACCCGAGGTGAAGAAATGAAACGGCGCCAGCGGATCTCTCCCGATGGAAGCCGGACCCGGACGTCCACGTCAAGCGTGGTTCTGGTCGCAAAGGCCCGCGTTTCCTGCTCGGCCAGCAAGGACCGGTCCTCCTCGATCACCTGGTCGTAGATGAGCGTCGAGTTTGCCAGGACATCTTCCACCCTCAGGCCGTGAAGATGCTCCACGGCAGGGCTCAGGTACGTGAACTGTCGCTTTTGACCATCCTGACCGCTGTTGATCTGGTAGACCATTCCCTCGGCGAGGTTCTCGTTCAAGCTGCGCAGTTGCGCCTCTTTTTCCAGCAAGGCCTGCTCGCTTTTCTGGTGTTCGATGATTTCGGCTTCCAAGCGGGCGTTGGCTTCGCGCAGCTCGGCCGTGCGCTGCTCCACACGTTGCTCGAGTTGGTCTCTCGCCTCCCGGAGGTCCTGTTCCGCGCGGATGCGAATCAGGGCGGTACCCATTTGGGCGGCGACCGCCTCGATGGCGTGACGTGCGTGAGGCGGGATTTCGTTCAGGCGGCGGCTGGCCAGGTTCAGCACGGCGATCAGGTTGCCTGATTGTGCGACGGGTGCAACGGCCACGGACATCAGGCCCTCGTCGCGGCAAGCCGCATCGATCGAGTGCAGTTCGGCGGTCGACATGTAGACGGTTTTGGCCTTAAGGACCAACGCGGCCTGCCAACTGTCGCGGGCCAGATGTTTGACGCCGTCAGCGAAGCCCGCGGACAGATTCCTGTAGCGCGCGAGGATAAGATCGTGCGTGGCGGGATCGACAAGATACGCCCCGCCGCAATCAATGCCTTCAATCTGGAGGCTCGTTTCCAGGAGTCGGTCCAGTGCCTCATGCACGTCCCGTGCGGCGCCCAACGAAACGGCCAGATCCCGCTCCAGGCGCAGGAGTTGCTCCCGGCTGCGGAGCGATTCCTCGGCGCGGACGCGCTCCATTGCCGGAGCGACGGCGTCCGCGACGTCCTGAAGAATCTGCAGGTCGGATTCGCCATACTGGTTCGGCACGTAGGATTGCGCGGACAGAAGGCCGATCACCTGGCCTTCGCACTGCACGGGGACGAACATCAGACTGGCTGAGGGCCGACCCGAGCCAAGCGGTCGCATCACGGGCGTTGTCCGGCCCTCCCGGCGATTGACCAGCAGTCGTTTGCCGGCGAGCACCTCGCGCACCGGAGGACTGAATGTGGCCTCGGCATCCCGCTGTTCGGGGAAGGTATGCCGGCGTCCTTCAATGGTGTCGATGACTCCGGCGATGCGGAACTGATTCGACTCTGGAAGGCGGTGCGCCAGATAGAAGAAGTCCCAGGCGAGAAGCCGCTCGCTGGCCTCCTGCGCGGCAGCCATGACCGCATCGGCCGAGGTCGCGCCGGCCAATCTCCTGGCCAGATGGACGAAGACCTCCTTTTCCTCCCCGGGATGCTCAAGCCGGTGAAGGCGCTCCCGCAGTTGTACGTTCTCGTCGGCCGGGGTCGACTGATGGCGGTCTGGATTGCTCAAGCGTCACCTGCTCGCGGCTTGCCCGAGAACTCGATCGACGCAGGCATCGTCACCACGCTGCATGCCCGCCGTCCTCACCACGAATATGATTCTGCACAATGACCGCTGCGTCGGTCAAGGCGAATGAGTAGGCTGGTGCCTGGGAATGACCAAGAGCTTGAATTAGCCCACTACTTTTTCCAGCAAGCCGATGGCCGTCTTGATGTCTGCAATTCGCTGGTTGCCGGCCTCGCGTTCGATGACCAACGGCCCGGTGTAGCCGTAGGAGCGGAGCTTGGCGATGAGTTTGGGGATGTTGGCCTGGCCGGTGCCCAGGACGACTTCTTCGCCCCAGATCTTCGTCGGCTCCCGGGACCAGACGGCGTCTTTCATGTGGCAATGAACGATTTTGTCCTTGAGAATGTCGACGGCCTGAAGCGGGTCACCGACGCCGTAGAGGATCATGTTGGCCGGGTCGAAGTTGATCCGGATGTTGTCCCGTTCGACGGCGTCGATGAACTCCAGAAGGTTCTCGGCCCGCTCCTGGCCGGTTTCCATGACGAGTGTCAGATCGCGGTGGGCCAGCACGTCACAGACCTGCTTGATGCGGTCCACCATGACCGCGTACACGGATTCGCTCTTGTCGTGCGGGACGAAGCCGATGTGGCACGCCAGCATTTTCACGTTGAGGGCCGCCGTGAAATCGGCAAACGCCTTGGTCTTGGCGAGGCGCCGCGGCCACTCGTTGTCGGGCTTGAAGCCGCCCGTCTCGGCGATCCGCTGGATGCTCGAGTAGTCCTCGCCCTCGAAGCCGATGCAAGTGGCACTCACCTCAAGGCCGGTTCGTTCGATGAGCTTGATGATCCGGTCCGTCTGTTTGAAGCCCTCGTCCCAAAAGCCGATTTGCACGAGATTCAGGCCGAGTTCATGCTTGACGGCCACCAGTGCGTCGCCGATATCCGGCATCTTGAGGGACCAACTGCACACGCCGATCTGGAGGGGTTCCATCGCTGTTTTCTCCTTGGCTCAGGTTTTCGGGGCGCCCCGACAGAGCCCCAAGCGTGGGGTCAACATGCCGTCGTCTGCGGAGGAGCGGCCCGTTGCTCGCGACCTCGCTTTGTGAAAGACTCTCACTCAATTGCCCCGTCGGGGGCCGTCATGTTTGAACCGGGCGAGGCGGGTTTGTCAACAGCGCCGGGCGACCCGGGACCGCGGTGCGTGCGCCGAAGCTGCCCGCAGGCCGCGTCGATGTCGCACCCCCGGCTCTTGCGGACGTGCGCATTGATGCCGCGTGCCCGCAGTTGCTCGACGAAATGATGGGCTGCCGCCGAGGTCGGTCGTTCAAACCCCAATCCCGCGACGGGGTTATATCGGATCAGGTTGACATTGCATCGCATTCGCCGGCACAGGCTTGCCAGGTCGGCGGCGTGTCGGGGCCGGTCGTTGACGTCGCCGAGCAGCAGATACTCGATCGTGACCTCACGTCCGGTTTTCTCGAAATAGAAGTTCGCCGCGGACACGAGTTCGTCGACCGAGACCCGATTGGCCCAGGGAATGAGCCTGCGCCGGAGGGAGTCGGTGGGAGCGTGCAGCGAGATCGCCAGGTTGATCTGCAGGTCTTCCTCCGCGAGCCGCCGTATCTGCTTGGGCAGGCCGACGGTGCTGAGGGTGATCTTGCGTGCCCCGATATTCATGCCCCAATCGGCGTTGATCATGCGGACGGCCTGGAGGACGTTCTCGTAGTTTGCCAGCGGCTCGCCGATGCCCATGATCACGATGTTGCTGAGCCGCGTGTCTTCGCCGAAACGACGATCTTCGGGGGGCTGCCGGCAGAGAGCCCGAATCCGCGCAGCCTGTTCGACGATCTCGCCGGCGGTCAGTTGTCGCTGGAGCCCGCCCATCCCGCTGGCACAGAACGTGCATCCGACCGGGCAGCCGATCTGGCTTGAGATGCAGGCCGTTCGGCGTGTTTCGTCGGGGATGAACACGCATTCGCTGGTCGCCCCGTCCGTCCACTCCAGCAGAAGTTTCGTTGTCCCGTCCTCTGATTCCTGGCGTCGCAATTCCTTGCCGGTCAGTATGGTCCAGCTCGCGGCCAGTTTGGCCCGTTCGGTCTTGGCGAGGTTGGTCATGGCCTCGAAATCGGTCACGCCGCGATCGAAAACCCACTGGTAGACCTGCCGAGCCCTGTAGACCGGCCATTTCTGCTCCGCGCAGAACGTCGCAAAGCCGGTCAGCGGTGTCCCCAGGAGATGCTGCTTGCGATGATTAGAAGTCATCACCTGTCAATTGTAAGATTCACGGGCGAAGGGTTCAAATGGCCGAAACCGCCGATCGGCGGCCCCGAGTCAACGGGCGGGACGCGATGTTAGGGGGTGCCGGCCGGTGATTTCGCTGAGCTTTTCAAAAAACGCCCGCTTTCGGTCAGTGTTGATGCCCCAGTTGACCGGCGGACACTGGTAACCATCGCGGTAGTTGCCGCGGCCGGGGTCGAAGAAACCCCACGAACAGTACTCTGCGACGGCCGCCACGAAGTTGTTGACCGGTTTATCGAAGTCGAAATGATCGTCCTCATTGAAGAGGATCGGCATCGGCCGATAGCCCGGCACCTTTCTGGTTTCACGCACCATCCAGGCGATCACCTTCGGATCGCCCACCCCGTTTCCATGGAGCAGCAGGAAATCCGAGGCGTGGACCACGTTTTGGTTGGGTACGGCGCCGCCGCCATAGCTGGCGCTGACCAGCAACCGGCGGACGGGGTCCGAGCGTTGCCTGACCCGCTCGATCAATTCGTGAACGCGGTCGGGCCTGAGAATGGCATGGTCATAATTGACGTTGCATTCGTTGTTGATTTCGATCAGCACGTTTCGGTAGCGGCGGTCGGCCAGCCAGTCCACCACCTTATCGGATGCCCGCACGACCGCCGCCTCATCGGCCAGCCGCTGGTCCTGCCCGAAGTAGAACAGCCCGAGGATGGCGACCATACCCAATTCGTCGGCCTTGTCGAGGATTCGCTCCAGCCGTCTCATGTAATCGTTGCGAAGCGATCCGTCCGGCTCGATGGCCGAGTTGTGCCACGGCTGTTCCTTGCAGTAGCCCTGGGGGCATCCGCCCTGAAGGTTGATAGTGAAGGCCAGCAGTCCGTGTGCCTGCCACTGCGGCATGGCAGCGATGAACTCGCGCGTGTTGCGATCGGGGTCCCACCGACCCGTGTCCGGATAGGTCCACCGGGCTCTGGTGTCGGGGTTGAGGTCGTCGAAAACGCCCTGTACCATACGGCTGTTCAACAGCAAGCCTTCGATCTTATGCCCTTGCCAGATTCTGCCTTCGTAGGTCGGCCGGCCGTTGATCAGGAAGGCATCGCCGCGAACGGCGACTTCCGTTCTTCTCGGTTGCTCGGCTTTGCCCGCGCCGGCCCAGCCCAAGACCGTCAGGCCGGTCACCAGGAGGCCAACGGCGGATCGGCCACGAGAGGTCACATCTGCGGTCATCATCTGTTCGCTTTGTTCCAGGCGTCGGTCTGTCACGACTCACGTAGAGCCCATGGTCGGCGATAGGTCTTAACCAGCCATTTGGCGGCCTCGGAGTCTTCAACGACCTGCTCGGTCGTCCCCTCCCAGCGCACGCGGCGGCCCACGCGCCACGCGATGTTCATCAGATGGCCCGGGTTGGTGGCCCGGTGTCCGACCAGGACGTCGGCTTCCGGCGACCTGCGCGCTCGCACACATTCCAGAAAAGCCTTCACGTGGTTCTGAACGACATCGTGAGATCGCGTGTAAGAGGCGACTTTTTCTTCCGCGACCATCCTCGCGCCGTCGCGGTTTTCCGATAGCACCTCGTAACCGCTGCGGTCCACGATCAGAACGCCGTCGGTTCCGTGAAAGGCCTTGCCATGGGCCCGTCCCTCGATCAGGCGGCCGCTTCCGTGCCGCATGGTATAAGTCACAAGGAACCCGTTCTTGGCGACGGGACCCGACGGGTATTCGCAGGTGCCGTTGAACGTGTCCGGCCATTCGCGATTGTCCTTGAACGCGAAATGACCGCCCGAGCCGGTGGCGGCCACCGGAGCCGTGACGCCCATGGCCCAGTGCACGATGTCGAAGTGATGGGCACCCCAGGCAACCTGCCATCCTCCGTCATAGTCAAAGAACCACTCGGCGCGGGTGTATCGATTGGGATTGTACGGGACCAGCGGCGAAGGTCCGAGCCAGAACTCCCAGTCGAGTTCGGGCGGCGCAGGACCATCCGGGGGCATTCCGAAACCGGGCCATGCGTTCTCGACGTCCCAGATATGGACGTGTGAGACGGTCCCCAGCCTGCCTGACCGGACGATTTCAACCGCTTCGCGGTAGTGCTCCCAACTGTGCTGTTGCATCCCCATCTGGATCAGGCGGTTGTAACGGCGGGCCGCCTTGATGATCGCCTGTCCCTCGGCGATCGATGTGGCCACGGGTTTCTCGAGATAGATGTCTTTGCCTGCTTCGCAGGCATCGATTGCGATACGGGCATGCCAGTGAGCATTCGTCGCGATGACGACCGCGTCGATGCTCTTATTGCTCAGAATCCTCCGATAATCGTGGTGAGTGTCGGCCTGGCCCCCAAGCTGCTGATGGACCTTGGCCAGCCGATCGCGGTTGACGTCGCAAATCGCTGCCACGCGGATGCCCGGCACGATCTGGCAGACATAGGTCAGGTACTTGCCTCGGTCGCCACATCCGATGATGCCGACCGACAGGCTGTCGGTCGGTCGGGTTGTCGGATTCGAGTTTTCTCCCCTGACCAGCCGGCCGGCCAGGCCCGCGCCGACCGCCGTCGCAACGTTGGAACGAAGGAAACGGCGTCTGGTCATCTTGTGGTTCACGTGAATGCCTCCTCGCTTGTGCGCGCCGGCGGCCTTGCCGGTCACAAGTCGGCCAGCAGCTCCCGTGCAACGCGAGCGTTTTGCTTGAAGAATTGCCATTCGCGATCAACGGTTTCCGTCTCATCCTCGCTTGGCCGGACGGGAGCCTCGAGAGCAATGTACAGATTGGGGTTTGCTTCGATCGCGATGCGAAGCATCTCTTTGACCGGAACCTGTCCTGTCCCCAGTACCGCTTCTTTCCATTCGGGTGTCCCGTCCGGCCGGAAGCTCATGGTCCAATCCTTCAAATGCATCGACTTCGCATAAGGAGCCAGAACTCTCGCACAATGAATGGGGTCTTCCTTGCGAAACAGGCTGTTGCCCGTGTCCAGACAGGCTCCCACGCGGGGGTGGTCCACCGCGTCCAACAGGGCCTTGAGTTGAGTCGAAGTGAAGTCTCCGTGGTTTTCGACCGCGATATCGAAGCCATACCTGTCGGCCGCCTCGGCAGCCTGCCTGAGAGCCGGCGGAGCCCACTTGATGTACTCGGCGATTTTGTCATGGCTGGTGGTCTCTCCGCCGCAGAAGGTCCGAACCGCCCGGCCGCCGAACCGCACCGTCAGCTTCCCGCGATGCTCCAGACGAGTCGGGTCCCAGCCACCCATCCCAAACTCGACATAGTGACCGCGAGGGCCGACGACCGATGCCAGTCGTTCCAGGGTCTTCTCATCGTCTCCGGGAAAGTGACTGGGGTCGATTTGAACGCCCTCAAGCCCACAGGGCTCAAGCTGATCCAGCACCCACCACAGGTCCTTCCGGTTACGGGGATCCTTGGCGGTCAGGCGCTGGTGCAGGCTGTAGGTGTCCAGGCCGAGTCGCAGGCGGCGGGTCACTCCTTCAGGAGCTGTGGCAGGTTGACTGCCCCCTCGCGAGGAACAACCGGCAAAGGTATACAAGCTGCCTGCCCATGCTGCCGCGCCGGCGAGAAAACGCCTTCTAGATGATCTGGGCAGGTCCGAACCAAGGCAGCTTGCCGCGTTTTCAGTCTGGGTGTGGAACGGGGTCATGTTGGCTACTCCACAAGGCATGTTGGGTTTGGGCCTTCAGGGTTCCTCGGGGAAACCGGATCTTACCGCAACTTACCCCCCCGCGAAACCAGGTAAGTATCTGTGACTGCGGTAGTTGGCTGCCGTGCTGCCTTTCAGATGCGGCCATGTGCATTTTTGGTTATGTTTTTGAATCTTTATCGTATATCTTGTAGTGAGCCCTGCACGGAGGCGGGTCATGCCCCCCCGAGACCTTGGCGGCTCGGCGGCGTAAGCATCCTTGCGTGTACGGTGTGTTTTGGGAGATCTTTCGCGAGAACGGCAAGGCGTGCCACCACATGCGAGGGCGGGTGGCGGGTTTGTCGCTGGAGCGGTTGGAGGCCATGCGGGACTTTGTCCGCCGAGGTTGTCCCAAGAGCGAAGCACCGAGGTCTCCCTCAAGACCAACCCCGACGAGAAGCAACGGAAACCCCTTGATCTGCTTGGCGGGCGCCTCTGAGAACGCAAGCCCGGAACCCTGTGGCCGCGGCCGTGGAATCCAAAACCGCACTCAGGACGACGGCCACTAAAGACGCGCATCAGTCAATGGGGGTAACTGGCGATTCGAGATTGCAGATGGCGGAGCGCACCGTGCAGCTTTCCATGGGCAAGGGTGCGAGGTCACTCGTAGAAGCCGAATTCGTAGGCGGCGTCGAAGAGGGCGACGATATTCTCGGGCGGGACGCCGTGCTGGATGTTATGAACGTTGTTGAAGACGTATCCGCCGCCGGGCATGAACGCGGCTATGTTGGCGCGGACGTGTTCGCGAACCTGGGCTGGGGAGGCGAACGGCAGGACATGCTGGGCGTCGATGCCCCCGCCCCAGAAACTGATCCTCGACCCGAACCGCTCCTTCAGCGAGGTTGGGTCCATGTCCTCCAGGCCGATCTGCACCGGGTTGACCACGTCCACGCCGTTGTCGATCAGCTCGGGGATGTACAGGGAGCAGGCCCCGCAGGTGTGGTACCATACCTTGGCCTGGGTCAGCCGCTTGATGTGCTGAACGAGGGCTTTCTGCCGGGGCTTGACGACGCGCCGGTAGAAGGCCGGATCGAAGAGCGGTCCGCGCTGGCCGGCAAGGTCGTCGCCGATCATCACCACGTCGACCAAGTCTCCCACCTGTCCAAGGAATCCAGTGTAAAAATCCTTCCAATACTGGAGCATCCGGTCGAGCAGGACCTCACAGAACGCGGGGTTCTCGATCATGTCGATGAACCACTGCTCCAGACCGCGCATGTACCAGCAATACTCGTAGACCACGCCGCCGATACCGGTGCAGACGGCGTAATCCGTCTCGTTGCGAAGCTTCAGGGCCTGCTCGCGTACGCCGGTGAAGCGGGTGGGATCGTTGCCCCGGGGAAACGGGTAGGAAGCCACATCGGCGGTCGATGCCCGGGCGAGCGGGTGGTAAGAGATATCCATGAAGAGCGGCTGGTCGTCGGGCATGGACCAGATGACGCCGAACTCGTCGCGGAGATCATGCCACAGGCGGCCGTCACGGCGATTCTGGATGATGCCTCCCTTGAAGCCGTCGGGAGCGTGGGCACAGAGGTAGCGGGTGTCCACGTGGAACCGCTGCAACACCTCCTCGCAGGGTCTGGCGAGCTGCTGGACGGCGTCGATGATCGAGATGGAATCGTGGATGCCCAGGTGCTCGATCAGTGCCACATACGCGTCCTTGTGAATGCCCGTTTGAAAGCCGCCCAGGTCGATCGGGACGCGATCGGGAATCTCGTGATTGAGTGCGAGCCGGACGCGCTGCCTGGGGCTCAGGGTTTCCGTGCGCGGCATGATGTTCCATCCTGCCGGAACCTGCTCGGCCAGCCCCAAGGGGCCGGCTCGCGCTTGTCATCGGGCCGGCACGTCGCCGGCGCCGCACGCGAACGAGGCAGGCTCACGATCGCAGGATTATGCGGCGGAGTCGGCGAGGTTGCAACGGTCGAGGATCTCGCGAGCCGAAGGACGGTACTGTCCGCATGAGAGATGATGCGTTGTCGCCTACCCGCATCGTGGTCGCGGCGCGGTTGTCATGGGGGCAGAACATCATTCGCGGGGAGGATCGCCCGGCCGGTGAAAGCCGGCGCGGGAGGTATGCACAGGGGATCGGCCTGAATCGTGGAGCCGCTGATGCAGCGCTGGAGGTAACCGAAATCAACCTGGTCAACGTCCTGGTCCCGGTCGAAGTCGCAGCGGGCGCAGTATCCTGCCGGCCGTAAACCTGGGCCGGCCAGGCACGACTTGAACGTGCCGACGTCCTCGGCATCGACGTCGCCGTCGGAATCGAGGTCGGCCAAAGCCGTCACCGGCAGGGAGTGGCGGACCCGCACCCAATCCACCCACATGCGGTGCTGGCCGACGATGGGGGGGCTGGCCAGGCTGCTGAGGTTCCCCCAAAGCCCGAAGCCGATGCAGAGCTTGCCCTCGCCCCATCGAACCTGTCTGAGCGTGACCTCGTGCCAGACACCGGGCTCGTCCGAGTTGTTGGCCACGAGAAACCACGGGTAACCGAAGTTCTCATCGGCCCCGCGGCCGCCGGGCACGATCGTTCGCTCGTCGCCCCAAGCGACACCGACCGACGTGCGGGCATAGTCCCGGTCGCCGCGCTCATACCTCAGGCGCACGGTGATGTCCACGTAATCACCCGGAGCGAACAGATCCCCGGTATCACGCCTGATCATCGCCATCACTTCACCGCCGACGTCTTTAGGATCGGTGGTGTTCCTGAGCGAGGCGAGGACCCATCCGTTGGTCGCCTCAATGAGGAAGCGCGTTCCCGTACCGTAGACCCACCAGGTGTAGATCTCGTCCATCGGCGTGTAGGCGGTGAAGTCCTCCAGCCATTCGGAATACTGCTCACGTGGGTTGATCACGACCGGGGGAATGCTCGGCTCAGGCCCATAGCAAACGCGAAAACCGAGATTCGCATCGGTGATGTATCTGGGCAAAGGGCTTCGGGTCGCACAACGGACGTTGTAGTCGCTGTTTGTCCAACTGCCGCCTCGCTGGACCTCGCGACTGTCGTCCTCGAACACGAGGGGCCCGCCGGCATAGGAGCGATAACCACCCATGGTCCATTCCCAGACGTTTCCGGCCATGTCGAAAAGGCCGTACGGGCTGACGCCTGCGGGGAAGGAACCCACCGGATAGGTTGTTGGGCCGCCGTAATACGGGGCATTGCACCACCATGAGCTGCAATAGCAGCTCCATGTATCGGACCACGGCCACTTTCGGGCGTGCTGAGCAGCCTCGTCCCAGCCGGCGGCCTTTTCCCACTCCGCTTCAGTGGGCAAACGTCCGCCGGCCCAGCGACAATAAGCGTCTGCACCATACCAGGAGACCTCGCGCATGGGATGGTCTTCCCAACCCTCGTCCGGCACCCAGGCTGATCCGTTGTGGTGAATCCGGATCTGCGGGTCAGCCGCGTCGATGTAGGGACGGCCCTCAGCGTCGGCAGTGACGCCGACGGCATTCAAGAACGTGGCGTATTCGGCGTTGGTGACTTCGTAAGGACTGATCTGAAACTCGGGCAACTCGACCCAGTGAGCCGGGGTTTCATCGTCATAGTAGCAGGTTCCCGGCGGCGAGCAGTCAGGTGGCTCTGGCTCACTGCGTCCCATCCAGAAGCCGCCGGCTGGAATGATGATCGGTTGGCCGGCGGCGGAAGCTGTCAGGATCAGGGCAAGAGCCATCGGGCTGCCGATCGAGAACCGCATGGGTTCCCGGAAACAGATCCAATGCCGCACCGGAAGCATGCCGTTTCCCTCCAGCCACCTCGATCGGGCCTGACCACTGCCGCGTCAGCCTGCACGGCGATCACATTGCGTTCATTGTACCGTCAGAGCAGCCTTGATGGTAGCGGCAGGATTGGCGCTTTCGCGAAAAATGACAGGGCATCGCAGATCGAACCGGATCACCCCGTCTGGGGGAACCGAGTACGACCGGACCGGCTACTGCCTGACAGGAACACCCCGCTGAGCGAGATAGTCTTTCATCTGCCTGATCGTGAACGTGCCGTAGTGGGCGATCGACGCGACCAACACCGCGTCGGCGTGGCCGTCGGCAATGGCCTCGTAGAGGTGTTCGAGCTTGCCCGCGCCTCCCGAGGCAATGACCGGGACCTTGACCGCGTCGGCGATGGCGCGGGTCATGGGAATGTCATAGCCGGCCTGGGTGCCGTCGCCGTCCATGCTGGTGGGCAGGATGCTACCGGCACCGAGATCTTCGACTTTCCTGGCCCATTCGACGGCGTCGATGCCGGTCGGCTTTGTCCCGCCGCTGACCATGACCTCAAAACCGGAGGGGCAGGACGCCGATTTGCGTGTATCGATCGCGATGGTAATCCGCTCGCCGCCGAACTCTCTGACGGCCTCGTTGACGAGGTTCGGGTTGCGTACCGCGGCAGTGTTGATCGACGCCTTGCTTACGCCCGCGTCGAAAAGCTCCTGGATGTGCCGGATTTCGGAAATGCCGCCGCCGACGGTCAGGGGGATGGTGATGTGCTCGACGGTGCGTTTCACGGCATCCATGAGCGTCTTACGGCCTTCGAGCGTGGCGGTGATATCCAGAAGGACGAGTTCATCGGCGCCTGCCTGGCTGTAGGCTGCCCCATTCTCAGCGGGGTCACCGAGGTCCTTGATATTCACGAAATGAACACCCTTGACCAGGCGGCCGTTGCGGGTATCCAGACACGGAATGATACGACGATAATTCACTGGCGACCTCCCCGTCTGGCGACCGGCATTTTTGCGATGTCGGCGTGATACTCCTGGAGCGACTTGACCGTGCCGCGTGCGTTTCGCCGGGCAGCGATTCCTTCCACGGCGGCCAACGCGGCGCTGATCGTGGTGATGTAGGGAATCTTGTACTTGATGGCGGATTTACGAATGTAGCTGTCGTCGTGCTGGCTGAGTTTGCCGACCGGCGTGTTGATGACCAGGTGGATTTCCTTGTTCATCAGAGCATCAACGATGTTCGGCCGGCCCTCATGAATCTTCTTGATCGGTTCGCACCGGACGCCGTTGGTCGTCAGGAAAGCATGCGTACCTTCGGTCGCCCGTATTTTGAAGCCCAATTCCTGGAAGCGTTTGGCCGGTTTGAGCACGGCGGGGCGGTCCTTCCGTGAAACCGAAATGAGAACCGTCCCTTCGGTCGGTAACCGGCTCTTGGCAGCCTCCTCGGCCTTGTAGAAGGCCATTCCGAAGCTGTCTGCCAGGCCGAGTACTTCGCCGGTGGAGCGCATCTCGGGGCCAAGAACCGGATCGACTTCGGGGAACATGGGGAAGGGGAAGACCGCCTCCTTCACGCCGTAATGGCGGATTTCCCTGGGCGTCAGCTTGAGGTCGGCCAGTTTCCTGCCCATCATGAGCTGAGTGGCGATGCGGGCCATCTGGATGTTGCATACTTTGGAGACCAGCGGGACGGTGCGTGAGGCTCTCGGGTTCGCTTCAAGAACATAAACGACGTCGTTGGCGATGGCATACTGCATGTTCATCAGGCCGACGACGTTCAACTCACGGGCAATCCGCTGCGTGTATTCGTAGATCGTGTCGAGGTGCTTGGCGGGGATGCTGACGGGCGGGATCACGCAGGCCGAATCGCCGGAATGTATCCCGGCCAGTTCAATATGCTCCATGACGGCCGGTACGAAGGTCTGGGCGCCGTCGGCGATGGCGTCCGCCTCCGTCTCGATGGCGTTCTCCAGGAATCGGTCGATCAGGATCGGCCGTTCCGGCGTGACGTCCACCGCGGCGGCGACGTATTGCTTGAGCATTTCCTCGTCATAGACGATTTCCATACCCCGGCCGCCGAGCACGTAAGACGGCCGGACCATGAGCGGATAGCCGATTCGCTGGGCGATGGCCAAAGCCTGCTGGAGCGTGCTGGCCATACCGGACGGGGCCATGGGAATGCCCAGTCGGTCCATCATCTGACGGAACCGGTCGCGATCCTCGGCCAGGTCGATCATGTCCGGGCTGGTGCCCAGAACGTTGACGCCGGCGGCGGCCAGCTCCTGGGAGATATTGAGCGGGGTCTGGCCGCCGAACTGGCAGATCACGCCGACCGGCTTCTCTTTTTCGTAAATGCTCAGTACGTCTTCGACCGTCAGCGGTTCAAAGTACAGCTTGTCCGAGGTGTCATAGTCGGTGGAGACGGTCTCCGGGTTGCAGTTGACCATGATGGTCTCAAAACCCATGTCGCGGAGGGCGAAGGCGGCGTGGACGCAACAATAGTCGAACTCGATGCCCTGGCCGATGCGGTTCGGCCCGCCGCCGAGCACCATGACCTTCTTGCGGTGGGTGGTCGAGACGCGATCGGGGCCGTTATATGTTGAGTAGTAGTATGCGGCGTTTTCGACTCCGCTGACCGGCACCGCGTCCCAGGCTTCGACAACGCCGAGACGAAGCCGCTGGTTGCGAATCTGCGACTCGGCGACGCCCAGCAGCTTGGCAAGATACTTGTCCGCGAAGCCGTCCTTCTTCGCCTTGGTCAGCAGCGTGTCGGGCAGAAGGCTGCCCTTGTACTTGAGGATTTCCTCTTCCAGCTCGACCAGCTCCTTCATCTGCTGAATGAACCAGGGCTTGATGAAGGTCAACCCATAGAGTTCGTCGACCGAGGCGCCCTTTCGCAGCGCCTCGTACATGATGAACTGCCGCTCGCTCGAAGGTTCGCGCAGCATGTCCATAAGCTGCGACAGCGACCGCCGGTTGAAATCTCGGGCGAAGCCCAAGCCGTGACGACCGTTTTCGAGAGAACGAATCGCCTTCTGAAAGGCCTCCTTGTAGTTCTTGCCGATGCTCATGACCTCGCCGACCGCCCGCATCTGCGTGCCGAGCTTGTCCTGGGCGTTCTTGAACTTCTCGAAAGCCCAGCGGGCGAATTTGACCACGACATAGTCGCCGGAGGGGGTGTACTTTTCGAGCGTGCCGTCGCGCCAGTAGGGAATCTCGTCGAGCGTCAGACCCGCGGCGAGCATGGCCGACACCATGGCGATAGGAAAGCCGGTGGCCTTGGACGCCAGGGCCGACGATCTCGACGTTCGCGGGTTGATCTCGATGACCACCACGCGGCCGGTCTTCGGGTCATGGGCGAACTGGACGTTCGTGCCTCCGATCACCTCGATGGCATCGACAATGTCGTACGAATACTTCTGGAGCCTGGCCTGCAGCTCCGGTGCGATCGTGAGCATCGGGGCCGTGCAGTACGAATCGCCGGTGTGCACGCCCATGGCATCGACGTTCTCGATGAAGCACACGGTGATTTTCTGGCCTTTGGCGTCGCGGACGACCTCGAGTTCAAGCTCCTCCCATCCCAGTACCGACTCTTCCACGAGGATCTGGCCGATCAGGCTCGCGGCGATCCCGCGGCCGGCGACGGTGCGGAGTTCCTCGACGTTGTACACCAGCCCGCCGCCGGTGCCGCCCAGCGTGTAGGCGGGGCGGATGACGACCGGATAGCCCAGGCCGGCGGCCACGCGTTCGGCCTCCTCGACGGAGGTGACCGCCTCGCTCTTGGGCATGTCGATGCCCAACCTGTTCATGGTGTTCTTGAAGGCCGTCCGGTCTTCGCCCCTCTCAATGGCGTCAACCTGAACACCGATCACTGTGACGCCGTACTGGTCCAGCACGCCGGCCTTGGCCAGCTCGGCGGTCAGGTTAAGGCCGGTCTGGCCGCCGAGGTTGGGGAGGAGGGCGTCGGGGCGCTCTTTAGCGATGATCTCCGACAAGGTCTCGACGGTGAGCGGTTCGATGTAGGTCACGTCGGCCATGCCCGGGTCGGTCATGATGGTTGCCGGGTTTGAGTTTACCAGCACGATCTGGTAGCCGAGCTTGCGAAGGGCCTTGCACGCCTGGGTGCCGGAGTAGTCGAATTCGCAGGCCTGGCCGATGACAATCGGACCTGAGCCGATAATGAGCACTTTGTGAATGTCGTTGCGGCGCGGCATCTGGGTAGTTCCCGCCTCCCGATCCTGGATAAGGTCATACGTACTCGATGGTTGCCGGCGGTTTGGGCGTCAGGTCGTACAGGCAACGGTTCACGCCTTTGATCTGCGTGATCCGCTGCGAAATCCGGTCAAGCGTCTCCCACGACGGCCGCGTCACGGTGGCCTCGCGGGCGTCGACGCTTTCCATGCAGCGTACGACGATGATCTGGCCGAACTCGCGTTTGTTGTCGCGGATGCCGGTGGCCTTGTCATTCAGCAGAACAGCCATGTACTGGAAGGCCCCGCAGTTGATCAGTTCCTCCTCGACGATGGCGGTCGCGGCTCGAACGGTGTCGAGCCGTTCGCGGGTGACCTCGCCGACGATTCGCGCTGCCAGGGCCGGTCCCGGGAAGGGCATTCGCTCGGAGATCTCGTTCGGCAGGCCCAGGAACCTCGCGACCTCCCGCACGCCGTCTTTCCGAAGCGTGCTCAGAGGTTCGAGCACCGTGTAACCGTAGGCCTCCTCCGGTTTGATTCCGAGTTGTGCGAGAATATTGTGCTGCCGTTTGATTCCGGCGACGGTCTCCTCGATGTCGGTCAGAATCGTCCCGTGAAGAAGGAACCTGGCCCCGGACTCCCGGACCAGCCGGCCGAACACCCTAGAGTAGAAGGTGTTGGTGATGGCGTTCCGCTTCTGTTCCGGATCGGTCAGGCCGGCGAGGGCCGAGAGGAACTCTTCCCGTGCGTCGATCAGGTCGACCTTGATCCCCATCTTTCCGAAGATCTCAACCACCCGCTGCGGCTCGTTCTCGCGCATCAAGGCGTTGTCCACGAAGACCGTCTTGAGCCGGGAGCCCAAGGCTTTATGGCCCAGAACGGTCACCACGGAGCTGTCGACGCCGCCGCTTAGGGCCGTGATAGCGGTTTCTTTCCCGACCTTCGCACGCAGCTCGCGAATCTGCTCCTCAACAAACTGTCGACAGTCGATAGCCATCGCACTCTCCTTCCCGGCAGGGCACCGGAGACGACCAGGATCGCGCCAGCGAGACAACCTGAGGCTTTAGATTGGGCGTTTGATATAATGAGATTAGGAATCCATGTCAAACCCGGCAAAGCCCCGCCTTTTTATTTGCCAAAGGACGCGCGGGTTCCGGGTCCCGGCGCGGAAGGGCGCGCGGCGGCGTGCGCCCGCCCCAAACGCCTCCTTCGTGTGTACCTTTCTATTTCGTCGTGAAAAGGTACAATAGTCTATGCACGTGTCGCACGTTAGCGGGGGGTCATCGATTGCGGACCCCAGGGGGGAACGCATACTGTCTCGACATGTCTGGCCCTGGACAGCCGGAATCGGCGTCCGGAGGTTCTGAGGACCCTGCGGAAGGCTGGTGAGACATCATATGGACGACCTCAGGAAGACCAAGAAGCAGCTTGTGGATGAGTTGCACGCGCTGCGAGCAAGAGTGGCCTTACTGGAGCGGGAGGCTTCCGCTCGAGAAGTGCTTCCTCTTGAACGAGACGAGCAACCATTCGAGTACCTGCCTCGGCTGTCTCGCGATTCCGCGCCCGCCGACGGGTCATCCGTCGCCCCGGGGGAATCGGGCTGCGGTGACGAAGGCCGCGCGTGCGCCCCGGCCGAGATTCTCTGCATCGCCCCATCGCCGGCGATGGAATCGCTGGCGCAGGTCTGTCAGGACCTGGGGCACCACTGCACCCGTGTGACGGACTGGGACAGCCTGCGGAACCTCCAAGGGCGTTTTCACCTGGCCGTGGTGGCCGTCAAGCCCGGGGGGCATGCGCTTTTCAACGGTCCGACCCTGCACGACCTGATGGTGCATCCGCCGGGTTGGCCGATGGTGGAGCGGGGACTTCTACTTGGGAATATGGATGGACTGCGAGGCCACGTGCATGCTTACGAGCAGCGAGCCTCGGGCTACTGCCAGATCGGCGACCCGGAGCGGCCCATGTCTCCCGACCTTCTGGCCAGGATACGGTGCGCCATCGTTGACGTTCTGCGCCTCCCGGCGTATGAGCCGGTCAACTTCTTTGACGAGGTTGATGACAGCGTCATTCATTCGGTGATCGAAAGCAGCCAGGCTCCGATCCTGGTGTTCGACACGGCGTGGCGGGTCTGGTTTGCGAACCTGTCGGCCCATGCCGTTTTCCGGCGATCTTCGCAGTTTCTCAAGGGTTTGCATTTCGATGAATTGCTGGCCGATCCGCGGGAGGGCAGGGTCTTCCGGGAGTCGGTGGCTCGGGGCCTCGGTCGGGGCGGAGGCGAGATCGAATGCCGCCTGCGAAGCAGGGACGGGCACGAGTTTGATGCGCTGATCTGGTACAACCCCATCTACCACGAAGGCCTCACGCAAATGGTGGGTTGTACGTTCACTGACATCACCCGGCGCAAACAAGCCGAGGCGGAACTGAAGAAGGCGCACCAACTGCTTCAGGAGCGTTTTCGTTTGCAGGGGGACGAACTGTTGCGGGCAAGCGAACAATTGGAGCAACGCGCCCAGGAGCAAGACCTCACCCGGCAGGCCCTGGATCGCCAGCGGAACCTGCTGCAGACGCTGATCGATCATCTGCCGGACCAGATCTACGTCAAGGATCGCGAGTCGCGCTTCCGTCTGGTGAACCGGACCGTTCTGTCGCGATTCGGGCTTTCAAACCTGAGCGAGTTGATCGGGAAAACGGACGCTGATTTCTTCCCGCCGGATGCGGCTCAGCAGTATTTGCAGGAGGAGCGTCACATTCTCGAAACGGGCGAGCCCCTGGTCAACGTCGAACAAGAGGCCCGGTATCCGGGCAAGGCCCCGGTGTGGACCCTGGTGACGAAGGTTCCGCTGCGGGATGAACGTACGGGAGAAGTCGTGGGGTTTGTCGGACTGAATCGCGATATCACTCACCTCAAGCAGATGGAGCAGGAAATGCTGGCCGCTGAGCGCCAGCATCGCGCCGTTCTCGACGCCATGACGGACGCGATTCACGTGATCGACCGGGATTACCGGATCGTGCTGGTCAATCAGGCTTTTCGCAACTGGATTGAGCGCTTGGGGATCCGGGCGGAACCGGTGGGCCGGCCATTAACCGAGGCGGTTCCCCTTATTCCCGAGAGCAGCCTTGACCACTATAAACAGATCTTTAACAGCGGCGAGAGTATCGAATACGAGCTCGAGACGCGCGTGCAGGATACGTCCGTCGTATTGGAGATCCGCAAAATCCCGATCATGGAATCTGATCAGGTGGTTCGCGTGGCCACGATCCTGCGTGACATCACGGAGCGTCGGCGGGTTGAGGAGTCGTTTCAACGGAGCGAGGCCAGAATACGACAGATGGTGGAGTCGCTTCCGATCGCCCTGTCCTCGGTCGAGGCGGACACGGGGCGTGTCCTGCTGCTGGAAGGCGACACGGAAGGTATCCTGGGCTACGACCATGCGCAGATCTTTTCGGACCCGCACCTGGGAGCAGCCATTGTTCACCCGGAAGACCGGCGGGCGACATACGCGAGTTTCGAAGAAGGCATCTCATCGCGCAAGCCGTTCAGCATGACATACCGCATCATTCACGGCAAACGTCGAACGCCTGTTTACCTGCAACGGTACGTCGTGCCCGTGCATGACTCAAACAACCGGCTCGTGAGACATGATTCCATCATTATCGACGTGACGGCGGAACGTGAAGCGCAGCAACGGCTGAAGCTGCTTTCGCAAGTGGTCGAGCAAACCAGCGAAGGCGTGGCCGTCGTCGATCTGGACGGCAAGGTGTTGTTCCTGAACCGGGCGTGCGCGGCGATGCACGGCGGAGGAGACGCCGACTTTCTCGGCAAGCCTTTGTCGGTTTTTCACACTTCCGAACAGGCGCCGGCCGTCTATCAGGCAATCCGGCAGACTGTCACCAAAGGCGAGTTCGAAGAGGAAACGGGGCATGTACGGAAGGACGGTTCAACCTTCCTCGCGTCGATGCGCAGCACCCTGCTCCGCAATGAGTCGGGCGCACCCATGGGCTGCATTGTCCTGATGCGTGACATCACCGCATGGAGAGCCATGCAATCCGCTTCCGTGCGGTTGGCCGAGGCGGTGAAGAACGCAGGGGAGGGCATCGCCATCTGGGACGGGAGCTGGCACTTGACCTATGCCAACGCCTCGATGCTCGCCATGCTGGGTTGCTCGTCCCTCGAGGAGCTGGAGGTCTTGAAAGCGTTCAGGGACAGTATCCGAAAGGGGGAAGGGCACGGCGACAACGTGTTGGCCGGTTTGCACAAGACGGGGGTCTGGCGTGGGCGTCTGCGCACCGAACGCAAGGACGGCTCGGTCGTGTCTCTCGCGGCGACGTTCAGCCGGCTCGTCCTGGACGACGGCGGTGAGCTGGTTGTGGGAAACTTCACGGACATGAGCCGCGAGGAGGCTCAACTCGAACAGATCCGGCGGTTGGGCCGCGAGGCTGCGGCCCTGCTCGACAAAGAGCGGGCAAGACTCTCCAGAGAGCTGCATGACGAACTCGGCCAGCAGTTGACGGCCATGAATCTTGCCTTGGCGTGGCTGGAGTCTCACCTGGCGGCGGTGGAGCCGCCGATCAGAGAGCGGCTTTCAGAAGTCAGAGACTTGCAGACGCGCATGACGGAGACGGTTCGGAACCTGGCCAAAAGCCTGCGTCCCGCGGTATTTGACTACCAGACCTTGCCGGAGGCATTGCAGTCTCTGATCACCGAGTACGGCCAGAGCGGCGGTTTGACCTGCCGCGTCAAGGCAGAGCCGCCCAATCTGAACGTGCAGAACCCGTTGAAAACGACGATTTATCGGATCACCCAGGAAGCCCTCACCAACGTTCTTCGGCATTCAAACGCGACGCGATGCGAAGTGAAGCTTCGGGCGACGCCCAGGGGTATTGAACTGCGTGTGACCGATAATGGCACCGGTGCGGATCCGTCGAAACTTGAGGGGACGGCGTCCCTTGGAATCGTGGGCATGAGGGAACGGGCCACGGCCCTGGGCGGTGAGCTGCGCGTGGAGAGCCTGCGCCGCGGCGGGGTGCGCGTTCTGGCTCGATTTCCCTGGCCGCGGAATCATCAGCCTTGACCACGTCCTGCGCGGCGGAGTCCGTTCCGAGAGCGGCATCGGCGAAACCGTTCCTGCCCGGGTTTTCCGAGAGAGGATGGTCCCGGGAGCCGGCGAGCCCGAGCGTGAGCATGGGCGAGTAGTGGGGTTCGCGGTGCGCGTTCCGGAGGCCTCGGGAAGGCGGCACGTGAGAACCGGCCGATGACGAACGCGATCGCGACGCCTCGGGATGCGGTAAGACCGAGTGTGAGTCCGATGCCTGTAAGCTTATGGGCCCGGAGGGATTCGAACCCCCGACCAAGTGATTATGAGTCACCTGCTCTCACCACTGAGCTACGGGCCCGGGAGGCGTGTCTTGCGACTTCGCTCGCCGCCGGGCACGAAGAGCGTGCCACCCCTATCAAGGTACGAACAACGCAAGGCGAATGCAATATCGCCGGACCACCGTAGGACACTGGCGGCAGCTCAAGGATGGGCCAAGGGAGACCTTCGCCGCCGCACGGGCAAGGACAAGCGTTGGATTCAAGGGCAAACGGCAACAGACAGGCAGACGCCTGGCACAAAGGCGCCGCCCGGGGCATCAAGAGTTCGTCGCCGACCCGGGCCGAACCCTCCGGGCATCTACCGTTTCGGCCGGCGGCATCGGGCAAACAGCCCTTACTCGGCGGGAGTGTTTTTCGGAAACAGCTTCCGCATAAGTCCGGATAACCGGGGAGAATAGGAAGGATGTCGCCGTCCTGTTGCAGAGGCATGCGATAATCGCCGAATAGACAACTGGCCGGACAAACGACAGCCGAGAACGGGGGACACTCATGTCGACAGGGCTTGTCGCTGAGTACATGACAAGGGAAAAGTGGCGCGAGGCTCTCTTCACGTACAAAGAGCGAGATTCGTCGCCGTCCTATGCGAAGGGACGTAGAAAACATCTGCGTTTCCGAATGGCCGGCTGGGCGACGGTCTTCATCGACTCCGCCGACAAGCAGGCAGCACAAACCCTTCAAGGGTGCCAGTTGCTGGACGTTTCCGAAGAAGGCATGGCTCTCCGCGTGCCGCGCAAGATTGAGCCGAATACCTCTGTTACGGTCGAGCTGCACGTCAGCGGGCGCATCTTCCGGCTGTCGGGCAGGGCAATTTACCACACCAGATTACCCGGCGCTGTCCGCGTGGGCATCAAGCTGGAATTCGGTTCAGGAGACAAGCAGGCCCATTCCACAGACCGGTAAGAGCCCCCGCGAAAAGCACCGCAGGCCTACCGTCGGGGCGGCATGTGGGGGGGTGCCACGGCAACCGAGGCCTGCTGCGTGCCGGTTAACCGGTGGCGGCGGGTCTGCGCCGCCTTCAGCGGTCCTGTCCTACCGCGAGTGGGTGGTCGACGGGGTCCCAGAGGCGACGCGTCCCGCGGATGACCACGCGTCGAGCCAGTTCTGATAGAGAGCTTGTCCCATGGGGCTTTCGATGACCTCCTCGGCCGGTCCCCAGTAGAAACTCACGAAGCCCGCCCCGTGTGGCCCGGCGGCTCGGCGGACGGCGGCGATCAGTTCTGTAGCCGTTGCGGCTTGGCCGTCGGCGCGATGGGGGTAGGCGAGGGGGTAGAACTCCTCGACAACGATCGGCTTGCCGGGCGGAAGCCGCGACAAGTGATCGCGCCAAGCCTGTTCGTTGGCTTCGAGTGTGAGGTCCTGTTTGGGGTAAAGATGGGCACAATGGAAATCCACGATGTCGGCGAAGACGGCGGGGTTGAGGGCACCAACAGTGATCAGGTGGTTGCCGTCGTTCTCACGGATGGCCGACCGCATCCGTTGAGCCCAGGCCTGCAGAAGGTCCCGGTGGCAGGCCAAGAGGTCTCCCAAACGGGGGTCCTCCCGGGAGGTCTTCGGAAGGGCCGGCGAGAACCAGTTCTCGCCCGGACGAGGATAGTCTTTCCACGCCGCCCGCACTGCCGCTTCGGTTCCGAACCGACCGTGCACCCACTCGGCCCACCGCCTGGATGCCTGCCGCCCGTGCATGTGGACGTAGCAGAACTGCTCGCCGCCGCGCATCGAGAAGCAGCCGACGACCAGGTCGCGGCTGTCGCTGCCGTGGACGGCCGGTTCGTTTTGCAAGTCATACGCCAGGATGGCAGGATGGTCGCGGAATCGTTTCGCCGTTTGGCGCCAGAACAGCTCCTCGTGTCTTTCGACCGTGTCGTCATCCGCCTCAACGAGCCACACCGGGATGGTCGACTTGCGTATGTGGCACAGCCCCACGAGCAGGACCTTCAGATCTGCCCGGTCGGCCGCGTCCAGTGCCATGGAAAGCCGTTCAAACGCGGCAGCATTGATGTGGTCGGGACGCTCAAAGTATTCACCCATCTGGCAGAAGAGACGCACGGTGTTGCCGCCCATTCTTCGCATCATCGCGAAATCGCGATCGAGCTTGGCCGGCTGTTCCCGAAGGACATCTTCGAGCAACACATCCCGTCCCGAGATGACCGAGCGGTCGTAGTTGAAGCCCCAGACGAGAAAGGACGTTCCGCCGCTAACGAAACCTTTGCCATCGGGCGAGACGGCCGGATAGCCGATGGTTGTCGGTGCTGAACAACCCGTCCAGAGCGCGAGGCCACCGAGCAGCAGTATTCGGATGTATGACATGATTTCCGCCCTTTGAATGTGAAGCCTCAGCAATGTGTCATGGCTTGGTGTCGGTGCGAAAGCAAGTCGCTGATGGCGGACACCGACCAGAACCGTCTCACATCGGGATCCCGTTTCAACTCCTTTCTCCGCGGGAGTGGAGAGCGTACAGCACGTCGATACGGACGGTCACCCTCGTCCTGAACGGCTCCGACGCAGTTGTCACTCAGAACGCGTGTCAAGAGGGCAGGGCATGGTCGGAGCCGCCGAAGGCAGCGGAGACCTGCCGGCCCGAGCTCAACAATATGGCAGGTCTCGGTCGCCGCGGCAACCTCGACGCTGCGGTTTTGACATATGCTCTCATTTGACGCACTCGGGATCGGCTGGGACCGACGGTCCGCTGATACATCCCAGAAACAGCGTGACGTCATCCCTGTCTACATCGCCGTCGTTGTCGAGCCGGCCGAGATCGCACTCGGGGGCCGTTTGAACGACGCCGTTGCCGGACAAGCACACCTGCAGTCGGCCGAAATCTTCCTGGTCTACGTCTCCGTCGGTGTCCAGATCCGCCGGGAGCGGCCTTACCTGCAAGGTCACGCTGACCACTGCCGGCGGGCTGTGACCACCGGTATCGGACACCGTGATCGAGGCCGTGTAGAGCCCCAGGGGAAGCCCGGCCGTCTGATACGCAACGTCGATGATGTCGGTTTCCTGTTCGATGCCGCCCGATGACGGCGAAACCGAGAGCCAGA
>ERZ795050.920-NODE-920-length-41901-cov-72.518305_pt1 | contig 41901 bp, 44 predicted proteins | sample MGYA00375134_ERZ795050 | MGnify/ENA primary metagenome ERZ795050 (study PRJEB30179, sample SAMN05720221) | activated sludge metagenome | isolation source: Anaerobic digester | place: Japan | collected 2015-05-26 ... | reverse complement strand
TCTCAATCGCGGCAAGCGTGGTGGTTTTCCTGCTGTCCAAGTCAACTTGATATTAACACAGGAGAAGATCTACAAGGGGTATACTTCTACTTACTGATTTCGATTGGAGGTGAGAAGGAATTGAAAGATTACTCCGTTGTCCTTACCAATGTCACAAAGATATTCGACAACGAATTCACCGCTGTGGACAACGTTTCTTTGAAAATAGAACAGGGCGAGTTTTTTTCTCTTCTGGGACCCTCTGGTTGTGGCAAGACTACTATTCTAAGGATGATAGCAGGCTTCGAAGATCCAACTTCCGGTAGCATAATGCTGAACGGTAAAAATATCATCGGTACACCTCCAAACGAAAGGGAAGTGAACACGGTTTTTCAAAACTACGCTCTCTTTCCACACCTGAATGTCTTCGAAAATATAGCTTTCAGCCTCAGATTGAGAAAGGAGAAAGAGGAAGAGATCAGGCAGAAAGTCATGAACATGATCGACTTGACGAGGCTGAACGGTCACGTCGAGAAGATGCCCTCACAGCTTTCTGGAGGTCAGAAGCAGAGGGTGGCTATCGCCAGAGCCCTTGTGGGGAAACCCACCGTGCTTCTTCTCGATGAACCATTGGCGGCGTTGGATGCCAAGCTGAGACAACATATGCTTGTCGAGCTAGATACGATCCACGACGAAGTGGGAATAACCTTCATCTATGTAACTCACGATCAAAGCGAGGCCATGTCGATATCCGACCATGTGGCGGTGATGAACGAAGGCGAAATTATTCAGTATGGAACGCCTTTCGAAGTCTATGAAAGTCCTGTCAATGCTTTCGTTGCCAATTTTATCGGAGAAACCAATTTCTTCACCGGAACCGTAGAAAAGGTTGAAGAGGAATACTTTATGCTCGACACCGGCAGGTTCGGCAAGATCTGGTTCTATAAAGATATGGAAGTCAAGATCGGTCAGGTTATCCAGGTTTCGCTCCGACCGGAAAAAGTAAAAGTGACTAAAGAAAAGCCAATCACCCCGCAAGGGATCAAGATAAATATACTCGAAGGAACGGTGGACGAGACTATATATCTCGGAAGTCAGACCAAGTACACCATAGCGGTTGGCAATCATTATCTCCAGGCCTTTAAACAACACGTGAGATACCTGTTGGACGAGGTGATAATTACCTGGAAGGACCGTGTGTACGTCTGGTGGTTCGCTGACGACAGTTACGTCCTGCGCGAACCTGGTGGTGTCTCAATTGAAGAGTAAGAGAGATTTCACGGGTTTTATGGTCTCTATGCCCGGTGTACTATGGCTGACGGTCTTTTTTCTGATCCCGTACATTATAATCATCATCTACAGTTTTCTGACATCGGGAATTTACGGTGGTGTGGAGCTGCCATTCACTCTCGAGGCTTACTCGAAGATGCTGGTCAACGCTGGTTACTGGCAGATACTCTGGAGAACTGTCTGGATATCCATTATTGCTACGTCGATCTGCGTTGGGCTTGGACTTCCGGCAGCTTACTTCATCGCCACGTCAAAACACAGGAACATTTTTCTCACTCTGGTCATCATACCCTTCTGGACGAATTTTCTGGTCAGAATCTTTGGTTGGATGGTCATACTGGGGCGAAACGGCTTGATCAACTCCTTCCTGCAACTACTGGGTTTGAAAGAGCCTTTGAGCTTTATGTATACACCCGGGGCTGTGATACTGGTGATCGTGTACATGTACCTTCCGTACATGATACTCCCCCTTTACAGCGCGATAGAGAAATTTGATTTTAGACTCATAGAAGCGGCTATGGATCTTGGAGCCAAAAGAGCCCAGGCAATTTGGAAAGTACTCATACCTTCGATAAGGGGCGGAATTGGCGCAGGAGTCATACTGGTCTTCATACCGGCTCTCGGTTCGTACGCCATCCCCGACCTGGTTGGAGGCGCCGATGGGGCGATGCTTGGAAACCTCATCGCCAGACAGTTGACGGTCGCGCGTAACTGGCCGTCGTCATCGGCGATATCGATGATCTTTCTTCTTATCTCGACACTCGGACTTCTGGTGTACCTAAGGATCAACAAAGTGCAGAACAAGAGAAGGGTACAGGTGAGCGAAATCTATATGAAAGAGGAGGAAGGCTGATGGAAACCAAAAAAGTCATAGGCAAGCGAAGATTTTCTATGACGATTACAACGATAGTTTTCGTTTTCCTCTATCTTCCGATTTTCGCCCTGGTCGTTCTTTCTTTCAACAGTGCGAGACAGGGTGTTGCCTGGACGGGCTTCACCTTGAAATGGTATGCGGAACTCTTCAGGCAATCGGATATTTGGGCGGCCTTCTTAAACACGATTATAATTGCCGTCACTTCCTCGGTCGCAGCTACGGCGATCGGTACCTTCGCCGCTCTGGCCCTGTACTGGTATCAGTCGCGTCTCAAGAGCTATCTCGGAATTCTCGTCTATACACCCCTAATAATTCCCGATATCCTGATGGGTGTATCGATGCTGGTGTTCTTTGTGGCCGTAGGGTTACCTTTAGGTCTATTCACAATATTTCTAGCCCACGTAACATTCTGTGTATCCTATGTCACCGTGACAGTCATGACGAGGCTCGAAGACTTCGACTACTCGGTGGTCGAGGCCGCGAGGGATCTGGGAGCTCGCAGCCGCCAGGTATTTACAAAGGTGGTTGCGCCGATAATTATGCCTGGAATCATGGCAGGTTTCCTTCTATCGCTGACGCTCTCCATAGACGATTTCGTCATAACCTTTTTCGTGGCTGGCCCCGGTTCGACCACACTGCCGTTGAAGATATTCTCGATGATAAAGTTCGGAGTCTCTCCTGTGATAAACGCTCTTTCAACACTGCTCCTTATAGGAACACTTTTCGTTTCCTTTTTCGGGAGCAAGTTCAGAAAATTAATCTTTTAGGAGGTGGAACGTAGATGAAAAGAGCTACGATCTTTCTTTTTCTGGTTTTATTGGCCGTACTTTCTCTAGGTAAGGGGAATCTCATCCTTTACGGCTGGTCTGATTACATTCCTGAAGAGGTAATAGAGAATTTCTCCAAGGAATACGATGTAAAAGTGACATACGACACTTACGATTCCAACGAAACAATGTTCGCCAAACTCAAAGCCGGGGCGAGGGGTTACGACCTGGCCATGCCTTCTGCCGACTATACAAGTATCATGATCAAAGAGAATATGCTGTTGAAGATCGATAGATCGAAAATCGACAACCTGATCAACATCGATCCCGACATAATCGAACAGATGTACTACGATCCGAACAACGAATACAGCATACCTTACATGGTCGGCACGACCGGAATAGCAGTGAACACCCTCTATCTTCAGGACTACCCGAAATCCTGGGAGATCTTCCAGATGCCTGAATTGAGAGGCAAGATGACTCTTCTGGACGATATGAGAGAGGTCTTCGGAGCCGCTTTGAAATACCTTGGGTATTCCGTTAACACGACCGACGAGGCCCAGTTAAAAGAAGCGAAGAATCTCATTTTGGAATGGAAGAAGAATATAGCCAAGTTCGACAACGAACTCTTCGCTAAAGGTGTGATTTCCGGAGAATTCTGGGTGGTTCACGGATACGGCGAAAACATATTCTACGAGGCTACCGAAGAAGAACTCGAAAATATCGATTTTTTTATCCCTCGAGAGGGTAGCACCATGTGGATAGACAGCTTTGTAATCCTCAAAGGGGCAAGGAACATAGATAACGCTCATCTCTTCATAAACTACATACTCAGGCCGGAAGTGTCGGCTAAGATCTCAGATTACTTGCTTCTTCCCTCTCCAAACGTACCGGCAAGAGAACTGATGGAAGAGGAACCGGTTTACACGGCCCAGGAAATGGAAAACACCGAGTTGATCAAGGATCTCGGAAGAGATTTGAGACTGTACAATGATCTCTGGAACGAGATAAGGTTCGGTCTTTGATCTCGGACAGTCTGACAAAATCGAATAAAAAGATAAGACCGGGAGCTTCTCCCGGTCTTCGTAACTCAGGGGTAATCGTGCTGCTGACAATCGCTTTGCATTTCAAAGGGGTTGTGCCTGTGGTTTCTCTGGTCTCTGATGTTGAGACTCGCCCCTTCAAAAAAAGGTTCACTGTTCAATGATTTCTTCGGCTGCTTTTAAGTCTTCGGGGGTGTTCACTCCGAGAAATTCTCTCTCGTTGTTTGTCACAAAGCCGCATATATTCTTGTTGTCAGCGATTGCCATGGACACTATGTCGGCTATGTAAATTTCTCCTGTACTTTCGTTAGGAGATAACTTTTCTATATACGCCTCTACCACGGATTTCTTCAGAATTATCGGACCAATGTAGAACTCCCACGGAGGGTCGAAATCGGGAACTTTCTTCTCCTGGAAAGCTATAACTCTTCCTCTCTCATCCCTTTCGACCAGGGCGTAGGGGTATCTCCTTTCCGTAGTTCCCGAAAGGAAAGTGATATCGCAGTTTCTCTCTATGTGCAGCGAGACCAGAGATTTCAAAGAATCTCTCGAGATAAGTACCAAATCGGCATACATAACCAGTATATCCTCACCGTTTTCAATCAAATTCAAAGCCTGGGCAAGCGCATCGGCCGTTCCCTTCGGAACACTCTGATAAGCGAAAGTAACGGGAACTTTCAGTTGGGAAAGGAAATCTCCCTCGAAATCGGGATTAATTACTAATATGGCTTTGCGGCTTGCTGTAGCATAGAAGGCCTTTTCAATTACGTGTTCGATCATAGTCTTACCCTTGATCTTCACTAGTGGTTTTGGCACTGATGATCTTAGACGTTTTCCCTGCCCGGCGGCAAGAATGACCGTTATCAATTGAAACACCCCTTTCTGCACACCCTTTTTCAGAATGATAGCACGTTTGAAAGACAGAAAAACTGAAATTTCGTTCAACGCTCAACTTATAACTCATCAATAATTTCGTACCACCCATAACTGCTCCGGATACAGAGTTTGAATCCTTCCCTCACCTATAAAAAATGATAAGTTGAGTTATTGTGAACATACTGATGAATTGTATGTCAACTATAATTATTATTTGGTAATTATGTCATCTAAAACGCAATATTGCATTATTCAACAATCGCCATGATAGAATTCACTTAAAAGTATTCTCATTCTTTCAAGGGGTTGATTTTCTAATATGAAACAAGGACAATCTAATTCAACCGAGGTGGGCTCACACAGCGTTATTTTGTACAACGATCTATCTGAGATTGAAAGGGCTCTTGGCAGTTTTTTTTTCAGCGGATACAGACGGGAGAAGAAACTACTTTTCATCTATGACAGGCTCACTCTGGCTGACCTTCTGAGAGCCATAGAACCCTATGGAATGGATCTCGAGGAGTTACGTGATTCCGGCAGGATTGAAGTTGCCAGCGCGAGAGATACCTACTTGAGAGATGGCGTTCTAGATTTGGAAAGGATGGCGAAAAAGCTCGAAGAAAAAACGCGAGAGGCGCTTGATAGCGGATTCGACGGACTATGCGTGGTCGGAGAAGGCTCATGGATATTCGATGAGAACTTTAATGCGGCCAAGATGCTCGAGTACGAATCGAAGATGGACGAGTTTATCAACGAAAATCCTCTCGACGCCTGCTGCATATACGATACATCAGTCATAAACAAAAGGATGCTTCTACAAATTTCCGGTCTTCACCCGTTCATTTTCGATACCGATAGTTTCACACCAAACTATGATTATTTCAAAGACACTTACGGACATGTTTGTGAGAGTGACGAATGTAGGCAACTATACATGGGAACGGCGATTATGGCTTCGGAGATGTTTAGAATCAGGGGTTTCTATACCGAAGATCATTGCAAGAACGTATCTAGACTTGCCTGTGCAATAGCCAGAAAGATGAACGAAATTAGACTGGCCGGAGAACTGGAAACTGCTGGAATGATACACGATATCGGTATGATGACTATATTTTCAGACATGATCGGCAAACCAGGAAAGCTCGCCTGGTTTGAATCACAGCTTTTACATGAACATCCTCTCGTGGGATACGAACTCGTGAAGAAAGTACCCTTCCCTCGCCCTATTGCAAAAGCCATACTGGAGCACCATGAAAGGCTGGACGGTTCGGGATATCCGTTGGGATTAAAGGGCGATGAAATCAGCATTGGAGGTAAAATTTTGGCCGTGGCCGAGGTTGTATCGGCCATGAGTTTCTACAGAATCTACAGGGACGATTATGGAGTAGAAGTAGCTTTGAATGAAATTGAAAAAGGAGCCGATCGCTTTTACGACAGCGATGTGGTAGGAGCCTGTTTAAAGTGCTTCGAAGAAGGCTTTGAATTTTAGACGTTTTAAATGGCAAATAACACGTGATGTTCTTTTGAAGGACGTCGGACTTTATTAGAGCTCTTTTCCGTCGCGGACAGATCTGTTGTTTCACTGGAATCTCACAATCTTCGGGGGTGTTGACGATGATAGTAACAGTAGTGGATATTTATGTCAAGAGCGAAAAGATAGATGAATTCATTGAAGCTACTACGCTCAACCATAAAAGCTCCGTTATGGAAGAAGGGAATCTCAGATTCGACTTCCTGCAGGATAGATCAAAACCGAATCACTTTCTTCTTTACGAAGCCTATGAATCGGAAGATGCGGCTGCGGCTCACAAGAAGACCGATCATTATTTGAAGTGGAAGAGCACCGTAGAGGGCTGGATGGAGAGACCGCGCATTGGAACCCAGACGAATGTCATAGAACCGTCAGATATCGCTTCGTGGAAGAGATGATAATATATCGGAACAGAGACCGGGTGAGGTGTGGAAATGCTTTTAGAGCTTTTTAAAGAAAGGGTAGAAAGCGTACGGTCTTTATTTGAAGAGAATGGGGCAGATGCTCTTTTGATAAGCAAGTGCAACAACTTCTCCTGGTTCACATTCGGCGCGCGCAGCCACATAACACTCAACGCGACCGAAGGAGAGGCTTCCATTCTGGTGACGCGTAACGGAGTCTATCTGCTCATAAACAACATTGAACTTCAAAGACTCATAGATCTGGAGTTGCCTAGAGAAATACAGGGGGAGCTTGAAATTGTCGAATACGACTGGTTCGAACGTATCTCCGCCGAAAAGAGAGCGATCGACTCGATAGTGAAAGGCAAAGTCATCTCCGATACCGGAAGATATGAGACCGGCACTGTAGATCTGGTATCTCTCAGGAGCGTCTTGAGCGATTACGAAGTGGAATCTTATTCGGATCTTGGAAGTGAATGCGACGAAATCTTCTCGGATGTGGTTTCCTTGTTCACACCGGAGATGACCGAGCTCGAAGTTCAGGGAATCATGTACCGGGAAATGGCAAAGAGAGATATAGAGCCGGTACTAACTCTGGCCTTTTCCGAGGAGAGTACTCTAGCTTACAGACATAACTTATCGAGAAACACGAGGCTCGGAAGAAGAGGCTTCGTAAGCATTTGTGCCAGGAGACGCGGCCTGATCGTCTCCTCTTCTCGCTCTTTCATGTTCGAAGAAGTCAAAGGAATCAGAGAGCAACACAGGCGCAACTGCTATGTAGATTCGGTGGCGATCGCCTCTTCAAGGCCCGGAAAAAAACTTTCCGATGTGTTCGAAAAGATAAAGGATGCCTACGCCTCGCAGGAAGCTCCAGGAGAGTGGAGGTTCCATCACCAGGGAGGTCTTGCCGGCTACTCTCCCAGAGAAGTGGTGGCCGACCCATACACTTCCGTAGTGCTTAAAAGCGGAAACTCCCTCGCCTGGAACCCGACGATCAGGGGTACCAAGTCGGAAGACACAGTCGTGTTGCTTACCGGGCAAAATCGAATCGTTTCATATCCTCAATCGAGCAGATGGCCGGCCTTAATTTTCGAAATCGGTGGCCATACAGTCAGGAGACCGGATATAGTGCTTTTAAAATAGCTCCTATTCATAAACATTTACAAACTACTCGCGATTTTATTGAATACCATTAGTACGCCGACTACGCAATAGCACTGGCATGGTTTCCTAATTTGAACGAATATAGGAAGGGATCTCTGAGAGATCCCTTTTCGCCGATGCGGGCAGATGTGATACAATCTATTTCGCAAAGTCGAGTGGAGGTATTAGCGTGAAGATCGTAGTGACCAACAAAAAGGCGAGGTTCCAGTATCATTTACTGGACAGCTATGAAGCGGGCATGGAGTTGATGGGAACGGAGGTGAAGTCCCTGAGGCTTGGAGGGGCTTCGCTTGTAGACGCCTACTGTAAAATAGAGAACGGAGAGTTGTTTCTCATAGACTGTAACATCAGTCAGTATTCTCACGGAAATTTCTGGAACCACGACCCCAGAAGGAAGAGAAGATTGTTGATGCATAGAAAGGAGATACTGAGACTGGATCAGAAAACTAAAGAAAAAGGGCTCACGATAATTCCCACAAAGATCTATTTCAACGACAGCGGCAGGGCTAAGGTCGAAATATCTCTGGCCAGAGGAAAAAGGCTTTTCGATAAGCGTGAAGATATAGCGCGTAGAGATGTCGAGAGGAAATTGAGACAGCGGGTCGATATTTGAATATCGAGAGAGAGAGAGAAAGATTTTTCAGTACGCGACCAGGCTGCATCAACGGCTTTGAACGTCCATGTTGTTGTGGTATAATCAATCTGATTTATACTGCCAATAATGCCAAGAGCTTTGCAATAATTTAGGGGAGGTGTATTTATGAAGAAAGTCGCTTTGGTAGCTCTGCTCCTTTCTGCGGTTATTATGGGTTTCTCTGCACCTAAAGCGCTTATCGGTGGAGCCTTCGGTATCAACGCCACCAATCCAATTTATCAACCTGAAAGATGGGGTGCCGGTGCGCTGGATCTGTCTCTTCAGCTTCCTTTCACTGAAAAGATAGGTACAACGCTGAGTGCTCAGGCTGCTATAAGGTATCCAACTAACAAGATAGGTCTCTTGAATGCAGACATCTACTTCCAGATTTTCGAGGTTTTAAATTTACAGGTAAGGCTTCTTGTTAGCATTGGTACTGTGCAGGATACAATTGTTGGTCAGCAATCATGGGTTCTCTGTGGATTTGATCTCGGTGCTCCGCATCTGGCTATAGGGGGCGGTTTCCAGGTCATGGCACCAATTACTGAAAAGGTAACGCTCAACGGTTACGCAAGGGGCTACAGGGTTTACAAATACGCAACCCGCCAGGAAGGAAACTTCCCCGGTGGAGACTACTGGCCTCTCCCGGAGTTCTTCTCTGTAGGTCTCGGCGTTCTTTATTCATTCTAGTCAGGAGCTAAAGAGCTTTTTGATTAAGAGGTTTTGTTTTTTTCTGTTCCTTTCTTTTCTAAGTGTGAGTTTAGCGGTTACGGGTTACGACAAATTTCTTCATTATTCTGTAAGTTATACCGCCTACGGTTTTTCGAGCTTTCTGCTCGGTAACGTGGGCGGTTTTCTTTTCACATCGGCTCTTGGAATAGGCAAGGAGATCTGGGATTTCACTTCACGTAGAGGTACAGCCGAGTTCGAGGATCTGATCGCAGATTTCGCCGGAATGATAGCGGCATACCATCACATCCGAAGTCTGGACTTCAGGCCGTTTTTTATATTTCAGGTAGTATTTTAATCTTATTGCAGCAATTGGTCAGGGATCTGGAGGTTGTTCCTTTCCGCCAGTGCGATCAGGTTTCTGACAGTCTTCGGATCAAGAGTAACTCCCTTAGAAAGAGAATACATCCTCGAAAGCTCTTCCTTCTCTCCGTGGTAGTAGATCTTCTCACTTCCGCGAGCCTTCTCGCTTGACACGACGCCGTCAATTATCGATTGAATTTGTTGTTTCAGACTTTCCGGTTCTCCAAAGAGCTTCAAATCCATTGCACCGAAGAAATGGCAGACGCCGGCGACTCCTTCCCTATAAGTCAGGGCGCTCCACGAACCAAAAGAGAGACCGGCCGATACCAAATCAACAAGCAGAGAGAGTCCATACCCCTTATGACCGCCAAACTCCTCACCGGAACCGCCCAGCGGGAGAATTCCACCCGGTCTCCTGTTATTGAAATTGGCAAGAACCTCTCCGGGGGAATTTGTATCAACACCAAGGCTATCGACGGCCCATCCTTCGGGAATTACTTTTGCCAGTCTATCGTACACTTCGAGTTTTCCCCTGGTCACTACGCTCGTTGCCATATCCAGTATGAAGGGATGCCTAGAACCGGGAATGGCAACGGAAAAGGGATTAGTTCCTAGAACGGCCTCTCTTCCAAACGTCGGCACGACGAGAGGGTAGCTGTTGGTCATGGCAATTCCTATCATATCTTTTTCGAGTGCCATCTCGGAATAGTAGGCCGTAATTCCGTAATGGTTCGAATTTCGTACGGAGACGAACCCCACAAGGTTATTCCCAGCCTTCTCTATGGCCAGATTCATAGCCCATTTTGAAACGCTTTGCCCGGGCCCTCCCCGGCCATCTACAACGGCCGAGAGGGGAGTTTCGTACTCTACCGAAGGCGTTTCATTCAGTTTTATATGACCGGCGTTTCGTTCGTCTATGTATCGCTTGAGTCTCGCGACTCCATGAGAGGGTATTCCCCTTAGGTCTGCTTCCAGCAATACATCGACGATATCGGTCGAAACATCCTGTCCGAACCCTTCAGCAATCAGAATATCCACACATAGATCTCTCAACGACCCACTGTCTATTACTGTCATATCCATTTCAGACACATCCTTGAAAAAATTTTCTGGCGATCTTCCCGTAGAGTTCCCTGGCAGTATGAATCTCTTCTAATTCGACGTACTCGTTGGCCTTGTGGGCCATAATGGCCGCCCCCGGTCCGAGTATCACGGTATCGATTCCGGCAGGGGCTATAAAGGCTCCATCGGTGAAATATGTCATTGTCAACGGTTCCGATTTTATTCCCATCCCTTCGAGAGTGGAACGGGTATAATCGACCAATATTCCTGAAGAGCTGAAAGGGTTGCGGGCGAGTAGAACCTTCTGATCGGCGCCTTCGAATCGCGAGAGGATTTTGTCTATGATTTCGGTGACTTCCGAAAGCGAGATGTTGCTCATAAAACGGATATCTAGAACGCAACTGGCGGAATCGGGAACGGTGTTCTCTTTGGAACCTCCCGATATTTTGTTTAGACTCACCGTCAGGCCCTCAATACTCCCCAGTTCATCGGCGATCTTTCGATATGCATCTATAAGAAGGAGGACCGCGTTGATCCCCTCTTCAGGCTGTGAGCCGTGGGCCGATTTCCCCTTGAAGCTCAGTTCGCTCCAGACGGCCCCTTTTTCTCCGCTCGCAAGTCTCATCGACGTGGGCTCACCGATCAACGCACCGGCTATTTCAAGCGTATTTTCTTCGAGGAATCTTTTCACCCCGCTACAACCAACCTCTTCGTCACAAGTTGCCAGAAAGGCAAGATTTCCCCCGAATCGTTCATCACTGGAAAGATCGATGAAAGCCGCCAACAGGGAGGCGAGCCCGGCCTTCATATCTGCCGATCCGCGGGCATACACCCTTCCGTTTTCAACAACGGGTTTGAAGGGCTCGCTCGTCCAACCCGAGGCAGCCGGCACCACGTCCATATGTCCGGTAAAAAGCAAGAAAGGCAGCCTACCGTTCCTGTCGATTTTAGCGAGAAGATTTACCCGTCCGACATCAACTCTCTGAATCGTGGAGCCTATACCGTAACTCTCAAGCGTTTCTTTTATATATAGAGCCAGAGACTCTTCGTTGCCTGGAGGGTTGGTCGTATCGTATTTGCACATTTCAAGGAAGATTCTTTCCAACTCGTCTTTACCCGGAATCATAGCTTTATACCAACGTTCCATATAGAATAATCGTCCTGTCCGAGGAGTTCTGACTTGGTTTCCGCTCCGTTGGAAACGTCGATTAACAAATCGAAAAGCCTTTCACCGCTCTTTTCAAGAGTCTCTCCTCCGGAAATTACAGCGCTGCAATCGAAGTCGATGCTGTCCCTCATTTTTACTGCCGTGTCGCGATTACCGGTAATCTTTATCACCGGAGCGATTGGATTTCCCGTAGGCGTTCCCTGACCAGTAGTGAAAAGTATGATGCTGGCGCCACCGGCGACCATACCCGTTACGGACTCAACATCGTATCCGGGAGAGTCCATTAGATAAAGACCGGGAGCCCTTTCTATACACTCTCCGTACTCTTTGACTCCCACTATAGGTACTTTGCCGCCTTTTATCATTGCTCCAAGAGATTTTTCTTCGAGAGTGGTAAGCCCTCCCCTCACATTTCCCGGAGATATGTTATTTGGAATATTCTCTCTATCGACCATGTCGCGGCTGTTATTTCTGCTCTCGTTGATCATCCTCTCGAGCATGCGGGTGAATCTTTCCTTCTGAGAATCGTCACTCATACGCTCGAAAAGGAGATGCTCGGCCCCCACTAGCTCGGTGGTTTCCGAGAGAATCACCCGACCGCCGTTTCCCCAGACCAGATCGGCCACATGTCCAACAACGGGATTTGCGGATAGTCCCGATGAAAAATCCGAACCACCGCATTCTACACCGATCGTGAGCGCTGAAAGCGGAACACTCTGTCGCTCTATCTTCGAAGCCTCGATCACAAACTCCCTGGCCTTTTCCCTCCCCGATCTTATGGCTTCACCATTACCAACCTCCTGTACCATTATGAGCTCGACCGGTTTGCCAGCCTGGGCGATCAGATCTCTGAGCTCGTGGGGTGAAACCCTTTCACAGCCCAGGCCTATAACTATCACCGCCGCCACGTTCGGGTTGAGGGCGGTATTTATTAACGTCCTTTGGGTTTGGTGAAAGTCCTCTCCCAGTTGCGCACAGCCCTGGTTGTGTCTGGCAACCGCACAACCCGGCACCGACGAGGCTATCCTTTCGGCGACCTTCGAAGAACAGATAACGCTAGGAAGTACCAACACGTAATTTCGGAAACCCACATTTCCATCCTTTCTTATGTAACCCTTTATAGTTTTGTGCATATAATAACGGCTTAAGCCTGTTCACCTCCTTTACCGGATTCCGTTCTGGCACTTTTTACATTGTGGACGTGAACGTGCTGTCCTGCAAATATTTCGATGGTTGCAATTCCAATCTTATTGTTATACTTTATCACCGCATCCCCGGGTATCATGTCTTTCACGGCCACTTTGTGACCGGAAGGTATAGAGTCTCTGGAAACGATTTTTTCTGCTTGACCGGTGCCTTTTATCTCAATCGTTTCACCCGGCTCCACTCTCTCCAGCAGAGTTGCCACGTTGTCGTTTTGAGAAAGCAAAATCGCTTGCTTCATACCTTTGCCTCCAATTCTAAAAAGCTGGTTGCCGTCTTGTAATCAACTTTCGATGACCCGAGGATCGAGCAGATAATATCCATTGAGTGTTTCAAATGCCTGTCTAGAGCCATTTCTGCTCTACTTAAGTTTCTCTCCAGAATTCCCTCCGCTATTTCCAGGTGTTCCTCCATCTCGCATATGATCCAGTCCTTCTGTTGCTGAGGCAGATAGTACTTGATAACGTTTCTCATTCTGGTTATGAGTATCGATATTTTCTGCATTATGTCTATGAGATAGCTGTTGCCACAATTTTCCAGTATTAGCCTGTGGAGTTTATAGTCGATGTCATAAGGAACATTTTCCATGGTCTCTTCTCGGTTGGAAAGGTGTTTCCGCATTCTAATTATCAGATTTGAAATGACTGACATATCCACCGAGTCTATGGATTCTCTTAGCGCCAGCTTTTCGAGTTCGATTCTTACGTAGAAAAGCTTCCTTACTTCTTCTTCGCTTATTTCCTTGACATAGAAGCTCTTCGACGGCCCAAGTATTAGCAAACCATCCTCCTTCAGCTTGTAGAGAGCGCCCCGAACAGGTGTTGACGAGACACCGTAAATGGTTTTGAGACGGCCGATGGTCAATTTTTTACCAGGCGGTATCTCAAGTTCGACTATACTTCTCAAGATAGATCTATAAACCTGTTGTTGAATTCCATGGAAACGGCTGCCGTCGGATCCAGTCATCGTAATCCCTCCCAGAACCGGGAATGCTCGCACAGAAACCTGTAGCTATCTCTCAAAGTTTCATACTGTTCTGCGCCGCAAAAAACTTCCACGCTGATATCTCCCGTGTAACCGGCCTCGAAAAGCAAGCCCAGGAACTTCTCGAAATCTATCTTTCCATGCCCGGGTGGTTCGTGCATGGTATCTGCGATATGAACGTGTTTTATGGTTTCAATGTGTTCTCCGATAAATCCCGGGTCGGATCGGTAATCGAAGTGATCCGAGTCTAGAAGTATTGAGAAATTTTTTAATCCAATCGAAGAGATAAACTCGTATGTTTCGTGGCAACTGTTCAGCAGAGGACAGATTTCTCTTTTCAAAGGCTCTATGAGAATAGATATTCCCGGCAGATTATTTGACACATATTCATCGACAACCCTTAAGGCTCCTTTTAATCGCTCCAGAGACTTTTCCGGTCCATCTTCCCACACAGTGCCCCTCAATCTACCGATATTCAGGTTGACTCCCAGTGCCTTCGCCTTCTTAGCCGCATCTATCAATCCGGATAGAGCCCGCTCTCTTTGCGAACTCTCAGGGTTGTTAAGGGCCATACACATCGTTCCTGCCATCTCGCCGGTACAAAGAAAGGAGATAGCAGTTTCCGTTTTTCTCTCCAGAAAGTGGATCTTTTCAACATCTACACGTGCCGGATCGGATATCATCAGCTCAAAAAAGTCGAAGCCCGCTTTCTTGAGTTGACTTAGGTTCTCTTCTAACGAGCCGGTGAGGCCAGTAACTCTGGCTCCTGGTGGAATATCTTCGTTTGCGATCATGAAGGCCAGTCTCATAAAACCTCACACTCCCCCTGTTGCGTTCAGGATGGCCATCGCCAGTGATATCTCCTTCGAATCGCTTGAATCGCTTCTGGAGGTCAGCACCACGGGGAATCCGGCACCGAGAAGTAAACCGGCTGTCTTACTATGAGCCAGATGAACCAGTCCCTTTATGAGGTTCGCAGCCGACTCGAGGTTTGAGCAGACCAAAACGTCTGCCTCTCCCCCGACGGGCGAGAGAATCATCTTCTTGATAGCCGCCTCTTTGCTCAACGCGGTATCTAAAGGCATGGGACCATCTATGTAACAGTTGCCAAAGTGACCTCTTTCAGACATTTTGGCGATCACGGCTCCGTCTATCAGATCCTGATTGGAATGGGTGATCCTCTCATTTATTCCTATAACCGCTATCTTTGGCTTTTCAAAACCAAGAGATCTGACGAACTCGCAAACGTTTTCCACTATGCCTATCTTCGTTTTCAGATCTGGATTCACATTCACCGTGCCGTCGGTTATGAAGAGAAGTCTTTCAAAACCAGGCACCTCGAGACAGGAAACGTGGCTTATGAGACGACCCGACGCCTTCACGCTTTCGCTTCTGAAAAGAACTCTCAAAAAGACGGCGGTATTCACCAATCCCTTCATGAGAACGGACGGCTTGTCCGCCCTTATCGTTTCTATCGCTCTGGCGGTGTTGATCTCCTCGGTATCACCCTCAATTATTTCGACATCTTCTAGACCCCTGTAATACTCGCTGGATTCTATCTTTTCTCTCTTTCCAAACAGAGTGAGTTTTATCCCCTCTCTCCAGGATCTCAAACTACCGAGTGCCTTAAGGGTCGAATCGTCGTATGGCTGGACGCACAGCACTTCGACCTTTCCGCTGCTCTGCCTGGCCCTTGATACTATCTGTGAAAGCGAGATAATTTGCACTGTACCACCTCAATATTCTAATGCCTTTTCCCTACCGGTTATCACCCTGTAAACCCCCGACGCGAGACTCTCCATTTCGAATTCACCTGGAAAGAGAAATACTCTGAAACCCTTTCCGAGCTTTTCGAGCAGGGCCGTCCTTACGAATTCAGATTTCACGACACCACCGGTGATAGCCAGAGCATCGGGATACCCGCCAAACACTGCCAGTAAACTGAAAATATACTTCGCAATATTATAGATATAAGCCTGAAGAACGACAACCGCACGATTATCACCTGTGCGAGCCATCTCCACGATTTTTTCCACATCTCTGGTCTGAAAATGTGAATAGAGCCCACCGGCATGCGCCAGGTGATGAAGATAATCGTCGTGAGAGCGGGCGAAATCGGCTAATTCGTGCGTGGGAAGCGCGCCGGCCCTTTCCACAGCGAAAGGTCCCTCTTTGTCGCTGTTGTATAGATCTACCATTTTTCCCTGAAGGTGGGCGCTCACGGAGGAACCCCCTCCGAGATGGGCCACTATTATTTTCGCCTCTTCGTAACTTTTTCCAAGTTGAGAAGCGGCTCTCCTGGCTATCGCCTTCATGTTCAAAGCGTGCGATAGCGAGTTGCGCGTTATATCCCTGATACCCGTGATCTTTGCCCAGTCGGCCATTTCATCGACGCTTATTGGATCGACAGTGAAAGCCTCTATACTGTTCTCGAAAGCTATTTCCGAGGCGATTACAACTGCGGTGTTAGCCGGATGAACACCCTGAAGACCAGCCCTCGCGTCTTTCAACATCTGATCGTTTATTCTGTAAACTCCCGAACTCAACGGTTTTAGTCTTCCACCTCTGGCCGCAATGGCGCACAACTGTTTTGATTCTATCCCTGAATCGACCAGTGCGCGGAGTATCTGCCCTTTCCTTATGAGATACTGCTCGGGGAAGAGAGGGAGATCGAGTTGATTCTCTTGGAGTGTCAACGTCTTTCTGAAAACCTCCCTCTCACCGTCGAAGACGGCTATCTTCGTCGATGTCGAGCCCGGATTGATAACGAGTATATAGCAACTCATCCTAGGTAATCACTCACAATCTTCTTGAATTCTTCGATCTCCAGAACGGCGTTTCTAATTCTCCCTTCTTTCCTGACTATCTCCGTAAGTTCTTCGAGCTGATCATCACTACAGGTTATTCCAAGTCTCTTCAACCAGTACTTGATACTCGCCTGACCACTGAAGGCTCCGAGCTTCACCTGAATCTCGCCCATACCAACAAGAGATGGCAAATAAGGGGTCATGGCCGGTTCGATTCCGGCCTCATTCAACTTGTCTATGGCGTCAACGACTATGCCGGACTCGACCCAGAAGAGCCTCTTGCCGACTACAGGTTTGTTGTTGGCGACGGGTATTTTCGAGATATCTTCCACCAGTCTCGAAGTATAGGCGATCTTTTCAAGGTTAACCCCGGTATCGATACCCATGAGCAATTTCAGACCGGCAGCCACTTCCTCCGTTGCGACATTTCCCGTTCTCTCGCCCAAACCGTTGATCGAACTGTGGATACCCGCAGCTCCGGCCCTTACGGCGGCAAAAACCGAGCCCATGGCCAGTCCGAATTCGTTGTGAACGTGGAATTCCAGAGGAATATCCGGTATCGCCTTTCTGAGTTCGGTAAAGACGAACTCTATTGTGAACGGTGAGGCCACGCCGAAACTATCGACGAAGACTATGCTTTCCGGTTTGGCCTGCCTTGCCACTTCTGTAAAAACCTTAAATACGTAGTCGAAAGTCGAACGGGTCGTGTCCCAGCCCATGAATGTAGGTACCATCCCCTGTTCTTTCGCATACCCGATAGCCGTGACGACTCTATCTATAACCTTTTCGGCCGATACTCCGTACACGTATTCGTTGTCGTAAGGATTTATGGCGTGTTCTACCACCACTCTCTTTGCTCCGCACTCCAAAGAAGCGTCGATATCCTTTTTCATAGCCCTTGCGAAGGGCACTATCTCCGAGGTGAGGTTCATATCCACGAGCCTTCTGATCGCCCTTTTATTTTCGTCGGAGACCACCGGCATGCCTACTTCGATAGATTTAACTCCGAGTTCGTTGAGAGCTACACCTATTCGCACTCTCTGGTCTTCGTTCCAGGTCAATCCACAGGTTTGTTCTCCGTCTCTTAGCGTGACATCGTGTATATATACACTATCTCTGGCATTTTCACCTTTGATTGCCTTCTCGAAGTTCATGGGGCATACCCATTTTGAGCCGTCGAAATATTCCGTGCCGTTCAGCGGCATGTAATCGAGATCCTTAGGTTTCATAACTTTACCTCCATTGTCGTTTCTACTTGCGGTAGAATGTATGAGTTTTCTAGCACGACTATTTCTCGATCCTTAGCTTTTATACTATCTATGGTCTTTTGAAGGTCATCGTGGACCGATAGACCTATTTCATCGAACATTGACCGGTACGCAGTATCACTCACGATGTGGACACGCTTTCTCTCCATTATATTCTTCACGGCATAGGCGGCTACGTAGGCCAGCGGATCCTGGGCGGTCAGTCCGTCCAGCTCCTCGAGAATCTCTGCGCTTTTGAGCCTGAGCAATTTGGCAAATGCCGGATGATCGCCGAATCCTTCATTTAAGGGTGATACCATTATGATATCGCCGCCATCCTTGGTTATAAGATCAGCCGTGTAGAGAGCCTTTCCGCCCTGCCAGAAATCCGTGGTTGACGGATAGGATGATATCACCGTGATGTCTGATCTATGATCGAAGACCCTGAGCAATTCGCCTTTGGCCAGCTCGACGCCCCTTCTGTGCGCGGTTATATGGTCACCCGAAACACACCCTTTTACGGTGCCGTCTTTACCGTAGTAATAATTGATAATGAAGTCCAGACCAACTCTGGAGCCTGTCTCGTCTATGAGATCTCGAAACTCGTTTTCGACGACGCCGACGTCGGCAGAGCTGTTTAGAATGGCCATCCTGTGAGACTGGAAGACTGTCTCGTATGAAGCGACCCCCGGCACTACCATTTTTGCGCCGCCCGACCATCCTGAAAAGCGGTGGGGTACTATCGAACCTATTGCGACCAGCAGATCGCTCTCCACATTTCTGTTGATCCTCAACGGGACATTCATGTAGTTTCCAAAGTCCTTCATTTCGCCACCGTCAGCAGCGTCGTGCTGTATTATCTCCGTACTGGCCAGGAAGCTGGCGAACTTCTCGATCAGTTCAATTTCAGTCATCTTCCTGTGAGTACCGGTGGCGACTAGAAGCTTCACCTTATCCCACGAAATTGCCCGTCTTCCAAACTCGAATTTTAGATATTCGAGCGTCTCGAGAACCGGTGAGTGTCTCGTATGATCCTCCACTATGAAGACTATACTACCGGCTTCGCGAGCCAGAGTGTACAAATCTACGTTATCAGCCATCGAAAGAGATCTTTCGAGATCTCTATGAGCAACATTCTCCGTCGTGATTTTCAACGGTGCGAGAAGACTGCCGGCCGTAATCTCCAGACCGAGTTTCTTTCCTGTCGTATAATCCAGTTCCACAAACATTTCACTTGCCACCGAAGTACATTTCTCTTATTCTCTCGTCGCTTTTTACTTCTTCGACGCTCCCTTCAAGCTTTATCTGGCCCTGAGAAACTATATAGACCCTGTCACTCATCGGAAGGGAAAGTTTTGCGTTCTGCTCCACTATGAGCATAGTAAGGCCGGCATCCTTTACGAATTTCTTCAAGGTTTCGAATATCCTCTTCACAATGACCGGAGCTAGACCCATCGATGGTTCGTCGATCATCATTATCAACGGCTCGGAAACGATAGCTCTCCCTATGGCGAGCATCTGTTGCTCCCCGCCGGAAAGAGTTCCTGCCATCTGTCCCTTTCTAGGCTTCAGTTCGGAGAAGAGTTCATAGACCCTTTCGATGTTTGGTCTGGCCTTTGCCAGGCCTATCCTCGTCGCGGCAACTTCGAGGTTCTCCTGAACCGTCAGCTCGGCGAAAACCTGCCTCCCCTCGGGAACATGAATGACACCCAGCCGCGTGATTTTGTGCGGGGCGAGATTCTGGATCTCTTCTCCGTTGAGGAAGACCTTGCTTCCTGGCTCAGAAGGCACCAGTCCAGAGATGCTTTTCAGCAGTGTAGTCTTTCCCGCTCCGTTTGGACCCAGCACAGATATAACCTCGCCCTTTGCGGCCTTTATGGAAACTTTTCTGAGAGCGGGAACTTCGTTGTAAGAGACAGATAGGTCTCTGGTTTCAAGTAAAAACATGCTTATTCCTCCCCCAGATAGGCTTTCAGGACCAGCGGATCCCTTTCGATCTCTTCGAACTTTCCCTGTGCAATTACCTGACCGAAATTCAACACATACACCCAGTCGGCCACGGCCTTTATGAAGTCCATGGTATGTTCCACCAGTAGAGTTGTAATTCCGCGTTCTTTGAGTATTATAATCAGATCCATTATCACTTTGAACTCATCCCTGGTCATTCCAGCGGCCGGTTCGTCGAGGAAGAGAAGCTGCGGTTCCAGTGCCAGGGCTCTTGCTATCTCGAGACATCGTCTCAATCCGTACGCCATACCCGTTGGAGAATCGTATGCTTTGTCTTCCAGTCCCACGAGTTTCAAAAGTTCCAGAGCCTTCTCTCTATTATCCCTTTCCTCTCTCTTGAATTTCGGGGTATTGAGAACCACGCTGATAGGACCTGATTTATAGAAAGGCTTCCTCGCGACGAGAACATTTTCGATAACCGACAGATTCTCAAACAGACGAATCTTCTGGAAAGTTCTCGCGATACCCATTCTGCTTATCACATTGACATCCAGGCCGGAGATATCCCGATCCTTGAAATAGACCTTTCCGCTGGTTATGGGATGTACCCCCGTGACGACATTTATAAATGTCGTCTTGCCTGAACCGTTCGGACCGATCAGGGCCGTTATTTTACCTTCGGGGATTCCGATAGAAAGGTTATTGTTCGCGACCACCCCTCCGAAGCTCTTGGTCATGTTTTCTGTTCTAAGTATATCCATGTCCAACCCACCTTACAACGTCTTTGTGTTGCTTCTCTTCAGCCTGAAGATCTTCCTGAAAAGGTTTTCAAGTATCGGTCCCAGTCCCATCGGCATGAAGATGATTATCACTATGACAATCAGTGATGTGACCATCAGATAATAGTTTTCCCAGCCACCGAATCTCAGGAACTCCGGGAGAAGCGTTAAACCTATACCGCCGACGACCCCGCCGCTCATGTGTCTCAGGCCTCCGACAACGGCCATGGCCACAAAGTTGGAAGATTCGAAAAACGTGAACGGCTCCGGAGAGAGAAATCCGGCCAGATGGGCGTAAAGAGCCCCTGCAAGACCGGCAAGACCTGCAGCGAAACCGAAGGCGGCGATTTTCAGTCTCTTTGTCGAAATGCCGCAGCTCTCTGTGGCCACGTCATCGTCGTTCATTGCGAGCATCGCCCTACCGAAGTGAGAATGCTTTATTCTGAACATTATATAAACACAGAGGACGAGTAGAGCTCCGAAAATCCAGAAGACCTGGCCGAAGGAGAGCATCTTGTTTCCCAACGAATAGAAGGGAATTCCAAAGAAACCGTAAGGACCTCCCGTGATCGGCGTGAGGTTTATCACCAGCATCCACACAATCTGCCCGAAGGCGATCGTGACAAGCGAAAGAAAAAAGGCCTTCAACTTGAACGAAGGAATGCTCAACAAAAAACCGGCCAGAACGCTTATGGCGATCCCTATGATAATCCCGACGGGTATGGGCATGCCCAGTTTTACCGTGAAATATGCCGAACTGTATGCGCCGATCGCGTAGAATCCGGCCTGACCGAGGGAAATCTGACCGGCAAAGCCGGTTAGAAAGACGAGACCAGTCGCGAGGATGGCATGAATCAAAGCCCTGTTCATAAGATAAAGGTGATACATATTCTTGTTGAGGATCGGAAAGAGTATTATTGCAAGGATTGCTCCCGCGATAAAAAGCAACTTCTTCATCTCACGCCTCCTATATCTTCTTGCCCTTCCAGTTGAAGATCCCGGAAGGCTTCAATATGAGCACTGCAACGAGAACAGAGAAGGATATTATATCTCTGTAGGTCGAAGATATATAGAGGGTCGAGAAGTTCTCGAGAAGCCCCAGGCTGATTCCCCCGAGTATCGTTCCGTAAGGGTTGGTCAGTCCGCCGAGAACGGCCGAAGCGAAGCCCTTTACCCCGATCGAGCCTCCACCCAGTTCGAGAGATACGAAGTAGATGGGGGCGAGAAGAATACCTGCGATTCCCACAACACATGTCGCCATGACGAATGAAAGCGAAGTGGTCACTTTTACATCTATTCCCATAAGAGCCGCGGCCTCTCTGTTTTGAGCCGCCGCGCGGAATGATTTTCCTATAAGAGTTTTGTTAAGGATGAAGTATATCAGAACCATCAGTGCAGCGATCACCAGATAAATATTCAGGTAAAGTGTCGGGATCCTGATGCTACCGATCGTGATGAAGTCTTTACTACCGCCAAATACTGGGGGGAAGGGTTTCGGGAGGGCCCCGTAGGTCACAATTATCAAATTGAGCCAGAAAGTGCAAAGCATTAGCGTAGCAACCACAAATTCCAGTCTTCCTCCGCCTCTCTTCCTTATAGGTTCATATATGAAAATACGGAGACCGAGCCCGTAAAGCGCTATAACACCTACAGACAGAACGAAAGATAGAAAGAACCCCAGCTTGACCATCGTGTAGAATGTGTAGAAAAGATAGGCTCCCAGCATGGCCGATGAGATATTGGCGAAGTTGATCCTGGAGATTGTCAACCAGAGGAAAACGACGCCCAGTCCGACAAGACCGTATGTGGCACCTATTGAAGCCCCTGAAACAATATTCTGGAGAATGTCTTGAAGCATCATTCACACTCCTTGTCTGGATAAATAAAAGTGAGAGGAAGACCCTATGTCTTCCTCTCACCAAGAGGTCTAGAACATCTTGTTGATTATCCTCCAGTCTTTTCCGTCGAACTGGGAGATCAAACAAACGTTGGTGAAGTTGTGGTGCTCATCACACTTCAATTCACCCTGGACACCGAATATATTCGCCTTTGTCGCCAGGTACTGAGCGATCTTTGTGCCATCTGTTCCAACATTCTTGATCGCTTCGGCCAGGAGATACATCCCATCGTAATAAGCCTGTGCGGGATCGCTCGGTTCCTTACCGTCCCATCTCGCCTTGTAAGCCTCAACAAAAGCGACAACTGCCGGATCTGGATCGACGGGATTGAAACCCTGGACAGAATAAACACCGATAGCAGCTTCTGGAGCGAGGTCTGTGAAGGCTGGAACTCCCCATGCCGAGAAACCTATGATAGGCACATCGATCTGAAGTTGTCTCAATTGATTGACCGTTACGGCGGCCTCCGATTCGTGGGTAAGACCTATAAGACCGTCGAAGCCAGCGTTCTTAAGTTTAAGAAGCTGGCCTGTGGCGTCTTTGTCGCCCTCTTTTATCTGTTCCATCGCAACAATCTCCACTCCGTACTTGGGGAACTCCGCCTTCGCCACTTCCAGAGCCGCGAGACAGTAATCCGTCGAGCCATAAATTACACCGGGCTTTTTGATACCTAGAACCTCAACGGCGTATTTGACAAGCTGAACGACCTTCACTTCGTCGTCCGCTCTCAAGCGGAAAAGGAAATCGTTGGGAATCTTGGTGTACCTGAATGAGGGTGAAGTGGCTCCGACAAGCATGGGGATTTTCGCCTGTTGGGCCAGCGGGTGAACTCCAATAACCGCACTGCTCATGTTTGGTCCAAATACCGCAACAACATTATCCTGGAAGAGCGCTCTTCTAACAACGTTTGCGGCGGTGCTGGGATTGGCCGCATCGTCATATACAAGCATCTCGAGCATATTGCCGTTGATGCCGCCGGCGGCGTTAATTTCTTCGAGAGCAAGCTGCGCACCCATTTTGATGTAGTCGCCCAGAATCGAACCCAACCCTGTGAAAGGAGCTACAAGAGCAATTTTGATCGTTGCCCCCAAAGCTGCGGCTCCCAGAAGCAAGACAATTGCCAGTACAAGTACTTTGTTTAGTTTCATTCAAACACCTCCATATTTGGGGTAAGTTTGTACCCCTATTTTCACGGAAAGAATTGATAATTGCAATATCATTACGATGATGCATTATACATCATGCAAAGTGTACCACGATTTCTATAAATCACTCAACCTCTTAAGAACCAATCTGGCGAAATTCTGGATACTGTTGGTCGATTAAAGAGTAATAACTTATTTTTTCTAATATAGGCGCTCCCTTTCCGTGTAAATGGGGAGGTATGAAGAGAAATTCGACAAAAATGAAAAAGAGAGGAAAAATCCTCTCTTTTCTGGCAGGCGAGGAGGGCCTCGAACCCCCGACCTACGATTTTGGAGACCGTCGCTCTGCCAATTGAGCTACTCGCCTACAAGAACGATTATAGACGAATCTACCGCCCTTTTCAAGTGGAAAGAATTACGAATCCAATCGAAAAAAGGAACATGATAAGATAGACCGCCAGGGAGTTGTCGATCCTTTCAAAAAAGACAGGCAGAGGTCTCATGAACTTCCTGCAAAGGAAATACAAGCCAATACCGACCATGATCATAAGAAACGACTCGAACATGTAGATCTTGAAGCCTACGATTCCGTGAATCATTATGGTTATCGAGAGAATCGAATAGGCCAAGAGCGTACCGATGGGCAGTTTCCCCATCTCTTTAGAGGGCTTCAAAAAAATGAATTTAGAAAAAATCATGGCTGTACCAATGGACGAGAGCATCATTAGAACCTTCAACCAGGGACAGCAAGCGCCGTGTATAATCACTTCTTTGGTAACGCAACCGGATGTCAACGGAAATCCGGAAATTGCCAGCGAACCAACCAGAAGGAAAAGGTACTCTATACGGGTTATTCTACCCGACCAGTCTTTGTACTTTTTAGTTCCGAGCCTCGTGGATACATTTCCGGCAACTAGAAAGAGGAGTGTTTTGAAAACAGCATGACTGAAACCGTGCCATGAAGAGACCTTGTCGCATGTAACCATCATGAACCCAACTTGCGAAATAGTGGAGTAAGCCAAGAGACGCTTGGCGTCTTTGGAGTTCACGGCGAAGATAATGCCGGCAATTGCGCTGAATATACCTATGTACACGAACTCGTCTTTCAACCAGCCGAAGGACTCATACTGGACGAACCTTATAGAGAGATAGACATCGATCTTCACGACCAGACCCGAGAGAATAGGCGAAACCTCTACCGGCGCGTTGGAGTGGGCGTCGGGAAGCCACATAGAAAAGAGGAAGAGGCCGGACTTCACAGCAAGTCCTCCGAATATCAAAACCGAGGCTATACTTGAAACACTATTCAATCCTTCCATGGCGAAAGAGCCGGTCTCCATGTACACCAGTCCTATCCCCAACAGAAAGAAATTCAACCCTAACGATGAGAGTAGAAGGTACTTTAGACTGGCCCAGGCCTGGCGGCCCTTCTTTTCGTAGGAGATCAGTATGAAGGAGATGATCGATACCAGCTCCACGGTAACGAAGACGTTGAAAAGATCTCTAGAAAGAAAGATCGAATTCAATGTGCCGTACATGATGAGGATCAGGCTGTAGAAGAAGCCATCATAGTTCTTCCTCAAAGAGTTAAGAGTTATCGCCAGCATTACAAGGAAGGTTGAAAGAATGAATGGTATGGCGAGGTCATCCATAGCCAGCCTTATGCCAAGTTCTCCCCAGTTTCCCAAGCTCACATCTAACTTTCCGAAGAGATAGAAGGGTAAGAAACTTCCATTGATTATCGTTGCAAGTAACGCCAAACCGGCGCAGAGTTGCCGCCTCTCCCTGAGTATAAGACAGATTATTCCACCCAAAACTGGCAGAAAGATCATGAAAATCATTCTTTTTCCCTCTCGAAGTTCGATTCGATAGTCCCGATATCCATAGTGTGATATTTGTTGTAGATAATTATCGCGAAGACCAGCGATAGACAGAGAAGGGCGAAGGATATTACAATGCCGGTTATTATGACGGCTTGCGGGATCGGATCGGCGTAAGCGATAGAGAAATCGCCATTTACGATCGGCGGTATTATACTCCTTCTTGAACTGATACCGGCGTAGAGTGTATTTATAGATGTTTCCACGATTCCCAGAGAGAGGATCTTCTTTATGATGTTTCTGGAAAGGAGCATGCCTATCGTTCCCACGAGCATGCCGGCCACAGACATATAAAAGATAACGTTTCCAGTCATAGTGTACCCCGTCTGTTTATAAATTCGCTCGACATCTTCCATGCTCCGGCATAGACTTTTATGCCGATAAGAATATTCAGAACCGGAATCAACCCGCCGCTAAGCACCTCTCCGAACTCGCCTCCTGCTAGCAATCTTGCGTGCATTTCCGGAAAGAGAATGATGAAAGAGGCCAAAGAGAAGATTATTATCAAGCTTGCGTTTTCCAGCATCTTGATTTTGAATCTATCGTAGTGAGAGTTGGCTTTTGCGAAGTTCGATGTCAATCCATAGGTAACTATCCCGGTGGCGAGAACGACTCCTCCCACGAAGCCTCCACCAGGACTGATATGTCCTTCCAGCACTAAATAAAGAAAGAGCGTTATTGAAAGCGCAGCCAGTCCTCCGCTATAAACTGTCACTGAACCGAAGACCTGTTGGCTCCCTTCATCACTCCTTGGAAGCGAGCTGAAGAGCGTCGTCACTCCAAGTGCCGTAATACTGAAGACTATGACCTCGAAAATAGTATCGTAAAGTCGAGTCTCCAGATAAACAGCTGTAACGGCATTTGGAATGTTTGTACGTCCGATTATCACTTCCAACCCTTCTGGAAAGACGAGGTCGATTTTCGCCTGAAGAACCACAACCAGGAAAATCATCGACGCGGCGATAACACCCAGAATCTTCACGACCTTCACAGATATCTCCCCACTATCTTCTCCATCCTTCCATCCTTAACCATATTCTCTATATCGTTCGAAAGAATTCTGGCAAGATCTTCGGAACTCCTGGAGACGATAAAAACGTAATTGCTCTTCTTCAAAAAGACGGGCCGGGGTGAAACCGACATTCTGCTCAATTGCTTCAGCTTCACGAAATCAACTTCGACCCCTTCAAAATCGAAGATCGAAGTTTCAAGATAAGCGATACCCCGGGTATCTCCAGAAAGTTCTTCCTGAGTGAAGGCACCGCACAGGATATCTATCTCATGCGCTTCTACCGCTTTGATAGCCGCCTCTCTGCTCTCAAAGGCCATCGCCTCTATATGGTAACCTTCCTTTTCGTCTATTCTCTTCATGATCTCCCATTCCAGTCCCTTCAAACCGCCCGAACCGGCCTCGATCATCGAGGGGACATTCACAAAACCCAGCCGAACTCTCCTCTGGCGCTTCAAAGCCATAATGTAAACTATCAGAACTAGAGCGACGCCAACGGTGAACTGCGTCATCGCTACGTCGGGAGCACCTGCCAAGAGCATGACGATAGCCGAAAGCGAACCCATTATTCCGAACCAGATAACGGCCTGGAAACTGTTTTTGGATGCTACGACTATTACTGCGCTGATCAGGTAGAGGACACCGATCATGATCGCTACTGTATTCATCCCTCTCCCTCCGAGTTGATATAAGCACGGGCGATTACATGGGTGACCAGCGGGCCGGTTACCATCAAGGCAGCCACGAAAGCTATCGTCTCGATTATAGAGAGACAGCCGAAAAAAAAGGCCGAGACGACTATAAAAATCAGACCGACGGTGTCGGCAATAGTCAAAAAGTGCAAAGTGGCGATTACTGTGTGTGCTATTATCGAACGCAGGGTTCCTATAACTACGAAAACCAGTCCAGCGAAGAGAAAAAAGTGACCTACGATTTCCATTATCTGCGCACCCCCAGATAATATGCCGCAATTATAGTGCCGCTGGTGTTTAATATGAGAAAGAGCAAGGCAACCTCGGATATGAAATCGACCCGCGTCACCAGTTCTATAAAGACTATCCCCACGAGAAGTCTGGTGGAAATTGACGAATATCCAATGAGTAATCTCCAAGGATTCTGTCCGGCTGAAAACCAAACCAGCATGGCTATTGAAGCCATAAGGGAGAACATCGTTATGTAAAAAATCAATGTTTCACCTCGTGGATCAGAAAACCTTCTCTATCCTTGGAAATGACTATCTCCTCAGGAGTCATGGTCACCGAAAGGATCTTGCCGAACTCCTCGATCCGATTTTCCGGTATTCCTTCAGACCTGACCGTGAATACTGGCCTGGAGAAAAGCAGCCTGAAAGACTGGAAAATGGCTGGGGGTAGCGACAGTAAGATCTTGAAAGCCATTCTTACAGATGGACCCTTCGGGATAAGTTTCGATGCAATGTATTGGACAAAACCCGAAACGATTACGCCGGAAATTAGAGCCATCGGTGTGATCTTTCCAAAAAATGTTATCCAGAGAAACAGGGAAATCGTGAATATCATTGATCCCACCTGACTGGCCGGGCCCGGAACGGTTCTTCAAGATCGAAGTGCTGCATCCAGCCTGTCAAACCGTAATTATCTATTATTTCGAGTGCATCGTTGTATTCTTCCTGCGTAATCCTTCTGGATATTTCGGGGTATTCACGAGCCCTGTAAACTGGTCTGTACTGGGACATTAGCGATATGGGAACGGAGGCCGAAAGTTCGAAGGCCACGTATTCTGCCATCTCCCGGGTCCCCGCTAAATTTTCAGGAAGAACGAGATGCCTTATTATCACACCTCTCATTTCCTCATCTTTGAAAGAGCCGACCTGGGAAAACATCTCTCTGATCGCTTTCCTGGTAACCGACCAGTAGTCGGCAACGCCGGAGTATTTCTTTCCTATTTTGTCGTCTGTGTATCTTATATCGGCAAGATAAACGTCGACAATGCCTTCCAGAAGTTTCAAGGTATCGGGTCTTTCGTAACCGCTGGTGTTGAAGACAATCGGAAGCGAAAAGCCTCTTACGAGAGCATATTCATAAGCCCTGAGAAATCCGTAAAGGTTCGGCGTCGGAGTGACCAAATCCAGACAGACGGCGCCTTCTCTTTCTACGCTCAAGAAGGCTTCTCCGAGCCGTTCAACGGAAATCTCTCTGCCATTGTTTTTCTGGCTGAAGGCGAAGTTCTGACAGTATATACAGCTCATGGTACACCCGCTGAAGAAAACGGCTCCTGCCCCTCCCTTCTTTACCAGAGGAGGCTCCTCGCCGAAGTGTAAAACTATCGCCGAAACCCTGGGATCTGAAAACTGCCTGCAAAAGCCGGCCGTCATGAACCTGTTGACCCTACAGTTCTTCGGGCAGAGATCGCACGAAAGAATACGCTCCCCCAATATTGAAATCGCTTCCCTGACTTTCTCTATTCGTTGTCCGTTCAATCGAACACCTTCCTGATATACAAAACTGCTGCACTCCCACAAATTTTTAGCAAACGCCCTCGAGATTTATCAGGTTCGTTTCCGAAAATGCGCAAGGACCACCTCATCAATCACCGGTCGTCGTAATAAGCGATCTTTGCTCCGAGTCTGCTCAACTTTTCCTGAAAACGTTCGTAACCCCTGAATATGTGAGTCACGTTGTTTATAATAGTCTCGCCGTCGGCTGCCAGACCTGCCATGACCAGAGCCGCACCGGCCCTTATGTCCGGAGCAACAACCTCTGCACCGCTTAGCCTGTGTACACCAACTATGAAGGCCTGCCTGCTCGATACTTTTATCTTCGCTCCCATTCTGTTGAGTTCGTCAACGTAGCCGAACCGGTTTTCAAATACGTTCTCTTCTAGAATAGAGGTTCCTTCTACGGTAGCTAGAACGCTCGTGAGGAGCGGCTGCAGATCCGTCGGGAAACCGGGGTAAGGTTCTGAAGAAACGGTTACCGGTTTTAACGGACCCTTCCAGAATCCTCTTACAAAGTCGTTTCCCTTCTCCACCCCTGCTCCCATCTCTTCCAGAACGCTTATCAGGGAGATTATGTGATCGTACCTGGCACCTTTTATGGTTATGTCTCCCTTTGTAGTCAACGCGCCAAGGAGATAGGTCCCTGCTTCGATCCTATCTGGAATCACGCTATAATCGCACCCGTGAAGATTGGAAACTCCGTACACCTCTATTGTTGGGGTTGAAGCTCCGCTGACTCTTGCACCACAGGAGTTTAAAAAACCCTGGAGATCGGTTATCTCCGGTTCACGGGCGGCATTTTCGATTATTACATGTGTCCCGCTCATCAGGGAGGCCGTTGTCATTAATTGCTCGGTGGCTCCGACACTCGGGAAGGGAAGCGTATAGATTATCTCTTTCTTGAACTCCGAAGGTATCATAGCCAGAACATCGCCGTGTTCTTCCGAGATCTTGAAACCGAAAGCCTCGAGCCCTTTGAGGTGAAAATCAACCGGCCTTTGTCCTATGTTGCAACCTCCGGGCTTACCCACTCTCGCCCAGCCGCAGATCATGGCCAACGGGCCTATAACATTGAAAGAAGCTCTCATCTTCCTGACCAGCTCGTACGGCACCGACCCTATGAGTACCTCGCCTGGTTTTACCGTAACCGTTTCGTCCTTGAAAGTAACGACCTTTCCTATCTGCTGAAGTATGGAGATCATGGTCTCCACGTCTTTGAGCTCGGGGACGTTTTTTATCACAACGGGTTCTTCAATCATCACCGTTGCGGCAAGTATTGGAAGAACCGAATTCTTGGAACCGCTTGCTCTGATCTCCCCGATCAGTTTTGTGTTCCCCGTGACTACCAGCTGACTCATCCGTAACCCTCCAATCTCTCTATGAGAAAAAGAGTGACCACAATATTATTCTATCAGAGCCCGGGCAAACACATCTGAAAAAGATTCACGGGTAATTTCACTTAATCGAACCGTCGTTGGTGTGAGATTCTCAAATTATGAACTTCGACAAAAAAAAGAACTGTCTCCCTGAAGAACATCTGGTTCAGAGCAAAGCACTTTATAATTGTAAGGTAAATCTAGATGATTAGTTCAGGGAGTGAACATGGCAAAACAAACAATATTCTGGTTACTGGCGATCTTTATGTTGGTATCTTTCATCTCTTCTCCAACCAGGTTGTTTGGAGATCAGATCGAGATTGTCCGTGATTATTGGGGAGTCGCCCATATATACGCAGAAACAGATTTGGAACTCTTTTTTGGGGCGGGTTATGCCACTGCCCAGGACCGTATGTTTCAAATGGAGCTTTCCCGACGAAAAGTTGAGGGAAGACTGGCAGAAATCTACGGAAAGGACTGGCTGGAATCGGACAAACTCATGCGTACACTTGGACTTTACAAACACGCGCAGGAAATTGCCGATCAACTTCAGTGTGAGACAAAGAATATACTCGAAGCTTACGCCGGGGGAGTGAACTACTATCTGGAGACTCATCTCGACGATCTGAATCCTGCTTTCCATGAAGCCGGAATCGTTCCGGATCCATGGACGGTTGCCGATAGCATCGCTGTGTGGATGCGCATCTCAGAAAGATTTGACAGATCTTGGCAAAACGAAGTAACAGCCCTCCGCAGCTATGAGCAACTGTTGAGGAGTGGAGCGACTCAAGATAACGTTATTATAGATAATTCCGCCGCAATAGTAACTGAAGCCGATTTTATTAGTACCGATCCCGATATATACCGTTGTATCATGGAAAACGAAAATCTGAACGAGCTAAGCGCCTGGCCTGAGTGGGATTCATTGAAGGCCAGTCACGCCTGGACGATCTCAGGAAGCAAGACTATTACAGGTGGTCCTCTTTTAGAGAGCGATCCACAAATTGCGGTCACACTTCCTTCTCTCTGGTATGAAATACACCTTAGCGGCGGTAACTACAATGTAAGAGGGATTTGTGTCGCAGGCTCACCGGGATTTCTTATAGGCTGGAACGAACATCTAGCGTGGGGCGCAACTGCTCTTGGTTCGGATAACAGCGATCTTTTTCAAGAGAAACTCAGTGATGATGAATCCAGCTTCCTCTTCAAAGAGAACTGGTATCCAGTTCAGTCTTATACCGAAGTGATCGATATTCGGGATGAAGAGCCTGTTGAAATTACTATTAACAGAACGATTCACGGACCCATTGTGGATGCGTTTCTCGAAGGAGCAAGACCCACAGAACACTTTTCATTGAAATATGTCGCCGCTGAAGAGATGAATACGCCTATAACGGGAATGTTATCAATGATGCGATCGAGGAACTGGAAAGAGTTCACCTGTGGATTGAGTGATTACATGTTCCCTGGTATCCATATTGTGTACGCCGATGTATCGGGTAATATCGGATACTATACAGCCGCTGCAATTCCGATCCGTTCTGGAAGGCCTGGACTTCCCCAGATCGGCTGGACGGGTGACGAGGAATGGAATGGTTACGTGCCATTTGAAGAGTTACCGCATGTTCTAAATCCTTCTTCAGGGTTCGTTGCCAGTGCAAATCATCTGCCCGTTGGAGACTGGTATCCGCATTCCTTAACGATTGGCACCGGTGGAACAGGCCATAACCCAAGAAGCATGAGGCTTTACGAGTTGCTTGATAATCAAGATGGCTTCACTTTTGCAGGCTTTTCGGAGATTCACCGGGACAATGTTTCGGCAATAGCCCGTGAATTTCTAATTCTCGCAGCAATTTTGCTCGAAAGGAACTCGCTTTCGCAGAATTCCTCGAGGTTTTTAAGCGCCTTCGATGGATGGGATTATCGGCTGGTAGAATACAGCAGGGTCTCTGATCTCGCCGAGACTCTCGTCCAGGTTATGCATCGTAGCCTCAGGAGTAATACAGCGACCGCTCTTCTTGCTTCGAAATATGGTGGAGGCCACGCTGGAAATATATATCTCCTTCGTTCTGTCCTTGCCGAGTTTGAAAGATCCGGGACATTGCCAGACGAAGAAGAGGTGACAATCTGGGTCAACCAGGTTCTCGAAACTGCCGCAGCTAGCATCCGGAAAAACGCCCCTCAGAAAGGACCGCAAGTTATGATCTATCAGGCTAATCTTGAAGGTTTTCCATCGATATATCCCGATGCGAATCGATATATGCCCTATCTCGCTACAACATCGGCAAATACCATCTGGTCGCAGTTGGGAAATTCATATACACAGGTGGTTGATCTCTCTGATATAAACAACTCCCGCGCATTCCTCCCGCCCGGAGTGTCCGAAGACCCACGAAGTCCTCATTTCTTTGATCAGGTAGAACTTTGGGCCACCGGAGAGACCCGTCCGGCTCCATTAAGCAGGGATGAAGTCATTAAATATGTCGAATCTGTTGAAACACTCTATCTGTATGTTACTGAAAAAAATAGGAACTCAGATGATGGCTGAATCAAACCCATTTTGACAAAACTCCATGAATGAATGTAATAATCAAACTGCTTTTTGTCGGTGTCTAAAGTCAGAAGCTTCAACCAAATAACGAGGTGTTTATGGATGAATTCTCTATAGAAAGTGCAGATCAAATACGTGAGCTCTGGTCAAAGACATACAACACAGAAGGAAAACCCGATTGGTCGCATATTTTGCCCTACTACGACGAGAATATTATATTTAAAGATACGATTCAAGAGATCAGAGGGCTTGAGGAATTCAAGAAGATGACAGAAAGGCTTGCAAAGAGATCTAAAGAGCTGAAAATGGCCGTCTTGAGAGTCGTGATGGAAGATAGAACTGTCTTTGTGGAATGGGAGATGACAATTCTCTTCAAGAAAACTAGGACTTCGGTAATTTATGGCGCGAGCCGCCTTTCTCTGAATGAAGGAGGCAAGATCATCGAGCAGAGAGACTATTACGACCTCTGGGGCGACATTTTCGACAACATCCCGGCATTCAGAAAACCTTACAGAAAGTTCATGAGAAAGCATTTCGGATAGGTGTTGCCAATGGAGAAACAGAAGAGCGCAATTGCCAGATATTGGAAACAATACAAATGGTCTAACATCTTCGCGATGATCAAAAACAACAAGGCAAATCCCGGGATCTGCAAAGATGATTTCAAGGATCGACTCATGGTAATCACAGGTGGAACGTCCGGAATCGGATACTACACATGCAGGAAGTACGCAAGCCATGGTGCGCGGATTCTGTCGATTAACAGAAGCGAAGAGAAATCGAAAAGGCTGTGCGATGAGCTCAAGCGAGATTTTGGTGTTGAATGCTCTTACATGATAGCCGATTTCAGCAGCCTAAAAGATAGCTTGAGGGTCGGGAAAGAACTCTCTGCCATGAAAGAGCCGATAGATGTCCTGATACACAACGCGGGAGTTTTCCTGAAGCACAGGGAATTAACTGAGGATGGTTTTGAAACGACATTCGCCGTCAATTATCTCTCTTCCTTCGTTATAAACTATCTTATAAAAGATAAGCTTAAGGCGCAGGAGAAGGCACGGGTGTTGATGGTGAATTCGGAAGGTCACCGTTTTGCAGTGTGGGGAATAAGACCAGACGATCTTAACTGGCAAAAGAGGCGTTACAGCGGTCTTCGAGCCTACGGTTCTGCGAAAACTGCCCAGCTTCTAAGCATGATGATCTTCAATGAATACTTTGAGGAAAGCGGAGTTACGATGAACGCAATGCACCCCGGAGCTGTGAGAACTGGAACCGGGAAGGAAAACGGCGCATTTTACAGATGGTATAAGAGAACGATAGTAGATAAACTCTCCCGCTCGCCTGAGATTTCGGCGGAAGCTCTTTACTACCTTGGTGTTTCGAGTGATCTCGAAGGTATAAGTGGAAAGTTCTTCAATTTGACAACGGAAGAAATTCCTGCTCCACCTGCTCTTGATATGGAAATCGCGAGAAAACTCTGGGTGGAAAGCTTACGAATGGGGGCGCTCAAAGATGGAAGTCTATGATGTTGTTGTTGTTGGTGGAGGAATAGCAGGATTGACAGGCGCGGCTTATCTTGCAAAGGCTGGAGCCAGTGTTCTTTTGCTGGAGAAGAACGAAAAGTGTGGCGGCCTCGTCAACTCCTTCTCAAGGGATGGTTTTCTCTTTGATGGCGGAGTGAAAGCGCTCGAAAGCGCGGGAATTATCCTGCCGATGCTCAAAGAACTCGGGATCGACATTGAAATAGTCAAAAACCCTGTATCTGTGGGAATAGAAGATAGCGTGATAAATGTGACTTCAAAGGAAAGCGTGAAAGAGTACTCCGATCTTTTAAAAAAGATGTATCCAAACAGCGAGAAAGACATCGAGAGAGTGATTTCATTTGTCAGGAGAATCATGAAAGATATGGAGATTCTGTATGGTGTAGATAATCCTCTCTTCATGGACTTCAAAAACAACAAGTCTCATTTTGTCAAAGTATATTTGCCCTGGCTCTTCAAATTTCTCTTGACTCTAAGAAGAATAGGGAAATTGAAAATGCCCGTAGAAGAATTCCTGGGAAAAATCATTAAAAACGGATCTTTGAGGGATATCATAGATCAGCACTTCTTCAAAAACACTCCTACTTTCTTCGCTATGAGCTATTTCTATCTTTATCAGGACTATTTCTATCCAAAAGGTGGAGTTGGAACTATAGCAGAACGCGTAAAGGAAAAGATCATTCAATTCGGTGGAAACATTGAGACAGGCAGGGAAGTAACCGAGATCCATGCAGGGAAAAAACTACTCGTGGATAACGGCGGAAGATCCTACAAGTACAATGAACTGGTGTGGACCGCCGATCTCAAGAGGCTCTACTCTATTTTAGAAACAGAAGGTCTGCCCGAAGCCGTGGTTGAAAAGGTTAACACATTTAGATCCGAGATATCAAAAAAGCATGGTACCGATTCGATTTTCAGTGTTTTCGTCGCAGTGGATGAACCACCTGAGGTTTTTGAGGCAATTTCAAACGGTCACTTCTTTTACACTCCTTCTAGGAAGGGGCTTGGCGAGATTCATCGAAGCCAACTGAGAGACCTTCTGAAGAACTGGTCCGGGAATTCGAAAGAGGAGGCTCTCGACTGGCTCGACAGATTCTGTGAACTGGACACCTACGAGATATCTATACCAGTGCTCAAAGACCGAAACTCGGCTCCGCCCGGAAAGACGGGTCTGATAATCAGCACTCTTTTTGAATACGATATCGTAAAGAAGGCACATGAAACAGGTTGGTACAGCGAGTTCAAAGAAGAGTTCCAAAAGAAGATCCTTGGAGTTCTTTCAAATTCGATCTATCCAATGTTGAAGGATAAAGTCCTTTTCGCGTTTTCCAGCAGTCCTCTTTCAGTGGAAAGAGCGGTGGGCAGCTTCGAAGGATCTATCGTCGGCTGGTCTTTCGAAGAACCTATACCTGTTGTGTCTAGCATGATGAAAGTCACTGACTCTGTTAAAACACCCATACCCTGTGTCCTCCAGGCTGGGAAGTGGACCTACAGCCCTTCCGGTGTTCCGATGTGTATATTGACCGGTAAACTTGCAGCCAGAGAAGTAATTAGAAGAAAATCAAGAGAGAATCGTATGACTAGATAGGACGGTTAATCTCAAGAATAATTCTCTGTGCAGAATTAAACTGTATAAGCTCGAGAAGGTGAAATATATTGTGTGAAATTTTGTTGCTAGGCAATCCTTTGCTCCGGGAAAGGTCTTCTACAGTCACGGAATTTGATAGCAAAGAAACATTAAGCCAGATTGCCCAGCTCAAGAAGACTCTCGATGAATTCAGACGGGAGAACGGTTTCGGCCGTGGTATAGCCGCGCCACAGATCGGAATACTGAAGAGAATAATCGCACTCGATCTCGGAAAAGGTAGCTTCGTAATAGTGAACCCGCAGATCGTAAGTGTAAGCGGATTTAAATTCACCATGTGGGACGATTGCATGTCCTTTCCCGATCTGCTGGTCCGTCTCGAAAGAGACAGTTCAATAGATCTGAAGTACAGAGACGAGATAGGAATCGAACATGAATGGCTGAATTTAGGCCATGCAGAATCCGAACTATTGCAGCACGAGATAGATCACCTCGACGGTATTCTGGCCATCGATCATGCGATCGATGCATCGAGTATCATCTACCGCCGCGAATACGAAAAGAACCGCGAGTATTTCGACCGACTCGTTGACTACAATATAAAACCAACAGTTTAGTCGTTTCGAGTTGAGTGGACTGAGAGCATTTAGAACCCCATAGGTGGGATTTACGAACAGATCAGAAACAACGAGAAGGTAGGGAGTTATAATTGCGTTCAATATTCGCGACGACTCGAGATCACTGCAAATTGCATGAGGATATTTTTTCATAGTTTATAATGATTATATGGCATAAGGCATGGATCTTACCGAACCGTTTCAGGAGGTGTTTTTTGTGCGACGGGTTTCAGATGATTTTGGAAAGGGTCTAAGCGTTTCACCTGAGGCTGCTCTGGAGTTTGAGATTCAGGGTGAAAGGTTGCTGACGAGAGTCAATGAACTTATGTCCGCCAGAGAGGATATTTCTGAGCTTGTAGGTATGAATCCGCTTTATATAATGTACGACAACAATTCGAACCATCTGCGCTTTATCTCAAACGTCTTGAAACTCAACGATTATGACCTGCTTGCCAGAACGCTCCCCTGGGTTTACAAGACTTACACCTCCAGAAATTTCTCGGAAGATTTCTTCCCGGAAGTCTTGAAGACCTGGATGGAAGCGATAAGAGAGCACCTCACTTCTGAGAGTTCGGAGCAAATTATAAAAGTGTATGAGGCTATGCTTTCCTCTCACGATTTATCGGTGAAGAGTTCGGAAGATGCTCTCATAGGAATGAATGTCGATGAACGGTGGAAGGTAATAGAACAAAAGGTGGTTCTCGCGCTACTAAAGGGCAGCTATCGCGAACTTCAGGAGATTGCAATCGACACTATCAAAGATGCAAGATCCCTCTCCGATTTCTACCTCAAAGTGGTCCAACCCGCGATGTACGAGATAGGCTCACTATGGCAAACGGGCGAGATATCAGTTGCGGAGGAGCATCTTGCTACCTCGCTCATGAACAGGCTTATGGCCAGCACATACAGTATGATAGACACCGTTCTCGCCCATCCGAGAAGGAAGGCGATAGTTATATGTTCGCAAAACGAGTATCATGAGCTTGGAGCTAGAATTCTCGCCGATCTACTGGAGCTTAATGGCTGGAATGTCAGCTATCTGGGTGCGAATACTCCGGTTTCGGAAGTTCTGAATCATCTAAAGAAAAACACTCCCTTTCTTCTTGCAGTCTCAGTTACTATGTCGTTCAATCTGGTTCACACGAAAAAGTTGATACAATCGGTGAGGTTCGATAGCGACTTAAAAGGGATGAAAATCATGGTCGGCGGACTGGTGATAAACGAATCGGAAGATCTGTGGAAGATATTGGGAGCCGATGGAACGGCTTCCTCTGCGGTAGAAGCCGTTGAAATGGCAAAATGCTGGTGGGAAGAGCGTGAATGATCTGAGAGAGGCGATCCTGGGCAGTCTGGACAGGTTTTTCGATAGTCTGGAGAACTTTTCGGGAGCGATTCTTGTTCTATTCGACTCGGAAGGTCGAATACTGGATCACAGTCCATCACTTTCCGCTTTGATCGGAGGCAGGAAGGAGTTAGTCGGAGAGAATTTCGGAAAGTATATATTGGACAACGGGATCAAGTTGATGACAAATGAGCGGCCGGGTCTCGTCAGGTTGGGGATGACCGACTCGAGATCCAATATACATCTTGTGAGCGGCTTCGTAATAAAGACAGATGCTTCTCGCTGGTTGTTCTTCGGAGAGAAGATAGGTCTCTCAGCAGGAGACATCATGGAGAATATGTCGAAGACAACGGACGAGCTGGCTTCTCTCACGAGAGAACTGGCAAAGAAGAATAAAGAGCTCCAGGCGGCTAATGCTGAAATCGAGAGACTCATGAACTGCGATCCTCTCACAGGACTGTCGAACAGACGCGATTTCATGAAGAAACTCGATGAGGAGATCGAGAGTCTTTGCTCCACATGCAAACCTCTCTCGGTAATCATGGCCGATATAGACGACTTTAAAAAAGTGAACGACACGAGGGGTCACCCCGAAGGTGACAGGGTATTGCAGCTGTTTGCCAAGATACTCAACGAGATAATCTCACCGAGGCGGACCACGGTAAGGTACGGCGGCGAAGAGTTCATAGTAATGCTGCCCGAGACAAATGGAAAAGAAGCCGCCGAAATTGCCGAAGAAGTCAGGAGTAATTTCGAAAGAGAGACTGAGAAACAGCTCGGCTTCAAGGTAACGGCCAGCTTCGGAGTTGCCACCTTCAGGCCTGAAGATACGAAGACAAGCATACTGAAGCGTGTGGACGATGCCCTGTACAGCGCGAAGTCCGGCGGAAAAAACAGAGTAGTACGCTAATAGTACAATCGGTCGCCTTTGGAAGCCTGTCTACTTTCTAAGAACGATTGTTGATAAGAGCCGAGAAGAGCGCATTCGAGAGTTCTAGTCCTTTCTCTTCTTTTCGCCCTCTTTTCTTCCCGTTCCTGGCCAAGAACTTGGACGCGCAGCGTCTGAACAAGTAATCGCTCCTCGCATCTTTTCCTTCTATCCTATGACCTCAGTTCACGATACGCCCAGGTCCTTTAGAAGGTAATAGTCGAGTTGGCTATTTCCCAGTTCTTTTCCCAGAATGTGTAGCTCACGCTGGGCAAGCCGTCGCAAAGATCTTTGAGCCAGCCGGCCATGTGAACACCACCATTCACGTCGAAGCCTGCCGTGACTTTATAGCCGACCTGTGTAGCGCTCCCGGCAGAGGCAATCGTTTCTCCTTTTATCCATGGTACAAATTGGACGAAAGGCCCCGCCACATAATAAACATAGGCCGATAGAGTCAGCGGTAGCGAACCCTTGGCCGAGGCGTTGACTTTCGCGTTTGCCTCGAACTGGAGACCTGAATAGTTGGCCGAGTACGAAACGCTCTTGCTCCAACCATTTTGATACTTGACTGTAAGCGTCGTATTTGCCGAGAGTGTTGTGGAGGCGCTGAAGCCTATTACACCGTAAATTTTGGCCTCCGCGTTCGCGTCGAATTTCACTTCCATAACGAGTGTCACCGGAACACATGATACCCAGAAGGTTATCCACTTGGTCTTGGTTGTTATGTTTTTTGTCCAGTTCTTTTCGAGAGTAGCTCCCGATGAGACTTCAATGAACGGGGTCAATGAAGGACTAAAACTCACAGTCGTCTGGAATCTCTTCAAGACATATTTGTAGTTCCACCAGCTGATTTTCTTCCATTCGTGCTCCCACAGAAGCGACGCACCGAATGTCAGGCTGACGGTTAATCCCGGTTCGACCGTCAACGTCTGATACGAGAATTCGTTCGAGAAAGTATGGGAGACATAGAAGCTCCAGGAACCTGAGTAATCTTCCTTGAAGACATAAGGTTTCGATTCGGTCAACATACGGGTTTTGGGACTATTGAAGACTACTGTGAAGGCGGCATAGTCTCTCAGCTTCGCCATGATCTCTTCGTTGTCCGGTTTCATAAGTTTTTCTGGCGAGCCGCCTCCGGTAGTTATTTCTTCCTTGAGGGAGATCGTGTTTTTGTCATAGTTAAGACTTGCCTTGAATTTCGTACCTCCACCCAGATCTAGCGACCAGTCTTTAAGGGGTTTTTCGCCATGAGGGGATAATAACTCGAAGATCTCCGATCCCTCCGGAAGAACGATCGTAGTTGTCTTTGTAGTAACGAGCGAGTTTTTGGAGGAACCAAGGAAGGCTGTCTCGAAAGCCTTTCCGTCTATCAGGTCTTCGAAGTACTTGAGCATGACCTTCTCCTCGGAGAAGTTCTTACTCGAGAATTCGTAACTTCCCGGAAACTCCTTTGATTTTGTGATAAGCCCGCTGATTTTCATCGTAATAACACTCTTGTAATTGCCGCTTTTGTCGACCGAGATTTCTATGTCTCTGTCTCCGAAACCAGGTACCGATGAGTAGAGAAAGAAGTAGCCCTTTGAGATTTCATCATAGAAGTTATTGAAGACCTCATTATGCAATTCGCGATCGGAAAGAGCCTCACTGTGCTGAATATAGACTTTTGCCAGATCAGAGGAAGGGACATATTCTGTACGGGTAATGACCGCGTTGCCACCTGGCTCGATCACGATTTTGTCTTCTACAGATCGTTTAAACTGTGTAGAAAAGACCAGTACCGATGCTAGAAGAACAACCACAATCAGGATCTTTCTGAACATGTTCACACCTCCTTTCAATTCATACGTATGAGTATAACACTGTCGATATGTGTATACTATCAAGCGGCTAGACAGTAATTTAAAAAATTCGAGACCTGTTTTTCTAACTCACGTGCTTAAACAGGGAGTTATCGCAGAAAAATCGGGCAGGCAATGAGTTATACTATGTATTTTTTTGATCGGAGGGATCTGTCTTGATAGAAAAGAAGATCGAATCTCTGTTCGAAGATCTTGCAGATACAGGAATCGCCGCAGCTGTCTTGAAGGGCGGCAAAGTCGTATTTGTGGAAATGTCATGGAACTAACTCCATTGCAGGAACGATGTTTTAAAGAAAGAGGCGAGTCGTTCAGAGGCGAGATCACACAGGAATCTGGAGAAATCAGACTTTCTTTAATCAGCGATGGTGGCATGAAGCAACTTCTATCCTTTATTGAGCCGCTATCTATAGACAAACTCTCGGAGTACGCGGGAAGATATTACTGCCGGGATATAGACACGGGCTACGATCTCTCTGTCGCTGAAAGGGGCTTGCTCTTGCGCAACATAAACCCGCACCGCGATGGTATGAATTTCCAATACCGGCCGGCGATAAAGGATATCTTCTACACTTTTGCGCCGCCGTACATCGCCTGCTACTTCAGTGTTGAGTTCTTGAGAAACCATAACAATATCATCGAAGCTTTTATCTTCAGAGATTACGATAAGGACGGCAGAGAGTACCTGAGATTTTTGAAAGTCTAGCACTCTGAAAGAACCTCACTCTATAAAAAGTGAAAAGCCTTTTCATCGCTTCACACAGTAATCCAAAGCGATTCTCTACGATATTACGATATTCTTTGCAGTATTTTTGGAGAGAGTCTATCGGAAATATTGAAATTGAATATTCGTATGATATATTAATTAGAATGATACTTTAGATTAATTCGAAAGACTCAACCATAAAT
>ERZ795050.909-NODE-909-length-42365-cov-10.331458_pt1 | contig 42365 bp, 61 predicted proteins | sample MGYA00375134_ERZ795050 | MGnify/ENA primary metagenome ERZ795050 (study PRJEB30179, sample SAMN05720221) | activated sludge metagenome | isolation source: Anaerobic digester | place: Japan | collected 2015-05-26 ... | reverse complement strand
ATATTGCGCCGTATCTATTTGGGCGTTGCCGCCTACCGTAATCGCCTTCGGTGTGTAGTAACTGGAATCTGTAATCGATGTGCTTGCATCTGATCCGTTGCCACGAACCAAAAGTTTTACATAGTCGTCCAGACCATAACCGCCCCCATAAGGCGTAGACGGGACGGTAAAGTTAGATGTCCAACGGGCGATCCCTTTGCAGACCCGCACTTCGTCGAAGTAAAAATCACTTGCGGCCGTGCAATAGTAATCATTGTAGTTATAATAAAAGCGACCAAGCATCAATCCGCACGAGGTTCCGGCATTGATACTTGTTCCCGTCACATCCCATGTGCCAACGGATGTGCCATTCATATACATCGTGACCGTGTTACCGTATCTGACGATTGCAATATGTGTCCATACGCCATCGCTAAAGTTGGATGAACTCGTGATTCTTTCGGCATTGTTACAAAAAAGCGATACTTGTCGTGTGTTGGGCTTGATGGCGATGCAGTATCCGGTTCCGTTGGGCGTTTCGTAGGTAGAAAGGATTCCCCTCCATGCGGCACTCGTGCTTGCACACAGCATCCAAAAGTCTATAGTGAAATCACCCGTGCCAAAGGAAAGGGCACTATTGATAATGTCGGAGTAGGCAACATAAAAACCATGTGCTTGACTTACCGTACATCTAAAACTTGCCGTCCCAAGTTGCTTGGCGGAGGTATTCAGGGCACCATTGATGAGGGTAATCTTGTGTCCATATGGGCTACTGTCTGTCAATACGGTCGAGCCGTTTGCGCCGTCGAGATGCGCCAAGAAAACGGTATACTCATCATTGCCGTTGTAATCAATGGCACCTGATGGCCGCCTGTAGTATAGGACTCTTGGGCTAAACATATCACCACGCCGAAGGTTGAGATGTCAGGATGCCGTACTGGATCAACACACCGACCAACCATGCGTCCTCGGTCATATCGTCCGTGCCGCTGACATTCCGTGAAAGTTTAAGGTGGATCAGATCTCCAAGGGCCGGGGATCCGCCCACGGTGATCGCCGGGGTGGCCCCGGTGATGTGAAGGTCGCCTTCCTTCCCGGCCAAGACCGTATCGCTGATCACCTGAGATGTGCCAAGGGATGCATCGATGTCATCATCGTCGCTGACCGCAACGGCCGCCAATTCCCATTCCACCGTATCGCCCTGAGAGCAACCGGTAGCCGGGATCCAGTATACCTTTGCCTTGATGGTACCCCGATCCCACTCTTCAGGCATCACAATGTTGCAATCGGCGTATTCTTCGGTCGAGCCGTCGAAGGCAAGGTACTCATACATATCCTTGTTGCTGGAGGTCTGGGTGGATGCTAGGTCGGCGCAACCGGCCGTCGTCGTGGGTTTCCACGCCCCTGCCGGGATCCATAGGGTGCAATACTGGATGCAATCCGACGGCTTGAGGGTGTCCCATGCGCCGGTGCCGTCCAAAAACTTGGTGGCATCATTGGGGGCTTTTGGGCACAGGCCGTGTGCTGAAGTGCTGACATTGAGATCCGTATTGTCGTCCGGCGAGGCGAGGTCGTCCAACTTGGGCACGGCGTGAACATGGTCACGACGGGCCACCGTGAGGGCGGATCCTGTCGCCGCCGAAGAGGCGAGGTTGGCCGGGGTCGTATCGTCGAAGAGCGCAATCATCTTGTAGGCCGTTTCGCCGTTGTCGATCCCCACCACATTGCGGTACCCGGATGACGGGGCGGTGGCCTTCACTAACAGACCGTGTGCAGAGGTGGAGGCATCCAGATCGGTGTTGTCATCGGGGGCCGCCATATCGTCCAGTTTCTTCGTGTGGAGTGAGGCGATGTTGGTATCGGGGTCTAGGTACCAGTATGTTTCCCCCATGATCTGGGCAATCATGTACCGCAACCGCTGGATCTCGCCTTGCAGGGATGTGGCCAGAGAGGGCGATCCGCCGGGATATGGATCCACCATGGTCTGCATGGCGGTGGCGTCATCCGATTCGTCCTCAATATAGGCCGGATCCAACCCGGTAATGAGGTTGTTGAATTCGGCGTTCAGATCGACGGCCTCAAGAACATCGCCGTCCAGCCACTCCTTAATCCTCGATAAGAGTGCCATCCTTTCGCTCCTCGATCATCGTGTTGTACTTTTTGCCTAATGCGGTGATCAGGTTGGTGTATAGTTTCATCAATTCCTCGGCCTTGTTCCGTTGGGCTTCATGGGCCGCCTGTAACCTGACTTGCTGGTTGTACAGTTCCTGTACCAGCATCAGGGTTCTAATGGGGGCGCAATCACGGAGCAACACGGGATCGGTTTTCTTTCCCGGTTCCGGTGCCGGTTGCCACCAAGTTTCCAGACTAAATGGACAACGCCCCTCGCTCCAATGCATACACTCCTTCTCCCGACAAGTTGGTTTCATGGTTCCTCCCTAGTCTTTGGTGCAGATGATTCCGACTTGCGCCAAGGGCCGCCAAGTCGTTCCGTGGTTATGGGCTCCGCCGCCGCCGGTGGATGAGGATGTGACATAAGTATATGCCGCATACGGAATTGCTCCAGCCGGTTGCCCATACGCCGGGCCGGCAACGGGGCAATAGGTTGTGTGGGTATGGGCCGGTATTTCTGCCGTGGTCAGCGTATGATCTGGCTGTGTCCATGTACCGGCCTGAGATCCGCCCGACACATTGTATGCGCCACTCCCGCCCTTCACGGCCAGCACGGCGTCTGCCGGTGTGGTGTCAATCGTCCACCCGGATGGGGCAGTATTCTGGTAGAACCATAACTTGGTTCCCGACGGAAAGATCCCGGCACCGGACAGGGTGGCCAGATCCATTTCGGGATCCATGTACCATTGCGCCTCGCCGGTGATCTGCTTGATCAGGTACCGGAGCCTCTGGATCTCACCGGCCAGATCGGTGGCCAGCGACGGTGTGGACAGAGGATACGGATCGACGGTCGTCTGCATGGCAGAGAGATTGGTCGATGCGTCGTCCACCCCTGACGGATCGAGGTTGTTCAAGATATTGTCAAACTCGGCGTTCAGGTCTGCCGCTGTCAGGGTTTCGCCAACAATCCATACTTTCGTTCGTCCAAAGGTTGCGCCCATTATCACTTACCTTTTTTCGTCTTGTCTGGGGTTGGGGTTGGTTGCACGGGATGGTCGGGGTGATCAATACCACCAAGGCAGGGGGCCTTCGTGACCCGCATGGTTTTCTTTTTGTCCAGTACCTTCTGGATCTTCTCGGATCCGGCCTTCTGATGCCGTAACTCGGCGGCCCATCCGTTTACGATCTGATCCCGCACATGGTCGGGGTTGAAGTCGGCCGTCTGACAATCCTTGCAAATGATCAGGTCGGCATATCCATCGTCGTTGATATGCACACGCCGGGTGGTCTTGTGGCTCATCCACTCCAAGGTCGCAACGGGGAGCGTCTTGGTGTGATCCGTCCGGTGCGGTACTTCAATGTAGGTGCGCCTCGCCAAGAGGGTGCCACATATCATGCAACGCACACTCACCAGACCATAATCGTCGTATTCCATATAATCACTCATTCTTGGCCCCCATCGGCTTGAAGTCTAAGAGAACCTGAGAAATAAAGAAGTCCTGATTGGCGTTGGAATTGTACAACTCGATCTGGAACCGCTTCCCGATGGCCCCCACGATGACACCGGTGTCAATCAGCGACATACCGCCCAAGACATCCGTTCCAAGGATGAACGATCCCAGAGTACCGCCGACGCCGGTCAAGAGGATGGTGCCGCTGGAATGGAGGCTCCCATCCACGAAGATGCTATAGGATAGGTTGTAATTACCTTCGGGCTGTGTCACCACCCGGAGCCGGTTCAGCATCTTGGTCACACGGGGGTTGTCCATCGTGATGTTGGCCGTCCTGATACCGGCGTAATACGCTTCGCCGTTGTCACTCTGGTCGGCTTGCTCCAGTTTCCAGAGGAACCCCTCTTCGTCGCCGGTGTAGATGGTGTACGCCCCTTGGGCCGTCCGCACCACACCGGAAGCATGGGCCTTGTACCCGGAGTCGTAATTGAGGTTGTCGTGGATCACCCACGCCTTGTCGGGCGTCCGGTCGATGAAATACATCAGGCATTGATCGGGATCACTCTCGCCCTTGCGTACCATCCAGATCCTGACGGCCCGGAGAACCGGATCGTACAGGCCGTGGAACAAATTGATCTTGGTCAGGTCGATGTACTCCTCAATGTAGTTATGGATCCACGACGGCCGGGTAATGGAGGCCGCCTTGTAGTCACCGTAGTTCTCGGCGGCGATGACCGAATAGATCTCGCCGTCCTCCATCATGGCAATAATGTCGTTGGGGGTGCGGATCAGCAACCGCCAATGGGCCACACCGCCATACCATTGGGCCGCCTGATAACCCCAGTTGCTTGGGGTGCCGTCCGTATCATCGATGATGAAGGATTGCGTCTTCCCGAAGACGATAAGCCGGTCACCGAATTCCACGGCACCGACGGTTCCGAACCCATCCCCGGTGTTGATGTAGATCCCCGTGGTCGTGAAGTCGTCGAGGGCCCCGTTCTCCGAATAGTACACGCCACCGTTGGTGAACCCGACGGCCCATAGCCGTTGCTGGTTGCCAAGGCCGTGGAGGATGAATTGCTGGGGGTAACCGACCGTCGCCCAATCGGTATGGACATTCGTCATGGTCGTCCATGTGGTTCCGTCCCAAGTGGCCGGTGCGGCACCGCCGTTGCAGATGTACAGTTTGTCATCGGCAACAATGGCGGAGGTGTACTTGTCGGTCGTCCACCCCGTTTTAATGGTGTCCGTCGTGTTCTTCCAAACCTTTCCATCGGAGGTTGTAAATACAATGTAGTGCGTTCCGCCCCTCATCCAGAAATCGTGGATCCCGGTGATCTTCGGTGTGCCGCTCAGGGCGGTAGTGTTGATGTGTTCCGTGCCTCCACGCTTACTCACGCCGCCCCTATGGAGGTTGATATTTGTCGACGGCATCACGGCGGCCGTCGGGGGCATCGAGTCGAGGTTAAACGAATGTTGGAACCCGATCTCCGAACCAAGGATCTGATAGGTCTGTCCTTTGTATGCCATCAGACAATCACCTTCCTGACAAGGTCGCCCACATCCATCATGTAACCGTCACGGGCCCGTAGGTCTTGAAGCATCTTGATGTAGATCTGGAACTCCCGCTCGTACCGGTCATCGTCCTCGCCAAGGGCCCATGCGTACACGCCCTGTTCAAGGGCATCAGCCCACCGGCGAAGGATGGTGGAGTACAGGCCCGAAGCGGTATCCAGCCGTCGAAGGTCGGCGAAATAGGTTATCTTGACCCCATAGGTCTTGTCCGGGGTTTCAAGCAATTCCCAATATTGGGTATCGGCCGTGCCGGTGTAAGGGCCCACGATGTAATTGGAGGGCTTGCCCTTGTCGAACCGTGAAGGATTCCAATCCAGACGGATGGCCGGTTGGGGCCGGAGCAACTTGTAGTCGTCGGCGATCAGGTATTCGTCGTCGGCGTCCGGTTCTACTGCGAGAGTTTCCTGTAATTCTACCGTCTTCGTCGTAGAATTGTAGTCATATACGATGGCCCCCTGATTGGCCCCCGTACCCGATGTGATGACCATGAGGTGTCCCTCGACCTCATCTTGGGTCGCATCCTCCGTTGCGTCCAGCACCATCGTATCGCCGTCCGTCACCGCCGACAATGCGCCGGAGTGGGTGTAATCCAAGAGGGTGATGCTGAGTACGGTTTCGCAATCCGACGGTAGGCTGTACCGGGTCTTGCCCTCCACGACCGATGAGTAGTAGTCCCGGCGCAGGGGCTCCCAATGACGGCAGATCCGCATGATGTCCCGCTTGACCTTTTCCAGACCGTAATTGGTCGCACGGGTGATCAGGGCCGCCGCCGGTGTGGCCCCGTTCAATTTCCGGGTCAACGCCTCGGTCACGATGGTTGTCGCCGTGGGTGCGGTTGGTGCTGACATTTATCTTCTCCTCATGTGCTTGAACCTTTGGTAATGCGTTTCAAGGGCGTCCTCCACTCGTTGAGGTTCCAGATACGCCATGCAGATCGGGGCCCCCGACTCAAACGCATTCGTTTCGATGAAACAGGATCCCCGCTCGTAATGCAGTTGGTGGCACGGGTAACACGGCGCAAGAGCCGGATTAGCGTGGAGGTCGATGTTGTTCTTCCAATACTTGGTCAGGTTCTCCGGGGTGCTATGTGAGAGTAGCGTCACCTTCGGGGTTGCGTAACATCCGGCGGCGTTCAGGATCCCGGTTTCGGTTCCGATGACGCAATCGGTCATCTTGGTCAGGATCATCGCCTTCCGCCACGAAAGTCTGCCGCTCATCGACAAGGTGCGTTCGTGCTTCCATTCAAGGGCCTCACACGCCTTGTCGCCGACGGTGATGATCGCCACATCCTTGTGCTTGTCCAGAAATCGTTTGGCCACATACTCGGCCCATGGGTACACCTTGTGAAAGGCCGTGCCGGATAGCGACCATAGGATCACCCATTTGTCCCAAAGGCCGTTCCGCTTCATCCACTTCTTGGCCATGGCGTCTTCGTCCGGGTGAAAGAACAACTCACCGTTCAGCCCGGTGATGTGACCGTAACCGGCATTCTTGAGGGTGGCGTCCATGTAATTGATGTTGCACCGTTGGTGCCGTATGTCCTTGGGCAGGTGGTACTCCGATTGCTTTGGGAAAAGTAACAGGGTATTTTCTATCGTGCCTGTCAGATTGACATACCGGTCATACTTGTAATACAACTCCCGCCACTCTTTGACGCACTTCCACCAAGGCGACGGATCCGGCCAGAGGATCCACTTGTCAATGTGGGGGTTGTACCGGGTGACCTGTTCCCCACGGGTCGTGCAATGGAAATGCACTTCGTAACCATCACGCTTCAACAAACGGAAGACGGGCGTGATCTGAACCGCATCTCCGAAGGCCCCCCACCGGATGACAACGGCCTTGGGTTTAGACTCCTTGGTTTCCACGATTCTTCAGACCGATGCCTTCCAGTTTCTGGTTGCCCCTCTTCTGCCACCACCAAGTGTCCCACTCCAACACCAACTCTTCACCGCACTTGTCGCACTTGGTTTGAATCAGCGGTTCCTCATATCCCTTCGGGTGCTTCCGCCATGTGATGGAGCCCGAAGACCATTCATGCTTGCACTTCTTCTCCACGCTCTTTCCACTCCCGATACAGTTTCTCGATGATTGAAAGGATCCGATGCGGTGGGTGCCCCAGACTCATGCAGATCGGCAACCCATAATTCGCATCTACCGGACATTGGTTGATCCCGTGGATCATCCGGTGGCACGGAGCGCACGGGGCCTGAGATTCCAGCGAGTAGTCGTTCAAAAAATACTTGGTCAGGTTCTCACGGCTGGAGTGCGTCAGGATACCGATCTTGGGGGTATCGAACGCCCCGGAGGCGTTGAGAACTCCCGTTTCAGGCGACACCACCAAGTCCATAAACTTGGTCATCACACACGCCTGACGGTGGTTCCACCAACCAACCTTGTTCACCAACCGCTTGTTCCATTGGGACACATCGACTTTAAACTCACCGCCACCCGTCAGGAAGATCTTGATGTCCGGGTACCGCTCCAAGAGTGCGTCGGTGATCAGTTCCGTATAGGGGTAGATCTTGTGCGCCGCCGATCCGGTCACTTGCCATTGGATCAGGAAAAACCCACGGTGTGTACGGCGGAACAATTCGCCCATGAACTGTTCGTGATGCGACAAGTAAATCTCTGGTCGCAATCCGTATGCATTCAACCCGGCCCGGTTCAGGGTGTGGTCATAGTAGTTGATGTTACACAGCCGGTGCCGTTCCTCTTTCGGCAAGTGATACTCTGGATCCCGCTCTTCCAACAACAAGGTGCGCTCGATGGACTCATGGAGGGTGACGATCTTGGCATAGGATGATCGGATCTGGGCCTCATAATCACCCAACTGGTCGTTGGGGATCGCCCCCGCTTGTTGCACCCGTAATTCGTGGACATACGGGTTGTGCCATAGGATATCCGCCGATCCCGGCACCGTGTTCACAATGACCTTGTGTTTCTGGGCCAAGAGCCGGATCACCGGCGTAATGGTGATCAGGTCGCCCATGGCCCCGTACCGGATCAGCAACAACTTGTCCCGTGTGTCCTCTTCAGGTCTGGCCTGTAGGTCTTTTGAGATGACCAACTCAAACGAGTACTCATCCGCTTCATCGTGGGTCTGGTTGCGGATGACGGTGTACCGGGCAAACTTGCTCAGGGCGTTGAGAATGTCCTCCGGCACGAAGTCATGCTTGTGATCCGGGTTCGCACCTTCTTCACCGATCCGGGGATATAAATCCCGGTGCGGCAGATACAGGATGAGCAACCCGTTGGGTTTCAGGATGCGCCAAAACTGGCGCAACGCCCCCTCGTAGTCGATGATGTGTTCCAAGAAATGCGATGAAAAGATGACATCCACCGAATCGTTGTTGAAAAGGCTCAAGGCGTCCGGTCTACTCAGGTCTACCCGGAGATCCGCCTTGGGATCCAGATCCACCCCTATCGCTTGCGGGATGATCTTTTCGTCGCCGCATCCGATGTCCAACACCGTGCCGTGCAGATACTGGACAACACGGTTTCTGCACTTGCGAACTTCATAGCCGCACGAAGTCGCATCGCTCCACATTCTCTCTCTCCCTAGGGAAAAGGGGAAGGGGTCGCCCCCTTCCCCGTGTTAATTACAGGAACATCTCCTCGTAGGTTAACTGGAGGAACCCCTTGGCCGAATTGGCACCGGAGGCCGTCGTGGTGCTTTTGGCGAGAACCCTGACATAGGAGTCCGCCTCCACCACTTCGTCGATCTCCGTCGTCGAACTGACGATGGTACCGGCCGCTTCCGTCGTGAGGGAAAGGGCCGCCTTCGAAGTGGTACCCACATACAGGTCGAGTGCGAGGTTGCATCCAGCACCCGTCTGCGCCGTGGTCACCACATACGAAAACTTTTTGATGCGAACCTTCCGGCCACCGAATGCATACGCATCCAGCGTGGTCGTGTGGGTCTTCGTTTCGGAACCGGTTCCAGCCTGTGGGGTAAGCAGGGGTGTGGTGCCCCCATTACCGGGGAGGTGAACCATATGATACGGAGTCATGCGGTAGTAGTCGTATCTAGCCATAGTGTCACCTCCTTAAGCCTTGGAATCCCATTTGATGATGCGAGAATCCGCACCACCAGAGGTGTCCCATTCGATTTTCCAGCCGAAAATCCCGTACCACGCAATGCCCCGGCTTCTCCCATAATCTTCTGCGATTTTTACACGAATCTCTTCGGGAACCGCCACGGCCTCACGGACGGTCGGGGCCCCGAACATATAGGCCGGGGAAGAAGAACCCTTCGTCCATGTAATCGCAGACGCCGTACCAGCGGTAGAGTCGTAGGCATTGTCGATAGCGTAGGTATCTTCGACAAAACGCACACCAGCGAACCGACCAACCTCACCGGCAACGATATTCTTGAGCCCCAGTTCGGTGTACTGATAGATACCAACAAGGGCACCAAGAACGCCGCTCAGGGCCAGAGGGCCAGCGATGCAAGCGTAGTCGCCGTTCAGACCGGGGAACCCCGGAACATTCCGCTTCTTCAACTGATAGCGAAGAGAAAGAACATGAGCGGTGTTGAGTGCGGATGTGTTGGTCGCCGTTGCCGTCCCATCCGTGGTAACCGTCAGAGAGGATGTATCCGCCCCAACGCCACGAAGCAGGGCGGCATTAAACTGCCGCTCGACCATGCCGTCGATGACCTTGGCGCAATCGTCAAGAAGCGCACCCCTGACGATGTCCTCAATGTCAAACTCGGACAGGGCCGAAAGTTTAAAGGTAAACGGAATCGAAAGACCGTACTCGTCCACGCTCACCGTGCCAAGGGCCAGCGGTGCCGTGGTTTCCGGCATCTTCTCCGTTTCCGAAAGAACACGCCCCATCGCTGAAGCGTTCGAAACCTTAAGCCAGTTTACGGTTTCGCCCTTGCCTTTACCAAAGGCTTCTTTGATCGCACAAAACTGGCGAAATTTAGTCAGGGGCTGTGCCTGTTTCTGGAACCTCTTGTTCAGTTCGGCAGAATACAGATAACCACTCTGACTAGTCCAAATGAGTTCATTAGCCATAGAGTTATCTCCTTCGTTCTATGTACGCTGGAGATACCCAACCGCTTATCCGGGGTAGTTGCCCCTCCGTTCCCGTAGGTACGCTTCCCAAGAATCGTCCTCTCTGGGGGGTCCGGCCACCGGCGGCACACGGCCACCCTGTCCGGGTTTCACCTTGGCGGCCGCCGCTTTGGCATCCGCCTTGGTATCCTTCTTGGGTTCGTCCTTCGGTGGAACGGGGGCACCGTAGATCTTGGGATAAATCATCTCCCGGTAGATCTTCTTCCACCCGTCGGGGTTATCGAGTTTCGCATCACCGATCTCATACAACTTGGCTGTCACGACCGGTATCAGGTCGGCAAAACCACGGTAGCCCTCTTTCTCCAGTTCGGTATGAACTCGTGAGATGGACTCCTGTAGTTTTTTCTGAGCGTCGGTCTGCAACGAACGGTCACGCTCCGCCTTCAGTTCGGCCAGTTCCTGACGAAGTGCCTTGATCGTCTTGCGGTGCGCTATCAGTTCGCTGTCGTAATCCTCGATGCCCTCAGAATCGGGGAGGTCGGGAAGGGGTTCGGACTTCTTCGGGGCGGCCTTGTCGGCTCCCTTCAGCAAGTCCATCATTGCACGGTTGTCCTCGATGAGAACATCCACACGCTTCTGCAATTCGTCTACCCGATCCTGTAGACGCTTGCGCCGTTCCCGTTCTTCCTTGAGGGCCCCGTATGGGACGGTGCGGGTATCGGGTTTTTCGTCGTCCATGGAAACTTCGGACTCTTCGTCCGACTTTTCGGACGGCGACTCTACAACGCCCTCCGTAACGGCATCCTTTGGAGGTTCCGGTTTCTCATCTGCCGGGTGAGATTCCGTGGTTGTGTCCGTATCGGACACACGGCCTTCATGCTGGTCAAAAGCCTCGTAGACCCTTTCCCGCATCCCTGAGATATCCGTCAGGGTCGGGGGCAGGGTCGGCGTTTCGGTGGGAGGCTTTTTGGCCGGTGCCTCACCACCGGGGTTCTGGGTTGACATAAACCGATCAGCCCCTGTTTCTTTTCGTGTAATCTTCATACACTCTCCTTTTTACGCCTTGAGGGGCGCATCCACGCCTTATCGCCCGTGGTAGCGTTATTGGCATCCCATTACGCCGGATGTAGCGAATTAGAGTCGAGCGGCGATCCGCTCATAGAGGGCCCGGTAGGCTTTTCGTTCCTTCAGTTCTTCGAAGGTGAATTCGCCCACGGCCCGTAGATTATTGAGTAGTGCGGGAAGGAATCCCTGATCAAACAGGGCGATGCGTTCCTGTAACCGGATGATCCCAAGGGTATCGCTGGGATCGTGCTTCGCCAAAAGATCCTTGGTCTGTTCGACAACCCGGCGCATCGCCTCATGCACCAAGGCCCATTGCTCCGAATGTAAAATGAGGTCTGCGTTCTCTGCTTGCTCCAACTGCTTCAGCAACTGATGATCGCTCAGTTCTTCGATCCTGTTCACGGTGCCTCCACATTAGGGAGCCCCGGCACCTTCAGGTCGTTGCCGGGTGCCTCCGGGCCCATATCAATTTCCCTCCCCCCGATCTGGGGGCTTGCCCTGCCCATCAGCCCCTCGGCACCGGGGCCGCCGGGCACTTCACCGCCTTGAGCCGGTATCTGGGGTGGGGGTGCCTGTAACTCCAGCCAATACCGGGCCGTCGATTTCTTTCCCAACCTTGGAAGCAGATCCTCATACAGGGCCTGAATATTGATGGCCTTCGCCCTCTTGGGATCCACGACCCCCGTCTGTAGCATAGCGGCCAGTTGCTGGTTGTACATCAGGCCCCGGTCGATGGCCAGCATGGTGTTCTGAATATCGGCCTGACGCCCGGCCACCGTTGGCCCGACCTTCACTACAATATCCGCATCGAAGTCGCCCACATCCTCGACATCGGGCAACTCCGGCATATTCATCTTGACCTTCCATGTTTGGTTGGCAATCCGTAAAATCTTCTGGTCGGTTTCGAAAGTCTGGATCAGGTAGGCCAACTGGGAATGGAACTGCTTCCAGTATGTTTCGGCAATCAGGAAAATAAAGAGGTTGATCTTTTCGTTGGACTCCATGTAATTCAACTGGGCGACCGTCGCCTTCTCTGCCTGACTCAGACCTTCCTTGGTCTGCGTGACGCCGGACATCTCTTGCATCATGTAGTCATCGGCGGCGGCATCCGAATACGATGTGGCCGTCACATCGGGAATCTTCGGCCAGCGCACGGCGTCCTCACCGATCATATCACCCAACACCACTCCGCCGGGTTTGGTGTTCACGATGTTGCCCAACTCCACATTGGCATACCGGTTGATCAGGGCGGGAGGCGAAAGGGCCAAGGCGATGTTGTCTTTCCTCATGTTGAGGAAATAGTTGTACGACTCTTGGGGGCCCTCCAGCGGTTCGGCAAAACCTTCGCCGATCAGCCGGTGAGCGACGGTCAGGCATTGCCCAAACACGATGGGGTAGCGGTCACCGTAGGGGTTATCGACGGGATCCTCCAAGATCGCCATGTTGGGCTGGAACACGACATACTTGATCTGGCCGCCGTCCCGGTAGAACCCCTTGACGATGTGGTAAAACTCAGGCCCAACCTTGCTGTCCACATGATCGCCCATCGCCTCACCGGCACCCTTGTACCGCCCCCGTAGATATGCAGAGGGGGAACCGGATCCACCGGCTGGCGTGTGATACTGCGTGGGATCCTTGTGAATGTTATATCGCACCTGACGAAGTTGTTCGTTGGGAATGGCCTCCGGCTGGATCTTGTCAAGGTTCTTGTATCCACGGGCCTTGAGTTCGTCCATGGTCAACCATTCCTGAAAGAAGATGTACCGCATTTCATCTTCCGTTTCGGCGGCGAAGTCGAGCAAGACGGATTCCGGCGGATACAACTTGTAACCGGGTTCATCAATCTTGCCGTCCTTGTCGTAATCCCAATACAAGAGCCCCGCACAAAAACCGTTGTCCAGAATATCGTGGAACGCCCAAATATGTTTCAGGGACAGGTTGTGCTTCCGGCGCATACGGTCTACATGGTACTTGACCATCTCCGTCAGCACACCGGCCTTTTGGAAGTCGTTCAGGTTGTCCCGGCCCTCGATCTTGGCGGTGTCCTCATCGGCCATCAGGGAACCAAACACGCTGGCGATAAAACGCCACTTGATGGCCCACACCTTGCGGAAGTAGGTCTTGCGCCGGTTGCGGATATCGCTCTTCTGGGATTCGGACTCGATGGGGATGCCAAACATGATCTTCAGGTTCTTCGCCCACCGATCCATGTAGGTGTCCTTCAGGGCCTGACTCTCGCCCATCATTTCATCCAAACGGGAAAGCAAGGGATCCTTGTTGCCCATAAGCCGTTCGGGTTTGTTCTTCGGTTTAATGCGTTCGCTGACAGGCTCCATTAGATGTACCTCTCCTCGGTGCGTTCCGGTGCGGATTGGGTTGGGGGTAGCCACACGAGTGGCCCCTGAAAGATGTACCGTAGACAAGCATGGTCGTCATGCCGTCCTTCATCAATCTTGTCCCTGACTCCCTTTCGGTCTTCGTTGGGGGCCTTCTCCCGTTCCAAGTTTTCAACCGCCTTGACAACTTGCCACACCTCCGGCGTATCGAAGAAATACAGCCTCGGCTTGCCCGTCGCCGGGTGCGGCTTGAGATATTGTTTGATGGTGTCCACACCGGCGGCGATGCTACCGGGGAACTTGTCGGTTGTGATCAGGGCCGGAATGGCATTCTGGCCCCGACCCAACTCACGGAAAATATTTTTACCGCCCAACACCGTTATGCTGGAGTCGGCGGATTTGTCGCATCGGGTTTGTCCAAGACGGTACCCACGGACTTGCGCCCTTTCTGCGAGATCCGATTTAATGCGATCTGTATCCGCATTTTGCGAATATCGGCCGATAACATAAGCAATGCCTTCTCGGTCAACTGCAACTTCGACGCAATGCGTCGGTTTGACGAGATGAGGATCCAGCCCACGATACACAATGTGATCGTAGTAACTAAGAGTAAAAGGCTGAATGATATGAGTAGAGCGGTTGAAGAGATTGCCATAAACTAACCCACCCAAAGAAATAAACTCACCAAGCAATCGCATCTTCAGTTCCTCATATGAGGCCGTCGATTGCTCGATAATTTCCTTGACGACATCGAGGTTAGCCCGTGGGTTCCCCACCGTTGCGATCTTGAACGCCCGTATGGCATTACCCTTTTCATCTTGGCCCTTGTCGAGGATTTCCGTCTTGACCCAAGTCAACCCCCGTGTGGGCGTCATATTGAAGCGGATCCGCAACCGGTCTGCCGTCACGAACCGCATCAGGTTCTCTTTGTAGATCTCCAGCCGGGGTTCTTCGTCGTAATTGACCTTGTCCCTCGGAGGGCCCTGAAAGGATTCCACATCCTGAGCGTTGGTCATAAACTCGATGGTGCCGATGACCTTGTCCTTGTGATCCGGCGAATACAGGGACAATGTGCGGTGTTCGGACGAGAACGAATCTTCCCACGAATTATTTTTGAGGAACCGCCGTGGGGCCCAATACTGGTAAATGGGGAGCAAGTTGTTCAAAAAGGTTTTATGATCCACGCCGACGGTGCGGATCTGAAACGGCCACTTTTCTGGGATCTTCGACTTCGGATATATATCCTGCAGGGCGTACGGAACTTCATGGGTAATGTCAATGTAGTCCTCGATGACGCCACGGGTCGTCTTGCCGGATTGGTTTCCACCGGCCGTCAGGATGATCGGAGCGTCGCAGATCAGGGAATCCAACTGGCTGTCCACCCGATCGGGAATGTCCTCCGGCCGAAGGTACTTCGCCAAGAACTCCTTGTGCGCCGGGCTCAAGTCGCCCGACGAAGGCACGAAGAACATGAAGGGATCCGACGCCTTGATCTCCCGTTTTCTACGCTCCAGATCGTTTAGCCTTTCGATGAGCATCTCCCGAATCGAGTCCCTTTCTTCGGGCGTCATCTTGGCTAATTCTTTTAGCGAGATCTCCAAGTTCATATAGCAGATGGTCGTAAGTGAAGACCGGGCAACTACGGGGGCGCATCAGATCCCGTGCGACTTCTGTGTGGTCAGCATCGGGATCTTCGTCGATGCGGCCCGGTGTTATGATGTATGCGTCAAGATCCGGGTTGTACTTCATGGATCACTACTTCTTTTTTCTCTTCGGGCCATGGGGTGACCGTATCCATCCGCTGGATCGCCTTCATCATCATTTCCTGAAAGTTGGTGTGACAAGTCACCTCAAACCCGTAGGGCTGGCCGTTTTCATCCTTCAGGGAAAAACCGAAGTGGCACTTGCCCGGCCGCAACCAATAGGCCGCCGATTCCAGTTTCAGGTAGATCGGTTTCCGTTCCTCCCGCTTTTCCTCGCTCATCTCTCCTCCATCCATATCCGTATACCCTTCTTTATTTCTCTAACCTTACACCGGTAGGTGCCGAAGGGGGCACGGGTGCAAGATAATTGAAAACCGCCGGTGTACTACACGCCTCCACGCCAATGGAATTCACCCGGCAAGCCTCCACGGCGAAGTTGTGCGCCACCTTGAAATCCATCCCGGCGCAATCGAAATGGAGCCGAACCCCACCCGTGACGGCCTGTGCCGGATCGGTAATGGCCGGTGCGCCGTCAATCACCACCCGGTAATAGGACGGTGGGTTGGTGGTCGTATCCGGGTCGCACACCAGAAAAGGTGACGCCCACGCCGGTGTTGCGGCCAAGACAACGAATGTTGTAACCAAGGTAATCAATCGCTTCATTCTTTACCCCCTAGGATTTCTTGCAGTTCGATATGCAACCGGGCGAATTCCGCCGAACGCTTCAGGGCGGCGATGTGGGGGCGGTCGCTTCCGAAGTCCTTGTTGAATGCGGCCCGGTGCCTTTTCTCCCACTCCACCACCTTGTCCAGTTTTTTACGCAATGCTTGAACCGTCTTTTCGTAGTCCCGTATTTCCATACGGAGCCCTTCGATGATCATGTACTGTTTGTCTGCCCACGCTTCAAGCCGGGCGTTTTCGGCCTGTAATTCCGCTATATCCATGCTTCCGTCAGGATGTCCGTACACTTGCGACAAAGGTTATGGGCCGACTTCATCCGTATGACAATCACGCCATGGACGGTGCGCCTTCTACCGCACCGGTAACACGGCCTCTTGATGGCCTTCCTACGCCCCCGTCTACTCACTTCAGTTTCCTGAACCCTTTGATGCACCCTTGCGGGATGACGAAGATCCGGGCCACTTCATCGCCGCTGATGTCACCGGCAAGGTATATCTTGTCGTTTTCGTATTTGAGAAAATACCCCACGCTCCGCACTTCATATGAGGTCTTGTCGGGCATCACATGATCCCGGCTGTGCCATGCGGCGTCGCCACGATGCTCAAAGGCATCGTCCCACAAAACCTCAATCAGGTCGTCCATCCGTACCTTTGGCCTCCGCTTCACCGTTCCTCTCCCTGAGTCGCTGTTTACTTTCCTCGCACCAATGCTTGCGGCAGATCTCCGGCCGGTTCAGGTAATCCTTGCAGAGATGCGAGATCTGGTCGTAATGCTGGCACGGGGCGTTGTCCAGATTGACCGTCAACTTCAATTCGGTCTGGTCGGTCAGGAACACCGGCAACGGGAACCCACCGATGGCATTCAGCATCCTAACGATGCCCTGAATATCGCCCCGCTTCGTGTGGCCCTTGGCCGTGAACATATAACAGCACCGGCCACATTGGTTGCAGATCCCCAACGGCGGTTCGTCCTTCGCCGGTGGGGGTTCGTTCAAAAGGATGATTTTACCCATCGTTCCCCCTCTTGTATTCGCCCTCCTCCAAGAATCGCACGAACTCCGGGTGCCGCTTGCGGAAGTACGCCACGATCCAATCATAGTACTGGGATGACCAACCGAACCCGGCAAACCCGAAACTCAGGATCACCATGACGCCCTCGGTCACCAGCACCAGACCCCCCAACCACGCCAACAACTGCAACTTGAGTGCGGTGAGAAATCTACTCATCCCCTTCCTCCCCAACGGACGGGATCGGACAACCCGACGGAAACGGCTGGCCGATCTGCCTCAGTATGACCATCTTCTGCTTGAAGTCCGTATAGGCCGGGTGGTAACAATAGTCCCGATCCTCGATCCGGTAATACGGACAATCCGAACAATGCTTCAGGTTGATTACGAGTCGTTTCATCTCTTGGGCCTCCCATCCCATGAGCGAAATCCAAATGTTGTTACAGGCCACTATCCACCCTTCTGCATCGCCACCCAAGTCCCCAGACCGTTCCCGGCGGCGTACACGGCGATCCCCACCACGCCGTCCAGCAAATCGGCGGACACAATGGAAACGAGAACCCCATAATTGATCACGGTGATCCCCATGGCGTACAACACGGCCGGTGCCACGCAATGGTCGGCAACGGCCCTCGTGTACTTGGTGATCACCAAGTCAACGACCACACCGGCTATGAACAACAACAACAACCCCATAACACCACCGGCCTTTTAGGTTTCACCGGCCCCGGAGGGGGATACACGCTCTGGCCGGGCCTCCCCGGCCCCCGGAGCCCACCCCTTCCGCCTCCCTGCGACCCTGACCGGCGATCCCTTGCGCCCCGACCATCCATAACCCCCTTGGGCCGATCGCCGCTCTGGGTTGATCCTAGCAAGACTTCATTTTTTCACTCTTTGGCGGGGGCGTCGGCTGGCACACTCTTTGCTAGGGATAACCCTTGGTAAAACCTTAAACCATTGAAATCATTCAGGATTCAGGTGCCTATGTCTGATAAGATCCATTATGTAAACTTGTGTAACCAAAATGGCGTAACCCCACGCCGTTATTGCGTTTCCTTCTCGTCGTGGTATGTTATACGCTCCAAAAGTTGGCGGATCCGGGCCCCCTCGGAGTCCAGTTGGGCGATCACTTGGCGCATATCCAGATTTTGGGTGGATCGGCCCTCTTCCAGCCGCCGGGCGTTGTTGATTTGGTAGAAGGCGTACGCTAAGTTATTGATACTAGCCTTTTTTAGCCGATCCGGGTCTGCTAAATGACGCAACAACTCCGCCTCAATCCCCGTGAGGATCTGGATCCGGCTCCCACGGTATTCTTCCAGCCGTTTGGGATCCAGCATCGTTACAACTGCTTGAAACCGTTCCCTTAATGTGGTTCTGGGGATCCCGGTCATCCGGCTGATTTCCACCCAATTCAGGCCGTTCTGTACCTTCCATCGGATGATGTCCACCAGATCCGGTTCGTATCGTTCCGTGACGGCCGGTACGGCGGCGGTATCCGTAGTGTTCCCTTCTCCATTAGTGGGGATGGCTGGAGATGGAGCCCCCCGCTTGCGGGTGGACAAACGGTTCGTTCGCTTACTGGTTGTTGTGGGCAACGGTTCCGTCATGGTTGCTGAATACGATCAGGTTGTCGGTCTGGGTATGGGTGACAATGACCATCAGGTGTTTGATGGTTTCCCGCACATGGTTGACAAGTGGAAGGTATGGCAGATAATCGAGTTGGGCCAACTCATCCACCTGAAAGTCCAGTTCGACGATGCGCTTGTCCGGGGTGTGTGCCGTGATCCTCATTAGTGAAGGGGTTTATGGGCGTCGATGGCACCCGGCCTGAGTACGAGATACTTGCCACACTCGCATTGCCGGGATGTCAATACCGCCACATCCTGAAAATCCTGCGTCTGGAGCGTCAGGCACCGGCCGCAACTGCACCGGTGGACTTTGCTGAACAGGCTCAATACCAAAAATGCCCTCTTGTCGTCGTCCATGTTACAACCGCTGGATGACCTCGCCGGTGTTTGGATCCACCAGATTGAGGCCGGGATCGATAAACTGCCGGGGCCGCTTCTTCGTTGCGTACCGTACCGGGGCCGTCCCTTCACCCCATTTGATCTGGTCGTAGTTGGCCAGATATTCCTTGGATGCCGTCTTCAGGCCCTTGCAATACAGCCGGTTGGCGACCGGTACCTGATGCAGGGCCTCCGATACATACTTGGGGTTGTTCAGGGTCCCCGGCGGATGCTGTACATTACTCAAGGATCACCTCTCTGGTATCGGTCAGGGCAATCACGAAAAACGGTTCATTGTCCAGATACTCATTGTCAACGCCCACGACCGGCGACTTCAGCACCCTACGGGCTGGCACCGTCAGGGCCCGTTGCAGATCGTTGGACAACACCACGAACAAGAGCGGCCTGTACTCCAAGGCGATCCTGTTCTTGCGGTATGGGATCCGTAGGTTGGGGAACGGGAACGGGCCACCGGGCCAATCCGTCTTGACCTCCACCTCGTAATACCCACCCATGGCGGCACTCACGATGATGTCAGGGCCAAACTTGTCCGGGTTGGGATAAATGCATACCCGGCGCAAATACTCCGTCCACGCCTGTATGCCACGGTTGTTGTGCCGGTCGAAAAGGTCTTGGTCGAACGGTTTGTTCATCGCTTCTTGTTCTTGAACCAATTCACCCGGTCTTCGCTCCGCTGGATGGTGGCGTCCGATGGTTTCTGTGTGCCATACCATTCCAGCACCTTGCTGGGATCCTTCACGCTGACAAGGCAATAACGGAGCCTACCGCTTTTGTCTTTTCGCCGTGCTAACATGACTCACCCGTCGCCATCCGTACTTGTGATACCGTACCAAGTAATCGACCTTGGCCCATGTCTTCAGCCCGAAGTGATCAGCCGGGATCTGGATGTCCTTGCCATCAATGATCAGGCCATGGGCCCTCAGATTCTCCACAACGGACATTTCGTCCGGTCGATCCTCCATCCCTCACCTCCACCTAGTGGACATCGATCTCCAGCACCTCGCCCTCGATGTCATACCGTAGGTATTCGTTGCCGGTCTTGGGGTTCACGATAAAGATCAGCACCCGGTACCGGGCGTTGTTGCCCTTCTGGACGATGATCCGGTTGTACGGGCCATCCAAGGGACAACGGTCTTCATTCTTACTCATCGTTGTTGCCTCCCTCTAGGAGTTTGGCGACGAGGGCCCCGATGAGTTCAGGGCCCGATTCGTCACCGTGAGAGGTGGGAGGTAGCATTGCCTGAGCGTTAAAATCGTTGATCGCCTGTATCACTTCGTCGGCGACTTCCGTGGAAATGAACAGCCCCGTCTGGCAAAACCCGCACCGGGCAACGGCTTGCTGGATCTGGTCAAACGGGACAAATACGGTCGTACCGCACCCCCGACAAACAGTTCGTACTAGGCATTCGCCTACCATCATTGGTCTACTCAAACTCCACCTCCCGAATCATTGATGGGTCATGCACATGAACAACCTTTCCGTTGTTCGCTATCTCATACGACGCCTGACAAAAGTTACATTGCACATACCGCCCATCTCGCCCCGTGGGTAGCACGATATCCTCATACTCGATGTCCTGACTAAAGCAGAATACGCATTTCACCGTTGGTTACCTTTGATATGAACGAACGATCCGTGAAAACCCTTGCCCCCCTTTGTTTTCATCATACATATTATATCATAAACTGGGGGTTCCCTTCAACTAAAATCTTACCATTGGTTAAACTTTTTTCCATGCTAAATAGACCGGTCGCCGGGGAAACCATACTCCATGGTTGCGTAGTATAGATCACGGAGATCCACCACATCGGCCACATTGTGTTCCCAAACATACCGGAGTGCTTCCTTGTCGCCGACCGACGCCTTCTGCCAGACCATCGGGATCATGTGCGTCTTGTGAGTGCGCCCAAGCAAGGTCTGGCAAGCCACCTCCAGCCTGTTAGAGTGGAGGGAAAAACGATTGCGGATCGTGTAATACAGATCCTTGTGACGCTTGCCAGCGTACTTGGGGAACGGAAGACCATGGATGAGCGCACGGGTACGCACGAAGGGCAAGTCAAAGCGAGTGCCGTAGTAGGTCACCAACTTATCGAACCCCTGTAGATCCTCGATCAGCCGCTTGAGGATGTTACGGTCACGCACCGCAAAGTTTAAAATGTCCTTGCGTGTGATATACTCTCCGATAACATCCCCGTTGCTGTCGCATATGGCATACGATAACACCACACCAAAGTTGCTCTTCAGGTGCGTGGTTTCGATATCGAAGAACCCGATCCGTTCTTGCTCCGGGTTGTCACGCAAATAACACTCGTAGTGATTGAGATACGGATGACGATGCTTACACTTGTTGTTGGCCAGCCACTCGATCTGGCGTTTCTTCAATCGATGCACGGGCGCAATCATAGTGTGTTGTCCTCCCCGTCTAGCACATCGCCCATCAACAATCGGGCGTAGTGAATGATCTTGTTGAGATCCCTGATGTCCGGTTCGGGCCTGACGGACGAACGGTTGCGGAATGCGTATTTGATGATACTGCACAACGCAAAGTCCCTGAACATCCCGCCGGATCGATACAAGTCAATGGGTTCCACCCCTCCGGTCTTGTAGTGAGGGGATCCCTGTTCCTTCGCCATCTCCCATGTTGATTTATTTTCTTCGTTCATACATCCTCCGTTTGATGATGCTGTTTGCTATTTTCCTTCGATAGATCCTCCATGCCAAGGATCCGCCTAGCAATAGGACTCCAATGGTCGCCAACGATAACACAAAGATCTTCATCATGTTTGATCCTACGCCTCCCGATTTGTTTGATGATGTCTGCCAGTATGTTAACGGCCTCTTCTAGGTCTGGTACATTGTAGGGCTCCGTACGATATGCGGCTTGCTTGAGCCGCTGGAATGTGTCCTCGCCCATCCACTCCACAACAAAGTCACGGAACCGCTCCGGCTGATCGTGCGCCCACCACCGATGGTGGCCCCAGCATAAGCCGATCCCGTTCCCCAAGTGCCACCGTGTGGCCGGGTGCGCCTTCTTTCCGAAGATGTGATGGCAACCCGACTTGACCCGGTTCCTACACTTCGGGTGCTGGCATATCGGGAACATCTTCCGCATGATCAACTGCCACGATGCGTCGAGCCTTCTTGTCAGCGCACTCCGTGAGAGTTGCGTCGTCGATGATCGCTTTGCACTTCTTGCAGATGATTTCTTCGTGCGTACAGATCTCCGCTTGCTCTTCACCCTTGTCCTCCCGTAATCGTTTTCTGAGATCGCTGATGGAAAGTGCCCCGTACTCGGTGAGCGTTGCGTGGATCGCCTCTGGATCGGTGCCCTGTGCCTTCAGCACGGGTAACAGGATCCGCATATGCGACGGCGTCACGCCCTCCGGTACGCCCTTCTTCTGGATCACATCGTTGTACAACACATAGCACCGCATGGCCTCCCTGATATTCGTGCGACTCATGCCGGTGTTTTCAATGATCCAATCCTCCCATACTCGGTTCTTCATCTTGGCCCCATCGGTCTGGGTGCGTAGTTGACACAGCACATCACCGACCCGGAGCCACATCGCCACGGCGTACGCCCCCTTGGCGTCCCGTAGATACTGCATCAGTTCATGTACTTGTTTTCCGTCCATCGTCCCTCCTACTTCTTTTTTGGTTTTCGCTTGCTGGCCTTGAGCGGGTTGATTTTGGTTTCCTCCACCGCCTTGCGTTTGGCGTTGAAGAAGCATCCGCCCAAGTCCCACTTCCGCATCGGATTCCAATACACCGGGCAAAACATCACGGTGATCTCCCTCCACTCGTGGGGGCCCTCTCCGTATCCGGGGTAGTGGTACCCACCGTTGACCGGTTGCAATTTGTGACAACCAACACACCGCTGATCCAATATAACCTCCATGGAATATCCCCCTTTACTCCGGGTTAAAGGTACCCCTAAATTTTTTTGACTCCACTTTTTTGGTTTCTTCCTGATACCGCCAATCGAACCGCTTGACGAACTTGCACCCTCCCGTGATATCGAACTCGCATTCCATACCGTTGGGGTTGGTGGTGGTAGCCCATGCCTTTGCCTTCTCGATGGTGACCCGGTTGTAATCCATGGAAAGATACAGTTGGGGTTTCTCCAGCCCAAACTCTGCACCACGACCGTACCGGGCCCCCCGCTTCTTCTGGATGCAGACCAGCGCAATGCCGGTATTGAGCCGATCATGGATCATCTGGATCTCACGGCCGACGGCCCAAAACTCATCGTAGATCTCCATGAAGTCGATGATGGTCAGGCCGTCCGGCTCTACATACGAGTAGAACGATTTGTTGCCCTCATAGATCGTCATGTGCTGATCCCACTCTTCCACCGGCCGCCACGCATTGAGCCGGTATGCCATTTGTGCGGCCCCCATCTCGGATGTGACATAGATCGTGCGGCCGGAATACTTCTCAAGGTTCAGATGGGCGAAGTCCATGGCGAAGGTCGTTTTCCCGGCGTTGCTGGTACCGGCCACCATGATGATCGACCTTGGGAATGTCCGCACGAGGGCCTCAATGCCTAGGGGATACTTCAGGTCTAGCGGTGTGGCATGGGCCCCCACGACGGTGATCTTGTTCTTGGTTGCTTTCTGGCTGAACCCTTTGGCCGTCTTGTCTATCAGACCATCCTCGGCCATCCGGGTCAGGGTTTTATGTACCATCTGGTAGAATGCCCGGCGTTCCGCCTGTGTCATGGAGGGTTCGTAAAACAACTTTGCTACGCCGGAAGCGGTTATGTTTTCTTCGGGCCCGTTCAACACCCAATCTCTGACCTCATCGAGTAGTGGGTATTCACCGGTAGGTTTCCGCCCCCGCTTCTCGGCTTGCCGGTACGCCGACTCGACCTTGACCATCGCCTCATCGATCGGGAATGGGGGGTCACAGAGGGCCGCCATCTTGGCGATTAATTCTCTGGCTTCATGTATGGGCTTGCCGATCCGGGCGAAGTCGTAGGCCGCCCGGTAAAGGGTGTCATCCCGTACCCCCTCCGGTATCCTGACCATTTCTTCTTCTTCATTCTCTTTATTAACTGAAGTATTATTAAAAGATATATATATAGAAGAGTCCCGAACGGACGGTTCGTCCTGTTTTTGGGGGAAAGACGAATGATTACCGGCAGTTACGGTATTTTGGCCACTTTTTTCATGTTGCATTGCACTCCCCTTTTGGGGAACTCCTGTTCCCTTTTGGGGAACTTTTGTTCCCTTTTGGGGAACTCGGTCGTTTTGCGTGTCCATCTCCGTCCATCTTTGTCCATCACCACCTTGGGGCCCCCGTCCATCATTGTTCATCATTTGTCCATCATTGTTCATCATTTGTCCATCATTTGTTAATCTTTGTCCATCAGGCCCTTTTTCCACCACTCTGGCCCCATCGAAAGAGCCCAATGCGGTCATCAGCATCCGGTAGGGTTCGGGCAATTCCGGCAGGGTCACATCTCCCAGACCTAGGCCGTCCACCCATGCGTACCGTTTACCCCCGCCATTGATGGAAGGGGGGGCGACAACATACCCCCCTTCCCCCCGGAGGTCACACCCGTCAAGCCCACGGGTGTTGTTGCCTAGTCCCGCATCCCTGAAGTACAGATGCATCCCGCCCGGTGTGGTCACACAGGGGCACACGATGGTTTCAGGGATGTACCGTGAGATCGCATCCTGTCCTTTATCCATATCGTCGATGTCCACCACGCAGACCCCGCTGATCTTGCCGGTGACGATGGCCACATTGGCGTCTGGCCAGCGTTTGAACCATCCTTCTATTTCTGGTATGTCAGGTCGCCGGTGTTGAAACTCTTCCCACTTGATCAATGGCCGCTTGTCGCCGGGCCGGATGGGGATGACCGAAAACCCACGCCGCCGGTATTCGATTGCGGCCTCCAGCATCGTGTTTTTTGCCTTCATAAAATAATTACCTCCGGTTAAAAAAAATGCTTGACAAGTGCTTCACCGTATGTTAGATGGAGTCTAACCCCCCGTTCTTGGGTGAGGGGGGGGGGGACTTGAGTCAATCATTGATCCCTATATTACCTATTTTACCACGGGTTAATGCTTGCTTCAAGCAAAAAATTCAACCCCAGCCACCGTGGGAGGATAGGCCATGGAACGGAAGACGACAATATACGGTAAGCATCTCGGCAAGCGGGTGCGGATCCTGCGAGAGGATCAGCGTATGACTCAAATCGAGTTGGCAAGGGCAGTTGGCGTGAGCAATCCTTTTATTTCCATGCTAGAAAGCGGTCAGAGGGGGGTAGATGTGGAAACATTATTAAAACTGGCGAAGGTGTTGCGTGTTCATCCCTATATTTTAATTTCCGATCTGGACATTCCAGAGGATCGGTTGGTCGTGCTGAACAATTTATTGAAGTTGATCCAGCACGGCGAGAAGACCCCGAACTACGAGGCGATTTGCACCCTAATTGAAAAAGATTTGGGGGCCATTGAAAAGTAACCATTGCAACCAACGCAACGAGTCATTTCACAACCCCTTATTTTTGTGTTGATAACTTCACCATAGGTAATTTTTTTTACCGCCGGTGAAATTTTTTCTTGACAAATTATTAACCGCTGGTTATAATACAACCAACAAAACAAACCGGAGGTGGCAAGATGAAAAAGAGAACACAGCAAAGACGGAAGGTGATCAGCACGAAGGTGAACAGCAACGCCCTCAAAATCGAAACGCTGAAAATGACGGATGGGAGCAAGGTGTACGACCTGATCATCGGCAATGTGCGGATCGCTTGCACGGATTACACTCAGGCCATCACGATATACAACGACCTTGCGGGCCTTCTTGACAAGGCCCTCGATGTGCAGATCGGGTAGGAGGTGACACCATGACGAAGAATCAGCAAATCATCGACAAGATCATTGAAGGGTTGGAAAAAGCAACCGACTATCCCAAACCCTACGACAAGGCTCTTTCGATCCTGACCGCTCTTGAACAAGAGTTCAAGATCATCCGCCGCAACACCAGAGAACAGGCTGTAACACAGGCGATCCTGAACATGAAGTCTGAAGGGTTGACAGCCGTGTACCTTAAATCCATCCGTGACAGGGTCAACTCGTTACTGCCGTACCAGATCAAGGATCAGGAACTGGTGGCCACCCTGAAGGCACTCGGACTCACGATTGTTGGGTACTACACCCCCAACGCCTTTGTGAATATCAATGGGTTCGACCCCAGATAGTGAAACGGCCCTTCGGGGCCGTCCGGGTGGGCTGGCCTCCACCCGCTGACGATCAGGCCGGGAGGTACGATGATGAATCCTAGACGCATTGCCAACTTTAAAGATGATATCCCCCTCACAGGGATCGAGGATGTGCGGTTCCCGGCGGTGGTTGAACAGCCGGTCTACGCACATGGAACCTTAAACGCAACCCACGCCAAGGTCAGGATCCCTGAGTACAAGGCGTTGGTGAACCCCCAGACCGGGTTCGTCTACTCGGTCAACTCCGATGCGTACAAGACCGTCCGCCACGAAGAGTTGTTGGGGTCGGCCATCGACGCCCTGCATCGGATCAATGAACCCTACGCCCTGCAAGTGCTGTTCCCCAACGAGGGCCGTCAGATGTGGGCGAAGATCCACCTAATGGAAAGACGCTATGAGGTGCGTCAGGGTGACTTCGTCCGTCCCACCATCGAGATCTTTGGATCCTACGACAAGTCATGGGCCAGCCGTGCCGTGTTTGGCGCATTCCGGTTGGTCTGCACCAACGGCATGGTCGTCGGGGCGAAGTTCGGAGCCATCCGCACCGCCCATCTGTCCGTCTTCGATACCGCTGATCTGATCGAGATGGTCAAGGATTCGCACGGCGTGTTCGTCGCTCAGACCGGCCGGTGGGCAGAAATGCAGACGGCCTATGTGACCCCTGAGCGGTACGAACGGGTTATCGCCGATCTCCGTTTGCCGGTGGCACAACTCCGGTCGCTGGAGGCCGAAGTGGAAGTCTCCTCCATGAAGATGATCGAGGATCTGAAGTACCGCACCCTGAGCGAATGGGATTTCCTGAACCTGATCACGCAGAATCTCACCCACGACCGGGCCATGGTGCGTAACCGTCGCCGTCAGGCTGAAACATTCCAGAGGCTCCGGGGCCTCTTCTAAACCCAACCGGGAGGGGGCCCTCCCCCTCCCCATGGAGGTAGCCTATGTGCAAACGCAAGTGTGACGATTGTCGGAAGGTGTGGTGCCCGACCGATCAGAATTTTGTATGCGTCGGGATCTGCCGACACCGGCGTGAGAATCAGGGGCGCACCGTATTGCTTCAGATCGAGTATCCCGGCTATGGATACGGATGCCGGTCGTGCAAAGCGTGGAGGGCCCCCAAGTGAAAAGCGGCAAGTGTGAGAAGTGCGGTAAAGAGGCGATTCTGTATCGCTACAAGGGCCGGTTCCTGTGCGACCGGTGCTTTAGCGATGCCTGTTTTGAACCATACCTAAAGCAGGGAGGTAAAGACAATGGATAGGATGGCAGTATACAGGGTGTACCTGACAAGCAAGCCGTCGCCCGGTTTGTCGTATTACTCTCAGGCCCTGACCGTCTACGGGCGGAACGAAGAAGAGGCCGTTATCCGGGCCAAGGCGCAGATGCGTACCGGCGTCTTCAAGGATCGGGGGGCGGATGCATGGAATGTCCGTGAGGTACGATTGATTACTCAGGCTAATTTTTATTAGTGTGTTTTTTTTGTTGAAGCAAACTTCACCATCGGTTATAATTGAATTATGAGAAGGGAGGTGACCGTAACAGACATTTTCTCCACCTGAACCGGGGGCCAGACGGTTCTGGCCCCTAATTTTGTGATACGGAGGTTAACCCATGGCTAAACGGTCAAATCTGGAAAGGGCGTTGAGCCCGTTGGCGAATGCTGGGTATTCACGCAAGCGAGGACAGGAAAGATACATACCGGGGCAGTACCTGAACGCAAAGGTTTTCACCACCAAGTGCCCCCGGTGCGAACTTATATACAAGCGTTTGATACCGTGGACGGGCAACGGAATGCCACGATATTACTGCCCGGATTGCCAGAATTGGATTTCGAACTTGGAGCAACGGTACGACCGGACAACGCTTGAATACATACGGAGAGAGGCTATCGAAAAGGCCATGCAGACGGGTAACTGGTCAGAGTATGAGCGGTTAATCAAAGAAACCGAAGAAGACAATTTTTATGACACGGAGGTATAACCAATGGTAAAAGGAACGATTAAAAATGTGCGGCCCCTTAGCGGGGAATGGATCGAGGTGGATTGCCTTAAAGAGGGGGCATCGGAGGCCACCACCTACATCACCAAACACAAGGTCGCCGTGGGTGACTTTGTCCAGTTCGAAGAGGGGAAGACCCGTCCATTGAAGGGGTTCCCCAACGGAAAGGATCTGATGAAGGATCCCGTCAAGGTGGAACGGGAGAAGGCGGCCGGGCAGGGCCGGGGCGAGATGGCGAAGCAGAAGAGCGAGGCGTCGATTGCGACGATGCTTGTGTCCTACGCCAAGGACATTGTGTGCGAGTACAGGACGGAACAGCCAACAACTGACAACGAAGTCCTTGACCGCATCAGGGTGATCTCCATGGGGCTGGCCAACCTTGCGGTCGAACTTGAAGAGGTAATCCGCCTCAACCGGGCCACATCCTCTGAAACGGAGGTGCCGTTCTAATGCGGGTCACGAACAAGTACAACTTGCCACCAGCGTTTTATAACGCCTTGGCCCGTGCGTACCAACCTAGGGAGGATCGGATCTCGGTCACTCACCTGATCGATCCTCCCCTGATCCGCCGTTTGTTGTTGGAGCGGTGGAACGATATTGAGGTGGATGCGTCCGAACGCCTCTGGATGTTGCTTGGTTCGGCCATCCACTATGTGCTGGAACAGGGGGCCCCGCTGGATAGTCTGGCTGAAGAGAAGTTGACCGTCCAGTTCGGCGACATTACGCTGGTCGGCGTATCGGATCTCTGGCACCAAGGCACCATCACCGACTACAAGATCACATCGGTGTGGGCGTTTATCCTTGGCGAGAAACCCAACTGGGAACGGCAGGGAAATGTTTACCGGTGGATGTACCACCGGATGGGGTTCCAGACGGACAGGATCAGGATTGATGCGATCCTCCGTGATTGGCAACGGTCGAAGATTTTTTCATCGCCGGATTACCCTCCAATTCCCTTTGCCTCCATCGAGGTTCCGCTCTGGTCGTTGGGTGAAACCGAAGTCTACATTGAATCACGGCTGGCCATGCACCGGGATCCCAATCCTCCACCGTGTACGGACGATGAGCGGTGGGGTGGCCCCCCGCAATGGGCCGTGATGAAAGAGGGGCAGAAACGGGCCGTCCGGGTGTTTGATACCAAGGATGAGGCCCTCGCCCTGATGCGTACGAAGGACAACCGGCACTACCTGAAAGAGCGTAGGCGTGAGTACCGCCGGTGCTTGGAATATTGCACCGTGCGGAGCGTGTGCCCTCACAACCCATATCGCAATCGGGAGGTACAAGATGCTGACCACGATATGTAGGATCATCGGAGGGGTGTTGCTGGCGGCGATCATCATGCTGTCGGCGTTGGCGTTAACCGTCCTGATGGACATACTGATAAATGGATGAGGTGGGACATGGATATTATTCGCATTTTTGTCGGTGACCGGTTGGCGTTTGAAGGTCATCAGGTGCGGGATATTGGATACCCCACGGCGGAGGATCCGTACTGGACGATCCATCTGGTAGACGGTCGCACGGTGGATACGACGGAACGGATCACGATTGTCCGTGGGGCGCAAACCAATACCAAACCGGAGGTGTGAGATGGGAATCGGTTGGTTCGGTGGGTGGTTGGTGGGATTGTTCGTAGCAATGGTGATCGGTGTTTTAGTTGCTCCGCAACCGGCCATCGTCAATTTACTGCTTGGTTTCGTGTGTTCGATGGTTGGCGGGATGGTTGGCCAGATGTTGTGCAGACAATAGGGGTGGGTCTTGACAAGGCTGTTAACCCATAGTAAAATACCCCCTAGGAAAGGGGGTGACTATATGGGAGGATCGAAACACTTCGACAAGAGGTCGGGGCGTTGGTTTGTGTCCGTCTACTGGGGCGGAAAACAGCACCGGATCTTCCGGTACAACGGGGAGCCGATGTTTGACCCTCGCACGGCAGACAAACTGCTAAACAAGATCCGGGCCGAAATCGATGCCAATACCTTTCAGGTCAAGGCGTATTTCCCAGACTCACCATTGTCGATAGCGGAATACACGAAACGGTGGTTGCATATCATCAATGTGAAATCCAATACACACAAGGATTACCGCCTGTCCGTGAACCGTTACATTGTTCCGTACTTCAAGGATAAGGATATACGGCATATCCGGCACAACGACCTCACAGAGTTTTACCGTTGGATCCCACGGGGTGAGAAGGGTAAATACAATGTAATGTCCTGTCTGCGTACCATGTTACGGTATGCGTGGCGTAACGAGGATATTCCCAAGGTACCACCGTTCCCACGCTTGACGATGGGTGAAAGGCCGGAGATCCAGTATTATACGCTTGAACAGCAAGAGCGGGTCTTGGCGGCGATCCCGGCACGGCACCGGCCGATCTTCGCCTTCGGCATGGAATACGGATTGCGGATCGGGGAACTCCGGGCGATCCAATGGAATGACATCACGGGAGGGGAGGTGATCATCCGAAGGGCATTTGCAGAAAACAAGTTGGAGGATAGCACCAAGACGGGTGAAGTACGGCATTACCAAGTGACCCCATATATCTTGCAGATGCTGAGGGCCATGCCCGTGCTGTCCTCCACCTTCGTTTTTGTTCGGGAAGACGGCAAGCCTTACACCATCAAAAACCTGAACGCCATCTGGAAGGCCGCCGTGGAGAGGGCCGGGCTTGAACACATCCCACTCCGGTGCGCCATCCGCCATTCGTTGGGATGCCAGTTACTGGATGCCGGTGTGGAGATCGGCGTGGTCAAGGATGTGCTGGGCCACAAAAAGATCGAGATGACGGAACGGTATGCCAAACGATCCAAGGCGCAAGTGACGGCGGCCCTTGTCAACCGTCGGGCCAAGGTTACTGAATTTTTACTGAATGGATCTCAAGGTAAAAAACACAATGAAAACAAGGGACTTTTGGTGGAGGCGGCGGGAGTCGAACCCGATGCCTAGGGGCGTAAGTCATTGGAATCAGGGCGGTATTTTTCCGCTACTGAATAGTTACTGAATGGGAGGTGGATCATGTGTAGCGAATTTGTTGTCCTGAGCGCATTGTGTTGGTGGGTCTGGTGTGCGTGGAAAACTTTGGAATGGGTGACAGAATGGCTGGAGAAAGAATACAAGGCCGGAAAGAAGGCCAGAGAAGAGTGGCGAAAACGGCACCAATCGTAGTGGGTGATTTCTTCCAATCCAAACTACGGCTGGAGTACACCGTCGAAGAGGTGGGCGAGGCCCTTGCGACTGTCCGGGTCTACTCACCGTGGAGCGAAACCACATACCGGATCCAGATCTCACACGGTGAATATCTGGATATGAAAAAGAAGGCAATGGGCCAATAAAGAAAACCAAGATGCAGATGGAGTTGTTTGAAAATAACGGCGAAGTTCAGGAATCGTTTCGGGACGATGAGGTGATGCGGTTGACGGCCCAATTACGAAGGGTGCGTGAGTGGGCTGGCAAGGCCGAAATCTCCATCAAATCCTACCGTGAGTTGATGGAGATCCTTTCGGATCGTGTTCAATAATGTGGCCTGTTCAATATTATTGAACAAGGTTGAATCACGAACACACACCAACGACAAAAAGAAGGGGTCAGGCCGGGAGGTAGCCCAACCCCTTCGTCGGGAGGGAGAGAGGGAGAAACTATTTGTCGCCTTCGAAGAAGATCATCTTGATGCAGATGATCGCCACGACGGCCATGACAATCTTTTCGGTGTCCGGCGTCAGGGTATAACCCATATCGGAGATCCATTTGATGACCTCTGCCACCACATCCTTGAACAGGGCGATGGCGACGCCGACCAACCCCAGCACTCCGGGGAGAGTGCTTTTGATGTCCTTGAGTCTTTCAACTATCCTTTCCATCATCGTTCACACCTTTCCAGATCCCTTCGTAGATTACATCATAGTACTTGCTGATCTCCCATAGGTCGGCCAGATGATCCGGGTTCCACCCCCACCCGTCATAGGTGTGGACACCGGCGTGGTATGCGTGTTCCCCAACCAACTCCGAACATACCGGGAAGGTCATCTTGAAGAACTTGGCCAGCCCTGTCAGATGGAGGATCAGCCGCCATACGGGATATACCTTGCCGTCGTACTTCAGCACTTCCTTCATACCGGCCCGGAAGGCGTCTGGGGTCATGGATTTGTGCCGGGCAATGAGGATGGGGCACCCGATGTAGTTGTCGATATGATAGTGATCAATGCGGCCCAAGGATTCGTAGGTGTTGCCACGGCAATCCACGATGATCCCGGCGTGGTTGTACTTCGCCTCATCGTCCATGGCACAGATCCGTTCCTTCAGGATGATCAACCGGGCCAGCCACGAATTGGTGCGTACGGCAAAGTAGTCACCCGGCTGGAGCGTGATCATTTCTTGTACGCCTCGATACCGGCCTTGTAGTTGGTGATCAGGCCCTTGATCTTGGGGATCTCCAGAGTGACGGGGCTCTCGATGGTGAAGTCAACCATCTGAAGAACGGCCAGCACATTCATCTTGACAAGGGGGTCTTTGATCTGGGTGTTGACCAATTCGGTCACCGCCTCTTTGAATGCCGCATTGATGCTCCCGGCATCGCCGCCCTTGTTGATCAGGGCCAGCATCGCATCCACGACGGCGATTGATCTCTGGGCCAGATCGCCTTCGTTCTTGGCGATCAGGTAACCCGCATCAAAAGCGGCCAGCCCAATCATGGGGTTCAGCATTTCGTCTTTACAAAAGAACTTCATTGTAATCCTCCTTCCAGCATATTTGTTGCGTTTCGTTTTCCTCGCTTCCCTACCTGACGGTAGTACTTGCTCAGGATGATGTTGGTGGTTGCCTCCGTCCAATTCCTATGTAGTACCGCCGTCCTTAATTTCTTAAAGGCCGCCAACCGTTCACGCCCTAAATTGAATGCCATATCCACCAGCACGATCTGGCGGTTTTCATCCAACTCATCAAAGTTGGGGAAAAGGCTCCGGGCGTCGCCGATGGCCGTTTCAAGATCCTTGTCGTAGAGGGCGTCGATCTCTTCCGGCGTGATCCTGCGTCCCTTGTACTTCTGCAATTCGCCCGGTTTCAATTTGTGCCCAACCCCAATGGTTGGGTAACCCGATGGGCAGATATACACGAACGGTACAACCCCTTCATTCTGCCGGATGTACTCACGCAGTTTTTCGTTATCCTTGGTCACTTGCCACTCCCGAACACATGGTTTAACAAGGCCCCCAAGACGGCCAAGGTGATGCCCGTCAACCAAGTGTAGATCCCGGCGATGTGCGACTTGACACCTTTGATGTTGGTCGTGTTGGTGGCACACCGTGGTGTGCCGATGTCAATCAGGTTGTTGATCTTCTCACACATCATGTTTACTTGGGTGGCGGTGGTCGTCAACTGCACCAGCATCTCTTGTTGCTGTTCCTGTAGTTTGTCCAGTTGGTGTCGGATATCGTAGTCGTTCATATCGCCCCCCCTTTAATCCTCGTTCGGATCCGGCACCTTCAGTTCGAAGGTCTTGTAGAGTTTGTCGATCATCATGTTGGACATTCCCTTACCGCAATCGGCGATCAGGTCATCCAAGAGGTCTTCGTTGACCCGGCGTTTCTCGACCAACTTCCTGAAGTACTCGTACTTCTCTTTGCCGGATGCCATGCTATTGAGGATTTTCTTGTAGACGAAGTACTTGGTTTCATCCCTGACTTCGTCCTTGTATTCCTTGTAGAGGGCCCGGAGTTCAGCGATCCGCTCTTGGTCATCGAGCGTCTTCCAGTATCGACTCTGCACCAGATCGTTGGCCTCATCGGCGAAACCGGCCTGAGCGATTTCTCTGGAGGTCAACCGGTCGATCTCCGGTGTGCCGGATCGGATGGCGAGATCGCTTCGCATTGCAAGGCGATCCACTTCCCGTTCGATGGGCGTCTTGGTCTTGTAACTAAAACCCGTGAACTGCCGGGTTGCCGGGTTCTCGGCCCGGATGGGGCCCGTCCTCGTGGGACTCGTGGAGGGCACAACCGTGCCGGGGCCCCCGATGGCGTTGCCGATCACATTGCCATACGGCACATTGGCCAAGAACGGCCGTGCCATGGTCTTCCAGCCACCGGCCTCCAGATCCACACGGGTGGATTGCAGGGTGGCCTGAGTGGGATCCACGGAGGCAATGATATCCTTGACGGTCTTCAGCGGGACGGAGTAACCGCCCACGAAGTTGGCAATGGTATCGGCCAACAACCGTTTGGATGCATCACCCAAGTTGTCGCTGTCCCACTTGCCACGGATGACATTGAGTGCGTAATCCGCAAAGGCCAGCCCCGTACCGGCAATCCGGTTGATACCAATGAACGCCTGTATGTAATCGGAACCGTCCATGGACGAATGTTTGTCAAACATGGGTTTCATCGCCTCGGCCATGGCCAGATAAGTGGAGAACGGTGCGAAGGGCCTCATATCGTAGGTCTTGCCGTCGTACACGATCTCGTAATATTTCTCACCGGCATAGGCAGAGTTCCGCAACTCCCATGCGGCCCCCAGCATAAACATCCCGGTGGTGCCTCTGGAGAAGGCCCGTGCAACTTCTCTGGCTGGCTTTTTGTTCCACGCCAACCGAATGCCCTGAGCAAACCCAAGGGGGCCGAACTCGACCAAGAACTGGAAAGAGTTACCCCAGAATCGTGGGAACGGGTTGACGGTGGTCAGGAACGGACAGGCCCGGTACATCTTGCGGAGTGCCTCCACGAAGGGGCCCGTACTTTTCTGGAAAGTCATCTCCATTGCGTGGTCGAAACTGTCCTTCAGGATCCAATCGGGAATCTGATCCGTCAGGGGATCCAGACCATGCTTTTTGCACAGGGCCGTGAACCTTGAATCAAAAGCGGTGCGCCTGAAGTAGTGTTCCTGTATCCGGTTCAGCGTATTGAGGTACCGGAGATATTTGCCCATCGCCACATCGGAGATGTTGTCGCCAAGCATCGCCTCATGGATATCGTCGAACCGGCGCATCAGGTTTTCAAAACGGGCCCGTCCACTCGGCGTAAGGCGTCGGTACAGGGCGGCGAAGTCCTCTCCGAAATCTCGGAAGGCGTTGCGGATGCCTTCCTTGGGTATGTTATACAGACCGTATATGGCATCATCAAAGATATCGACCGCAACCCTCGCACCCTGTGACAGGATGTTTCGGGCTGTGGTGGCCAACTGCGTGATCAGCAACTGACGGCGCACATTGTCTGCCATGCGGTACGGGTTGACCAACCATTTCTGAAGGAAGGTGTCATCCTTGCTGACCATCTTCTCCATGAGTGGATCATCCTTGAACAGGGTGTTGATCTTCTTCTGGAGAACGGACAGTTGATGGAGTTCACGCCCTGCCTCGCTGGCCTCCTCCATGATCTTGGCGGCGAATTCGTGCCGGGTCATCCCGTGCCGTGCGGCGATGGCGTCAAACTCGGCGGCACCGCCGTCGAATTCAATGAATTCCCCAAGACGCCGGAAGAGCCGTTGCTTGGTGCCTAACAGGATTTTATTCTCAGGATCCTTCTCCAGAGCGTCCAGCGTTGCGCTGACCGTTTCGGCGAAGTCCTGAGAGTTCATCCGTTTGGGCGACTTGCTGATAGCGTTGACGGCCTGAGTGGTGGTCTTGGGAGTGGTGGCCTTCTGACCGAAGAGCCGTTTAAAGATGGCCTCCAGCGGCCCAAGGCCCATACCAAGGGTCAAGTCTTCACTCTCCCTTGGTGGAGTGACGGCCGTTGCGGTGGTGGTTATCCCGCTCACCCCCTTCTCAGAGATGGGCGTGATCACATCGGGTGGGAAAACCCTTTTAGAATAATACTCCGTTGCAAGGACATCTTTACCACCCTCTGTGCCGATGATCACCTTCTTAGGTTGTGATACCCATTTTTCTGGAACGGTAACTTTGACGATAGTTGCCTGATCAGACCCCCAGTATTTTTTTATGAGGTCGGCTCCCTCCCTGTCTGTCAGGTATATCCGATCAAAGTTTTGCGGTGTGATACCCTCTCTAAGAACCTTATCAGGATTTTCGGTGACATGATAAAGGGTGATAGTTTTCGGGGCCACCCTCTGTTCGGCAGACTTGCCTTCTTCAACTGTCCTCTTGTATAGGGTTCCATCTAATTTGCTTTGTCCGTATTCTTCGACCGATACAATGGCATCACGGTCGATCATGTGTTTACGCTCATCGAACCCCTTACCACTTCTTCTGACTCCCTCACGATCTACTTCATAACCTGAAATGAAGCGGTCTGTTTCCTGAACATCGGTCAGGTATACATCGGTGGTTTTGCCCGACCGTGCGTCTTTCGCCTTCACCCGGATATACCGTTTGGGCGTCAGTTCGTCGGTACGCTCCATAGACTCAATCAATGGATCACCGTACCGGGCCCGTTGGGCGTTCAGCACCGCTATCGGGTCTTCCCCCGGCCGCAACGATGTGGTGGCCGGGTGGCCCTCGCTGACCTTGAGTCCGGGCGAATGGTCGCTCACACCGTAGAAGGCGACCCCACCCTTGCCGTCTGGCCGGAAGGGCGTTTCAAGTACTTCCGTTGGTTTGATCCCTAGGTCTTTGATGGCCTTGTCTATGAAGTCCTGATTGACCATCTTGATCCCGGCGATCTCGTCCTTATTGGTCACCAACCGAATGGAGGCATTCAGACCGGCCTCACGGGCCTCCATGAACTCACCCAATCTCAGCATGATTTCATTTTTATGAAACCATCCGCTATTCGAAAAATGAATTTCGAAGAGATCCTTGTACGGAGCCAATGCGGCGTACTGTTCCTTGGTCACCGGGGCATAACCGGCAGAGATAAAAATGGTCTTCTTCTTGACTCCGGCGGCCTTCGCTTGTTTCAACCATTCCTCGGCCAGACCCGAAGCAATGGTATGCGAATCACACCCACGCTGGCCCATACGGATAAATGGGCCGCTATTTAAAAATTCCACATTTTCCTTGCGCTTGAACCATTTCGCAATGCTGTCTTTGTCGGCAATAGCGAGGCCCCGCACTTCCATGTTTTCGAAATCTGCAAACGAACGGTTAAACTGTTCGTTGGCCCAACACTCACCGCCATAACAAGATTCGATTCGTGTGTCCCTCGGCAAGACACCGTTCTGTACACGCTCCACGGTGGTTCGGGCCCGTTGGCACCCCATTGTCAAGTCCACCACCGGAACGGTTTCCAGTTTGCCCATGCCTTCTTTTTTAACTTGTCCGAAGGTGGTCAATACGCCACCCTTGTAAACGCTTCCCTTGCCAGCCTCGGCGGCCTTGCGGTAGATCTCCTGCCAATCCCTCACACGCTCTGGATTGGCGTTGACCATCCTCGCCTCTTGGGGTGACGCAATCAACCTCTCGGTTGGTTGATCTGCGAACTTGGACATCACTTCAGGTTGGATCGATACAAGGTATTCTCTGACCTCCGGCGGAGCGTTGTGCCGGAACCGCACTTCTTGTGGTACGACCATATTCATCCCAAGGGTCGTGGAGGGTACCGGCTCCGGTGGTGCGGATGCCCTGATTTTGTCGGCGGCAAGTGCGATAGGCGATTTGCCGCTTTGTGCCATTTGTTCCAATACCGGTTTGGGTGCCAGCCATTCGGTGGGATCCGGCACAACCCATTTCCCGGCGTACTCTTTCCCGGCCGCCGTTGCAGGGCGGGAGGCTATGTATTTCTGGATAGCCCCTTTGAGTGCGGGATTGGCCATGGCAAGGCCCCGGATTCCAATTTCCCCACCGGCCCAATACGGAGCCTCACCGGCGATGGCCCCCAGTATGTTACTGAAGTCCTCACCGGCCTTCTCGTCGCCGGTCACGATCCGCTTACCAAGGGCGGCCACACCGGCCCCGTACAACACGGGATCCACGGAGGCCCCTAATTTCCGGCCGATCACAGACCCGTGCCGCTGGACGACCCGCTCCTCCTGTATCTTCTGGTTGCGAAGGATCGCCTCTTGGTCTTCTTGGGAGGCCGGGATCTTCAGCCCCCCACCAAGATCAATGTAGTTGATGCGGTGTTCCGGCGTGATCACCTTGCCACCGACCTTCGGTACCTTGCCCCGCACTTGCGGCATGGTGCCCTCTTCGGCCACCATCTGCTTGACAATGGGGTCGTAGTCGGGCGGCTCCATATCTTGGTTGAGCAAAGGATCCCTGACGGCCGGTGCGGTTTCACCCATCGTGGGCGAGATCGCCGGTTCGGGGGTGGCGTTGGGTTCCACCGGTTTCCCGGTCATGGGTTTGGACAGGATATCCTCGATGGCCCGATCAGCAAACTCTGGCGTAATCGTAGTCCACATTACATCTGATCTCCGCTCTGGGGTGTGTTGTTAGCCTCTTCACGGATCTTCCGTGCCTTGATTTTGCCCCTCGCCTTACCGGTGACGGCCGCCTCGGCAACACGCTCTGCCTCTGCCTCACGCTTTGCTGTGTAGAACTGCATAGCGAACTGGTCATAGTCGAGCGGTGTTTTGCCCTGATTTTTGGGATCGGCTTTAAACCGCTTCATGTACGAGTCGTACATCTTCTGCATTTCCGTATCCCGCTGGAACCGCTCTTTCAGGGCGATGTACCTTCTCATCTTCTCGGCTGGATCCGTGATGCCTTCGGCCCTCATGGCCCGGTCAAACATTTCGATTTCGTTCTTGGCCGGGGTGATGCCAAGCAGATCCAGATAGGTCTTGGAATCTACCTTGATGGGTCTGCCGGAGATGGGATCCGTGATGGTGATCTTTTCCGCCTCGGTCTGGAGGTATGCCCGGTCGTCCTTGGGGATCTCCAGCATCACCCTTGCCCTCTGTTCCTCAGAGAGAGGGACATCCACCGTCTGTGCCTCTGACAACTTCTCGGCCTCATTCGGCACCCACCGTTCCTCCTGATGCGACCGGCCCCGGAAAAGTACTTCCTTGGCGATCTGGCCCTTGTACTCTTCGGCCGCCTTGCGCTGGACTTCCGTCCGGGCGTTGGCCAAAAGCGTGTTGGCACCGGCTATGGCATCATCAGCGGTGATGGAACCCTTGCGGTAACCGTCGAGAAGTTTCCCAAAGTTTTTGGCCATGGTCGTGTGTCCGGGCGTCCACTCGTCCAGATTGATCCCTGACATATCGAGCCCCACGGCCTGAAATGACGGCATGGCATTCTTCGCCACGGTCAATTTGAGTTCGTCGGGAGTGTCCGGGCTCTTCAGGATATCGATGGCCATCATGGCCTTTTTGATATTCATCTCCTGATCGTGCTGGACTTTCGCCAACTCCATCGTCTTCTGGTGTTCTATGGTTCGTGCAATCAGGGGGGCGTAGGTGTTTAACCCCTGAGCGAACCCACCGGCCATTAAACCTAAGTCTGCCATATCGATCACCCTTGGTTAAAGTGTTGGACAAAATTTAACGATACAGGGAAGGGTTCACGGAGAAGTACGGGCCATTAGTGAATCCACCTCCACCACCCAAACCGCTCAAGAGCCCATATCCCATCAGGGAGCCCCCGCCGGTTGCCGGTGCAAGGGCCGCCGCACCGATCATGCCACCGGCCCCGATCAGACTACCAAGCAGGGATCCGAACCCGGCGGCGGATTGCGCCTTGCTCTGGGCGTTGGCAATAGCGGCCTGTAGTGCCATCTGGCGTTGGGCGTTGTACTGGTTGATTGCGTTGTTCATCAGACCGACCGTCCCGGCACTCCGCCCTGCAATGGACAGGGGCTGTGTGGATGCGTTGGCGAGGGCCTGATTGAACGCACCCGTACCGGCCAGCATCAACTGTTCACCCGTGGAGATCTGCCCCCTCTGGGCCTCTTCGATGAAGTTGGCCTTGGCCGTCTGGAAGTTTTTCCACGCCTCGGATTGATCGTACATATCACCCATGTGCGCCGACAACTTGTTGCGGAGTTCCGTTTCCTTGGCATCCCACTCGGCAAGGGCTTGGGGCGACACCGGCAACTTACCCTGAAGGGCCAGTTGCTGTCGTTCGGCCAACGCCTTGTTGATGTCATACTGGGCCTTCTCCATTTCGGACAGGGTGTTGTAATACTCCTCGTCCGTCATCTTCTCAATCCGGGCGTTCTGGAGATACTGGGGGGTCGAGGCCAGTTGATTCTGGAGTTGCTGGAGTTCAACCGCCGACCCGATGCGCTGGATCAGACTCGGATTGTTTTTGATTGCCTCGATCTTCTGGTTGATCGCCACCCAATCCGGGTTCACCTCACCGACGGGCGTATATTTGTACCCCATCTTCTCGTAGAGAAGCGGGGCCAGCATCGCCTCTTCCTGTTGCTGTTTACGAAGCATCTCCAGTTCCATGCGCTGGAGTTCGATTTGTTCAGCCGTTGGCCCCGGCACATTAACGGTCGTTCTACCACCCTTAGACATTTCGCACCTCCGTCGATACTAGAAAATATTTATTATGCTCATCCTCTGCATATCGTTCCATGCTACCCATCCTCATCGCCGCCGTCCCGATGTATGGTCGGCTCTTTGGCACCGGCAGTATCACCCTGCCGTACCCAAGTGATCTCATGGTTCGTAGGAAAATGTTGGCCAGCCATTGTCCGATCCCATGCTGGCGCAGGGACGGTCGAATGTAAAAATGTTTGACAACGGGGAAGAGATCGTCCTTTATGAACCACGACACAAACCCCACATCATCCACCATCAGGGTTGTTGTTTCGTCCAACCCGTCACCTTCTTCTTCGGGCCACTCTTCATCCAGCCATTGCCGGAGTTGCGGGATGTCCGCCGGTGTGGCCAGACGCACTACCGGTACGACTTGTCCGGTACCGTAAAATCGGCTGTCCATCGTGCGATGCCTTTACTGATCCTTATGGTGTCCAACCAACCATTGAGGCAATACAAACTACCATCAAGGGTAGCAATGTTTAACTGGGAGAAGTTATCCAATACATCGGTTTCAGTTGTTGATGCCACTTGCAATCCGTTCAGGAACCATTTGTAGGTTGTGCCGGTTTTCACCATTGCGATGTGGTACCATGTGCCGGTTGATAGCGAAAGTGCTGAAGAGTCGATCAGGATGTTATAGGAACTCGATATATACTGTATCAACCGTAAGTAGTAACTGCCGGATGATTCATACACATACAGACCCCAATAGTTGGTGGTGTTTGTGATGTGTGCCAAGAAGCATTGCGCTCCGCCGCCCGACGGAAGTGCGTTGAACCGCACCCAAAAGTCCACGGTGTAATCACCAGACCCACTCGTCCAATCATCCGAATCACCGGCGTATATATAATCACCGCTACCGTCAAACAGAATGGATGACCCATCGAATTTATATTGCGCCGTATCTATTTGGGCGTTGCCGTTCACCGTAATTGCCTTCGGCGTGTAGTAACTGGAATCCACAATATATGTACTACCATCGACACCGTTGCCCCGAAGCAAAAGTTTGACATAGTCGTCCAGACCATATCCACCACCGTATGCGCCGGTCGGTACGCTGAATGCGGCCGTCCACCGGGCCAACCCTTTATTGATCCTGATCTCGTCCAAATAGGCATCGCCGCCCGATGTGATGTAATACCCATTGTAGTTATAGTAGAACCGCCCGATCATCAATCCGCAACTCGATCCGGCATTGATCTGGTCGGATGCATTCAGGGTGGTGGATGCCACCTGAGTACCGTTCATGTACATTTTTAACGATGTGCCGTAGCGGACAACGGCGATGTGTGTCCATGTGGTGGCCGAAATAGCACTACTGGACTCCAGCAATGGGCCGGTGCCAAAGTTGTAGGGGTAATAAAACACCGGCACAAGAGTGCTGGGCTTTAATGCAATGACCCATCCCGTGCCTCCGGGCGTTTCCTCCGTGCTGATGATGCCACGGTAATCTCCGGGGGTGCCGGAAATATAAATCCAGAAATCAATAGTAAAGTCGCCCGTCCCAAACGACCAATCGGTGATGCCAGCGTTATACGGCACATAGATACAAGAGGCTGTGCCATTCGGGAACATGACAGATCCCGTGCCGAACTTTTTCACAGCCGTATCCACTTGGGCGGATGTATACTGGATAATGGGCCAGCCCCGTGGACTACTGTCGGTAAAGACGGTTGTCCCATCGGCCCCGTCGCCGTGGCACAGGAACACGGTGTAATCATCGTTCCCGTTGTAATCCACACCTGATGGCCGCCTGTAGTATAGGACTCTTGGGCTAAACATATCACCACGCCG
>ERZ795050.903-NODE-903-length-42551-cov-5.973033_pt1 | contig 42551 bp, 41 predicted proteins | sample MGYA00375134_ERZ795050 | MGnify/ENA primary metagenome ERZ795050 (study PRJEB30179, sample SAMN05720221) | activated sludge metagenome | isolation source: Anaerobic digester | place: Japan | collected 2015-05-26 ... | reverse complement strand
GTGCGAGTGTATCAGCAATGCTATGTTCAAGCGGTATGATAAGCACACGGGTATCGTACTTACTTACATTATACAAATAAAAAAGCAGTGCTGCAGCAATAAGACTAATAATTTTAGGGACCCAATTATCAAATATTTTTGCCAGCTTATTCTGCTTCATATATTTCCTCTTCTGAAACCGCGAGGTCTCTATCTTCAATAAGCTGCATGAGCCTCTTCTTTACTGTAGCAACTGAAAGGTTATAAAATAACTTTGATTCATACGCAAGAGATAGAGCTCCCGTTTCCTCGGAAACAATTAGTATTACAGCATCGGATACTTCCGACAAACCAAGCGCTGCTCGATGCCGTGACCCAAAACTTCTTTTAATATCCTGCTGCTCCGAAACTGGTAAAAAACAGCCAGCTGCAAGAATTCTGTCACCTTTAATAACGACAGCACCATCATGGAGGGGTGTATTATATTCAAAAATGGAAAGCAGCAACGAGGACGAAAGCATACCATCGATTTTTGTACCCTTTTCAATGATATCATTGAGACTGATATACCGCTGAAACACTATGAGGGCGCCTTGCCGCTTTTGAGCCAATATCTCAGCAGCATTGAGAACAACATCAAACCTGGTTGTTTTTTGCTGCCCCTGTCTTCTAAACAGAGCTCCCTGACCGAGCCTGATAAAAACTTTGCGTAGCTCAGGTTGAAAAATAATTGCCAGTGCAATAACAATACCTGGAGCAAGCAGGTTAAGTATCCATAAAAGTGTTGAGAGCTGCATTACATACGCGACAACCCAGATGAGTGCAAGAAAAATAGTACCGCGAGCTAGCTGAATTGCTTGTGTCCGTGTTAAAAGCCTGTACAATTGATAGATGAGAACAGCTAAGATGATGATGTCTGCGGCGGGTGCAATATATGTTTTATAAAATGCCAGTAAGCTCGAAATATTCATGGTGTTTACAAGTGTACCATAATTTTGAGTAAAACAATAGTGCTGAATTCCCGGAAAGAAGATCAGAGAAGCGAGATTGTCGATAGTGTCACGAAAATTGTGGAGATAATGTTATGCACAAGCTTCATGACACAAGGCATTCTTTTTACAAGCTTCATAGCACTAAGTTTAGCATGCATTAGGACTTATATACCCCTTTGAACGCAAGATACACTTTGAGCGCATCAACAGTTTCTGCCACATCATGCACGCGTATGATTGCAGCACCATGTTCAGCTGCCCAGCAGGCTGCCCCGAGCGATCCAGGAAGTCTACCATGAGGGTCTTTTCCGGTAATCGCACCTATCGTGCTTTTTCGAGAAATACCGATAAGTACTGGGTATCCCGTTGCAACGAAATCAGGGATATGCTGCATGAGTGCAATGTTATCATCCAGACGTTTGCCAAATCCAATTCCAGGATCAATGACAATAGCATCTCGTACAATCCCATGAGCTTCTGCATTCTGAGCTGCAGTAAGCAACGACTGCAAAACTTCTCGAACGCAATCTTCATAATAAGGCTTATCCTGCATGGTAGCAGGAATACCTTTTTTATGCATAAGAATTACCGGTACGTTATAGCGAGCGCACACCGTTGCCAGTTCGGGATCTTCTCCCAGTGCAGATATATCATTCACTATATCAGCCCCTGCGCGCAGAGCTTCTTCGGCAACAACAGATTTTCGGGTATCAATTGATATTGGTATATCCCAGCGGGAACGGACAGCTTCAATTGCTGGTATAACTCGTGCCAATTCCGTATCAGCATCAACGTATTCTGCACCAGGTCGTGATGATTCACCGCCTATATCAAGAATAGCTGCACCGCTCGAAATCATCGATGCAGCAGCATCTACTATGGAAGCTGGTGTAACGCGGCTGCCATCAAAGAAAGAATCAGGAGTAACGTTCAATATACCCATAATGGCAGGAAACCCCTGCAGTTCTAAAACTCTATTGCGTGGCAGTCGCAGATACCGTGTATTTATGGTCGTTTTCATTGATTTCGTAACTCAGAAAGAGGAATGGGTTGAGGTTCTTTGTTTTCACCTTCTGCCACAAGAAATGCTTCAAGCAAATCTCTGCCTTTTTTGCTGACTGTTTGAGGCACAGTGGTAATTATTTTAATGTACAAATCACCGCGGTGTTTGCCACCATTTATTGGAACTCCTTCACCACGAATACGCAACAGTTTACCATGCTGGGTGCCTGCAGGAATTTCAACTCGTATATGTTTCTTATCGATAGTTGTTATTGTAACTTCTCCGCCCAGAGCTGCCCGCATCGCAGAAACGGGAACCGCACAGTAGAGATCGGAACCATTTCGTTCAAAATATTGATGCGGTCTAACATGTACAACAACATAGAGATCACCAGCCGGTCCGTTATTCGGACCCATATCTCCCTGACCGGCTACTGTGACTTTACGGTTATCATCAATACCAGCAGGTATGGTAATTTCTATAGTCTGTTTGCGCTTAACAAGACCAGTTCCAGAACATGTTTTACACGGTTTCTCGACAATAAAACCATCGCCACCACATTGTGGACAGGTACTTGCAATGGAAAAGAATCCGGTATTTCGCCGTACCTGGCCTACACCCTGACAGGTTGGACACGTTTTTCGTCCTGACCCGCTTGCAGAACCTGTACCACCACAGTCGCGGCAATGTTCATTGCGATTATACTGGATCTGCACTTTTGTACCAAAAACTGCCTGCTCGAATGTGATTTCGAGATCATAGCGGATGTTAGAACCGCGCTGAGGCTCATTCGCATAATGCTGACGTCGTGAACGAGTACCGCCACCGCCAAATAGATTATCAAATATGGAACTGAAGTCACCAAAACCAGAGAAAAGGTCTTCAAAATCTCTGTAGATGTTAGAAAAGTCCTGAGCTCCCTGTCCTCCAGCCATTCCGTCAACACCAGCAAAACCAAACTGATCATATGCAGCGCGCTTCTGGTCATCGGATAGTATTTCGTAAGCTTCTGTAGCTTCCTTAAACCGCTCTTCTGCAGTTTTATCGCCGGGGTTTTTATCGGGATGATACTGGATTGCCATTTTTCTATAGGCTTTTTTAATATCATCCTTGCTTGCGTTTTTAGGTATGCCCAGTACCTCGTAATAATCCCTTTTTGCCACCTTGGTTTCCTCATCAATCCATGTTTTTTCGGTTACATTCCCTCTTGACTGAGGGCTGCTCAACGCAGCCCTCATCGAGACTTACTATTTTATGTGCACATGTGCAGAACGTATTTATTTTTTCTCATCATCATCAACTACGCGATAGTTTGCATCTTCTGCTGTGCGAGTCGATGATCCATCGGCATTGTTAGATCCCTGTGATTGCCCTGCATCCGTATTAGCCTGAGCACCGCCTTGCTGTGCACCTGTATGCTTATAGACCTCTTCACTGATTTTGTAAATAATCTGTTTCAGGCTCTCAAGCTTCGCTTTCATGTCATCGTAGTTATTCGATTCAATAGCTTTCTTGAGATCTGCAATACCAGCCTCTACCTGAGCTTTTTCTGCTGCAGGAACCTTATCGCCTAAATCTCTCAAGGTTTTTTCTGCAGTGTACACAAACGAGTCGGCTTCATTGCGAGTTTCTGCCCGCTCCTTTTCGCGCCTGTCTTCTTCTGCATGAGCTTCAGCTTCTTTTACCATGCGCTCAATATCAGCTTCGGAAAGACCGCTTGATGCTTCGATACGGATTTTCTGCTCTTTACCAGTTCCAAGGTCTTTGGCTGATACATGAACAATACCGTTAGCATCGATATCAAAAGTAACCTCAATTTGAGGAACACCGCGCGGTGCAGGAGGAATACCCTCAAGGTCAAACCTGCCGAGCGTTCTGTTCTGCGAAGCCATTTCCCGCTCACCCTGCAGAACATGGATCGAAACAGTAGTCTGATTATCAGCTGCAGTGCTGAAAATCTGGCTCTTGCGGCACGGTATTGTTGTATTGCGCGGTATTAATCTGGTAAATACTCCACCGAGCGTTTCAATACCAAGCGAAAGTGGAGTAACATCAAGAAGCAGTACGTCCTTGACATCGCCACCAAGAATACCCCCCTGAATAGCTGCTCCCACGGCAACTGCCTCATCGGGGTTTACTCCTTTTGAGGGTTCTTTACCAAAAAGATCGCGTACAATTTGCTGTACTTTTGGAATGCGGGTTAAACCGCCAACCAAAATTACTTCGTCAACCTGTGCTGCTGTGATACCTGCATCTGCAAGTGCTTTGCGGCATGGTTCCTTAGTACGCTCAAAGAGATCATCACACATGCGTTCAAAAGCTGCCCGGGTTAAAGTCTTTTGAAGATGTTTAGGACCGGACGCATCTGCTGTAATAAATGGAAGATTGATTTCAGTTTGCTGCACATTGGAAAGCTCTATTTTAGCCTTTTCTGATGCTTCTTTAAGCCGCTGTAATGCCATGCGATCTGTTGAAAGATCAATACCGGTATCATTCTTAAACTCTTTAACGAGCCATTCCATAATACGGCGATCAAAATCATCACCACCAAGGTGAGTATCGCCATTTGTGCTCTTTACTTCAAAAACACCCTCGCCAAGTTCAAGAATAGAAATATCAAAGGTACCACCACCAAGGTCATATACAGCGATAAGTTTTTCTTTGCTCTGATCTTTGTTAAAACCATATGCAAGCGCAGCCGCAGTTGGCTCATTGATAATACGTTTTACTTCAAGTCCTGCAATTTTTCCTGCATCCTTAGTTGCCTGACGCTGTGCATCGTTAAAATAAGCAGGTACGGTAATTACAGCCTCGGTTACTGTTTCCCCAAGATAGTCCTCTGCTGTTTTTTTCATTTTTTGCAAAATGAATGCGCTAATTTCTTGAGGACTGTACAGTTTATCATCGATAGATACACGCACATCGTTCTGATGTGGAACTACTTTATAGGGTACCAGCTTGATTTCTCCCTGAACTTCATCATATCTGCGGCCCATAAACCGCTTGATTGAATAAACAGTTTTTTCCGGGTTAGTGATCATCTGGTTCTTTGCAGGCTGTCCTACTACACGCTCACCTTTCTGAGTAAATCCCACAATAGAAGGAGTAGTTCTCTGTCCTTCTGAATTGGCAATAACAAGTGGTTCACCACCTTCCATTACCGCAACACAACTGTTTGTTGTACCAAGGTCAATTCCTATAATTCTACCCATACTCTATATTCTCCTTATATTAGACTCTTATTAGTTATTACCAGCAGAGTTTGATGGATTCTCTGCACCAGTAGTATTTTGCTGTTCCTGTCCAGCACTATCATGCTGAGCTGCTGAATTAGTTTCGCTCTCCTGCCCCTTTGCAGGGTCAGTAGTTACTTGAGGCATTCTCACTTTTACGCGAGCTGTTCGCAGCACACGGTCTTTGAGCATGTATCCTTTGCTGTATTCCTCAATAACGATTGGATATTTGCAGTCACCGATTTCGCTGGACATAGCCTCATGTTTGTGTGGATCAAATTCAACATTGAGAGAATCGAATCGTTTGAGACCATATTTCCCCTCTAGCAAACTTAAAAAATGCTTCTGAATCATTACGATACCGTCATGCAATGCAGTAAAGTCTTTTGAAACCTCTGCACTCTGAATTGCACGGTCGAAATTATCCAGAACATCAACAAGATCAGTCAGGAGCTGCGTATTAGCATATGCCACTGCTTCATCACGCTCTCTGAACATACGTTTGCGAAAATTTTCATAATCAGCAAGTTTCCGCAAATACTGTTCTTTAGCTTCTGCAAGTTCTTTTTGCAGATTTTCAATTTGTTCATTCTTCTCTTTAAGCAATTCAATTTCTTCCTTGCATGAGCTAGTGGTAACATTTTCACTGTTTTGTTCAGACTTGCCTGATGCCTGTTCTGCAACGGCATCATCTTGTGTCACACGAGTCTCATGCTCTTCTTCATGTTTTTCTTTTTTCTCAGAATTATTTGTTTTATGCACAAAATCCCTCTTTTTACCACGAATAATGTGTAATTTCGAATGTAAAATAATAAAAATCAGCTAAATCGTCAAGAAAACTACGCTAATCATACAATTATTTGGCATGAATATCACTTTTTAACACACTTTTACTCTTGACTATTTGAATAAATTGATTAAAGTTAAAACAGGGAACTAGGAGATACCAGCCTGATGCAGTCAAACAGAACGGTGCTTACCCAGGAGCAGCGGCAAACTCTAAGCCATCAAATGCTTCAATCGATACGCATTATGGCTATGCCCATCCAGGAACTCAAAGAAACCATAAATGCTGAATTAGAAAAAAACCCTGCACTTGAGGTAATTTATGATCCATCAGTAGTCTCTCTTGACAGTATTAGAACCAATCCTGAAATTGCAGGAACAACCAGTACACAGCAAACAGAGACTAATACAAATTATGAAAAACATACTAAACCTAAACAATCACATCAAGAATTATTTGAAAAAATTCTTAGCAACGAAGAAACACTCCAGGAGCATTTACTAGAACAGCTTCGTATCCAGCCTGTTTCTGAAAGTATTTTAAAAGCTGGTGAGCTCTTAATTCAGAATCTCGATGATAAAGGCTTTCATATTGAGGATCCATTCGTTGTTTGTAAAGATTTTCCACAGGAAGATGTACATACTGCTATCGATCTTATTCAACATTTGGAGCCTATTGGAACCTGTACCAGGAATTTTCAAGAGTCCCTCATTGTTCAAGCAAAATTAGATCCGGCTGCTCCTCCGTATGCGCAAGTTATTCTAGAGCGATACTTTGATCTTCTTGAACACAATAAGACTAAAGAGATCCAAAAACTTCTTAAAATTGATCAAGAAGAGCTTGAGCATATACTAACCTACATTAAAACCCTTAACCCTTTCCCGGGAAGGCAGTATGCACCCAATAATGTTCGATACATTACACCCGATGTGATTGTTCGTCGCGAAAATGGTGATTTTATTATTACTATTAATGAAGAAGAATTTCCTGTACTCAGTATCAATCCATATTTTAACACACTGCTTGAAAAACAGTACGACAGGGCTACAACACTATTTGTAAAAGAAAATGTTAGAAAAGCACAGGAATTTATTCAGAGTATTCAGCAACGAAATAAAACTTTACTGCGGGTAGTTCGTGCACTAATTGATTTTCAGCGCGCCTTTTTTATTAAGGGACCGCGCCATCTTGCACCGCTCACATTAAAAGATATTGCGCAGCACCTGGAACTACATGAATCAACAATTTCGCGTCTCGTGAATGGAAAATTTATTCAAACTGACTATGGCATATTCGAACTGCGATACTTTTTTTCAAACAGCATTTCCGGAGCTGGCAGTACAGGATCACGCTACGCTCAAGGTGCTGTTAAAGAAATAATTAAAGAAATCATTCAAAACGAACCTGATGCGCTTTCTGATCAAGCAATAGCTGAAAAGCTTGCTTTACGTGGCATACAAATAGCTCGACGTACTGTGGCAAAGTACCGTAAAATGCTTCAGCTCGATTCATCTTTTGAACGCAAAGGGAGAAAGAAAAATTGAATCGTTTACAAATGATGAGTATATTATACTGGTTAACTACTACCGGCATATATAACAATAACAAGCTTTTAAGGAGGTTTTCATGAACATTGATGTCCGGAGCGTTCATTTTGATCTTGGGGAGTCAGCACGTTCCTATCTGGACAAGAAGCTCGAACGTATCAACCATGCAAGGGACTCGATTGTCGATTTGATGTTCTGCTTTACCAAGGAAAAGCAGTTTAAATGTGAAACAACAATCAATTTCCGCTGGGGTACAACGGCACATATCGAAGAAAAGGACTTCGACCTCATAGCAGGTATAGATAAAATGATGGATAAAGTAGAACAAAAAATCCATAAAGAAAAAGAAAAAATTAAGGATAAAAAATAGCCAGTACACAATGACAGGGGCGATGTGATGCCCCTGTTTTTATTTTAATCTTAAAAAATCATTCTCAATCCGCCAATTACTGACCAGCTGCTTTGAGTCCAGCTTTCATAGAGTGTTCCTTGGCCACCTGCATTGAAAGTACTGCTTACATAGTACCAGAGTCCCTGATAAGGCTTCCAGAGCACAGTCAGCACAAACAATGCAGAGCTATCGATGGGAGAATAGAGTGTTCGTGTCGTGAAACTAATTGTGTCGAAACCAAATGCTATATCAGCCAGGATGTGTAAACCGTATGGATATCCAGACTGTCGCATCTCCTCTGACAGCTCGGTTTGTGACCAGGGTTTTTCCGGCTGAACGAGACACTCAAATCGCACACTTGTAGCATCTATACCAGGAATGAAATTTAAAATGAGGATACCGCCGCTCACGCATGGTTGCTCATACGGTATCACGCAGTTTAAACTACTATACAGTTCTACACTACCCAGAGCACTCGCTGCAGAAATGGCAACCTTATGAGTATTGTCTGTTTCTTTATAATTCCATGCAGCTTCCAGAGCAAGCGCTTCAAAATCAGCATACCAGCGCACTCCATACATACTCTGAGTGCCAGCTGACTGTGCAATGGGCAGCATGAGATTTCCCTGTGGTGATGCAACAATGGTGTATTCCGATAGAGGTACATGCAGAACACATTCTATAAAAGAAAACACACCAACAGGCATGTAAAGTACGGCAAGCCAATCGGTCTCGTTTCTTGAAAGCGCTGAGACTGTCGTGAGCATACCTGATGAACCTGCTTCTCCAAAAAACAAGTTCCCGGCATTGAAAAATGCTCCCATACCCCATGTTATAGTATTTTTACCTACTGTAATTCTCGGAGAAAAGCCTTCAAAAAGAGGTAATTGTGCACGTACAAAGAGCCTCGTAATATCAAAAAGCGTCGTTACCGCTCCGTTAATTGATACAAGTGTTCCCTGTAGTGTTACTCTTCCTCGAATCGCGTCATATACTGGCGATTGAAAATCCAACTCTGAATTCGCAAATGAAAGCCAGTTAACATTTTCTAAACCCGCATAGAGAACCGCTCCTGTATCGAGAGTTATCTTAACTGTCTGTTGAGTTTGGACTGGATTTGCAACACCTAACCCAATAAGTATTATAAAACAATATAGCATTCTTTGCTTTGCACTCATTATTGCCTCCGCATATATTATCGAAACAATTCGGTGCGCAATACCATAAGTACCGCGCAACGAATTGCTAAAATAACCCTCATATTACATTGATAAATTTTGCAGAGAAAATAAATTAGGATCGAGCGCTTCATTGATGCGAATAGTTTCAAGGATGAGTTCTGTTTTTGTTTGTTTTTTTAAATTATCCTGAACAACAATATGCGAAGGTATTACAAAACCTCCAATGGATGTATAGTCTTTTACGTATACTGTCTTAAGCAATTTTTCAGCAAGTGAATATGCTTCACTTTTTTTGAGCGCATAAGTTTTTTTATCTATCCAGAGCTTTTGAATTGGATAGGGAATATCATTGACTTTAGCTTTAATTTTTATAACCCAACAGGCTGTAGTATCAATGACTTCTTCGGAAATAGATTCAATTACGTACTGATCCAATATGCTCTTCCCGCCAGTCATATCTTCATACGACAAATCTGACCCTGCAAGAGAATTCCTCAGTGCTGCTCCCTGAAGACGAATAATTTCCTCAGCATCTGGATAATATAAATATACTGCTTTTTTTGAGCGTAATATTTTTTGACCTGATTCATCTTTACTGGTAAACACTATGAGTGAATCATCTGTTCCTCGCGACCATATTTTAAATGCTTTTTCCTGTATGCCAAATTGATTATAAATAACTATTTTGCCTGAAGCACTCATAGTTTTAATATTCTGATTTTGTTCATATCGTCGTATAATATCTTCTGCAGACTGTGCCTGAACCAATACTGCAACAAATATAACTGCAACAGAGCTCACTACACATTTAGTAATTTTATTCAGCATATATAACCTCCTTATAGTTCTGCACGATTAGTAACAAATTAGGTAGATCGCAGCGCTTGAATTGGCTTAATATGTGCTGCCTGTCGACTTGGAATGAGTACAGCACATGCTGAGACTATAATTGAATAACAAAATACAAGCACTGTATTAACGAGAGAAAGTTTGAGTCTTACAACACCAGAAACTTCCATTGATATGCCCTGCATTGCTCCAGAAAAATCTATACCATAGATCGCAAGAGGAATCCCTACAATATTGCCAGCAATCGCACCTAAAAAAGCAGCCACACATGCAATAATGAGAGCTTCAAGAAAAAACAATTTTGTAATTTCACCGCCTTCCATGCCTAATGCTCCGAGCGTCCCTATTTCTTTCATGCGTTCAAATACTACCATGAGTGTTGTGTTAATTATTACGGTGCTTGCAAGAATAAAAAATACTATTGCTATCACAATGTAAATACCTTGAGCCATCTCAAAAAATGAGTAAATTTCGTTTATTTCTTTCCATGTTTTTATTTCATAATCACGTTGCAATTCAGGGAGCATCTTTATGGTTTGCGCCATAAGTTTTTCATCTACAGCAGGTTTTGTTTTAATGAGAATCTCTGTAACAAGGTCATCCATTCTCGCAAAATACTGACCTACGCGGAGCGGTATATATGCTGAGGAACTGTTCAGCATTGCAACCGGGTATTCTAATACACCACAAATCCGGAAGGTCATTGCATTAGTTCCGCCCGTTTTTGTTTGAATAAGCAATGTTATTTTATCATTGAGATTTACATTCAATTTATTAAGAAGCCATTTTGTTAAAACAATTTCACGAGCATCTGGACTTTCTGGCAGCCTGCCTTCTTTAAGGTATACATCAATATGCTGAAATTTCTTTTCTACTTCAAAATCCACAGCCTGTATAAGCAAACCGGTTTCTGTATCGCGAATGAGACCTGCTGGCAGCTTAATACGAGGTGCAATGGTATCAATTCCTTCTATACCTGCAAGTGCATTCATGCTGCTAGAAAGCGGAACACCAAGCATGAGCGGATTCAGATGTTCATAAGCAGTATACTGCGCATTCCTTATCCGTATATTCCCCAAATAAAAATCTATAAGATTTTTTTTCATATCATCTTTCATGCCATCGATAAGACCAAACAGCAATAGTATAGACATGGTTGCAATGAGGATAGCTATACCAGAAAGCAAGCTCCGTCTTTTATTGCGAAATATATTTCTATAGGCCATTGTAAGCAAACTCATGTTTCCCTCCTATTTTCGAAGACATTCAACAATTGTTTTTTTAAGTCCGCGCCTTACAGGGAAAATTGATACAAGTACTGCAATAACCGCACCAATAAAAAAACAACTTATCATGGTCGTAATATTCCATATTCCATGAAATGCTCCACCCACTCGATAACCAATATCTATATCTTTGAGAAACATAGAAAAATCAAAACCATAGGTAACGAGATAAAAATCAAATGCAATGCCCAATACAACTCCAAAAACAGCACCAATAATTCCAATCAAGCCAGCCTCTATAAAAAATAAATTTTTTATATCTGCATCCTCCATACCCATTGCCCTGAGCATACCTAATTCACGCATTCGCTCATATACTGCCATGAGCATTGTATTAGATATCCCTACTGCTGCAATAATAAAAACAAGCAATAGAATAAAACTTGTTCCTTTTTGTTTTGCTCCTGCTATAGCAAGATAATCTTCTGCAAGTTTTTCCCAGGAATGGTACATCAGCATTGGTTGATTTAGAAGTATTTCATTTATCTTTTGCTCATTTTTATTAACATTACTCATATTAAAATTAATGAATATATGTGTTGCACCTTGAGGCATCTCGAGCATTTCCTGCAAGTATTCTAGCGGGAGGTATACACCTGTTCTGTTGATAACAGGATCAGGAGCATCAATTATGCCAACAACTGTCGCATCAATTGTCTGCATGTACCCATTTACTGTTCGAGTCACAATGGTTATCGGGTAACCTACATCGGCATTGAGTTTTTCTGCTATCCAGGATCCTAATATAACTTCTGGATTTTGCTCCTTTAAAAATCTGCCTTTTGATAGTGTCTTTTGTAGTTTAAAAACTTTCTCATCACGAACCGGATCGATCCCCGTTAGTATGACTCGCATTGAACCGTCAACAGGATAGGGATCCTCGTATACTATGAGCTCGCCCTGAGCCTGAATACGAGGCGCAGCCTGTAATCCTGCATCGGATAGCGATTGCAAGAGGACATTGCTATGTTCGATGTATTCACTAGTAGGAATTCTTTCCTTGCTATCCCAGTATGCTTTTGTTGTAATGACACCAGATCCTGTTTCAAAATCATGCAGATTTCGTTCCGATTCCTGTTCCGCACTTTTTAACATGCTATCAACACCAATATACATTCCTATTCCCATTGCTATTGCCAGTGCAGTAATTAGAGTACGCCGCTTATAGCGCATGAGATTTTTCCATGCTAACTGACTAATAAATCTAAACATACTTATCTCCTCTCGTCTGAAACGATAAGTCCATCATGTAGCTTTATAAGTCTTGTAGCATACTGCATTACCATAGGATCATGTGTTGAAAAAATAAATGTAGTGCCATGCTTTTTATTAAGTTCCAGCATGAGCTTCATTATTTCCTCTCCTGTTACTGAATCAAGATTGGCAGTGGGTTCATCTGCCAATACAAGTAATGGTTTTTTAACAAGTGCACGCGCTATAGCTACTCGCTGCTGCTGACCTCCGGAGAGTTTAGAAGGAAGTCGGTTTTCAGCTCCTTTGAGACCTACCTCGTGCAGTATAGCAAGCGTCCGGCTTTCGATTTCTTTAGCTGAAATTTGTAATAGATTGAGCGCAAGTGCAACATTTTCATAGGCAGTTAATACGGGAATGAGATTAAATGTCTGAAACACAAAACCCAATTTTTCTCTTCTAAAACGTGCCCGCTCTTTCCCTGAAAAGGTTTGTATATCTCTGCCGTCTATTAAAATTTTGCCACTATCGGCATCATCTAAGAGCCCGATAATATTCAGTAACGTGGTTTTTCCAGAACCAGATGGACCTGCAATCGCAGTAAACTCTCCAGGTTTAATTTCTAACGAAACTCCACGCAAAGCATGTACTTCCGATTCACCTTCTCGATACGTCTTTACCAATGCATCAATTGTAATCATAATCTTCCTCCTTAATTAACATGTTACTGTCCTGTTGTTTGAGTCTTTGATTGACCAGTATGCTGTGCTCGTATTTCTTGTAAAGCTTTTAAGCCAAAAACATAATGCATCAACTGTTATTGGAACAGAATCCCGTGTTAGTGTTGTTTCTGCACAAAAGTCAGTAACACGGGTACGAATGTCAATGAGATCACTTACTGAATCAAAAAATGGTAAAATCAGAAAAACTCCAGGGCCTTTTACTGCTTTAAATCGTCCAAGTCTAAGAATTATTGCTCGTTCCCATTCTCGCGTCATCTGAATCATTGTGCTTGCACTGCAGCTAAAAGCATAAATGCCGATAAACAAACCGATGGTAAACGGATTTACGTTATCCATTGATAACAGTGCGCCTATAAATGCAGAACTTAAAAAAAATATAACAAAGCCAATTTCCCAGCGTCTTAACCAGAATGTCCCAGCGATAAAAAGTAAAGGAAGGGCACATGCAATACCAACCCTTGCAGAAAAGGCATTGTACCCGAACTGAATTCCCATTACGCATATTCCTGTGAACCAGAGTAGTAAAAATACCATTATATTAAAAGCATTCCAGGAAAAATGCGGTTCAAGTATAGGTTCATGAATATTCTTTATAAGATAATGTTTTTTTCTTTCAGCCATGTTTGCTCCCTCCTTGCTCAGTCATTAGCAATTTAATCATTTCAATTAAATCTTTATACTGTATACCTAGCTTTTCAGCTTTTTTAAGCAAATTGAAAATATCAAGCTCAAGTTCATCTACCGCTTTCTGTCGCAATTTTTGTTCTTCAGGATGAGCAGCAATATCTGCAACATATGTTCCGCTTCCGACCTGCGTAATAACAATCCCGCGAATTTCTAATTCTGTGTATGCCTTGGCAATTGTGTTAGGATTTATCTGTAGTTTTACTGCCAGTTCACGAATTGTTGGAAGTCGTGTTCCTGGCTGGAGCTTTCCAAACTGTACAGCATGTTCAATTGCATGAATAATTTGTCTATAAAATGGCACTCCACTTTTTGTATCGAGAAGAAAAGAAAATTCATTTTCCATATCTGCCATAATTTTCCTCATTCAATCGAGGCTATTTGTCATATTGTACTAGTTTAATAGTACAATATGACAACATTTCTGTCAAGAAACAATTTTTCCTAGTGTCACGAACATTGTAAAACTGATTTCTTTAGTAACTATGCGTTTGATTTTAAGAGAAAGTGCAGAATAATATTGTATTGTTGAGAGATATCTCTACTAAATAATGTAGGGATACGTTTATACACAAACTTCGTGACACTAGATACCTTTTTCTCATTCATCATTGTAATGCTACAAAATTTTGTTGACTTCAGGTAGGTCATGAGAGGTGCTCCTCTCTTCTGGTAGCGCCTTGGAGACAATCTCCTTTCGCTATTCACAGTATTCTGCCTATAAAGGTAATGGCAGATTCTCAGCTGGTGATAAACAGGGTGCTCTCTGGTGCTATCCTAAAAACTAATATGCTATGAAAACAGGGCTGCCATATAACGTGGCAGCCCTGTATGCTTGTTTCATAAATTGAAATAACTGTTTTTATATTTACAACGCATAAAAACAATATAATTAAAAAATAATTACTAATATTACCATATTGACAAAGCTCATCATTTACCACATTGTTAATTTAATTTTTCAAGCATGGAGGCATTTTAAAGGTGAAAGGCAGCGATGTAGTAATCAGCCATGTTTCAAAAACATTTGGCAAATTTGAAGTACTCAAAGATGTAAGTCTTTCAATAAAGAAAGGTGAATTTTTTTCTTTGCTTGGTCCATCGGGCTGCGGGAAAACAACCCTACTCAGAATAATTGCTGGATTTGAACTTCCGGACAGTGGTGAAGTGACTATTGAAGGTATCAATGTGCTTCCCCTCCCTCCTAATAAGCGGTTTGTCAATACGGTATTTCAAAACTATGCATTGTTTCCACACCTCTCTATTTTTGAGAATGTTGCGTTTTCATTGCGACTCAAAAAAACACCGGAGTCAGAACTCAAAGACAAAGTATATAAATATCTAAAGCTTGTTGAACTCACTGAACACACCCATAAAAAGCCTGGCATGCTTTCAGGAGGACAAAAGCAGCGTGTTGCAATTGCTCGAGCGCTCATCAATGAACCAAGTGTACTCCTCCTCGATGAGCCTCTTTCAGCGCTTGATGCGAAGTTGCGACAGCAGATGCTCATCGAACTTGATGCAATCCATGACAAAATTGGTATTACCTTTATTTATGTCACCCATGATCAACAAGAAGCACTGTCAGTTTCAGATAGAATTGCTGTTATGAATCATGGTGAAGTTCTTCAGATAGGTACTCCGCATGAGATTTACGAAAGTCCTCGCACAAAATTCGTTGCAAAATTTATTGGAGAAACAAATCTTTTTGCTGGTGTTGTAAAAGCAAGCGAACCTTACACTAATGGAACCCGGCTCCTCACCATCGATGTAGAAAATCTGGGTTTAACAAAGGTAACCTGTGATCAGGATTATACAGTAGGCACAAAAGTAACCTATACCATTAGGCCTGAGAAAATTGTAATCAGCACAACGGAACCCGGAATGCCTGCTTCAGGAAAGCATATCAATGTTGTGCAGGGTACAGTTGATGAACCAATTTATTCGGGCTTTAGCACGAAATATTTTGTTAAGCTTACCAGTTCCTTAACATTCAAAGTTATTAAACAGCATGCAAACTACTCTGATGAAGGTCCCGCTATAAAATGGCAGGATAAAGTATGGCTTTCATGGAGCGCTGATGATGGCTATATTGTGGGAGAAAGCCATGATTAAAAAAAATTATGGTCTATTCTATGCTCTCCCCACAGCACTGTGGTTTACCATTTTTTTTGCTGCTCCGCTTGTGATTATCGTTATTTATAGTTTTTTAACACGTGACACACATGGAGGAGTTGTATTTAAATTCACTCTCGATGCCTATAAATCACTCGCGAATCCTGGTTTTGGATTAATTGCATTGCGAACACTGCTTACATCAATTGCAGCAACTGTATTGATTATACTAATAGCTCTCCCATGCGGTTATTATATGGCACGAAGCAAAAATCAGACTTTCCTGCTCATGCTTGTTATTATACCTTTCTGGACTAATTTTCTGATACGTGTTTATGCATGGATTGCCATTCTCGGTAATAATGGCTTTTTAAACAACCTGCTTCTTAAAACAAAACTAATCAGCGATTATGTCCAATTTTTATATAATCAGGAAGCAGTTATTCTGGTTCTTGTATACATGTATCTCCCATATGCTATACTGCCATTATATTCAACGATAGATAAATTCGATTTTGCATTGCTCGAAGCTGCACGAGACCTTGGCGCAACAAAGCCACAATCAATGTTCAAAGTACTCCTTCCTAATATTCAGAGCGGTATATTCACAGCTGTATTGTTTACATTTATTCCAATATTTGGAGCGTATGCAGTACCGCTCCTCATAGGCGGTAAAGACTCGTATATGATGGGTAACGTAATTGCAGATCAGCTTACCAAAGCGAGAAACTGGCCACTATCATCTGCAATTTCAATGGTAATTACGATGGTAACAACACTTGGAGTGCTGCTACTGCTAAGGATTCAGCGCAGGGATAAAGCAGCCAGCCAGGAAGCTCTGCTTGCCTCAAATAGAACGGAGGATAGCAATGGCAAATAATGTGATGTATGTTCCTGCAAAGATAATTAAAAAGCCATTTTCATTTTCAAGACTTGTATTTGTTTTTGCCATAGTTTTTCTCTTTTTACCGCTTATTGTTATTACCATCTATTCATTCAATGATCAAAAAGGCATGGATTGGAGTAAATTCTCTCTACGGTGGTATATAAAACTCTTCAGTGAATCGCCCGACCTCTGGCGCGCTTTTTGGAACAGTATTTTTATTGCACTGACATCAGCAGTGACTGCAACTGTAATTGGAACACTCGGAGCTATAGGTGTAAACTGGTACAAATTCAGATTGAGGAATTATGTACAGGTAATTACATTTTTACCGATGATCCTTCCTGAAATTATTATCGGTGTTTCACTCTTGATATTTTTTGCTGGCGTTGGAATCAAACTAGGACTAGGCTCTATCTATCTTGCCCATACAACGTTTAATCTTCCATTTGTATTTCTCATGGTCATGGCACGCCTTGATGAGTTTGATTACTCAATCATTGAAGCCGCAAAAGATTTAGGCGCAACCGAAATTCAGACATTGCTCAAAGTAATAATACCTGTTTCCATACCTGGTATTATTTCTGGATTTTTAACAGCGGTAACCCTGTCACTTGAAGATTTTGTAATAACTTTTTTTGTTTCAGGGCCAGGTTCTACAACCCTGCCACTCTATATTTACTCAATGATACGGTTTGGTGTATCACCGGTAATCAATGCACTTTCTGTTGTTATGATTGTTGGAACTGTTATATTAACTTTATCATTGAGAAAATTTCTTAAATTTATCGCCGCAAATGGCTGATATATAGTATAATTAAAGCTAAGGAGATCGTACCATGAAGAAAATTTTATTGCTCATTACTTCACTCTTAGTACTATTTACGTGCGTTGCGTGTGGCGGAACAAAAAAACAGACACTTTATATTTACAACTGGACATACTACACGCCCGATTCAGTAATTGAAAAATTTGAAAAAGAATATAATGTAAAAGTTGTTTATGATAACTTTGCTTCTAATGAAGAAATGTATGCAAAATTAAAAGCTGGAGGAACTGGTTACGATATTGTTTTTCCTTCAGGTGATTATGTATCGATTTTAATAAAAGAAGGCATGGCTGAAAGAATAAACAAAGAGCTCATACCCAATCTCCAATACATCAATCCTGGAATACTCGAAAAAGCCACCTATGATCCACAAATGGAATACAGTGTTCCTTATTACTTTGGCGCAGCAGGCATTGCTGTCAATACGAAAAAAGTGTCAAATTTTGAAAAAAGCTGGGCTATTTTTTCACGAAAAGATCTAAAAGGTAAAATGACTATGCTCGACGACATGCGTGAAGTAATGGGTGATGCGCTTGCTTTCCTCGGATATTCTGTCAATACAAAAAACCCCGTTGAAATTGAACAAGCAAAAGAACTAATTAACAATGTATGGAAACCTAACCTCCTTAAGTTTGATGCTGAAGCATTTGCAAAAGCCTTTGCTGCAGGGGAAATCTGGGTCGCTCAGGGTTATGCTGAAAATATTTTTGCCGAGCTCCCGGAAACGGAATGGAGCAACGTTGCTTTTTTTATACCACAGGAGGGAGGACCATCATATATCGACAGCATGGTTATTCTTAAAGGATCAAAAAATCTGGAACTTGCACACAAGTTTATCAATTTTATTCATCGTCCAGAAATTTACGCAGAGTTTTGTGACACATTTGGATTCCCTATTACTGTAAACATGGCAGCATGTTCGTATCAAAAGCGTACACCACTCTATAATGGCAGTGAACTATTAGGGACACAACTCAAAGAAGACCTTGGGGACAGCCTCGATCTCTACAATAAAGCATGGGAAGAAATAAAAATTGGCGGATAATACAAACTCGTAATTGATGATTGAAAGGCCTGGTTTTTTAACAGGTATGTGTTATACTTTTATTCGAAATTCATATAGTGGAGGTAGATAATGATAGAAAAAGTAGATTTTTTAGTAAAAGGAATTCCTAACAGTATTCTCACAATGTTTCGAGGACTCTGCTCAATCAATGGAAAAACAGAAGTAGAGGGAACTATCGATCTTATCATTGAGTATATCGATAAAGTGTATGGCGGCGATAAAACCGCATTCAAAAAAACGGTAGAAGAATACAGAGCATCACTCAAGAAAAAATAACACTGGTACAGTTTTATAATCATACCTTTTGATAATAACACCTGGTTCAATATTGGCGATAATTAACAAGCTGCGAAAAAGAGGAACCAGGTGTTGTTATTTATAAAAATATACAGTATCGTTTTTATATGATTCTAATCAAGCATTTGCAATATGTGTAAACTGCTCTCAGGAGGGATGCATACATGAGTAAACTGCCCTCAATAATTACAGCGCACGCTCATTCCGTTTTTTTTGAAATTGTTCCTCCACAGCGAGGACACCAGAGGAAGAACGAGAAGCAGGCCTCCGCTTTAGTACAAAGCTATTAGAAAATTTTTACACTATTGGCGTTCCTCTCATACATATTTTTACAGTTGGGAGATCGGCTGATATCAGCGAGCTACTCAGATGTATCAGGTAGAAAGCTATGAATAACACAGAAAAACTACAGAACATATTAATTGCAGAAGGTGCCACAGGGACAGTCCTTGAAAAACTGCTCATCGAACAGCTGTTTAAGGACAACAGGGCTGCTGTGCACTCATCCATACGGAATAAAGAATATTCCTTAAGTGCATACGAGCTCTTAACGGCTCCCCTCGAACACTCGGACATTATCCGCGAGCTTCACAAGCGCTACATCGCTGCAGGCGCTGATATTATTAAAACTGCTACATTCAGCGCAAATCTTATTGATATTGATAAAATCAACTCTCATGCACGCAGTTCAGAAAAAATTGAAACATTCTGCTATGACCTCAACCGTCGTGCAGCTGAATTGAGTTCATCATGCGCTCAATCGTTTGTTTCAACACCATATGATCACTCACTGTCTACTAAAATAATTCGTACTGCGGGTTCGATTGGACCAGGGACAGTCCTCCCCGCTTTAAGCCAGACAGATCCAAATGAAATTTATCGTGCTTACAAACCACAGGTATACGGACTTATAGAAGGTGGTATCGATATCCTGCTTATAGAAACGATGCAAGATATTCTCCATGCTAAAACGATCCTCGCGCTTGTCAGTGAAGCACAGATTATATGCAATAAATCTATTGCAATTATAGTAAGCGCAACACTCAGTTCTAATGGAACACTTCTCTGCGGTACTGAACTCGATGCATTTGCGGAAATCATGGCACCCTATGAGCCGATGGCAATCGGTCTTAATTGTTCGGGTGGTCCACTAGAATTGGAACCGCTTATGAAAAAGCTCTCTCGCTATACGGACATTCCCCTCTCGATTATGCCAAATGCTGGATTACCCATCATACAGAATGGAAAAACTGTGTGGCCTATGGATCCTGAAACATGGGCTCGCCGTATGTTCACAATAATTTATAACACAGAGATAACTATAGCAGGAGGTTGCTGCGGAACCACACCAGAACATATAGCTGCACTCACACAATTGATTAACAAAAATAAACAACAAGCAATAAGCAACGCTAAACAAAACCATCCAGAGGTACATCAGGAAACTTATCAATCCAGTCCCAAGCTTGCGTCATTATATATCGTTCAAAAAGCGGATCAGAAACCGCTTATCATTGATGAACGCGCAAATACACAGGGAAGCAAAAATTTTAAGGAATGCATCCTCCAGAAAGATTTAGTATCTGCATGCAACTATTTATTAACTCTTTCGGAAGATGAATCCAATGCAATAGATATAGCCATATCGCTTCCGGGAAAGAATGAGATTGAACTTTATAAAAATATAATTAAACAGGTAAGCTCAAAAATAAAACAGGCCATTGTAATTGATAGCATGTCGGAGAATGTCTTTACACATACACTACCACTGCTGCCAGGCAAAGCATTAATCAACTCCATTAACCTCGAAGATGAAGCAAGAACCAAACGACTTCTTGCGTTAGCTAAAAAACATGGAGCTGGCGTTGTACTCCTCACAATGGATAAAAAAGGACCTGCTAAAACAGCACACGAAAAAATTGTGATAGCGGAACAGCTCTATGAACTTGCGAGATTAGCAGGCTTGCGAGAGAACGATATACTGTTTGACACCTGTACCTTTCCAATAATTTCAGCTGGACCTGAGTCTGCACAGGCAACGCTCGATGCAATTAGAACACTAAAAGAGCGCCATCCCAACTGTGGATATCTTCTCGGTGCTGGCAATGTTTCCTATGGACTTGCCCGCAAGCTCCGTGAACCGGTTACCTGCTATTTTTATAAACAAGCAGTCAAAGCTGGATTAACAGCTGCTATTATCAATCCAAAAACAGCCAAACGCACGCTCACACGGGATGAAGAATTGCTTTTAGGTAATTTTTTCCATAAACCAGATGTGCAAATCTTATTGGAATACTACGAATCTAAAAACGATGTTAACCGTTCTGAACAGGCAGGTGAAATCTTAGAAGAACTAAGAGAACCAGCAGAGGGACAGACCTCTCATCTGCTGCCACCATTGCCAGATCTACACACCCTCATATTCAGAGGCAAACAGCATAAAATACAGGAACCAGAAATTCAAACTATATTACAAAAATTAACAGCGCAAGAAAAAGTTGAAACGGTACTTACCGCGATGCAGGAAGTAGCACAGCACTTTGACAGAGGCAAAATTTCACTCCCGGAAGTAATGCTCGCTGCAGAAACTGCCAGAGCTATACTTTCATGTAATACTAACAATGAACCCGGAGGATATTTGGCTACCATTGTGCTTGCCACTGTTAAAGGAGATCTCCACGATATTGGTAAAAACATGGTTCGTCTCGTACTTGAGGCGAGCAATGTTCATGTAATTGATCTTGGCATTGATGTAGATGCAAAAAAAATATTACAGGAAGCACAACGTAGCAATGCGCATGCAATTGGAATTTCCGGTCTTCTTACCCGCTCACTTTCAGAAATACAGGAAGTAGCCAATGTGATGAACAAAAATAAAACCTCTGCTGTACTCATTTGTGGCGGGGCAGCAGTTTCAGAAGAGTATGTTGCACAATACATTGAACCCCTCTACCCCGGAAAAGTTTTTTATGGAAAGGATCCCTTTGAAACTCTTGTGATCCTCAAAAACCTTTCAAACACTAGAGCAAACATACACAATAAAACCAGACCAACTAGAGCTGTTGCAAAACAGGACTATGCAGGAGCAGCATCAAGCAATGAAAATCAGCAACCATCTAAAGCTTTATTGCTGACCGAATATGCTCAATCAACAGTGCGAACAGACACCGAAGCTTCTGAAAAACAGCTATGGAGTTCGAGCGGAACAATTCCATTACACGAACTCCTCGAAGCACTGAATTTTAAGCGACTCATTCACACACGGCTTAACTACAACAATTTTGCAGAAGGTTTTAAGCAAATACAAAAAGTGCTGGACATGCTTCAAAACACCACAATTAAGCTCTCATATAAGAGCTGCATCTGTCCCTGTTACTCAGAATCTGCTCATGCAATTACGTTTAGCTTAGGGGTTAAAACAATTGAGCTTCCGGTTGCATCAGCAAATGGCGCAAGCATTGCAGGCTACTTTCAAAATAAAGGAGGCATGTTCTGCTGTACACTTGGCAGGCAATCAGCAGAGATCGTTCATAGCATTTCTGCTCATAACATGAGCGATTGTGTGACACTTCATGCTCTCTTTGCAGAACTTACCGAAACTGGAGCAGAGCTCATTCATACCAGGATCAAAACTGAAGCTCATGCACAGGGCGGGAAACGCTACTCATTCGGTTTCCCCGGAGCACCAGGTGTTGAATATAACAGCGCACTCCTGGAGTTTCTTTCTGCGGATACCATAGGGCTTTCTGTCATGTCATCGGGGGAGCTTATTCCGGAATACAGCATTACAGCAATCGTGAGTTTTGATCCCAATGCTCGCTATATCGATGCATAGTAAAGATTTAGCTTGATGCCTTTGCTTTGAGAACGCTCAGAATTGGCGAGTTTTTAAAGTATCGGTTTAAAAGTGCATAATCATATGCTGTTTTGCCAGTTTTACTCTTTAACGTTGCATTTGCTCCAGCTTCGAGCAAAATAGTGATCATCGTAGCATTAGAATTATAGCCAGCAGCGTACATGAGTGCTGTACGACCGCTTGAATCTTGAGCATTAACCTCAGCTCCGACTTTGATGAGCGTGCGAATTACTTCAGGATTGGTGTTGTTGAGTGCAGCATACATGAGCGCTGTCATCCCCAGCTTATCGCGAAAATTAACATCAGCGCCAGCCGCTATCAGCATGGTTATAACCTCAGTGTAGTAGTTAAATGCAGCAGCGTACATGAGCGGTGTACTCCCATTGCTATCTGTAGTGTTTATGGGAAAACCGGAGAGAAGGAACGCTGAAACCTGTTCGGGCTTTCCTGTTCTAAACACATCAAATTTGGGTGCATCAGCTGAAATAATCGTAATAATAACGAAAATTATCAGAATCAGAGCCGCTCTACGCTTCATTAATCCTCCCTTGCTCTATACCGTATCAAAAACCATAACTATTCAGTATCAGTATAAAAGAGAAAATAGCTTTTTGTCAAAGCAGGTAGCATGTAGAGTTGTATAAATCAAATATATAGAAACTGGATTTTCACAATTTTCATGACACTAAGCACCTGTTCTCCAAAACACTGCACCTTTTCGTGGACTCCAGCCCCCTTCTGGGATAGTTCCCCCGAAAAGCCACCAATACGAGTATATTTGTGAAAACCTCTACCTAAATAATGATAAACCATCAATTTTATATTTTATGGTAATCGGGTATGAGTATGATAATTTTCGTTTATATGTATCAGGATTTCTCGATGATGGTAACTGACTGAAAAACCTTGAGCGCCCAGCCATCACTTATAATAGCCATTTTGTTTTGGGGTTGAACGATGGTTCCGATGCCGAGGGTTTCCAGTATTTTTTTTATCTTGAGCACCTGGTTGTAAATTCTGCGATAGTTCACACAGAGTGTGGCTTTATGGTGTTCTGCCACACATTCCGCGCAGCTTGACTGCCTTGCCATTTGCTCTATCGGGTTTTCAGCGAAGCCAGCGAACATTTCCGCACAGGTAACTGGTCTTCCTGGTTCCTTAGCAAAGAATGTCAGTACCAGCAAATCACTCGATCCAAAAAGCTGCGTATAATCAGTTTCGTCAACAACAAGCTGGTACTTGTTCAATACCACGCGCCGGTTCATAAGTTCTTGTGAACTCCTGATGGCAAAGAGGCCAATAAAGAGATAACCCGCTGTATAAGCATTGAGCAGTATCCATTTTGCAGCTGATTCTGGCGTAATGAGTATCCTAAAAATGGCATGTAAGCGTACCCAGATACTTACGCACACTTCTACGAAAATAAGGATATACATGAGGGTTTTCGCGTTATCCCGGAGTCTGCCTGGTATCCGAAAAAACTCATAACGAAAGGTCAGAATGAGCATAAAAACCCCAATAACGTGAAACATGGTCAGAAGGGGTTCCTGGTATACGAAGAATGCCAGGATAAACGTGGAGAGGGCTGCGACAAAGGCTCCCGCGGTATAGATTTTTACGAATTTGTCCCGTCCTGCACTTAGTACAACAAAGTAGTCTGCGAAGTGCAGTCCTGCCAGAACAAGCCCTAGCAAAAGCTGCTGATGTGTAAATGAGCTGCTCAAGGATTTTGACTCCATAGTGAGAAAAACAAGCAATCCTGCCATAGAAAAATAAAGCGAAAGTGCTAGACGTGATAAGACATTTTTAAAACTTACCATCTTCTCTATAAGTATAAACCTATAGGGTAATTTTACAATGAGTCCATATGGACTTTTTGTTCGTTTACAAAGAAAAGTAACGCGTTACAGTAATAAGAAGATGGCATGTAAAAGTTTATTGGGATATGACAAAAATTCATCGCTGGCAGAATCATCAAACTTTCCATGGTGGTTTCTGCTGCCACCTAAATCATTATCTGGAGGTGCAATATGAGAAAAAAAGTTATCGCTATCCTTGTGGTACTCGCGTTTTCGGTAGTAATTGTGTGTGCTCAGGAGGAAGTGAGAATTGTAACACCTTTTACGGATGCTGGTGGCATGACGGGGCTCATCCTTGAGGCAACGGGGTATGGTTTGGTTATCGGCGCCGGCGTGGCTGCGAGCGACCGGGACATGCTCGGCGCCGCACTCGTGCTCTTTGCCATAGCGCCGATTTGCTCAACTGCGGGAGCATGGCTCTTCCATGGCTTTATGGTGCGAACGACAAATTTTTGGGCAAAAAATGGTGTCAGTTTCGATGCGTCAGGCTACATCAAGGCGTCGAATACCTATGCCATAATCACAACTTCGGCCATGGTGGCATCTATTCTGACCGGATTATTGATACCGGATACTGCTGGCGTAATAGTCTCGCTCGTTTGTTCGGGAGTATCGGTCTGCGCCGATATCATAGCGCTCTACGGAGTCAGGCTTGCGTGGACCAATGCAATCAACAAGGCAATTGTCTCGTCCGGTGTTGATTGGAAAACGATACAGTCTACAAAGTAACATGTTTTAATACATGCGTATATCAAAGCAAAGGGGGGAATTAATATGAAAACCAAGCAAGTTGTTTTTGCAACGATCATGCCGATTGCGGTACTCGCGATGGCATTGGTCGCGCTAGTTGCAGGATGCGCACTCCTTGACCTTTTCAACAGCGTGAAATTCAACACTATTATTGAAGGCGAAATCGAATACAGCGACGAGCACAGTGAAGATTCTAACGACCTCATGTTTTACTGGGATTACTACGAGGTTACACTCAAGACTGGGAAATCATACTCCATCGAGCTTTGGACTGATCCCGGCTGTCCTATCCATTTTGAGTGCGATGACCTTGGACAGGATCTAGGAGCCTGGAGCGATGGAGACGGTACCTGGGACGGATACCTTAAGTACACTATTCCATCATCCTTTACCGGTAAGCTCGGCTTTGATTTTTACCTGCGTGCTGACTTTGTTGGCAGCAGAAGTTGGTACAAGTTCAGGGTGAACGAAAATTAAGAAAAACAACCCCACCCGATATACTTGAGTGGGGTTTCGTTGTAGTTATTATAAAATATTAGCATCCTAACGGTAATATAAGCAGTACTATCAGCATACAACTTGAAATGAAAATATACTTATGCTTCTTGCATGTAACCATAAAACCTGCTGTGAGTATATTCATGAAACAAAAGGTTCCCATGAAGAAAGCAGCCATAATGCTTTTAGCATCATATCAAATGTATGATTGCTTTATCTCTTGCGGTCACGGCAATCTATTTTAAGCACACAAAACTATTGTTGAAGTTAAAATTAGTAAGCCATGCTTTGTACTATTTCACAATTAAGTTATTTTTTATAACTATCAATATTGATTCGTTACAGATTACTTGTCCCTTTATTGTATTTAAGTATCGGAGGTAATGGGTGTCCGTTATAAAAACATGCTGTCCACTCCAGCTTCGCCTGAACATATCATCACGCTATATTCAGAACCGATATCGCCATCGGTTCTGTGCCGCGTTTTCGTATTGTAGATTCCAGCTCGCATGCTGAAATAGCATCTGGTCGCATTGGCACTTATGGCATCATACGGAACGCTCCCTGCTTTATCGTAGACGCGGTAAAATCAGGTTCCTACGGGTTTGTCGATTATGGGTATGCACTGGAAGGTATTGCTCTCTGGGCAGCGGGTGCAGGACTGGGATCCTGCTGGCTCGGTGGCACCTTTAACCGCTCATCTGTGTCTACTTCAATGAGCTTAGCTCCTGACGAAATAGTACCCGCGATCATGTCTATAGGTGAACCTGCAGAACGGCGTACCTTCATTGATGCAACGATGCGAATACTTGCTGGTTCCAGAAACCGTAAGCCGTGGAGTGAACTCTTTTTTGATAACCAGTTTGATATTCCTCTCGTAGATGCAGGACCGTGGACACGAGCGCTGGAGGCTGTTCGCATTGGACCGTCAGCTTCAAACAAACAACCATGGCGTATGGTGCGAACTGCCAGTGGTAACAAGATAGCGTTCCATTTGTTTCTCCATGAAGACCGGGCGAACAACACTGCCATAAGCGGTATCCGTATCCAGGAATTGGACATCGGTATCGCCATGAGGCACTTTGAAGCTGCTGCCCTATCCCTGGGGTTACCTGGCAAATGGACTCCCCTTGAGACAGTTCCGGTGGATTACAAAGAACCGTTACAGTATTTCAGCAGCTGGATAACTTACTGACAAAATATTGAGTGGCAAATCTTCTTTGACAGGATAGTATGTTTGGTAAGTATATCTCTTCAACACCCAAACTAAAAATATGCAATAAATACCTTACGTCCAATTGTAACATCGAGAATGTTTTAAGCATTCACAAGCTTCCTGTCACTAAAGCTCCTTTACAACACCCGTAACTCTGCTATCATTATATGTATCCAGAGGAGGGCACCATGCTTATTCTAGGTATCGTTATTGCTGTTATTGGTGTTATTGTATTTATTGTGAGAACCGGGCAGGTTAAAAAAGGCGAACTTATTGCTGGAACGGAAACTTCCCGAGTGGGAGAACTTTTGGAAACAGCTAAAAGCGTCGCGCAGGAAATAGGCGCAGGTTCATTTAATCAATTTGTAGAGATAAAAGGAACAACTGTGTGCAACGCTCCGCTTACCTCAGAACTAGCTAGAGTACCCTGTGTCCATTACAGTTTGACTGTTACAAGGGAATGGGAAGAAACTTACTGGGATAAGGACTCCGAAGGCAGAAGCGTCCAGCGCACCCGGAGTGGCTCAGATATCGTAGCCAGTAACAACCGATCAACAATCTTTTATGTTGATGATGGCACTGGTCGTGTACGGGTTAATCCAGAAGGGGCTGAACTCATAAAAGAAAAAGCATTTTCACAGTTTCAGCCAGGCGAAGCACAGGGTTCAACTCTCCGTATCGGTGCGTTCTCGTTTAATATTGAGAATATCGGTGTGAATCTCGGAGGCGGCAGAAGAACACTTGGCTACCGGTATGAGGAACACATCATCCCCGTAGGAAAACCAGTGTACATTCTAGGCGAAGCCAGTGATGCAAGCGGTGAACTTACCATTATCAAACCTACAGAAAAAGGCAAAAAGCTGCTCATCAGTGTTAAGAGCGAAGAAGAACTCATGAAGAGTGTCTCGACGACTAAACTGGTACTCCTCATTATCGCATGCTTACTCTTAGCCGGTGGCGCTGTACTAATAGTGCTCAGTCTGTTCTGAATGCTCACAAGCTTCGTGGCACTAACCACAAGCTTCGTGGCACTAGGCATGTGCTGGATACTCACAAGCTTCCTGACACTAAATTCAGGTTGATGAAAGCTCATTAATCTGCTAGCATAAGACATGAGGTAGACCTATTGTCAGATTCAGCTTGTCTTGTTATTGATGAATTGCCCCTGCTCAGAAACATCTGCGGTGCAAATGATTACAATTTGCGCATCATTGAGCGGCTTTTGGGCTGCAAGATTTTCTCGAAGGGCAACGAACTCATTGTTGAACATGCAGATGAAACAACACGTACATTATTTTTCAGGCTCATTCAAGAACTCTCTGAAGCAATAAAAGAGGGGATACCGCCAAATCCCGAACTCATCACAGCACTGCATGCATCGCTCCTTGCCAGTCAAAAACCTGAGCACAACCAGGAACCGCATGGCACCGAGCTTTTTACCGAAAATGCCATTCAGGTGCCAGGAGCATTTGAAAAAATATTTCCCCGGTCTGTGAACCAGGCGCACTACATCAAAGCGCTTTCCGAATATGATATAACTTTTGCAACGGGTCCAGCTGGTACTGGCAAAACGTTCCTTGCTGTCGCATGGGCACTCAGGGAGGTGCTCTCTAAGACCAGGAAAAAGCTTGTGCTTACCCGCCCTGTTGTTGAAGCAGGAGAAAGTCTAGGTTTCCTCCCCGGCGACCTCACACAAAAAATTAGTCCGTATCTCCGGCCACTCTATGATGCTATGGAAGCAATCATCCCGTTTGAAACAATCCAACGGCTTGAAGAAACACATGTTATCGAAATAGCACCGCTTGCATATATGCGCGGAAGGAGCTTGAACAACTGCATTGTCATTTTAGATGAAGCGCAAAACACGACCCGCGAGCAGATGAAAATGTTCCTCACCCGCCTCGGCCAGCATGCAAAAGCCATTGTAACAGGTGATCTGACACAGATCGATTTACCCAAAAAGTCGGATTCAGGTCTCTCTCATGCACTGTCGGTAATCTCATCGATACCAGAGATTTATATCTCCCGGTTTGATGGCAGGGATGTAGTACGAAATCCTTTAATAAAGAAAATTATAGAAGCCTATGAATCTGAACCATATTAAAAAACAATCACAAGCACCATCTGAAACCATACACGCTGTAATCACTTTGTATTCAATGAAACTTACAAGACGTCAGTTTATCTATGCACTGCTTGCTTTTCTAATATGCAGTCTCACGATGGTGCTCACACGGCTCATTCCAGAAGTAAACATAAACAGCGGGATTGAAGTTGGGAAAGTTGCAGACAGAGACATTGTAGCTAACGAAGACATCATATACATCGATCAGGAGGCAACACAGCGCCTCATCATGCAGGAAAAAAACAAAGCCGCTCCTATTTTTGTGATTGATGACCGAGTCACGCAGAAGATCATGCAAAATTTCCAGAAGTTTAAGGAACAGACGTTGCTCCTCCTACGAGACAAACTGCCGCAGGAAGAAGTCATAGTGGCACTTGAGAAGCAATTTGGAACCAGAGTTAGCCGTGAGACAGTCCAGAAACTTACAAGCTTCCCTGCACCAGCTGCTGTGCTTGCGGAAACAGAAAAAATCCTCATAAAAGTACTCGAAAAAGGTATTGTAGCTTTTCCAGATTCAGGTCTCGAAGAATTCAATTCACAGATTATCGAGCTTCAATACTGGAAAAACAGCACACTGCATTACGAGCAAATTGCGATAGACAATGTGTACACGATTACCACACTGAATAGAGCCATTCAAACCGCAATCAAAACTTCCGGGATTAATTCATCAGCTATAGCAAACCTTGTAGCAGCACTCTCAACTGCCTTCATTGAAGAAAATGCTTTCTTTGATGCTCAGAAAAGCCAGAAACGGCTCCAATCTATTGAAACATCTACGGAACCGGTATTGCGGCAGATTACAAAAGGCGAAAAAATAATCCGCAAGGGCTTTATCATTACTGATCGGGACACCGAAGAGTACAAAGCGCTGCAGATCCATTCGATGCGCTTTAATATACCGCTCATTCTCGGAACCAGCCTTATTATTGCTATTTTCTTTTTTGGCATTCTCTTTTTGCTTAAAAGCAATTTTACTGGTTTTGAACTGCCAGGAAACTACTGGTTTTTTGTGCTCTACACTGCTACTGTGTATTTTATTATTGTCAATTTGCTGTTTACAATTGTTCCCGAAACCCGACAGACGCTCATTCCTGTGTTCCTTCCGGGAGCTCTCATCACAATGGTGATGACAATACTCATCAATGAGCGTTTTTCACTCCTGTTTTCTATATTTATAGCGGTACTCTATCTCATCGCAAGCAATTTTGATGGAATTGGAACTATCGCTGTCTTGCTCTCCGGCCTCATCAGCACCAATTTTGCTATGCGTACGGAACAGCGCATCGATCTCATCCGTTCTGCACTTCAAATTGCAGCATACCAATTTGGTATTGGCTTTGTCATATCAATGCTGCGTGAAACGTATATCACCAATTTTTTCCTGAACGGTCTCTGGTTTGGTATTAACGGTTTCTTATGTGGCACCCTGACTTTGGGCTTTCTACCCATACTGGAACACTGGTTCAATGCTCCAACCGTATTTAGACTCCAGGAACTTTCGGATCTCAACAACCCGATTCTTAAGCGTCTCCTCACACTTGCTCCTGGCACATATGCTCATTCCGTGACAGTGGCTCATCTTGCAGAATCAGCTTGTCTTGCAATTGGTGCTTCACCAATACTTGCCCGCGTTGGTTCCTACTATCACGATCTTGGTAAAATGGAGCAGCCCGAATACTTTATAGAAAATCAAGCTGGCTATAACAAGCACAATGAGATTAAACCCAATCTATCAGCTACTATTCTTAAGAGTCACGTGCAGTTTGGTATTGAACGTGCACGGGAACTTGGTCTCCCCGAAGTCATTATTGACATTATCAGCCAGCACCATGGCACGAGCCTCATGCACTATTTCTTTAATGAAATGAAAAAAATCGATCCCAATGCCGAGCCTAACCAATTCCGTTATTCGGGACCGCTTCCACAGAGCAAGGAAGCTGCTGTTGTGATGCTTGCTGATTCGGTAGAAGCTGCTTCCCGGGTTATTAAAAAACCAAATATCCAAAAACTTGAACAGATGATCGATGAAGTCGTTAAAGGAAAAATTGAAGAAGACCAATTCAGTGCCTGTAACCTCACATTTAAAGATATCGAACTCATCGAAAATGCCTTTGTCAGGGTACTTGCAGGCCATTTCCATTCCCGTATAGAATACCCTAAAATACAACTAGAAAACAGTAAACCTATGGAAGAAAAGTAATGAATTCAATTTTAATTGATGCGCAGGGGGTGGAACCCCCACCAGAAACCGAATCGCTCCTTCGCTTTGCCCATACAGTACTCGAAACATTAGAGAAATCCAATTGGGAGATTTCTATTCTCTTTACCGATGATATACTCATACAAAACCTGAACAAACAGTACCGAAACAAAGATGAGCCCACCGATGTTCTCTCATTTGAACAGGGCACATACTACGAACTTCCGGACGGCACTACTCAATTCTTGGCTGGTGATATTGCTATTTCACTTCCAGCAGTTGCTCGTAATGCCGAAAATTGGAATGTACCATATGCTGAAGAACTGCACAGATTGCTCCTGCATGGTATACTGCACCTTGCAGGGTATGATCACACAACTAATGATGCTTCTGAACCCATGCTTATAAAGCAGGAAGCACTCATGCAATCTTTATATATGCATCAGGAACGGAAATGACTATACCAGATTTTTTCAAACGACTATTCAAAACAAACCAGCATCCCGAAACAGATGTCAGTAATGATGAACGCAAAGAAATGATTCGTGGCATTGAGGAACTTTCTGAAACCACCGTCAAGGAAGTCATGGTACCGCGAATCGATGTTGTCTTTTTGCCAGTCGACGCAACACAGGAGGAAATACTTACTACCGTTAGCTCATGCGGACATTCACGAATTCCTGTATACCGTGAGAGTATCGATGAGGTTATTGGAGTGCTGTATGTTAAGGATCTGCTCCAGGCACTCATGAAACATGAGCCAATTAACCTGGAAGCAATTATCCGTAAACCATTTTTTGTGCCAGATTCCAAACGCATCGATTCTTTGTTAAGAGAATTCAAGCGGCGCCATGTACATATTGCAATTGCAATTGACGAATATGGTGGCGTATCCGGTATTGTTTGCATGGAAGATATTATTGAAGAAATCGTTGGCGATATTCAGGACGAGTTTGACAATGAAACCGAAGAAATTATTAAACTCAGTGAGGGCACCTGGCTTATCGACGCTCGCATTAACCTTGATGATCTCAATGAACAGCTTAATCTAAAAATTCCCACCGATGAGTTTGATACACTCGGTGGTTTTGTGTTTGATCTTTTCGGAAAAATCCCGGCACGTTATGAAAAAGTTACCTGGAATAATTTAGAATTTATTGTACAGGATATGGACGGTCATAAAGTCCACAGCATTAAACTTGTCCAGAAAAATGAGACCAACCAGGAAGAGGCATGAAACAGAAAACACTGAAAGCTGCTTTTTTTCTATCACTCATTTTCATATTGTTGCTAACTGTAAACAGTCTCTTTGCACAGCAAACCAGTTTCCAGCTCACTGCTCCAGAACTCCTCGAGAAAGCTTCTATTGAATTTGCTGCCCGCAATTACTATCGTTCTATTGATTTTGCTCTGCAGTCAATTGCTGTAAACCCTGCGTATGCGCCTGCTTACGCGCTCCTTGCGCGTGCATTTTATAATCTGCAAGAGTTTTCCCAGAGCCTTGCATATTGCGCGAAAGCATTCCAGTACGGGGGGAGGCAACCGGAATGGGTAAACCTGAGCGGATTTTGCTCTCTTCAGACTGGGGATTTTTCCAGCGCAGAAAAAGCATTTACAGAAGTTCTTGCCAAAATACCGGGTGACAGAGACGCTAATTTTGGCATGGCACTACTCGAAGTGCGCTCTGGTAAGACAGTCAACGCCGCTGCATACTTAAACAAAACACTCAAAGCCATACCCGATGATCCGCGAGCGCTCCTCAGCATGGCTGTGTTATCCCGTGCCGAAGGAAAAACCGAAGAGGCTTCCCGTTTCGTTCAGGAAGCTCTACGGTGGCTTGGAGATGAGCCAGCCCTTTACTACCTGATTGCGCTTGAATTTTTTGAGACAGGGAAAATTGGCGATGCCACAACCTTTGCGCAAAAAGCTGTTCAAAGCATGCCAGAGAACCCGCTGTTCCGCCAGCTCATTGCACACCTGTACTACAGGCAGGGTGTGTACACCGATGCAATCAATCAGATTACGGCAGCACTTGCTAAAGCACCAGATGATCGCAGGCTCCTCTATCTTCTGGGTATATCGTACGCTGGAGCTGGAAAAATTACCGAAGCATTGCAAACCTTAAAGTATCTTGCCAGCCTCTATCCAGATGATGAGCTAGCCCGGCTTGCAATGGAAAATATTGTTATGAAATATTATCCTATGGAAGCAATGCTTCGATCGGAATATGCAGATTACCGCTTTGGGCGAGCACGATCATTTAGAGACAACTATCTCCACGGTAAAGCACTGGCAGAATATCGCCGCGGTCTGCTCATCTACCCCTATGCAAATACAGGCCGCCGCGAGTATGCTGAGCTTATAAAAATATCAGGACTCCCTGCAACCTACCTTGAAGAACTCCTCTTTCTACGCGACATAGGCAAAGCTGACCGCGCAGTAAATGATGCCATTGAAGTGTACAATTCACTCCTTGCAGGAAGCGTATACCGATCCTGGAAGGTTACTCCACTCCAGCTCGGCACTGCCCCCTATTCGCTCGCTATCTATGCAACCGGTTCAGGTGGTATTCCTTGGCATCCTGGATGTGATATTCTTATAGCCCAATACCTTCGTGACACGCTGATATTTTCAAATCAGATACGACCTCAAACAACCATTAGTACCGTGAATACCTTTACCGATGCATTTGCATCAGCACGAGAAAGCGGCATGGATTACTTTATCCTCCTTACAGCATATGAAACCGAACGTGATATCAGGATAAGCGTAGAACTCAGGCAGGCACGAACTGGTGTTCTTATCCGCTCTATTCAGGTGACACAGAGTGGCAATGAACGAATACAGCGCGCCTGTGACAGAATTCTTGATGAACTTGCACCTGCTTTTCAGCTTCGAGGCACTCTTATCAACAGAAAAGGCACATTGGGGCTAATCAATCTCGGGAAGAAAAACAAGGTAGAAAAAGGAAGTAAATTTTATATAATAAAGCGTGGCATGACAAGTATAAAGGCAGATGGCACAGGACTTGTCTGGCCAGAGTCAGCGCTTATCGGCACATTTGAAGTAACCAAAACTGATGATGCCGTCGCTGAGGGTACAATACAATTCAATGGCCCTTTTGACGCTGTCAATATTGGAGACACCGTTGTGTTAATTCAAACAGAATCACCAAAAAACACTATTGTCCCCACACCAGCAGTGCCTTACCCATACGTGTTTGAAACACTAAAGATGCTCTATTAGGTTTTGCCAATAGGTCTTTACAAACACCTTGCACCCTGTTACTGTGAGATCTTTCCACTTCCCGAATGCTGCGTACAGACACTAACCTGTGGTTGGTGTCAGGAAGCTTGTTAACAAACGCACCACAACAATATTTAGTATGTATATTTATACATCATACAACATATTGTTTACTCTCGGTAAAAACAATTTTGTAGTAAGTACAAACAACTTTTTCACATTCTTCATGACACCAGCACCATCTTGTTTCTGTACCTTCTTTCATGGTATTGTATGAGCATCTCCGAGTTTTTATATCTACATCATACGGTCTATGACACGATATAAAAACCGAGGTTGTGAGCGGTACAATCACTCATGTTGTACGTGTTTCATGCTCACAGCCGAAGGTTGTTCTGAAAACAGAGCAGCCTCCCGTATTTTGGAAAGGAGTATCAATGAAATTTCTCAATGTTTTGATAGCGGTACTTGGGCTTGTAGTGTTTTCACTTTCCGCTTGTAAACAAACACCAGCAATACGACTTGCTACCACAACCAGTCTTGAACAATCAGGTCTTCTCGCAGAACTGATTGAAGCATTTACAAAAAAATATCATATTTCGATTCAGATTATCACAGTCGGAAGCGGGGCAGCGCTGGAACTTGGTAAAAATGGAGATGTAGATGTAATTATTGCTCATGCTCCAAAATTGGAAAAGCAATTTATGGATTCTGGATATGGGCTCGAACGAGATTCGTTTCTTTACTCACGCTTTGTAGTGCTTGGTCCGATCGAAGATCCGGCACACATTGCTAGTGCTCAAACCCCAGATGATGCATTCAGACGGATAGCTCTCTACAATGAAAGAGGTAAAACACAAAAACCACTAAATAATTTACCACAGCAGCTTGCTATGTTTGTATCGCGCGGTGATACTTCGGGGACAGACGTTGTCGAAAAATCTTTTTGGGACAAGATTGGTATAAAACCTGATTCATCGTGGTACAAAGAATCGGGTCAGGGAATGAGCGAAACGATACTCCTTGCAAATGCTCTCAGTGCGTATACCATTTCAGATTTGCCTACCTGGCTTGCTGTATCCGAGAGCGCATGGTATAAACAAAATTATTCGAATACAATAACTATACTATATGACGCTCCCGGGCAGCAGGATTTTTCTAACATATATAGTGTCATTGTCATTAAAAACAATAGTGCTCCTCAAAACCAAAATAACGCAAAACTATTTGCTGATTTTCTACTCACCGAGGAGTCTCAATCTATTATCAATAATTTTGCGATACACGAAATACGCTGTTATAGCAGCATAAAACCTTAAACAATGAGAAAAAGATGAACGCTGTATCAATTTTGGAAATTATAGAAATATCACTGAGGAGTCTGTTTTTTGCTTTTGCTGCAGCTTTTCTTGCTATGCTTGCAGGGCTTGTTCCAGCCATCTGGTTATCGAGACATGACCAACATCAACATAAAGCAATAAAAAAAATTCTGACATCAATTATCAGCACACTGACATCTATTCCAACAGTAGTAATTGGAATTTTTGTTTACATGCTGCTTTCAAAAAAAGGTATTCTTGCAGGGCTTAACTGGCTTTATACATCATCGGGTGTCATTTTTGGAGAATTTTTATTAGCATTACCATTAGTGATTCACCATCTTGTTTCTGGATTTTCTAAAATTGACTCTACACTATTTGAAACGCTTGCGGTTTTTAAAGCTGACGCCCTGAATACAATTACGATTACAGTAAAAGAATCCATGCCTGTTTTGGGAGGTGCTCTCACACTGGCATTTGGAAGAGTTATAGGAGAGGTTGGTCTTGTTATGATGATAGGCGGTAATATCAGACACGCTACTCGCACAATGACAACAGCCATTTCACTTGAGACATCAAAGGGTAATATCCATATTGCAACGGTGCTCGGGGTAGTTCTTTTATTGATATCACTTATTGTCAATGTTACCATCAACTACATTGCGAATTATGAATAACAAGTTTATTTTTAGCAAGCTGCATTTCTCATACAAAAAACGGAGTACGTTTTTTTTAACTATTCCGTATTTTGAACTATACACGAAAGAACCTGTTCGTATTAGTGGAACTAACGCGAGCGGCAAAACTACACTCCTTAAACTTTGTTCGGGACTATTAAAACCAATCTCTGGTGAAATTTTATTTAATGGACATACTATTTATCCTATACAAAAATATCCAGAAAGTATTATCTATGTACATCAAAACCCATATATTTTTAAGGGAACCGTACTGTTCAATATTAAAACAGTGCTTGCGCTCTATAAAATTTCTGGATTCAAAGCAGATGCAGCAATTGATGAAATCGTATCATCTTTTAATATTAAAAATATTTTACATAAAAAGCATTATGAGCTTACTACTGGAGAAAAACAAAAAGCAGCTCTTGCGCGCGCATTTGTTATAAAACCAGATGTATTACTTCTCGATGAACCAAGCACAGGCCTCGATGCTGAAGCAAAAATCATGCTAGCAGCTGCTATAAAACAGAATGCAGCAAATGGTTCTTCAATTATATTTGCATCGCATGATTTTGAATTTTGCAACTACATCAAACCATATACTATTACAATTGATGCAGGTACTCTAAAACATCTTTAACAATCGGAGACGGAGAATAATAATGGAACAATCTATTCATCCCGATCATGCGCTGGAACTCATTCTGGAAGCAGCTAATCTTTTTCCACTAAAAACAGAGACTATCCCAATAGAACAGTCAGCAGGCAGAGTACTTCCCTATTCAGCATGCTCACTTATTGATCAGCCTCCATTTACAAAGTCTGCCATGGATGGTTATGCATACAACAATGCAACTCCCTGTCTGGAATATACACTAGCGGAAGCTGTTAAAGCAGGCAGTCATAGAAGCACTCCGCTTGGTCCCTGTGAAGCTGTACCCATCATGACAGGTGCCCCAATTCCAAACGGTGCTAATGCTGTTCAACGTATAGAATGGACTGAACGCTCACGCGACAGAGTTAAGTTTACCAAACAGGAAACAATAAGCAATCTTATAATGCAGGGAGAAAACTGCAAAGCAGGTGATATTGTATTAACTCCACGCATTATTGCTCCACAGGATATTGGAATACTTGCTGCATCAGGTTACCGCACTGTCACAGTATCGGTTCCGCCACGTGTTGGCATACTATCAACCGGCGATGAACTCCATGAACCTAATTGTTCTCTTAATCAGCAATCAGAGCTACAGGCTATTATGAATCAGGCAGCTCGTTATCTTGGTCCCGCTGGTATTTACGATTCAAACGGCTATCAACTTACTGCACATGCTCTTGCATGCGGAGTGTATGCTCACTTCCTGGGCATCTGTAAAGACGATCCTCATGAGCTAGCAGCTGCGCTATCAGAGGCCTTACTAAATTATGATATTGTAATACTGTCAGGCGGTGTATCCAAGGGTGATTTTGATTATATTCCTACTATTGCAAAACAATGTGGAGTAAAGCCTGTATTCCATGAACTTACAATGCGCCCCGGAAAACCAACATTTTTTGGTACTAAAGACTGCAAAGCAGTATTTGGTCTTCCAGGAAATCCTGTTTCAACGTTTGTCAATTTTGAAGTATTGGTAAAACCATTGCTCTATAAATCCATGGGCATTTCCTATGCTCCTCATATCGTACCAGCACTATTAAATGAAGACATTAGACGGAAAGGTTCAGATCGGGTGGAATTTCTTCCTGGCAATCTGAGCTATAAAAGCAGTAGTAATGACAACACTTTCTGTTTCCCCGTTATAACGCCCCTCAAATACCATGGTTCTTCTATGATTACAGCATTAGCAGGAGCAAATGTCCTCATTCGGATTGAAAAAGGCATAGAGCACCTATCAAAAGGAGACACTATACATGTTAGACTCATTCGGCCGCTCTATTGACTACCTGCGGATTTCCGTAACCGACCGCTGCAACCTCCGCTGTTTTTACTGCATGCCAGAAGAAGGGATAGAGCTTCTTAAACATGAGGCTATTTTAAGTTATGAAGCTATAACACAGGTCGCACAAAAGGCAGTAAAGCTTGGCTTTACCAAAATAAGACTAACGGGCGGCGAGCCACTTATCCGAAAAAACATTGTTGATCTTGTTGCTATGTTAAGTAATATTAGTGGCATTAAAACTATCGCTATGACAACAAACGGAACTCTGCTTTCTGATCTTGCTCAGGAACTTAAGAATGCAGGACTCACGAGCATCAATGTATCGCTGGATACGATGAACAGCACTCTCTACAATATCATTACCCGCGGAGGCTCACTCGATGCAGTTCTAAAAGGAATTTATGCCGCAAAAAATGCAGGATTGGCAATTAAAATTAACACAGTTGTATTAGATACTGCATCACCGATATTAGCAGAACAAAAATTTAAGCAAGATATCGAAGCTGTTAGATCATTCGCTGACTCTATTGGCGCTCACTTTCAGCGCATTGCTCAATACAATCTTGCTCATATCAAACAGGACTACGGTGAAATAGAACGACCTCCGGCTTGTGCCTCTTGCAACAGATTGCGGTTACTTGCAAATGGCGTGTTGAGACCTTGTTTACACTCAAACATAGAAATCCCCATTGATTTTACAAATATTGAAGCAAGCATTAAAAGTGCTATTGCTCTCAAGCCTGCGCATGGTCTTTCGTGCACGGGTTTAACAGTTGGGCAAATTGGAGGATAATGTATGAGTAATAATCAGTTAACGCATGTCGATGAAAACGGAAAAGCCCGCATGGTCGATGTTTCAGCAAAACCTCGCGTCCGCAGAACAGCGCGGGCTGAAGGATTCATACGATTACATCCAGAAACTATTCAAGCAATAAAGGCTAACACGATTGCAAAAGGGGATGTCCTTGCCACTGCCCGTATTGCTGGAATTATGGCAGCCAAACAGACTGCATCGCTCATTCCACTCTGTCACAATATAGAAATCGAATACGTGCAGCTTGATGCTGAAATTATTGAAACTGCTGGCGATTCTGCAAACGGCACCAACTGCTCTGGTAATCCTCTAAACAGCAGTAGCCATTGCGGAGTCAAACTTACGAGTTTGTGTACCTGTACCGATAAAACTGGAATTGAAATGGAAGCGCTCACTGCTGTGTCTGTTGCAGCTCTCACCATTTATGATATGTGCAAGGCAATTGATAAATCAATGGTTATAGAAACTATACGTTTACTCGAAAAAACAAAGGAGGAATTTTAATGGTATCAATAAATGATAACACTGATTCACAAAAAGAAGGTACCTTTAGTATTGTATCGATTAATGTTTCAGAAAAAACCGGAACACGAAAGCGACCGGTACAGACCGCGGTATTGATACCTGGTAAAGGTATTGACGGGGACGCACATGCCGGCATCCTTGATGACAGACAGGTTTCACTCCTGGCGATTGAAGATATTGAACAGGCTAACAATTCTCTCAAAACAAAACCTGGCTGCTGCACGAAAGCGCTCGGACTTGAACAGCTTAATCCTGGTGATTTTGCGGAAAATATTACAACCCGAGGTATCAATTTACACAACCTCCCCATAGGGACTGAACTCCGAATAGAGGATGCGATACTCGAAGTTTCACGTATCGGAAAAGAGTGTCACGCAGCCTGTGAAATACGGACACTGGTAGGTGATTGCATCATGCCCCGTCGTGGTATTTTTGCACGTGTCATTCAAGGAGGAACCATTACCAATGAAAGTAACTGTTATTACCGTATCCGATAGAGCTTCTCGTGGCGAATACGAAGACAAATCGGGGCCAGCCATACTCGATGTCATCAAGACTGAAATTCCAGATACAGAACTGGAATATGAAGTCGTCCCCGATGGCTTTACTTCTGTGCTTTCAGCACTCAAGCGACACATCGATTCCGATTGGATACTCACCACTGGTGGCACAGGTCCTGCACCGCGTGATGAAACCCCTGAAGCGACTCGCGCATACATTACAAAATCTATGCCAGGAATTGCTGAGTACCTGCGCATGAGATCGCTTGAGGAAACTCCCTTTGCTGTTTTCTCCCGGGGAGAAGCAGGCATGAGAGAGAGGCAGTATATTGTCAATCTACCCGGAAGTGAAAAAGGCGCCCGGTTTTGCACAAAACTACTCATTCCACTGCTCAAACATGGAATCCATATGGCTGAAGGCGGCGGACATTAGTTTATCCATCATGATTAGTCAACAATTCATGGATAGTGTCACGAAAAATGTGAAAATACTAATTTTGTTAACTCCCTCTTTGATTTTTGTAAAAAGTATCAACTATATCCTGATGATACATAAATATGCTTACTAATAGTGTAGAGATAATTTTATACACAAGCTTCATGACACTAATCCGTTAATGTTTCTTATCAATTTAGACTATCTCGCTTGTAAAGTGACTTTTCGCCTGATCTTGTTGACTTCAGGTAACACCCTGGAGGCAGCCATCTTCTTTCACTGATCAGATGCCCATCTCTTTTCACCATCCAATACTATAAATTTAATAGAGATTTTTTTTATTACCAGTCTAATATATGCTATACTGTACCAGTACACGTATAACATGAGAATTATAACCTTGATCACTAGGAGGTGCGTATGGACTTTTTCTGGAAAATTGCTGTCGATGCGGGCATTATCTCTGCTGCATTATTATTTGCTACCGTTTTACGGCACAAACTCCCGTTTCTGCAAAAATTTATGGTTCCAAATGCGCTGACAGCTGGTTTTATCCTGCTCCCCATATATAACTTTGTATTGCCTCTCATTGGACTTGGACAGCACCGTCTCGGCGACCTCGTCTATCACCTGCTCAATATATCTTTTATTGCAATGAGTTTACGTTCACCAACACCTAAAGCAGAACATCGCGAACGAGGATCGGTGTGGGGTATGTCAACGGTAATACTCTCACAGTATGCTATTCAAGCACTTCTTGGGCTAGGGCTTGCTTTGCTCTTTGCTATAACGATTGCTCCTCAACTCAATCTTGCAATAGGATTAACATTACCGCTGGGTTTTGCACTTGGTCCTGGTCAAGCTTATGCAATAGGAAAAGGCTGGGAAGCAATGGGCTTCCCTGGTGCTGGTTCTGTTGGCCTAACTATGGCTGCACTCGGGTATCTCTGGGCATGTATCGTAGGCGTGGCACTCGTTAATATTGGCACCAGAAAAGGATGGCTCACTCATCGTGTTCAGACTGATACCAACATGCTCACAGGATTGATATCTAAAGATAAAGACAAACCTGTTGCTATGCGCAGTACTACCGACTTCGAAGCACTTGACCCCCTATCGTTTCATACAGCAATAGTTGCCCTCACCTACCTCCTCTCGTACCTGCTACTCCTTGGGCTCACCTACTTGCTCTCGTTTGCAGGAAAAGCCGGTGCTGAACTGGCAAACAATCTCTGGGGCATTAATTTTATTTTTTCTGCTGTAACAGCACTGCTTGTACGATTTGTTCTCGATAAACTAAAACTTGGCCACTATTTTGATGATGATGCACTCTCGAGAATTTCCGGTTTTTCTATCGATTTTATGGTCGCTGCAGCAATTGCAGCTATCTCATTAGTATTTGTAGCACAATATTGGCTTCCTATACTCGTTATCAGCACACTTGGGGGCATTGTTACCGTGTATACCGTTCCATGGTGGAGTGCGCGCATATTCCGCGATCATCGCTTTGAACGCATGATAATGCTCT
>ERZ795050.901-NODE-901-length-42607-cov-9.888513_pt1 | contig 42607 bp, 45 predicted proteins | sample MGYA00375134_ERZ795050 | MGnify/ENA primary metagenome ERZ795050 (study PRJEB30179, sample SAMN05720221) | activated sludge metagenome | isolation source: Anaerobic digester | place: Japan | collected 2015-05-26 ... | reverse complement strand
CTAGTATGTTGCGATTGACCGCCTTATGTTAAAACTGAAACTTATTAACCTGTTCACAAACGTTAAAAATATGACGGGTAATGCGATACCCGGGGCAATCTCCTCGATGAAAAGGAAACTGTCCGATCTTGCAGTTTTCCAGAGCAAAACCCTGAGGTTTGTTGTCATGAAGGTCACCCGCAACTTTTTTTTCAAGCTGTTCCTGGTGGCTTTCATTTTTCTGTCCGTGCTGTCGGTGGCGGTATATTACTTTGAAAGCAGATATGTTTTCTACAAAAACATAAACGGCCGTATGGTCGAGGACGAGGGCAGTTCAAGCAACATCCGTACCCTGAAAGACGCCGTCTGGTGGGCCTTCGTCACCTCCACCACGGTCGGATACGGCGATTACTACCCGAAATCCAACGCGGGCCGTCTCACGGGCATCCTGCTGATGTTCTTCGGCGTCTCCCTCGTCGGCGTCGTCACCGGTAATATCGCGTCAGCCCTGGTGGAGCAACAGCTAAAGGAGGGTCGCGGATTGAAAGAACTGAACCTTAAAAATCATTTCATCATATGCGGATGGAAGCGGGACATGGCCAGCGTCCTGAGCAGCATCATGGAAAAGAACAGGGAGTTCCTTCCGTCGGAATACGTGCTGATCAGCACCGCGGCCCCTGAAGAGATTGAGAACCTCAAATCCGACAGCAGGTTTTCCCATATCAACTTCATCCGCGGCGACTACATCGACGAGCGGGTCCTGAGCAGGGCCAACCTCAGGCAGGCGGCCCGGGTCATCGTCCTTGCCGACCGGCTGGTGCAGGGATCGGTGCAGGAAGTGGACTCGCGCACCGTCATGACCATCATCACCATCAAGTCCATTTCAAAGACGATATACACCTGCGCCGAGATCCTTGACGAAAAGTTCGAGCGCTACCTGAGGTTCTCAAACTGCGACGAGATCATCCTTTCATCGGAATTCAACCGGTCCATCATAGCCAACGCCTCGGCCGGCAGCGGCATATCCCAGGTCATCAGCGAGCTCCTCAACGTGAACGCGGATGTCTCCATCGGGACCCAGGAGATACCGGGAAAATTCATCGGCAGGACCTACGGCGAACTATTTGACTATTACATGGGAAGGAACAGGACCGTTTTGATCGGCATCCTCGAGAACACGGGGAACTTTTTCACCCGCAAGAACGAGGCCATCCGGGACGCCCAGAAGACCCCCGACATATCCAAGCTCGTGGACAACCTGAAAGTGGTAAAGCAGCTCATGGCGAACCTGCCCGTCATCAATCCCGCGACCGATTACCGGATCAACCGATACAGCAGGGCCATCGTCATCGCGGGTAGAAAGCAGGGGCCCGCACAACTACCGGAAAAAGGTGCCGAACATGCCGTTGTTTAAAAAAACAAAGGGACTCCCCGAAGGGGACGACATCATCCTGAACAAGCTGAAGGAGGTTTCCTTCTTCTCCATGTTCGAGAACGACGCTGAGGTGCTCGGGAAAATCGCCAGCATTTGCGCACGCCGCCAGTACCGGAAGGGAAAGATGATCATCCGCGAGGGAGACTTCGGGGACGAGCTTTTCATCATCCTGAACGGCGAAATCGACATCATCAAGAACACCCTCCAGAACGAGAGCTACACGGTGACCACCCTGAGCGCAGACCTGGGCAGCATCAACGTCGGCGAGATCGCCCTCATCGACAACGACCGGCGCTCGGCCTCGGTCGTCGCCCAGACCGACTGCGAGTGCCTGGTCATCAACCGTGACGACTTCATCAGGTTCGGCGACGAGAACCCGACGGCCGGCCTGGCCATAACCCGGGCCATAGCCAGCCAGCTCTGCGCCTACCTGCGCAAATCGAACAGCGACATCATCACCCTCTTCTCCGCCCTGGTGGAGGAGATCTCGGCAACCCAGTAGGTCATCATGGAACTGAAACTCGTGAAAATGTACCGGCACGGCGAAGACGACTCGATGGCGCACCTGTCGATTGAAGCCTCCTACGGTTACGGCGGGAAGATGTGCAGCGACATCATCCAGATCAACTACAACGGGAAAAAACGCGAGGCCTTCATCGCCGCCAGGGTGCTGAACCCCGGCGCAGGCGCGGTCATTGAACGGATGATTGAAGCCATAACCACCGTCGACTATGCCGCGCCGAAAGTGAAAAACCCTCCCCTCCTGATGCTGGAGGTCCTGGCCGAGCGGCTGAACCTCCGGTACGACAGCGATGAAGCGGCGCGGGCCCTGTAGGCCCTGCCGCTCACCCTTCACTCCAGCGACTTCCCGGTGATCACGAAATAGGCGATCGGCACCGACTCATTGCCCACGTCGCCGCCCGCGCCGGGAGCGGCAACGGAATCGCCCACCAGGAACAGGTTCGAGAACCCCGGCACCGCCGTTCCGGGCCGCCGGTGTTCGGTCTGGCCGGTGTTGATCTGCGCCCCGTCAACCATCTTCAGGGATGTTTCCCTCTTCCAGAGGATATGGTCCTCTATGTTGGGAAAATACTTCTTGATGGCCTGCCAGAGCTCCTCCTTGCGCTGCATGCGCAGGTTGGTGTCCCGCACGTCCTCCATCGTCGTCGGGTAGAACATGGTGAGGAGCTGGCCCCCTTCCGGCGCGATTCCCTCCGCGAGGTTCGACGTGATCATGCCGTAGGTCATCGGGCTGTAGGTGTACAGGAGACCGTCGCAGTCCCCCACCCTCTTTTTCAGCGCGAGGTCGAAAAATATCCCCGATGTCGGGACAAGGTTCTTGCACAGCTTCACGTATTCCTGGTCGAACCTGTCCTCCGGCAGGATACCGAAGATATCCTGCACCGGCAGGTTCAGCACGACGCGGTCGGCGCCGTATTGTTTCCGTCCCACGGCAACGCCGGCGGCCTTCCCTTTCCCCAGCAGAACCGAATCCACCTTTGCGCCGTAATGGATACCCCCCTTTTTCTCTATCTCGCCGATGAGGGACCGGTACACCGGCTTCCATCCTCCCGACAGGTACTCCGCAGAGTGGCCCGTGGTGAAGACCTTATGCAGATTCCGGAACATCTCCCCCGCCGAGGTCTTTTCCATGAAGGGGCACACCATGACGGAGGCGCTGATGAGCTCGAGGTAGCGCCGGACGCCGCCGGTGATCCTGTTCAGGTTCAGCCAGTCGCGGAGGGACACGTCCATCAGGCCCTCGTTCAGGGCGCCCTTCTTTATTTTCAGGAGCAGTCCGATAAGCTGTATCCTCTCGAAGAAGGAGAACATGTCGCTCTTGAAAATGCCGCCCGTGCTGGTGGGGAAGAGCGCCTTCTTCCCGTTCTGGTCTATGACGTAGGACGGGCCGAGCTTCCGGAAGGAAACCTCCGAGCCGATCCTTTTCATTATTTTGGCCAGGGCGCTTTCCGGGCCGAAGCGCGTGAGGTGGACGCCGTAGTCCACCACGTATCCGCCGTATTCGTACAGGAAGGCCCTCCCTCCGGGATGGCTGTTTTTCTCGAAGACCTCCACCTCTTCGCCTTCATGGGCGAGGAGCGCCCCCAGGAGAAGGCCATTGATCCCGGCGCCGACGATAATCGTACCGCCCATCAGACCCGCTCCCTGCTGACCCGCCGGTAGAGCACAAGCATCAGTATACCCAGGGGCAGGTCAGTAAAAAATATGATCAGGTTTGCCAGGGTGTTCCACCCGGAACCGATGCCGGCAAAACCGGCAATAAAAAAAATGAGACCGAAGAGGGATGATGTGAACTTCGCCGTCACCAGGGGTATGGCCATTCGGTAATTGTTCTTAACATCTTTATATATCATGCATGATAATACCGTGATGGTGGCCATCATGGACACCGTGAGGGAAAGCCAGAACCTGCCCGAATCGGACGCCATGGGCAGCGACGGGAAAAAGGCCAGGGAGGCTGCGTTCATCACCGCGAACATCGGACCAGGAAGAAAAATAAACACCAGCACAGCGCCAAAGAAGGTCACGGCATAGGCCAGGCCCGCGTACTTCATGATCCTTTCGTTTTTTGTCAGTTCCATCTGGTTCTCCGTTCGGGTCAAGGGAATGGGGCGACGTGATAACGACTGTATTCTAATACATGAAAAATACCGATTTGTCAACAAACTATTTGACATCATGTGCCATGCAATCTACAAGGGCATACGGTTCGGGGCATAAACCGCAGGCAATCATGAAACAGAAGAAAATCATCATTATCGCCGACTCGGTTTCCATGCCGCGCCACGGCGTGGCGTACGAGGAAACGTGGATACACATGCTGAAGCGCGAGTTCCCGGCCTATGATATCATGGACCGTACCGCCCGCGGAAGCACCTCCACCCGCCTGGTCACCGAGGGGGGCGGCGGCGCCGACCTGCTGGAATCCTACATGCCTGACATTGTCATACTCCAGATTGGCATGGCCGAAGCGGCGCCGCGCCTCTTTGACAAGCGCGGCCTTGAGTATGCCCTTGTCAGCAGGTACATGCCGCCGCGCCTCAGGCAGCGGTATATCGAATACATTAAAAAAAGACGGGTCAGGAGCCCTGAGATAACCGATGTCGCCCCGGAGCAGTTCAGGAAAAATATAACGGCATTTTTTGAGCGTGCAAAAATGATATCCGCCCGGATAATCCTTATACCCATCCTCCCCACCACGGACGAATACGCGAGGAAGAGCCCCCATGCTCCCAAAAACGTGGAACGCTATAACGCGATATACCGCGAAACGGCGGCCCTCTTTGAAAACGTCACCATCGTGGACCCCTTCCGCCCCGGGATCGATATCAATGCCATATCAATAGACGAGCTCCATATCAATCCCGAAGGGTCAAAATTGGTTTTCAATGCCCTCAAGCCGTTGCTCTGACCCTCGTTTTCCGGTAAACAGCGTTCAATACATGTCAAAGTAAATACACATTTTAGTGAAGCCATCAGATTATTTTATTTACTTTTTAACTTGCCCCGGGTATAATGACTTCGAAAAGCATTGCTTTAAAAAAAACGGATAGAATAGATAATGGACCTCAAGAAGAAGCTCATCATAATCATAGGCTTATGCCTCATCCTGTCCGTCGGCTCCATCGTCATTATTACCAAGGTTTTTGACAAGACAGAGGAACAGCTACTCCAGAAATGCCGGATCGAGGCCCTTGTCGGCTCAAAGGTGATGAACACGTTCATGGAACTCATGGTCCACACCAACCAGCTCACGGCCGATCAGATCACCGACACGAATTACGTTCCCATCCCGGGAACCGACCCGCAGAAATACACCACCAAGTACGACGCGGTCTTCGACAAATATATCCAGAAGTTCGAAGACGAGTTTCTGAACGACGAGGACGTGGTCTTCTCGATACTGATCGACAAAAACGGTTACGTTCCGACGCACAATTCCAAGTATTCCCGCCCCGAGGGGAAAGACCACAACCTGAACCTCTTCTACAGCCGTTCAAAGAGAAACTTCGCCACCAACCTCGAGATAAAACAGGTATTGCAATACCGCGGCCCGGGGACGGTGAAATACCTTTACGAGCGCGACACGGGAGAAAGCATGTGGGACATCGGAGCCCCGGTCCAGTTCCGCGACAGCCACTGGGGAGCGTTCCTGGTGGGGATATCCCTGCACCGGATCGATATCATAAAGAACCAGATGGTGATCATAACCGTTACCATCATGATAATTATATTGAGTTTCACCCTCCTCGTGATCCTGGCGGTCATACCCCAGAAATACCTGGTGCCCCAGGCGAAAACGGAAGGGGGCGACGATACCGATATCACACCGGACGCCGGCTGATCCCCGCAGGTCATTTCCAACTCGAATTGTTTTATTTGAAATCCCGCCGGAGTGAAGATGCGTCGCGTATCCGATGCTGTGGCCTCCGTGTCACGCGGCGGCCTTTCATGACGGACCCGGGCACATTGATTGAAAAAGGAGACAGACCATGAGCACCATCACCTACGGCCTTGAAGGAAAGGTAATTGTCGTAACCGGCGGCAGCCGGGGCATCGGCCTCGAGCTGGCAAAAAAGCTTGTCGAGGAAAAGGCGAAGATCGTGATATGCGGCCGCAAAAAGGAAAATCTCGATGCAGCCGCCGCGTCACTGGGGGGCGGCGACAGTCTCCTCACGGTGGCGGCCCACATAGCAAAGGAGGAGGACGTGAACAGGCTCTTCGAAGAAGTGATCAACCGGTTCTCGCGCCTCGACATCCTCATCAACAACGTTGGCATGAACCTCATGACGCCCTCCACCGCCGATACCGACGTGGCGCAGTGGCAGAAAATAATAGAAACCAACCTGACGGGGACCTTTATCTGCTCCCGCAAGGCGGCGGCGATCATGAAGCAGGCAAATAAAGGAAAGATCGTCAGCCTGTCGTCCATCGCCGGCCGCAAGGCCTCGCCGGGAATGGGCATTTACGGCATAGCGAAAGCGGGAGTGGAGATGATGACCAGGGTCCTCGCTGCCGAGCTCGCCTCTTACAACATTCAGGTCAACGCCGTGGCCCCGGCCATGGTGCGCACCGATTTCAGCAAGCCCTTCTGGTCAAACAGGGACATCCACGACCATGTCGTAAGAGGGATTCCCATGGGCAGGATAGCGGAGCCCATCGAGGTGGTCCACCCTGTCCTCTTTCTCGCGTCGGAGGCGTCCAGCTTCATCACCGGTCAGACCATCGTGGTTGACGGCGGATCCACCGCGATATAACGGGGGCATCCATATACAAAAAGCGGGGTTCATGAACCCCGCTTTTTTGCAATCATCCCCGTTTCTTTGCCGGTGATTCCGTATCTCAATTTCTTTTTTATTTCTTTTTCGTATCTTCCAGCTTGGTCTGGATGGTGTAGTATGCCTTTTTGGCCTCTTCCCTGACGCTCTTGTTCAGGTCTTCTTTGGCTTTCTCAAGGGGCTTGAGTACAGCTGGGTCGATGATCCGCTCCAGCGCCTTGACCGCCTCCAGCCGGATGTCAAAATAGGGGTCATTGATCATGCGGGCCAGGGTGTTGATGGAGCCCTTGTCCCTCATCTGGGCGAGGGCCTTGACCGCTTCAAAGCGCACGTTCTTGTACTCATCGCTCGTCGCCTTGTGGACCAGCGGCAGGGCGTCGACAAATCGGTGCTTGCCGATATAGGTGAGGGCGTCCACCTTGGAGGCAACGCCTTCATTCATCCTTTTTACCATCATCATCAGGGGAGCGTCGTTGAGGGCCTTCTTGGCCCGTTCGGTGCCGATGCTCTCCATGATCTCGCGTGCCGCGCGCCGGATCTCGAGCTTGTTGTCGGTCAGGGAGCCGATTAAAAGTTCGATGGCATCGTCGGTCTGGATCGCCCCCAGGGCCTTGACAGCCTCAAGGCGGATCTGGTGCCGCGTATCATGGAGTTTCTCTTCGAGGTGCACGATCGAAGAATGGTCCTTCAGGGAACCCATGGTCCGGATGGCCTCGAGCTGGACCATGCCCTTCTTGTCGTTCAGGGCAAGGACAATCAGGCTTGACGCCTGGGCGTCTAATTTCCCGCGGTCAGCGAGAATCCTGAGGGCGTCGATCTTGTCATTCTGCGAACCCTCGACCATAATGGAATGGAGGTCATCGAGGATGCCTTCATCGCCAACCTCGGCCAGCTTGAGGATGGCGGCGTTACGGACGCGGACATCCTTGTCGTTTTTCATTTTCCGCAAAGCGTTAAGGATTTCGGGGGTCCGTTCTTCCCTGGCCACAAGGTTGAGAAAAGCCTTGAGCCTTACTTCGGGGTCCCGGTAGGTGGTGCACTTGATAAGGCCGGGTATATTATTCTCACTTATGAATTTTTCGATATTGGGTCTGAATAATAACATGTACGTTACCCTGCCCTTTAAAGCTTTTTAGCCAGATTAGCAACTGCGTCATAATTGTCAATATAAAACATCGAAAATTACGGCCCCATAACGTGAAACTATAGTTTTCCGTGATATAAAAGTAACCAGAAATAGTGATTTCGTAAAGTACAATTTCAATATTGATTCATTTTCATCTTGAGGGGCGACCGATATGATTATAATCCTGTTATGTGACGCGCCGGGAGCGCCTGATCCAAATAGCAATCGGAAGAAAATTATAATAGACAATTAAGTGATTATATGTAATATTTGCGCCTGATAATGGCGAATCAGTGTTATCAAATTAATCAAGCAGAGTAAACCATGAGCTTAAGAAGAAAAATCATTCTGGCGATAGCTTTCAGTCTTATGTCCTGTCTGGGATCATATCTGATCATCTACAAGATTTTCAGCAACCTGGAAAACCAGCTCTATGAAAAGTGCCGCATCGAGGCCATGGCCGGCGCCAGGGCGATGAGCGAAATCATGTACTTCATGATAAAAAACAATATGATCAGCAAGGATGACATTTTCGACGAGAATTACATAGAGATTCCCGGGACCAATCCGAAGAAATACATGACCCGCTTTACCCCTGTATTATCAAAATGGATCCAGGGCATTGAAGACCAGTTCCTGTTGGATACTGAAGTGGAGTTCGCCATTTTAATGGATAAAAACGGCTACGTCCCTATCCATAATTCGAAATATTCGCAGCCGCAGACGAACAATTACGCCCGTGACGTAATTTACAGCAGGTCCCAGAGGAACTTTTCAGCCTACGAAGGCATAAAAAAGATTCTCGATTACAACGGCGACAGCGCCCACAAGGAGCTGTACAAGAGGGACACCGGAGAGATACTCTGGAACATAGGGGCCCCCGTCAGGCTCTACGGCAAACAGTGGGGTTCCTTTATCATAGGCGTCAATCTGGTCAACATAGACAGGATCAAGAACCAGATGCTGGTCCTTATCATCATAACCATGACCTTCATACTGGCGGTCACCAACCTGATCATCCTGATGATGATACCGCGCCGGTATGACACGGCCGCCGAACAGGACGCGAAGCTCATGGAATAACGGAATGAAGACCGGTAGACCGCTCTGCTGAACGGCCCCCGGGAAACCCCGGTAAAAAAACAGAACACCCGCTCATGGCGGGTGTTCTGCTGTATTTCGGCACTGTTCGATGGGTGTTAGTATTTGATATTCATCTCGCTGATTTCTTTCTGAACGAAGTACTCGACCGGTGTTACGCCGTAAATCTTCTCAAAATCGCCTTTATACGGACAGAGGTTGCATCCTATTTTCTCCAGGACGTTGGTGAACTTCAGCATCTGCTTGGCCGTGTCCTTGTCGATGGCCGTTTTGCCCCCGCCCTGCATGCTCGTTTCCAGATACTTCCTCATTTTCTGCAAAACGCACGCCTTGCATTTTTCCGCGTGTTCTCTGACATTTTTGGTAATTAACGCCATTGAAGCTTCCTCCCCTGAACAATATTTGTTCTTGTATTATTAGGTTCCACTTAAACCGTTTTGATACATAATACCATTTGTGTTAAAAAATTTCCACAAAAAAATTTCACAAAATAAATATATGTCCATTTTCCTTTTACGGACTAGAGAAAAAACCTGATCAATTTCGCAAAAAAATAGGCCCCGGTGAAAAGAAAGAGTGGAATGGTTGCAAAAAAAGCGGCCACTTCCCCCGGCTTGACCACCGAAGGATGAAGCACCTTCTTCCCGAAAAAATTATAATGATAGTTCTCCGGCAGTTTTGAACGCTGGTAGATGCGCCGCGCGATGGTGATCTGGGACATCAGCATCACCACCATCGTGAAGCCGTTCACGATCCACATCATGAGGGGAAACTTGATCTTCTGTATCTGCTCCGGCCTGTACAGGGCGGTAAAGATCAGGGCGGCCGAGATAAAGACGTTGCACACCGTCGTGAGTATATACTTCTGTAGCAAATCGGGCTTGCGGGTCTGAATGTATCTGGCAAGATATGATAAATGAAACCCAAGGGATAGCAGCAGCACCAGAAATAAAAGAACTATTATCACCTATCACTCCGAAAATAGCGCAGATTAAACATAGCTCCGGCAGGAAGCGCAGCAGCTGTACTTCCTTCGAAAATGTACAAAAAGAGAATTATTCGGTCATTTCAAAGGTTTTCAATATCCCCATCCCCCTTGAGGAAGAGCGGGCCTTACCTGCTTCACCAGATGAAACGAAAGCACCCTGACCGATGCAAGCTGAAGAAAACAATACAACCGTGACCGCATATGACATTAGACCACTTGTATAAAAAAGTCAAGAGAAAGACTGCATTTTTTTACTCTGGACAGCAGGGGGAAACCATTGTGAGCCGAAGAGGAAAAAATTTTCCTCCCTGAAGGAATTTTGTTCCTCCAGGGAGGGGAAAAGGATATGGAGGGTTTAAATCGGTTATCAACCGTTAAACTGCGATGGTGGTAACGCTCATGAACTCAAGAGTTCATTCTGCGCATTCTCCAGTAAGCTATGCTTCCGCTGACCAGATGCAGTGCCGCCAGAATACCGATCATGATGCCTGTCCTGGTCGTTGCTGAAATTCTCACGATTGACGCATCCAGGGTCGTTTCATCATTGATTATTGATTCTGTTCAGCCTTGCCGCGTCGGTAACGCCGGTTGCATCATCGGCCACTTCATTACTCTGGCCTTTATCGGTAATGGTCTGATCCACATAAAGATCATGTACAGGTTGAAAATTGTTATCTCCCGCCGTTGTTATACTGTCTGCCGCATGATTGTCTTTGATAAATAAAAACACTAACAATGCTATGACAGGTATCAGGCAGAAGTTATTCATTCAATTTTTAAACTAATCACAATCCTTAAAAATGAATTCGATCATATACAGAAAAATATATACAGTATACAATTATTCATAAAATACAATAATAAATAAAGAATGTCAATTACAAATCCCGCACGGATGGGTTTGAAAAATATTTTTTTAAATGTTTAATTTTTATAATTATTTATATAATTTATTTATTTTATTTTAACTAATTTTTTATGTCTCGACAGGAGGGGGGTCAGAGCAAAAAAGAACAACTTCAGTTACTCATTAATCATTAAGACATACTCTACCCTGGAAGAAATCAGACCGGATTAATGTATTCCCTTGAAGAAACAGGCTATGCCCTGAAAATTATATTGACTCTTTGCATTATTTTGATAATGACCGTAATGGTATCATAAATAACGATCTTTTTTTATATAACAGTGTCTAATGAACAGGAAGAATAAAACAACGAACCGGCCGGAACAGGATGACGAGGTATTGATACGGAGTTTCCTGTCGGACAATTCCGACGCCTTTGACCGGCTCGTTATCAAGTACAGGGATATGATATTCAATCTTTGTTTTCGCATTGTAAACGACTATGACGATGCCAATGACTGCGCCCAGGAGACGTTCATCAAGGTTTACAGGAACATACAACAATTCCGGTTCCAGTCAAGTTTCTCCACCTGGCTGTACCGCATCGCCATAAACACCTGCCGGAACAGGATTGCGTCCTCCGGCAACCGCGCCAGGAAAAAGATGCTCCGCATCGACAATCCGGGCGAACCGGGCAGCGAAACGGTGGAGATACACGACTGTTCCTTCAACCCCGACAGCGTCTTCGAAAAAAACGAGCAGGCCCGGCTCATCCACCAGGCCATTGACGCCCTTCCGGAAGAACTAAAGGTGCTGGTCGTACTGAGGGACCTTGAGGGCAACTCGTACGAGGACATCGCCGACATCACCGGCGTGAACCTGGGAACGGTCAAGTCGAGGCTGGCGCGGGCGCGGCACCTTCTGAGAGAATTGCTGCGGGAGGTCATCTGAATGAAGTGCGATGATGTAAAACCGCTCCTCGATGAATACCGGGAGGGGAGCCTCCCGGCCGGGGACGCCGCACTGGTGAAGGAGCACATCAGAAAATGCGCCGACTGCCGGGAAGAGCTGGAGTTCCTCAGGAAATACCTGAAGAAAACCGGGAACTTTCCCGCCCTCAAGGCGCCGGACGATTTCCTGGAAAAAATTCATCAAAAGATCGACGCCCCGGTACGCGGCGCCCTTGTCACCAGGCTCTTCTTCCCGCTGAAGATAAAAGTTCCCCTCGAGGTCGCGGCGCTCCTGGCCCTTGCCGTGTCCGGCCTGCTGGTATTCAAGCCCTTCAGTACCGAGATGGCCGAATACAAAGCTGAGGGGCCGGGCCGGCACCTGGCCATGGAGGACAAAACAACTGCGAGCAGTGACCGGGAGGCATACCGAAGCGAAAAACCGTCCGCGGCTATCGAGAAAGCCCCGGAAAAAGCGGCAATTCCCAAAGAGGCCAGCAAAGTCGAATCCCGTGCCGCGGACATGGTGGCATCGACACCGTCATATTCCGAACAGCTGGCCATGGAAAAAGAACAATCCTCCCGCGGCGACCAGGCGGAGATCACCCTCTGCCTGAAGCAGAACATCACTGCCGGCGCGGAACCGGCGAAAGAGGAGTCTTTCCAGGCCAGGAACCAGGACCGCGCCGGGGAACCCAGGACGGATGCGCGGAAGAGCCTCGGGTATGCCAAGAAGGACAAGGCGGCGCCAGAGGGTGCCATGCAGTCCGTGCCGACCGGCACCGGCCAGGCCCAGACTGGCGGCATCGCAGCCCTCGCCCAATCGCTGAACGGGAAGATCATCAGAAAAACGGCCGATGGCAGCCAGGTGATCGTGGAAATACCCCGCGGAAATTTCAGCCGGTTCATGGGGGAACTCCGCGGTGAATGGAGCGTCCAGAGGCAGTATCCGGCCGAGGTCCCCGCCAGGGCCCGCAGGGTCCGGCTCAACATAAATATCCAGAAGTAAGTCACTGCCGCACCAGTTGGTCCAGTATCAGGCCGAAAAAGCCGCTTCCCCCGGACCGATAATGCCACCCCAGGTGCGACTGGCACCGGGCGCAGATCACGCAGCACCAGGCAAAACCGGGGAACCAGGTATATTCATCGGTGGGGGAGCCCACGATGAAGCAGCCCGCTGCCTTTGAAAAACAGCCGATGCGAAACACCATGCCCCGGGGATTCATGAAGGTATGCTCGTGGGAGCCGTTCATGGCGATGCCGGCCTCATCCGAGGTTATGGGATTGCCGCAGGTCTTGCAGAGGATGTTCTTTTTGCCCCAGTCGGTCTCATGGTCAGGCACGTCCCTGATTTCGGTGGTTGAAAAAGAACGATCATCCACCTGCTGCAGCGCCGCAAAGGGCACGCAGGGCCGGGCACCGGCTCCCCTGTATTCCACCGACAGAACATGTTCCATACCGGCACTATATCGCCACTCACCTGCTTTGTCAATGACATCATCGGCAGGGCATTCTCTGTTCACTTGGAAAACAAACCCGGGCAGAGAATATTTTTTTGCACCGGTTATTTAACCATGAACAAGAAGTATCTTGACATTTCGGAAAACGTGAACACGTGGTATCTTTCGGATTTATACCCATGCCGCGATCAACCATGACCGGAGGAGCAGCCCCATGAAGCCAAGACAGCTGCCTGTCAGCAAAATCATTGCCGCGGGAATACTCATCGTCTCGGTGGCCTACGGGATTTTTTATTTCAATTATTTTGAAACGCCCACGGGGGACTATATCAGCAACATCAGGGTGCCGGTCCTGGAATACATGAAGGGCAACTTCCCGGGAGAAAATTACAAATTTCTTCCCTTCTACCCCCTTCTCCTGTCCCTGCTCACCTGGCTGAACCCGGTGAAATCCGCGGACCCGGTCTACCAGACCGCCATTGTCCTCAACCTGGTACTGCTGGCGCCGTACCTGTTTCTCGTGTTCCTGGTCTACCGGAGGTTCCTGCCGGAAAAAGCCTCCCTGGCGGCTCTGCTTTTTCTCGGGGTCAATATTTACACCCTGTACATGACCATTAACTCCGAGCTGGAGATGGCCCTTACCCTGCTCATTGTCCTCTCCCTCTACCTGGCGCTGGGCGAATCCAGGATATCCTACGCGACGGCCTTTTTCGCCGCCGTCACCAAGTGGGACGCGGTGTTCATCGTCCCGGCGGTTATGTTCAGGGACTTCTTCTTTAAAAAGAAATGGCCGACGGCGATCGTTCTGGGGGCCTGCGCCTCTGCGGGCACCGCGGCCTGGCTCCTCCTCAGCTTCATCAACACCAGGGGGCAGACCTACGTGGGCGAGATCGCCCACCGCGGGCCCAACATCTACCGATTCATTATTGACTGCTTCCTGGTTGCCGGGGGCTTTCTCCAATGGACGGCAACGCACGCCTGGTTTCATGAATACACAGGGGTTAAAATTTTTCTTCTGGCCCTGATCGCGCTCCCCGGTCTTGTCACGGTCATCGGCATCATCTGGGGGATCATCCTTATCTGGAGACAAAAAAGAAAAGAATTCGCGCCGATATTCGTCTTCTTCGCCGGTTTCCTTCTCATCCACATGGTCTACCAGAACACCAAGGACCGGTATGTCATGCCGGTTCTCTGGATCCTGACGCTCTTTCTCTTCTACGGCATCTCGGAAGGAATGGCGCCCTGGCTCCGCGGTACTTGGTCGGGGCTTTCGGACCGTTCGCGTAAGAGCGCGGGGGCGGTCCTGGCGGGAACGGCCTTCATCCTCTATGCCCTCACCTTCGGCGCCCTGGCCAGGGACAATACGGCGCCCCACTGCGTCTTTGCCGCCCTTTTCACGGCCCTGATGGCGGCGGTGATTTTCCGCGGGACAGGGAAGAAGGCCGCCTTTAACGGCGCGCTCCTCGCACTGGCCTGCGGCGTCCTTATCAACATGATGGTCTACTACGGCGTGCGCGCTATGGACCACCATGGCCTCTCCCGCGTTGAGTTCAAGAAGGCCGCCCTCTGGTACCGGGACCATGCCGCCCCCGGCGACAGGATGCTCATATCCGAAACCAACGTGCCCATGTATTACTCCGGTTTCGGCAGCGACAGGTTCATCCTCTCCTATTTCATCAAGGGACGCACCATAGGGGAGATCGTTCCCGAACTCGCATCGCTGAAAACGACCTATGTGTTCGTCGATGATTTTTACATCCGGCGACTCCCCCTGAAGGACCCCAACGCCATTGACCGGAAGGCCTGGATATTCAAGGAGATCAGGGACCACGGCGAGGCCTCGGGACATTTCAGGCTGATACAGACCTTTCACACCAGGGGCGGAATAACGAGCTACCTTTACCGCTTCGTACCGTGAACCCCTGATATGCGCCGGCACGGGCGGGGCATTGTCCGGCCGTCAATTTTTTCCTTGACGGATGTTTACTCCATGGGGCACGGTACAGGGTAGCCTGATTGGACCGTAACAAGCCGTCCCCATCGGGGGCATACTTATGATAAGCCGGTAGGCTTTCGGGAAGGAACCAAACTGACATGAGCATGAGCTATCAAAACCTGTCGATTGTTGCGATCAGGGCGCTGCAGAGAAACAAGATGAGGACCTTTCTCACCTGTCTTGGCATAATCATCGGCGTGTTCTCGGTCATATTGCTTATCGGGGTAAGCAACAGCATGAGGGTCGCCGTGCGCGAAAAGATCCAGAGCTTCGGGAGCAGCGCCATCATGCTGATGTCCTTCAAGAAGCCCTTCAACGACAGCGACCTGACAGATATCCGGAAAAACATTCCCGACGTCCAGTACCTCACGCCGATGAACAACTGGGAGTTCCTGGTCAAGTACAAGAACAAGAACTTGAACCGCCAGGTGTACGGCGTCAACAACGACTATTTCAGGATGGGCAACTGGGAGCTTGAAAGCGGCAGCCTCTTTGCCGAGGAAGAGATCCGGGCCTACGACAAGGTCGTCATCATCGGAAGCAGCATCAAGAAAACATTCTTTGAATACGAGGAGCCCGTGGGCAAGGTGATCCTTATCAACCGCATACCCTTCAGGATAGTCGGCTGTCTGAAGGAAAAAGGGATGTCCCTTGGCGGCAGGGATTTCGACGATTTCATCGTCTGCCCCTACACCACCCTGGCCAACAAGCTCATCGGTATCAAGAACTTTGTCATCATCAACATGGCCACCTACTCCGAGTCACAGGTGGATGACGTCAAGCAGGAGCTATTGATGCTGCTCCAGAGGAAATACAACCTGCAGCCGGAACAGCTCCAGGAGTACAAAATATCATCGAGCAAGGAAGTAATACAGAAGACCGAAGAGATTTCAGGCTACATTTCCCTCGCGACAGTGGCGATAGCCTTCATTTCCCTCGTAGTAGGAGGGATCGGGATCATGAACATCATGCTCGCCTCGGTGAGCGAGAGGACCCACGAGATCGGCATTCGCATGGCCATCGGCGCAAAAAACCGCGACATCCTCATGCAGTTCCTCATCGAGGCATTGATCTTGAGCTCCCTCGGCGGCATCACGGGAATCATAATCGGAGTGACGTTGTATGTCCTGTATACCGTTGTCTCTAACCAGCCCTTCATTCTATCAATGATATCGATAATCGGCTCCTTCCTGTCCGCCGCCATGGTCGGCATCGTGTCCGGATATTATCCTGCAAAAAAAGCATCGAAGCTCAACCCGATTGACGCGCTCCGGTACGAATAGCAGAGACCGCTGTTGCAATAATGATACAACTGTATTCATTTCGCGATAAGTTCCGCGCGTGACCGGAAAAAAATAAAGCACATAGTCCTTGACAGGGTCAATTTATGAATTTATTTTGACGGGGCGCGTGAGTCATCTCGCTGTTTTTTCCCGGCTTCAAGCCGCCAGTATATCGTTACTCAAACATCGGCACGGAGAGAAACCATCGCAGCGAAGCAATCACGGGGCGGTTATTAAACATTACGGAAAATCCCACATTATGAAAAAAACGAAGAAGATACGGGTTGCCGTCTTCGCGGATGTGTTAAAAGAGAACCTTGATGGCGTGACCTACACGCTCTATAATATCATTGAACGGATACCGAGAGACAGGTTTGATTTTCTCTTCATTACTCCCTATCCCCCGACAGATATCGCCGCGTTTCCCTATCCCGTCATCGTGTGCAGGTATATTAAAATGCCCCTGTACGGCGCGTATCCCCTTGCCTTCCCCTACTTTGATAAAAACCTTGAAAACGCCCTTGAAAAATTCAAACCCGACCTTGTCCATTTTACTTCACCATCCTTTCTGGGGCGCTACGCGCGCAGTTATGCCACGAGGAACAACCTGCCGCTGGTAAGCATGTATCATACGCATTTCCCCATTTACGTCGATTATTATTTCAAGTACCTTCCATTCCTTAAATTTCTGAAACATATTGTGCCGGTAATTCTCAGGTTTTATTACAACAGGTGCGACCTGGTCTATGTCCCGACGCGGCCGGTCCTCGAAGACCTCGTGACCTTCGGCATCGAGCGCAACCGCATGATGATCTGGGCCCGCGGGATCGACATGAACCTGTTCAATCCGAAAAAGCGCGATACCAGGTATATCGAAAACCTGTGCGGGAAGGACACGATACGGATACTCTTTGTCAGCAGGCTCTTCTGGATCAAGGAGATAACGACCATCATCGGCATATACAAAAAGCTGAGCAAAACCCATCCCAACGTAAAAATGGTCATAACCGGCGACGGGCCGCAGCAGGACTACATGATGAAGCGGATGCCCGGCGCGGTGTTCACCGGTAAGCTGATCAACAGCGACCTGCACAGGATATACGCATCCTGCGACATTTTCCTGTTCCCCTCGATAACAGAGACCTTCGGCAACGTGAACCTGGAGGCCCTTGCGTCGGGCCTCCCCGTCGTGGCCGCCGCCAAGGGCGGCCAGTGCGGCATCATCAAGGAAGGAGAGACGGGCTACCTGGTGGAGCCGAAAAACATAGATGCTTTCTGCGAAAAGCTCGACCACCTGATCAACAATCCGGCCGAACTGAAGCGCATGAGCAGGAACGCGGTGGAATACGCGAAAAAACAGAAGTGGGACACCCTGTGCCGCGACCTGTTCATGTCATATGAACGGATCATTGCAGAGAAAAAAAAGTTGAGGGACTGAATGAAGCTGCCGTCTGACCTGGCCGAGAAACAGGCCCCGAAGAAAAGCCGGGCCCATTATATACTCAGGACCGCAGGCCTTCTCCTGGGCATTTTTCTCATCTACTGGTTCGCGTCAAAGTCGAACCTGTCCGGCATCTGGGACCAGCTGAAGCTCATCAACGTCAGGTTCTCCCTCCTCATCGCGGTCACCTTCATCGCCTACTTCTTGGTCACCATGGCCTGGAAGCTCTCCTTTTACCGGTTCCCGGGACACATCTCGACGGCACTGCTGTTCATCATACGACAGTCAGGCGAAAGCCTTGCCCAGATCAATCCGACCAACGTCATCGCCGGCGAGACGCTCAAGGCCATACTCCTGAAAAGAAAGAACATACCCTACAAGGACAGCATCGTATCCCTCACCATTTCACGGTTCCTGGTCCTCTTCTCGGCGATCACCCTCATCATGATCGGGGTATACCTGTTTTTCGACCGGCTCAAGTTCATGGCCGGTACGGCGTCGCTGATAGCCATGATCGCGCTGATGTTCGCACTGCTGGTGTTTCTTCTTTACCGTCTCGGCAGCGGCAAGGGGATACTGTCGATGCCGATGGCGCTGCTATCCCTGATCAACCGGCGTTTCCCGCACCTGACGGGACTTCCGGGCACCATCGAGAAAATGAAAGAAGCCGACGAGGAACTCATCGACTTCTACAAAACAAAAAAATTGAATTTCATAATCGCTTTCATGCTGTCCTTTACCAGCTGGCTCATGGGGGCGTCCGAGTTTTACGTCATCCTCTACCTGCTCGGCCTGCAGGCCTCGTTCCTGTCCTGCATCGCCATCGAGGTCGGGGTCATGGTCTTCAAGGGGCTGGGAGCCTTCGTGCCGGGCCAGATCGGCATCGAGGAATACGCCAGCAAGCTGATGCTGGAATTCGTGCAGGTGCCCGGATCGGGCGTCTGGGTCACGGTTTCGATACTGCGGCGGGCGCGCCAGCTATTCTGGATCGGCGTCGGTTTTATCGCCTTCCTCATTATCATTCGGAATACCGGAGGATCGAAAGATGGAAATCCTGTTTATAACTCATAAGTATCCGCCTTCCGTCGGGGGGATGGAAAAACAGAGTTATGAGCTCATCAACGGCGCGGCAAAAACGAACAAGGTCCACACGCTGATATACGACAACAAGACCAGCAGGGTGAAGTTTCTCCTCACGGTGCCGATGAAGGTGAAGAAGATACTGAAAGAGAACCCCGGCATCTCCATCATACACCTGAATGACGGTCTCATGGGACTCTGCGGCATATTCATCAAGAGGATCACGTCCCTGCCGGTGCTGATGACCCTCCACGGCCTCGACATCGTCCTGCCCAGCAACATCTACCAGAACCGCGTGGTGGGCTGGTTCAAAAAACTTGACGGGGTCATAGCCGTAAGCCAGGCGACGGCCCAGGAATGCATCAAGCGCGGCTTCGACCGCGACAAGGTCTACGTGGTCCGCAACGGCGTCGACACGGAAATGTCCCTCATCAATAAAAAGGCCGGCTTCAGAAAGACCCTGGAGGCCAAGCTGGGCATACCGCTCCACGACAAGAAAATCCTCGTTTCCATCGGCCGGAGCGTGCGCCGGAAAGGCTTCTCCTGGTTCATGACCAGGATACTGCCCCAGCTGGACCCCAACATCATCTACCTGATCGTCGGACCGACCGACCCGAACATCCGGCGCATCAACTTTTTCCTGAACCTCCTGCCGAAACGGATCGCCCACATCATCGTGCTGGCCCTGGGTCTGGGCCTTGACGAGATAGACGTCCAGGAAGCCCTCGGACGCGATGAGATAAAGGGAAGGGCCTTTTACCTCGGCAAGCAGCCCTTCGAGGACATGGTGCAGATACTCAAACATTCCGACATGTTCGTGATGCCCAACATAAAGGTCGCGGGTGACGCCGAGGGCTTCGGCCTCGTGGCGTTGGAGGCGTCGGTGAACGGCACCCCGGTGATTGCCTCCTCTCTCGAGGGGATCACCTGCGCCGTCATCGACGGCAAGAACGGGTTCCTGGTCCCGCCGGAAAACGAGGCGGCATGGATAGAAAAGATCCATTCCCTCCTGTCCGACACCAGCCACCTGAAGGATTTCGGCGAGAAGGCGCAGCAGTTCACCATCACGAATTTCGCGTGGAAGAAAATGGTGGAAGGCTATCTGACGGTCTTTAAGAAATATCATTTCCAGCAGCAGTGCCAGAAGGCGCCCCTGCAGTCTTACGGCGCCGGCTCAAACCCGGGCCTCTCAGGTCCGATGGTCCTTGATAACTATTACAAATAAAACGCGCGAGATAAGCCATGCTGAAGCTATTGAAACGATTATCCGCCCACAGGGCATTCTATCCCGCGGTTATCGCCCTGATTCTCCTTTTCACCCTGATGCGCATCGCACACATCAACGCCGACGCCCCGCAGGACCTCACCATGTCGGCCGCGACATACACCGATGAGGGATTCAAGACCTACGACGCCCGCAACAAGGTCCTCTACGGCGGCTGGAAATGGACCCCGGAAGACGAGTACGAGGGCTGGAACACCAAAAGCCCCCTGACGGTACTGCCCCACGAGCGGATATTCAGGCATTTCGGCGTTAGTTACGCGTCGATACGGGTGCTCTCGGTGATCTACGCAGCCGCCACCATGGCGCTCCTGTTCCTGTTCCTGGCGCGCAATTACGACCGTCTCACCGCCATCACCGGCCTGACCCTGTTCGGCGTCAATTATTTCGCAGCCATGTTCAACCGGCTCGGCATGTATGAATCGCACCTGATCTTCTACATCATGGTGGCGGTCCTGGGATTTTCCGAGTGTTTCAGGCCCTTCAGAGACCGCCGGGACGCGGAAAGCGAATCCTCCTATGCCGCGAAAAAGACACTGGTCCGCGCCGCATTCTTCATGATCGGCTTTCTCGGCTTTGCCGGCGGATTCTTCGTGAAGCGGAACCTGCTTATCCTCGTTCCCGCCATGGCCCCGGCGGTCATGCTCCACCTCTGTAACCGCTACAGGGCGTCAGAGCGGTTTATGAACACGATCCTGGCCCTCTACATCGCAGCCTTTGCAGCGATCTACATACCCTTCGCGCACATGGACGAACTCAAGGTGAAACTGGCCTACCTGCTGATGTCATATAAGATATTCGGCCAGCCGATTTCCGCCTTCCTGCCCTTCACTGCCTTCGATCCTTTGCAGAACGTCCTGACAAAGGGGATTTACATGGAGTTCATCTTCCTCCATCCCTTCACCTTCTTTCTCGGCAGCCTTTTTTCCCTCTACGCCATCTATCGATACATATACGGGGGCCGGCGGAACACCGCTGACCTCTTTCTCGCCTGCTGGTTCCTGTTCGGTATATTCTTTACGACCGTCATGTACTACAGCCCGTCACGGTACTATCTGCTGATGGTTATACCCCTTGTCGGCCTTGCCTCACGGGTCATCGCGGATACAATGAACGAGGACATAGCCGCGTTCTTTACCGGCAACAAGCGCTTCCCGCACAATCTCGTCTTTTACCTGTTCGTCCTCTTCACCCTCGCCTACACCGGCATCGTCCCGGTGGTGCAGACAATCCCGCAGTCGGTAAAAAACAGACTGGTGGAAAAATTTTACCCATCGGTCATGAAGGGTGACTTCTCGAGCCTGGCCGTGGTCCTTGCGGCCGCGGGCGTCTTCTGGATCGGGTGCGTCATAACGACGGTAGCGCTGCGGAAACGCCTGATCGGGTTAATGAAAGACCCGAAGTTCCCGGCACTCATCCTCAGCGTAATCATGGCCCTGCAGCTATTCCAGTACGGCAAATGGTTCCTGTTCCATGAGCACACGCTTTACACGGCATCAAAAGAGCTGGGACGCGAACTGCCGCCCAACGCCGTCCTCGCCGGCAGCTGGTCCGCCGGGCTTGTCGTGGAAAACAGGGCGAGGGCCGTCATAATCCAGTCACTGATCCCCTATAACTACAAGCTGATAAATAAAATCCTTTACGATATCGATATAAGCACGAACAGCCTGAAAAACGGAAAAATAGTCACCCTACCCGAAAACGGCATCCCCCTCTACCTGGCAATCTGCAGGAATGTTGTCTTTGAAAAAGCTATTTCCGATACATACCGGGAGGAGCTTCGCCCGGAAAACTTGATTAAGACCATACAGTTTGGTTACTTTAAGGTGGAGATATTCAAGCTGGCCAAGCGCCATGTGGAAACAAAAAATGCTGTCCAAACGCTTTTCAACCGTTTGCTCTAAAATCACCTTCTTCGCTCTGCTGGCAGCGGCAGCCGTATCCGCACCGGGACCCGTAGCAGGGCCCCGACCGGAAGAGAGAGTGGCCCTGCTCAGGTTCAACTCCTATTCGCTCACCGTCGAAGCGATGAAGGCGCTGAATGCGGAGATTAAGACTGCCGCGGGTAAAAACCGTCTCTTCATGATCCCCCCGGCAGTGACCGATTCGCTATGGTATGAATACGAGCCGGGAATCACCCTCTCCGGCACAAATCTGTCACGGTATGAAGCCCTGTGCGCGCAGATCCAGTGCCCCCATCTCATGATTGGCACCGCATACCGCCGGCAGAATGACCTTTTTATACAGGCCAAAATTTATTCATCACAGGAAAAGCGGATTATCTGCACCCTTGACCAGGCAATCGAGAGAGGCGACCTTGCAAAGGCCGCGGCCCAGCTGGTGAAAAGGACCTCCCTGTTCTTCGACGGGAAGCTCCCGGTTGTCTCAAACCTGGCAGTCTCGAGGGGGAAATCCAAGGATGCGGTTGAACTGACATGGAAATCCAACACATCAGGCAACACCTATACTATATACCGCTCCCCGTATCAAAATGGGACGTATGAAGAAATAGGCAATACGGGCTCCGTCCGGTTTACCGACAGCACTGCCGAAACCGGCATCAAGTACTGGTACCGCGTGACCGTGATGAAGGACGATCTGCCCGGCATATCCGCCTCCGGGTTCGGATACCGGAACCCGCCGAACCCGAAAGGCCTCACCCTCAGCGGACTCCTGGACGGCCACACCAGGCCATGGCCCGAGCCCGCCACGGAGAAAGAGAAAGAGCTGGAGAAGAAAAACCTGAAGCTCTACGAGAAATATTACGAAAGCTATTTCATGGTTACCTTCATAATCATGGTGGGGAGTATGTACATAAAAAGCGGCGAGCTCCTCGCCTTCAGGGGCTTCAAGTTCCATCATTTCGACCAGCCGAACCGCATCGTCTATTTTTCGAAGCCCGGCATGCCCCTGGTAAAATTCCGCTCGCGGCGCTTTTTCAGGTTTTTCCGCGACGTGCAGCTCATGGAACTCGATTTTTACGCCATCCTCAAGCGGATGATCGACAACGGCGTCATGTTCTGCATCCGCACCGGCGAACAGGAAGTGATGGAGCCGGACGGCAGGACCAGGTACGTGCCCACCCTCGAGGTGGTGGGCATGATGACGGAATATCATCGCGACTACGAAAAATGGAAAAGCAACGTCATTGTTTTCGCCAGCAGCGACGAAGAGATCTACCGGAAAATCAGGGAAGCCCAGATGAAGGGCTACTGAAGCGGTGTTTAGCCGACCCGTCCCTTATTTCTTCCATACCTTTTTAAGGAACATCATGAAACCGCGGCGCTCATGGGCCAGGGCCTCTTCCAGCGTCGACCTGTCGCGATAGTCAATCAGGTCCCTCATGGTCTGGAGCATGTCCGGGTTCAGTTGGGCCATGAAACCCGCCAGTTCCTTCGCCCGCGCGAGCAGGCGGTCCGCCGGGACCACCTCGTTGACGAGGCCGGCACGGAGCGCTTCCTGCGCCGAAATAAATTGGCATGTGAGGGACATCTGCTTCGCCATCCGCCGGCCGACAGCCTCCTGAAGGAGCTGGCTCATGCCCCAACCCGGGTGTATGCCCATCTTTACGTGCGTGTCCGCGAAGGACGCCTGCTCGGACGCGATGAGGAAATCGCAGTTTAGCGCCAGCTCGAAGCCGCCGGTCATCGCCGGTCCGTTCACGGCCCCGATTATCGGTTTCTTGCAGGTTGCCAGCACATCGACCAGATCCCTGCCGTCCCCCCGCGGGTCCATGAGGTTGTCGGTGGCAATGGCCTTCAGGTCCAGTCCGGAGCAGAAGGCCGTTCCGGCCCCGGTGATTATTGCCGCTTTTATATTGATATCGGCAGCCACATCGTCTATGCAGTTGTAGAGGTTCGCCAGCAGGTCCTGGTTGAGGGCGTTGCGGCGATCCGGCCGGTTCAGGGTAATCAGGGCTATACCGTTTTCCTTTTCAATCAATACTGTCTTTTCCATAGGGCTCCTCGTGTATACGCTGGATATGTGCTACAAATGATTCCGGTTAATAGCAGTATTGATCATGGCGGCGGATACAAGTAAAAAATACCTTTATCATCACAAAAAATGTTCAAGAAACATTGCCGCCTTCCGTTAACCCCATACTCACAATTACGGAGGAACGGGGATGGAAACAACAGTAAACATGCGTACCGACATTTTACAAAGAATCTCCCGTGCCGCTGCGCTGCACGGAATATCACGAACAGGGATTATCATCCTGATAGTAAAAGAAATGATGAAACGCCTCCCCGACCCTGACAGTGCCGGGTCAATGGTGCGGTACCAGGCGGAAGGGAAGCCTGATGACTGGCACGCGTTTCACCTCAGGATCAGGATGGATGAATACGAGTATCTGCTGGATTTGAGGAAGCTGTTCAAGATGTCGGTTTCCCTGATCATAGCCTATGGAGTAGACAGGTATTTAGACAAACTGATGGGAGATACAGGTACCGATAACAATCGGTTTGCCAACTATATGGTAATCAGAGAGATTGTTGATACAATTATATGCTGGAAACTATATTGGGGCTACCCGCACAATATTTCTAAACACATTCCAATTTTCCAGGATTCAGTCCCATAGCTTTAAAAAAGCTGGACATATAATAATTCCATGTAATAATTATACCATGTCCAAAATCAAAATTATACTTGCAGGTGCCGCCGGCGGCATTATTTTCGGCATAGCATGCATTACAATTATTCTTTCTATAGTTACAGCCGGACGGGAAGGCCCCCGGTCGGGGATCGCTGTTCTCATTACATCCCCCCCTACTTCTTTTTGTATATCGTGCCATTTGTTAATACGCTGCTGCCTGCCGGTCTTATCACCGGTACCGCTGCGGGCCTTGGCGTATCCTATCTTTCCCGACAATGGAGCATATTACTGGCTTCATTATCGGGTGCGATAAGCGGCGGTTATTTCGGAAGTCGATTTACAACTATATTTCTCGAAGGAAGAGGATCAATGCCGGATAGTATTTCAGGGGGGATAAGAGTGGGCATTGTTCTCACTGCAGCTGGCGCCCTGATTTACAGTTTCCTCTATCGCTCATTTAAGAAAGTTACCGATAACAATCGGCACAAGAACACAACTATTTGACGAAATACCCCTCTTTGACGCCAAGGCCGATAATTTTACCCTTTTTCATGACAAAATCATAGATCTCGCCCTTTTCATTCTGGCCGGGGAAAATGTACACAAAGGTATGAAGCGACGTCGGGATGAGGCCGACCCGAAGCCCGCTGTACGATTTGGTCGCGATCAGGTATCCGCCCGGGCTCAGTTCGATTTCGACGTACTGGCCGCTGTTGGGATTGCTGTACTGCTTGTATCGTCCCACGAACAATTTCAGCTGCTCCTTTGACGGCTTGTCCGAATCAAACGTGACGGGATCGAAATCGTCGGTCATAAGGGTCTTGCAGAAACGGACCAGCCTGCTTTTCAGCCCGTAGTAGTAACCGTAATACTCCTCCCGGTCGTACACCGGCGGATTGCTGATGAACACATAGGCGCAATCATGCTTCGGGAAGATCTGCATGAACCCGCCGGCGCTGGGCATGTGTGCCGCGTGGTGCATGGAATAAATCCTGTCGTCTATGGACCAGATGCGGAAGCAGAGGCCCCGGTATTCCTTCCGGTGGGATCGGGGGGTTTCGATGGTCTCGTCGATAATTTTCCGAAACATCCTCTTCGAGATTATCCTTCTTCCCTTGTACACCCCGCCGTGCATCAGCATGATGGTGTACCTGGCCAGGTCGGCGATCGAGCATTCGACCCCGGCGGCGCCCCTGGTGCTGGCAGGCGCCCTGGAGTCCTTCATTTCCATGGGCGAAAGGATGTTCCTGGTGATGTATTCCCCCAGGGTAAGACCCGAGGCCTCGAACACGATGAATCCCAGGAGATTGTATCCCTGGTTGCAGTAATTGAAGCGGAACCCGGTGGGATATTTCTGTTCCGGTATGATGAAGGGATAATTGTTCTGCGCATGCTTCGGGCTCGGGTCCTCGATGAGGCCCGAGGTATGAGTGAGGAGGTGCCAGACGGTTATCGGTTCTGAATTGAGCTCGCTGTTTTCAAACCTGACCTGGAGGTACTTGCTGATCGGGTCGTTGAACGAAACCAGGCCCCTCTCGACAAGCTGCAGTATTGCCAGGGCCGTGAAGGTCTTGGTGAGGGACGCGGCCAGGAACGGCGTCGAAGGTTCGCATCGCACCGTTCCCATGTATATGACCCGGTCGCCTTCAACCACGGCTGCGGCGGCGGACGGCACGATGGGATACCAGGTATTCGCCCTCAGCCAGGCTGACAGGTTCTGCTTTTCGGCATTAATTTTCAGTTCCCGGGCTTTCTTGTCCGCCTCGATTTTTTCGGCATTGTGCCTGGGACGGGCATCTTCCTTCTTCTGCCGCTCTTCCATGAAGCATCCGGAAGATATGACCAGCGAGAAGCAGAGCGAGAGTGCGGTGATGACAAGGTCGGCCCTATGACAGCTGCGGAGGATCATGGCATTGATTAATGCGGTTTCCGTGAAACTGTCAAATAAAAACAAAAAAATGCAATGACCACGGGGGATTTTTCTATCGGACCGCATTGACTGGTTATGTCGCATCAGGTGCATAACGAAGCTCGCGCCGCCATTAAAGAAGGATTTAACAGGGAGGTGGTTATTCCCGCACCGCCTCGTAATAGCCGTGCCTGAGGGCCAGGCCGACCACGCGGTGGTCCTTCCACACAAAGTTGTGCAGCATGCGGCCGCTGTCGATGAGAAAGCGGTTCGAGGTAAAGGTCCTGAGGGGCATGTAGCCGCCGAAGCCGTTGCTGAAAAGGGTGCCGCCCTTGAGGGAGACGCGCACCTTTTCCCCGGTGATGACATTGCGGTAGTCGCCTTCGTACCACTTGAGCTCTCCGGGCGTGAGGGCCGGCCACGCTGTGCAGAGTGACTCGTCGTTGGAGATCTTCCGCACCAGAAAGCGGAGCATGCCGGTGAGGCCCTGGCGCCATGACATAAAGGAATCGCCCAGGTGCTCCGGGGGGTTGCACAGGTATATGAAGGCTATCTTCCTCTTCGGGAAAACCTGCAGGCCCGACGCCTGGTTGAACCAGCGGCCCGCCTTATAGTAGCTGTCGATGCTGCCGTTGACGGTGATGACCTCCCAGCCGAGAGAGTAGTAATAATCGACCCTCGTGCTAGGCAGTTCCACCGGTTTGGCCAGGAGCTCGCCAAAGGACTTTTCGCTGATTATCCGTCTGCCGCGGTACTCGCCGCGGCTGATCAGCATGGCCGTGTATTTCGCCAGGTCCTGTATGGTGGTCACGATCCCGCCGGTGCCGTTTGAAAACTCCGCCGTGCTCGATGTCATCCCCAGCGGGTCGAGGACTTCCTCCTTCATGCACTCCGCGTAGGACCTTCCTGCCGCGGCCTCGATAACGTGCATCATCAGCTCGTATCCCTCGTTCGAATATGAGTAGCAGTAGCCGGCCGGATGCACCTGCTCCGGAACCGAGATCTTCTTTCCGTTAATATCATACACCGCGTGCCTGCCGGCAACCGAGGGAATGCCGGAGGTATGGGCCAGGAGGTGCCTCACGGTCACCGGCCGCGAATCAAGTTCCGCGCGCTCTATGACGACACCGGGAAGATACCGGCTCACCGGCTCGTCGAGTACAAGGATTTTCTTTTCCTGGAGGCGCAGCGCCAGCACCGCGGTGAAGGTCTTCGAAAGAGATGCGATGCCGAAGCGGGTAGTGCTGTCGGCCCTGACGCCGTGGTGGAACACGAGGCGGTCGCCCTGGATAACGCCGACCGCGGCGGAGGGCACCATGCCGCCGGGGACGTTGCCGTTCAGCCAGCCGGCGAACTGCTTTCCGTACTGCTGCAGCCGTGCGTCGGTTTCCCTGTCGACTACCTCCCCTACATCGCCCTCCCTGAACCCAAAGAGGGTCGTCGCCCGGGACATGCCGGCGAGGCTTACGCAAATGATAAGGCACAGCAGAAATACGGCGCCTGAATACAGGTATAGCTTTCTCTTCATGAACATACCGATATACTAAATACTAACAGTTTTTCGACAAGAAAGAATGAACATTCTTTCGCTTTGTCAGAACTATCGCCTTCCCTGACGCCCCCGGCCGCGGGAACGATGGGATAGTGTCTGAAATTTTATGTTGCAGGTCTAAAGCAGATTACTTACTATCCCCACCCGCGAACTGTCAAGATAAAAACAACGCTGCCCGGCCCCTATGGACCGGCACATTTCTGATATATTGATCGGCTGTTTTATGCCGGTTCCATAACCATGTTTTCGGCCCCTGTTCATGACATAATCAAACCCGGAGAACATTGCCGGCGATAAAAAATTATTGACTATTCACACTTGACTTCCCGTATGGATGCAGTAATATCAGTACAGGGTTGTTGAAGGCTCCAGGCAGCCTTCGCGCGATATGATAGACGACAAGTACGAATTGATCATCAACCACTCCCGAGAGAAAGGCTTCGAGAGCATCAGCCTCGACAAGAGGGATTATCTCAAGGAAGTGTCCTACCTGTTAAAGGAGCCGAAGAAGGTCTTTGTGGGCCTGGGCGATTTCCTGGAAATCGGCGACTACAGCACCCTCATCGACAATATCTTCTTCGACACCGAAGGCATCAAGATCGAGAACATACTGGACGACAACAACCGGAGGTTGTCCACCGAAGGCGAGGTCCCCTTCTCCTTCTTCAAGCTTGCCGTCTACTTTCCCGACTTTTTGCTGAAGGAAGTCCCCACGTCATGCATTTCCGTCATCGGGGAAAAGTCACGGCTCTTCCCGGGCGCCGAGACCTTCATCAGGTTCATAAGGGCCTACGACCCACTGGTGCTCACGGCCATGCCCCAGGAAATAGCCATCGAGCTCATCAAGCGCGTCGGCCTGAACGAAGACAACCTCATCGCCACCGACTACAGGAAGAAGCAGGACAAGATCAACAAGGAGGTCTACGCGGGGGACGTGAACCGCTTCATCTCGGGCGACCGCAAGAGCCTGATCATCGAAAAATACCTCCACGAAAACAACCTGAGGAACGACGAGGTGGTGTACATGGGCCGCGGCGAAGCCGGCGTCAAGACCTTCTCCCAGGTCAATTCGGTAGCCTTCAATCCCTTCGACAACATCATCCCCCAATCGAAGATAACGCTGTACGGGTCGTCGCTCCTTTCGCTCCTGGTCCTCTTCAACTACAACGGCGCCTTCAATGATTTTCTGCTGTCTGACGAGTTCGAGGAGTTTATGCCCTCACTGGTGGTCTATTCCTCCGCGCGTGAAAAGTCCCAGGAGCTCATCGACATCGAGGTCCAGCACCGCAACATGCAGAACAATGTTATCGGCCAGCGCATCGAGCATTCGGGCGTGAGCTACAAGTCGGTCGAGCGGGAAATCGAGGTGGTCTTCGCCGGTTCTTCCATCAACATCAACCAGGTGAAGCAGATGGTCACCGAGCGGATGGAGGAATACCGCAAAAACCCCGGGGACCTTGTACGGAAGATATACGACATGGCAAAGCTGCGCTACAAGAACTTCTGCACCAACGGGACCTCGTTCAAGCATGACCTGTGATTCCCGGACCGCACCGTGAGGCTTGACCGTGTCATTCTGTGAACAATGCTCCATTGAAGAAAAGCTGATGCAGTGCTGCGGCAGGCTCCCCATGGCCGGCACGCGGGCGCCGCTCCTCCTGCAGTCAGGGGCCACGGTCTCCGCCTGCCCCAACCTGAGCGCCGGAGGCCTCTGCACGGTATACGAGAGCAGGCCCCAGGGATGCCGGGATTTCTTCTGCGACGCCTTCATGACCGACAGCAGGTCCGGCTTCGCCCGGCGCGACCCCTAACCCATCTACCGCATTTCCCGTGACAGAATTTCATTGTACCTCATGAACACCGCGCGATCGGACAGAATCGTGTCATGGTCCACGTCGAAGGCGTGCTTCCCCTTCGCCTCCGCGTACACGCGGTCGTCAAGGGCCCGTCCCTTCGATACGGTGTCGCCTTTCCCGTAAAACAGGTGGTGGGAAACGGCCGTTGGGAGATGTCCCTCCAGGGCCCGCCGGATGAACCCGCTGTGGGTCGACACGTCGATCCAGCTGGGGAGCTTTTTGCTCGGGAGCTGCAGGGCAAGGTCGGCTGACTCAAAGCCGCTCCAGGGGGACGCCAGTGTCGCGAAGAGCTTCACCTCGATGCCGTGACGCTTCAGGTCATGGTAGCAGAGAAGGTACCGCACTATGAGCCCCCCCATGCTGTGGGCCGTTATGCAGATCTTCGAAAAGCCGTATTTCCTTCTGAGGTCGAGGAGCGCTTCATAGAGGAGGCGAGACGCCAGGGAGAGGCGGATCCCCGACGGATAATAGAAATACCAGCGCTGATAGCGCTCACCGTCCAGCCTGAAATGGAAATAGGCCCAGTTCTGGGGGCTCCCCTCGGCGCCGTGGACGAAGAGGACCGGAATTTTCTTCGGGTCAAAGGGCCCCGTGAGGTATATGTTGGCGCCGAAGGCCTTCATGAAGAGCGTCGGTTTCCACCATCCGGCGGAGGCGTTTTTCTGGCAGAACCTCTCGTCGTAAAGCTTCATGATCTCCCCGTTGGGCCCCTGGCGGGGAACGGAGCCGTCGTCGCGGATGGATATCTTCCGCGGGAGTTTCATGCGCTGACCGGTCCCGATCAACGCCAGGCCCGATGCCACGTCTCCGGCCCTGACCGTTATCCCCCCCTCGCCCCCGCCCATGGCGCAGGCCTCGTCGTCGGTGAAGAAGCCGTCCTCGTCGGCATCGGTCATGGCATAGACGCGGAACCGCCCCTCCGGCACATAGAGCATGAAGCGCCCGGGCCGGTTCAGGAAGACATGCTCCACCGGCCCCTCGCCGTCCCGGGCCGTGCTCCAGGCCATGACCAGGACCGCCCGGTCGCGGGGGCAGGACACGGTGCCGATGATGACGGCGGAATTGTATTCCGCGGCTTTGCCGCTGGACGAAGACGGGCGCGCTTCATGCACATTGTCGCGCTTCCCGATGGCCATGTATCCGCATGACGCCGTTGCGGCACAAAGGGCGATGATGCAGAGGCCGGCAATTTTATTTTTCATGCCTCGGCCCATCCTTCACGGTTTTCTCCAGGTAATCGGCAATGGCGTCATACCTGCTCTCCCGGGCCAGCATGGCGGCGGTCTTCCCGAACCTGTTGGCGACGCGGGGATCGGCCCCATGGTTATACAGGTACACCACGGTGTCATGATAGCCGTACTGGGCGGCCGCCATCAGGGCCGTGGTCCCGTCAGGGCCCCGGCGGTCCGGGTCGGCGCCGCCCTCCACCAGGACCGGCACCATCTGCACCTGCCTGTTGTATATCGCGTAGATGAGGGGCGTGACGCCTTCGCTGTCGGGGATGTTCAAATCGGCCCCGCCCTTGATCAGGACACGCAGCGCGTCAACGCCGCTGTTATTGATGGCCAGCATGACGGCGGGCTTGCCGTCGCGGCTTTTGACGTCGGGTTTTGCCCCGCGGGCAAGAAGGCTTTTCATCATGTCAGCATAGTTGTTCTCAACGGTGACCAGCAGGGGCGAAACGCCGCTCGTGTCATGGATGTTGGGGTCAGCGCCTTTATCCAGCAGGAGGTGCGCCGTATCAAAACACCTCCCTTCGAGGGCCATGAGAAGGGCCGTCCTGCCCCGGGAATCCCGGGCATTGACATCACAGCCGCGCCTGACAAGGTCAGCGGCGACATCGACGAGCCCCCGGGAAACGGCCTTCATCAGGGCGTTGGTCCCGGTCGCGTCCGCCGGGGAAGCCTTCGCCCCCAGATCCAGGAGGTATTTCGCCGTGTCGGGCCGGCCGTAATCCAGGGCGACCATCAGGGCCGACCCGTTCCGGTCGTCAGAAAGGTTGATGTCCGCGCCTTTCGATACCAGGTATTCGATCAGGGCGTCGCGGCCGTTCTGCGCCGCGTACATGCAGGGGGTCCAGCCGTAGGCGTCGCGGGCGTTCACGTCCACAAGGCCCCCTTCGATACAGCGCATGACCTCGATGAGGTTCCCCTCGCGCACCGCAGCGGTCAGGTAGCCGACCGGATCATGGTAGGATTTTGCCAGCCCGTGGTTGACGCTGCGCAGCGCCGGCCCCCCGCACGAGGCCAGCGACGCGGCGATGATCAGGGCAAGGGCAACCCGCATACCGTCATACCGTAAGGATCGTTTCCAGCACGATCGCCACCGCCAGGAGCAGGTCGGTCGCCAGGACCACCATGACATTGATGCCCAGGGCCGGGACGAGCTTCGGGACGTCCTCGCTGTACCTGAGGGCCATCATGCCCGCCTTGACCGCCAGGGGGATCGTGAGGCAGCCCAGGAGGACCCACCATGAGGAAAGGCCCGCCAGGGGAGCGGCGATGATAAATGCGTAGGTGAGTACCAGGCCCGCCACGTACAGGTATGACGCCTTTTTCCTGCCGAGAAGAATGACCAGGTGGAACCGGCCCCCCGCCTTATCGACATCGGCGTCGGGAAACTCGTTCAGGAAGAGGAGCAGGGACGTAAGGATCCCCGGGGGTACGGACAGGATGATGACCTCGCCCGGGAAAAGGGCGCAGACGCTCTCCGCGCCGCTCCCGGTCATGGCCACGAAGGCCCCGATTACCACCAGGGATCCGAGGCTCAGGCCCGCGAAGAACTCGCCCAGGAGCACCCGGGCGAAATGGGTGGTGTAGAAAACGATGGACACGGCGCCGATGACCATGATGACCATCACCATCCAGTGGGACATGATGGTGAAATAGAGTCCGATGAGAAAGGCCCAGAAGAGGGTCGTCCATGCCGCGGTGCTCACTGCCAGGGGCGTGGTTTTCCCCGACTGGATCATGCCGGTGCCGCCGCTGAAGGGCGTCCGCCGGGTGTTATCGTCGATGCCGGTCTGCGAATCGGAATACTCGTTGAAGAGGTTCACCGACGCGTGGGCGATGACCACGCCCAGGATTAGGACGATGGCGTCGATGACGCTGAAGGACCCGACGCCGGTCTTCTTTATGTAGAGACCCGCCAGGGCTAGGCCGATAAAGCTCAAAAAGACCGCCAGGAGGAGAAAATTGCTCCGTATCTGGAGCACCCATGTTTTGATCAGTTCGCGCGAAATCATATACATCTCCAAGAAATATTATACTGCCATACTTACAAGCGGGCAGACAACACCCCGCCTCCGGTGCGCCCTCTCCATCAAATGGAGAGGGCTCCGGTATAAATATGCCAATCCCGCCTTCCCCCTCTCCCTGTGGGAGAGGGGGGCCGAGGGGATGAGGTTACTTCCTCTTCAAAAACATGTCAATTAAATCTATGGGAATCGGGAACAGGGTCGTGGAATTTTTTTCAGCCGATATCTCCCGCAGGGTCTGGAGATAGCGCAGCTGCAGCGACATGGGGTGCGCCTCCATGAGCGCCGCGGCGTCGACCATCTTCTGCGCGGCCTGGAACTCGCCCTCCGCCCCGATGACCTTGGACCGGCGCTCCCGCTCCGCCTCGGCCTGTTTCGCCAGGGCCCGCTGCATTTCCTGGGGCAGATCCACGTTCTTTACGTCCACGTTGGCCACCTTGATGCCCCACGGCTCGGTGTGGGTGTCCAGGACCTTCTGGAGCTCTGCGTTGATCCTGTCCCGCGCGGAGAGGAGATCGTCCAGCTCCACCTGGCCCAGGATGCTCCGCAGGGTCGTCTGGGACAGCTGGGACGTGGCATACATGTAATCGTCCACCTCGGTGATGGCCCGGTTCGGCTCGATGACCCTGAAGTAGACCACGGCGTTGACCTTCACCGACACGTTGTCCTTGGTGATGATGTCCTGGGGAGGGACTTCCATGGCTATAAGCCGCAGGTTGACCCGAACCCACCGGTCAATGACGGGAATGATGATGATGATGCCGGGGCCCTTTGCGGATTTGAGCAGTCTTCCCAGCCTGAACACGACGGCCCGCTCGTATTCCTTGACGATCTTGATGGACGCCACCAGGATAAATACTCCGAAAATCAAGAGAATCATGATAAGATTCAGTCCCAACAGCATGTGCGACCTCCTTTTGTGATTATATAGTGCGACCTCACCCCGACTCCGGCGCGCCCTCTCCTCCAAGGGGAGGGCTTCGGTATAAGGGCCGTTGAATCTTTTCTTCCCCCTCTCCCTGCGGGAGAGGGGGACCGAGGGGGCGAGGCCCGGACTCAGCGGCCATGGTATGCTATTATTTCTTCTCGACCTTCAGGGTTATCCCCTCCAGGTCCGTGACGACAATACCCTCGCCGTTTTTGACTGCGTCGCCGGATACCGCCTTCCAGATTTCTCCGTGGACCTTGACCAGGCCCCTCCCCTCGGCGTCGAAATCCTCCATCGCGAGGCCCGTCTCGCCGATGATCCCCTCGCGGCCGGTGGTCACCTGCGTCCTGTGGACATTGATGACCGCCCTCACCACGATGAACATGAAGGCCAGGAGCACAACCACCATCGCCAGTATCGTCGTCATAGGCACCGAACCTCCCGGAAGCGGCGAATCGAATAGTATCATGGACCCGAACACGAAGGCGGCAATGCCCCCGATGGTGAGGAGCCCGTAGCTGGTTATCTTCAGCTCAAGGATGAAAAGGACCACCGCCAGGGCGATCAGGACGATGCCGGCCGCGTTGACCGGGAGGATCCGCATGGCCATGAAAAAGAGGAACAGGGACAGGGCGCCGATGACCCCCGGCGCGATTAGGCCGGGGCTCTTGATCTCAAAGCCGATCCCGACGATGGCTATGATCAAGAGGAAGAGCACGACCTGCGGGTCCGCAAAGAAATTGAGGAACCTCTGCTTCCAATCCATGGGATAGTCCGCGGCGACGCACCCCCCGGTGCGGACCACCACGTTCTTTTCATTTATATTCACGGCGCGGCCGTCGAGCTTCTTCAGCAGGTCGGCCATGTCCTCGGCGACAAAATCGATGACCTTTTCCCGCTCGGCCTCGAGGTAGGTGCTCGACACCGCCTCCTTCACGGCGCGCTCGGCCCAGGCGGTGTTCCGGCTCCTCTTCTGGGCCAAGCTTTTCGCGTAGGCCGTCATGTCGTTCAGCACCTTCTTTTCCATGACGCCGGAGGGATCGCCCTTCTCGTCCCGGGGCATAAAATCGAGCATGGGGCTCACCGGGTGCATTGCGCCGATCTCGGTGCCCGGCGCCATCACCGCCACGTGGGCTGCCAGCATGATGTAGCCCCCGGCGGACGCGGCCTGGGCGCCCCGGGGATAGGTGTAGACCACCACCGGCGCCTCCGAGGCCATGATGGCCTTGTTGATCTCCCGCATGGAGTCCACCATGCCGCCGGGGGTGTCGAGCTTGATGACGATGAAGCGGGCCCCGTCCTTCTGGGCGCTCTTCATCGCCTCCACCAGGTACTGGGACATGATGGGGTTCACGCTCCCCTCGAGCGTAAGGACGGCGTAGCGGTCCTTAGCGGAGAGCGTTCCGGACAACAGCGCCAGGGCGCTCAAAAAGAGTATCAGTCGTTTCATAGTGGCACCTTAATCATAGCATTCTCGTTTCATGACCTCACCCCGCCTCCGGCGCGGGACCATTCCAAAAGCCCCCTCAATCCCCCGGAGGGGGACTTATATATTATCTATACAAAATTACAAAGCCCCCCTCTGGGGAAGGTTGGGGGGGTATTATGACCCGGCAACGGCCTCCATCATGGCCGGGATCTTCCCATAGATGCCGTCAAAACCGCCGTTGGACATCAGGACGACGACGTTCTCTTCCCTCGCATCAATGTTCCGCGCCACGTGGTCCAGCATGTCCTCCGCGGCTCCGAAAAGACCGGCATTTTCGTTGATGGCCCTGATGTCGCGGAGGAGCCGGTCCGGGTCGAGGCGGTCCCCCTCCCTGATGGCCGATCCCTCGTAGGGCGTCTTGATGAGAACGGCGTCGGCCGGGGCGAAGGAGGCGGGCAGAACGTCCTGGAACACGTTGCGCCGGGACGTGGCGGACCGCGGCTCGTACAGGGCCCAGAGGCGCGCCCCGGGATAGCGCTCCCTCATGGTGCGCAGCACGTACCTGATCGCCGTGGGATGGTGCGCGAAATCATCGTATATTTTGATGTTGTTTCTGTCGTAGATGAGCTCCTGGCGCCGCCGCACGCCCTGGAACGACTCGAGGCCCCGGGCGACGGCTTCCCCGCCGATGCCCAGGAGCCGCGCCATGGCCGCGGCGGCAATGACATTGTCGAAATTGAATTCGCCGAAGAGCTGGGTCCGGGGAGAAAAGTTACCCAGGGGAGTCACGATATCCAGGCCGGAAAAATCCCCGTCATATCCCCTGAAGGCATAGGTGAAGTCCGCGCCGTCTTTGCCGCAGGAATAGCGCTTCGACAGCGACTTCGCGACGATCTCGCCCAGGTTCTTATAAGAGGATGAATACACGATGTTGCCGTTGGAGGGGATCATGTTCACCAGGCGCCGGAACCAGGTCTCGATCTCCCCCAGGTCCCGGTAGATGTCGGCGTGGTCGAATTCCAGGGAGGTGAGGACCAGGTGGCACGGCCGGTAATACACGAACTTGGGCACCTTCTCGAAGAAGGCCGAATCGTACTCGTCACCCTCGATGACGAAGTATTTGCCGCGTCCCAGGCGGTAGTTGGAATCATAATTGCGGGTGACCCCGCCCACGAAAAAGGACGGGTCCTCTCCGGCGGACACCAGGAGGTGCGCCAGGAGCGCCGTGGTGGTGCTCTTGCCGTGAGTCCCGGCCACGGCGATTACCTCGCGGTCATGGAGGAAGAAATTGTAAAGCGCCTGGGCCATGGACAAATAGGGGATCCGGTCATTCAGGACCCGCTCCGCCTCGGGGTTGCCCCGGCTCACGGCGTTGCCGATGATGACCAGCTCCGCGCCGGTCACATTATCGGCGCTGAAGCCGCTGTAGAGCTTCATGCCGCTCTTTTTGAGGATGTCGCTCATGGGGGGATAGATGTTCTGGTCCGATCCGGACACGGCACATCCCCGGTCATGGAGCATCTGCGCAAGGGTTCCCATGGCGACGCCGCAGATGCCTATCAGGTGAATGTTCCGGGCCATTTATTTCTTGCAGTAGCTTTCCTTGAGGATATCCAGGCTGACCAGCTCTTTCCTGCCGTCCCTGACGGCGTAACTTGCCCTGACCTTCTGGCAGATTTCCACCGCCGCGCGGTCCGCTGCCTGGCCCTCCCTGAAGACCTTGGTGTTATCCGTCCAGTAGAGGAGAAATTCTTTCCGGCCTTTTTTCACCTCAATTGCCGGCCCGGTGGTATTGATGATGAGACCCTGTATGTCCGATGACGAGGCGGCATACACGGCGGCGACGCCCAGCATCACCACCAACAGACCAGCGCACACTGTTTTTTTCATGTCATTGCACCCCCACTAAAATTTAACCGGAAGGGAAAGACGGTCTCCCCTCATGCAGCCGGGCATCCGTTATTTGTACTGAATAATCCATCTCGGCGCGCCGGACAAGCGGCGCGCCACACCCTGCCCCATCCGTATACAAAACTAATATACCCTCATAAATATTTCAAATAATTAATAGATCGCGGGTTAAATAGCTTTTGAGATGTTCGCCAATTATATTTCATTGACAAATTATGTTCTGCCGGCTATATTTGCTGTAAATTCCAAGAAAAGCAAGGACACGATGAAAAAGAAAGGACCATACTTCCGCGCGGCCTTTGCCGTCATAACCCTTGCGCTGTTCTTGTCCGGGACGGCGCTGGGCGCGCCCCTGCAGTACGAATGGGGCACCCAGCTGGTGAAGGTAAAGAAGACCCTGCCGTCGGACAAGGAGTCCCAGCAGTTCTCGCCCAAGGACCGGCCCAAGTACAAGAACAAGATACTGAGCTACATCACCGCCATCGACAACAAGCTCGTGGACAAGATCATCGTCCTGCGGGTGAAATCACAGCCCGTCATCGACTACCTCTTCGTTAACGACAAGCTCTATACCATTATGGAAGACTGGAAATCCGTGGAACTGAAAACCGAAAAGGAAATCCTGGGAAATCTGACCGGCCATTTCGGCCAGCCCCTGGTCCAGCAGGACAAGAATTTCTATATCTATTCATTCAACAGCGACAAGACCAAGGTGCTCTATTACGTGATGAAAACCGCCGACGGCAAAGCAAAGTGCAAGGTGTATTATTACACCAGACAGCTCTTCAGGATGCTGATTACCGAATAACCGGGACCCGGCTCATTTTTTCAGCAGGTAATAGACCCGCTCCATGCCGCCGGGAAACACGACCGTCAGCAGGACCGGCCTTTCATCTTCGCTGAAATTTTTCGAAACAATGGGCTTCGCCGTTTTTATCAGCCACAGGTAATCCCAGGTATCATAGGACCACCCGTACCGGAAATAATACCTCGTTTTTATCTGGGCGGGAAAGACGTCTTCCAGCACATTCCTGTTTTGACCGTCCCTGGCCATGAACCTGAACTGGATTTTTTCATCAAGGTACGGCTCCCACGCCTTGATCTGGAAACAGTAAAACCGGTTATTTTCATAGGCGAAGGCTTCAAGCTTTTTCAGGAGCTTCTTCTTTTCTGCCTCCGGGATGATCCTGCTTTCAATAATTCCGCGGCGCGTAATCTCCCGGTAATTTTCCAGGTACCCGTAGTCGAGCTCCCAGCAGTAGATGGTCGCGTATCTGTACTCGGATTCGATGTATGCCGGAGGGACCCGGTCGCTCATAAGCCTGAGGTTGCGCTGGCACCCGACAGATACCAGCAGGGCCAGCGCCGCCGGCAGCAGTGCAACGATCTGAATTGACCGGAAACGTTTCATGTTAGTTCTCCCGATTCGTGTATAGTTGCTCTGAGGTGACTATTTCTTCTTTAATCTATCAAGCATCGAATACGTCCTTGACGACCCGTTGGGAAACGTTATTTTCAGGATAATCGGGGCGTCCGCGCCTTTGACATGGGCTTCATTCAACGGTTTTTTGGCTTTTATGAGCCATACATACTGGTGGAACTCATTACCGCCGACCATGCGCGCGCCGGTGATGACGTTCTTTTCGTCAAGCAGAAAGACATCCTCCAGGAGCTGCCGGTTTCCCGCATCGGTTATGCTGAAGGTAAAGCGCAATTTCTCATCCATATACGGCTCCTGGGTGCGGATAAAAAAGGTATAATAACGGTCCGGTTCGTACACGGCCCCGTCGATCCGTTTCAATATGGATTTTTTCTGGGCATTGGATATCAGGCCATCGTCAATGGTGACCCTGTGGTAACTCTCCTTGAAATAATTGAACATGTACTCGCCGACACCGGCGAAATCAATGGTCGCGCCGTCATAGTTCTTGTTGATATACTCCCTGCTGACATCGTCCTTCAATAATGTCATCCCGGAACAGGCGGCAAGCGATAACGCCACAACCGTCATGGTAACAAATAACCCTGCTCTTTTCATTGCAAATATATCTCCTGATGTTGAAATTATGAGACAAAAAATAGACTAGTTGCGTAACTGCTTAAAATTACCATAATTTGCCTCAGCCGCCGAAAGCGGCGGAGGCGCATTGAGATAATTATTACGTTTTGCAACAGGTCTGATATCGTCTATAAATAATAATGCCGGAATACAGCGCCTGGAAAAATCACTTCGGCAATTTCCAGGCGCGGTTATTCCGGGAGCAACCGGTTATATCCCGTAGCCGCGGTATTTCCGCATGGCCCAATCATTCGAGTCCTCTCCGACAACATAGATGTCTCCGGAAGGGTCAACAACTACGCAATGCGCGGTGCTGTTGTCCAGATAGCGGCTTACTTTTTTATTCCAGTTGACAGCGTCTTCAACGCCATCGGCGCTGAATTTTTTTATCCACCAATCATAGGAGACCGCTCCAGGCCCGCAACCGGCCACTACGACTTTGCCATCCTGGTCGATGGCCATTGAGCTGACAAAAAAAACCGGATATTGCCTTATTCCAATAAGCCGTATCTTCATTTCCATCGGGATCAAACTTCTTGATCCACCAGTCCTCCTGGGTATTCGCGCCCACCAGTCCGCCGCCGTACCCGGCGATGTATACGCTTCCGTCGGAATCGACCGCCATGGCCTGGGCCCTGTCTTTCGGAAAACTCGCGTTATCGTCATGTATTTTTTTATTCCAATGGATCGTGTCTTCATTACCATTGGCGTCAAATTTCTTGATCCACCAGTCTTCGGAGCTTATGTTGCTTATGAGGTTCGTTCCAAATCCAACGACGTACAGGTTCCCATCCGCATCGCAGGCCGCGGACAATGCCGCATCTTTGCCGGCGTTTCCATCGAAATATTTATTCCAGTGTACGGTATCCTCGGAACCGGGTGTCGTCCCTCCCGGTACAGGCACTCCCCCCGGGTTTATGCCGCCGGCCAGGCCAAGCAACAAGGATGCAGCGGAATCATTTCCACCGCCGCCCTCCTGGCAGCCGCCGAACAGCACAGCCCCAGGAACAAGATCAGGCAAACAACCCTACCTGTTTTCATTAAGGAACCCTCCTTAAATTTTTTTTTATTTATATTCTTTTAAAATCCATATCAAAGCGGCATATGCCTGTGACTCTCCACTTTACAAAGCCTTGCGCGGCCCTGCGGGCCAGGCCCTCCGATATCCTTGTCTATGCCGGGATTTGCAAAACCTTGTGCGCGGTATTTTTCAAGGATCATGGACTTCCTTGCCGACATGGTGAGGTGTTCCTTCCGCCAGCCTGTTGTTACTTCATCTTCACCATACCGGTTTTCTCAATCATCGTATCCGATATGTACCTGGACAGGTGCTCGACGGCCTCCTTCCTCGATGTAGGCATGCGGGTGCCGATCATGCTGATGCCGATTCCCGACGGACTGCAGTTAACGTACAAATCCGAATAGGCGACATCTTTCCCGTTCGAGCGCTCGAACAGCTGCCCCATGACATACACAAATTCGTCAACGGAGTACATCATCGAGCCCGATCCCCGCATGTAAAAATTGCTTGTTTGCCTTTTTTCCAGCGGGACCCAGAGGACCCACAGATACTTAAACCCGAGCCGTTTCTGGATCCTGAGGATTTCAGCCAGGTCGGTGTTTGTAAAATCCTTCTTATAATCGGTAAATTCAGCATGAAAGGGACCGCGGATGTTCCGGGGATAGGCACCCAGAATTTTCGCGAATGTTTTCTGTTCCATGACCTTGAAGCTGCTGTTTTTAACCAGCTCTTTGCCTATCAAATCGGCCAGCAGGATCGAATGTTCGGAGTTGGACCCGGATATCACCGCGATGGTGTCGCCGGCCGCCGGTGCGACGCCCCCCTCTCTTACGACAAACGGCCGTATCCCCATCATGCTCATGCATGAAGAAAAAAACATGATCGATACTGCCGGAATAATGATGAGTCGTATCATTATAATTCTCCTCTACTTGATATATTTACCTATATGTTCCACAATCTCCTGGACTGCGACACTGTACAGATTCTTTAACGAATCATTGGCTGATTGGAACGGTGAAAAATCGTTCTTTGAGAACTCCGAGTAACCGATTACCCTGCAGGAAGGGAACGCCACGAGCTTGGCCCCGAAATGCGCGTTCGACCGCGTATAAAAAATGCCGGAACGGGCCTCGCTTTTATAGACCCATATCAGAACCATGTAATCGGCCCCCAGCAATTGACGGAACCGCATGAGCTGCCCCCTGCTTTCAGGCGACAGTGAATCAGGAACCCTGTTGTTATCCGGGAATTCCATGCCCGGATATCCGGGGATCACCCTGGTAATGCTATCCTGATCGATCACAGTAAGGCTTTTTTCCTTGGCAAGCCGTTCCGAAAGCATTTCGGCGACCCGCACGCTATCATTCAAGCCATTCGCCGCCAAGATAGCGATCCTGCCCTTTTTAATTACTGCCGATTTCTCAATCATGCCAAATGGTATATTCTGCCCCGTGGAGCAGGCGGCGGAAAATATCAGGCATATAATACCCGGCATTATTTTTACTAATAATGATATTCTATTCATTTCATTGACCTACATATTTATAGAATTTATTCCATATATGGACCCCGAAAATTGGACGATAGATAGTTTGTTGTCGATAAAAATTAAGGGGGCCTATGAAAACAAAAAGAACACATCGGGATAAAGAATTAAATTTTAAGGCCCCTGTCCAGAACTTTTCCTATTGACATGTGCCTTTTTGGACTTCAGATAAGGACCATTGTGTCGCATCGGGCATACACCTATGAGAGGGTAAATTCCTTGATAATGATTCAATGATTGATATTTTTCTTGTTCTTCAATCAACGTATTTT
>ERZ795050.880-NODE-880-length-43472-cov-6.112583_pt1 | contig 43472 bp, 46 predicted proteins | sample MGYA00375134_ERZ795050 | MGnify/ENA primary metagenome ERZ795050 (study PRJEB30179, sample SAMN05720221) | activated sludge metagenome | isolation source: Anaerobic digester | place: Japan | collected 2015-05-26 ... | reverse complement strand
TCCCGAAGCGACCCTCGCGCGCCAAAAGCCGGACACCGACCGCCGACCGCCCCCCCGCGCCAAACAAACCCAACCGAGATCTTAAGTCGTTATCGATTAAACACTTAAGGAAAACTGTGGCCGGTTCCCCGTCATGCGATCCACCCCGAACGCCTCGCCCAACCCGGGCGAGCAGCCAGGCGGCGGGGGCCGGCTGTCCGCGGCGTCATCCGATCCACCCCGAACACCTCGCCCAACCTCCCCGCCCCCCCACATCCTTGGCCGGAAGGACGCAGACTTGCCGACGATCAACGGCCCCATCGCCATCCCGACGACCGAGCCTGCGATTGAGGCACACGATTCGGCCCGCCGGTTCACAACCACGGCCGGCATCGGCGGCGCGACCAGAGAACCGCTCCCCGCCGGCCAGACGATCCTGGCCACCCCGTCGCTGACCATCTCAGCCCAACCCGGAACGTACCACCTGACCCTGACGGCCCCAAACTCCACGGACCCAACTCACGTGACCTTCCCCGCCTCGACCGGCCACCCGCTGGAGATTGCGGTCGGCCAATAGGGGGTTGGACAATCCCAGGTCCACCAGACTCGGGCCACCCATCGCAGGGCGGCTGCTCCCTCCCGCCTTCGCCGGGCTTTGGCCTGGCAAGCACGCTCGCGGTTCTGAAAGAGCTGCCTGAGCAAGTTGACTCTGGCGCCCGTGCGTGTCAGCGTGAGGTTATACTGCGACGGGATCAGACAGCGCGATAAGACCCCGGAGGCCGTCGGTGCCCACACATCCCGTCCAACGTTTCTATCGCTACCAGGCCGGGGTCTATGACCTGACCCGGTGGATGTTCCTGTACGGTCGTCAACGGGCAATTGACTTGCTCGAAATCCAACGGGACAGCCGCGTGCTCGAGATCGGTTGCGGGACCGGCCTGAACTTCGAGCACATCGTCAAACGTCTCGATCCAGCCCGGGGGCGGCTGGTGGGTGTGGATTTCTCCCAGCACATGCTCGGCCGTGCGGCCAGGCGCGTCGCGTCGCGCGGGTATGTGAACCTCACGGTGGTTGGCGCCGATGCCGAGCGGCTAGCCCTGAACGAACGATTCGATGCGGTGCTCTTTGCCTACAGTCTGTCGATGATCCCCGACTGGCAGTCCGCTTTGGAGCGGGCATGTGGACACCTCAGCCCCGGTGGGCGAATGGTGGTGCTGGACTTCGGCCGTTTCGATCGCTGGGGACCGCTGAGAAGGCTTGCCCGAGGCTGGCTGTGGCTCAACCACGTGGAGACCGGACGGCCATATGAGACGAAGCTGGCCGAGCTACTCACCAACTTGAGGGTTGAGGCACATCTCGGCGGCTATTACTTCGTCGCCGCCGGGCGGAAGTAATCAGAACATGTCGCCGTGGTGAAAGACGGCCGCAGCTATCAAAGAATCGTCCGACGCGGATCCCGCCTGTTGTTCCAGGCCGCCGATGACCAGCGCCGGAGCGGATCGGGCCCGGGATTCAAACCCGTATTCCCAAAACCGCCCGCGAAGATCCGAACGCCCGGCGGTGCAGACGAGATAATGGCTTTTGTGATCGCCTGCCAGCCTGAGGGCGGCGCATACCAGAGTGTGCATTGCCGCTTCGTCGCCGGTCGCGACGGTCAGCTCCTCAAGATAGGCGATACGCCGTCCATCCTGCCGGTCGAGAAAAACCACTGCGGCCCCGATTACCTCGCCCTCAGGGCGTCGAACCAGCAACGCACGGATGTTCGCCGACTCAGGATGCCGCACATACCGCCAATCGAGGTACTCCCGGCTGCGTGCGATACCGAAGCCAACCGGCGCGGTCCGCCCGTGCAGCGAGGCAGCCTCCAGAATGAGCGGAGCCATGCCGATGTCCAGTCGACAACCGGGCGCGATCGGCAAAGCCGGTCGATGCCCGCACAGACCGTATGCCGCGGCGAGCACACTCCTCCCGACAAGGCCCAGCGGCCCCATCATGAGCCGTCGCACGATACGATTCGCTCCGCCCCGGCACGTGCGTATTTGTTGCACCAGTCCTGTCGGCGCGCGGAAAAACTCCCGAGTCCACTCCGCCGGGCGGCAGCCGAACCGGCCGAAAACCGCACCGGTCTTCTCGTTGGCCGTTGTCGCCATCCGCAGGCAGCCGCTGGTGCCGTCGAAAAACGCCTGGGCAAGCTGAAGGCCGACGAACGTACCGCCGGCCTTCAGCGCATCCTGCGACACAACGTAATCCGCCCCGATCGCGCCAATGACGAACCGTCCCCGTGCCCCCACGGGTACATATACCGCGCCCAAGTGCCCCACCACCTGCTCGCCGTCCGCCAGAACCCATCCCGCCGGCCGGTCCCGACGGAAAGGGTTGTCACGATACTGCCAGTTCCACCTGGCAAGCCACCGCGGAAGTCGGCCGGGATATCGGGCAACTCAGCCACCAGCAGCCTGTGAAGCGAGACTGCGTCTTCGGCGCGGACCGGCCGGGGTTTCAGAGATGATCGCGAAACATCGTCAGCCATATGCCATGCGGCCTGAACAACATGCCGGCAGCGGCAGAAACATCAGGGGCCTATCGCCTCGATGCACGACTTGGCCTCGTTGAGAGCCCCCGCGGCCTCCCATCCATCCATCAATCCGTGATCATACGAGAGCGTGAGAGTCATCACCGGCACACAGATGGGTCGGCCGTCATCCATGCGAACCTCATCGTGTATCGCCCCCGCCGTCAGGATTGCGGATTGCCAGACGTTCTGCAGACCGACATGAAAGCGAACCGGATGCTCGCTGAGCACCGAAACCGTCATGCAGGCCCCGGACATTTCCGCGACCGCAAGATTCCCTCGAAAAACGGCCATGCACAGGCGGGCACACTCTCTCGCTAGATCATCGAGACCAAGACGATCGACCCCGCGCACCACGGGCGTGAACAACCGGCCATCCCCGCTTCGGGCGGCAAATGCAATATCGATGTCACGATACGAATACGCGCGTCCGCCAAGACGGAACTGCCGAAGCCTGGGCTCGACGGCGATTGCAGCGGCGGCAGCGTACAGAAGGATCGGGATCGGACCGGTCATCACACCGGCCTTGCGCCGCGAGTCGATCCAGTCGGCCACTCCCCGCGCACACGCGTCCATCACCACGTGTGCCACAACCAGGTGCGATTGGGTCTGGGCCAGGTGCTCGCCAATCGATCGAAGATGGTCCGGCAACGCCCCCTGATCGACGACCTTGTCCTTGAGCGACGGCGGCAGATTGACGACATCCCGGGTAGTTGCCGCTCGGCCGACCGGTGCGGCCAACCCTTTCTCGGCAATGAATCGCTCGACATCCGATCGGCGAATCCGCCCGGAGGCGGAAACCGCAGCCAGATCAAGCCCGTACCTGCGGGCCAGTTCAATCGCCCCGACCGTCGCGTCAACCCCGCCGACACGCGATGATTCAGCCGCCCGCCTCGCGACCGATGGTGTGGAAGCATCGCCCCGTGCGGCGATGAAAGCGTCGATAGCCTCTATGGATGGCCCCACGTAGGCAAACACCTGGCCAATCGGGATGACATCGCCGACCTCAGCAGCCAGCCTCACTACGCCTGACGCCGGGGACGGCACGTCACCGACGGCCTTGCTCGTTTCAACCTCACACAACGGCTGGTCTGCGCCGACTTCCTGACCGTCGACGACGTGCCAGCCGATCAGAGTCACCTCTTCGTCATTAACGTTGATCTGAGGCATGCGCACTGCCAAAACCGACTGAACAAAACCGCTCACAGATCTGACTCCCGCAACAATCCGACCACCGACCGCGAGAAATGACCGCAGCTCACGGCGACCATCGACCAGTCTCGGACCGGCACCGGCCATTGTATCTGCGGACTGGGACCGCGTCAGCAACCGGCAACTCGACCCTCTCGAGCCAGTCTGCGACATTCTGAACAGCTCGTTCAGAACCCCGGGCGCAAACGAGAGGCCCCTGACTGGTTCCCGCAAGTGGATCAAGGACAGGCCGGATCACCGAGCCGCCACACCGCAATGGGCCGCTCCCTCACCGTTGCGGTTCTGAAACGGTGGCCGAGCTGAAAAGCCCGCAGAGAAAAGCGTATCTCTCCCCCACCGAACCTGTTACGGACCCGTGCAGGTGTCGCGAGCGGCCTCGGCAAAGGCCTGCAGATTCTCGGCGGGCGTGCCGGGCGGGATGTCGCAACCGCTGCTGAGAATCCACCGGGCGCCCGACACGACCCGGCATAACTCGCGCGTCTGCGCTCTGACCTTAACCGAGTCACCGAATCGGAATACCGAACTCGGATCCAGATTGCCTCGCAATGTGACACGACCAGCCGCCCGCTCAACGGCTTGGTCGGCCGGAACCTGGTAATCAACATCGATCAGGTCCGCGCCCGTTGAGATAAGGTCTTCGAGAATCGGCAGGATGTTGCCGCACACGTGAAACCCGACAACCTTCCAGCCCATGGACCGCAGGGAACGCACAAGTCGCTTGTGTCGCGGCAGAATCAGACGCCTGTAGAGCTCGGGCGAAATGAAATTGGGCGAGCAAGTGGCCTCGCCGAAAACCACGCCGTCGGCCGACGCCGTGAGGGCGGCCTCCGAGGCTGTGATTGCGACATCCACGGCGAAATCGAGAATCCGCGAGATCTGGTCGGGGCTCTCGATCATGTCGACGAGAGTATCCTCGACTCCGCGAAGCTGAGCAGTGATGTTGAGCGGACCTCTGAGCGTGGCCAGGCAGAACAGCGATGAACCGGCCTGGCTCCTGACGCGCCTGAGTGCGTCGAGAAACAAAGGCATCCGTCCTCGGCATGCAGCATCGCCCCGCTTGAGGCTGCTCAGATTCGAGACGTCCGCCAGGAGATGCTGCCGAAGCACGGGTGCGCCGTCTGCAGGCTGATCCACCTTGGCGCCCAACGATTCGGCCTCGCCGGTCACTCCCAACGAAAGCTGAACGCCGTCAAAGCCGAAACGGCGGCATCCTTCGACGGCCACGCGAGCCATGGTCGCGGCGTCGGTGAAGTAGTCACCCAGCCGAACACCAAGCAAGCCGGCAAGTCCGGAGTGCAGGATCGGCAACAGCGGGGGCCGGTCCACACGCCCACCCTTCAGCACGCTGATCACCCGATCTTGTCCCGTCATAAGGCCGAGCCCTCACCGGAAGACGGGCACGATAACTGATTGCCGGCCGACTTACCACATTTCAAGAGGCTTGCGAAATGACCAATGCGCAACCGGGGTCTCCGGCAAGATCGCATGACCCCAGGGAACACCGCTGACTCGAAGGCTGGACGTTGCCTGTTGCCCAAAACGCCGGCCACCATCAAGGCCGGTTGCCCACTCTTCAGGAATCTGCGACGGGACTCAGAGCGGCTCTTCGCCTTCGATTGGCCGCGTGATACGAAAGACGCGCATCCCCTTGTTCTGGTAGATTCGTCCGGCAAACTTGCTGCGATCCCTCACTTGGAGAGTCAGCTCGGCATTGGCCGGTTTGGCCGTTCGGATGATGTCACCCGGCTGCAGGTGAAGCAAGTCGTCCATGGTGATAATCGTCTCAGCCAGGAAAGCACGAACCTCGACTTCGGCTCGCTTGAGGTTGGTCGCGAGCCGCTGTTGCTGCTCCTGGCTGGGTGCCTTGCGTTGATAAGCCAACCAGCTCTGGGTGGCCAGCTTGGTCATCACCGGCTCAATGACGTTGAACGGCAGGCACAAAGTCATCGTGCCGGCCCTGTTGCCCATTTTCAGCTCCAGCCCGATAACCACAACCACCTCGTTCGGAGCCACGATCTGAACAAGGTGCGGGTTCGATTCCGTCTCAGCCAGCTCAAACTTCACGTCCACCAGGCCGGACCATACCTCGGTCAGCGTGGACACGGCACGATTGGTGATCCGCTCCACAAGCCTCCACTCGATCAGCGTCAAGGCCCGCTGCGGAATGAACAGCTCGGCGTTTGATCCGCCAAGAAGACGGTCGATGATCGGGTAGATGATGAGGGGACTGATTTCGAGGCAGATTTGCCCTTCCAGCGGCGAACAGTTCAGCAGGTTGAAGCAGGTGGGGTTGGGCAGCGAATGAATGAACTCGCTGTAAGTGAGCTGTTCGATGGTTGCGACGCGGGCTTCGACAATCGTCCGCAGGAAAGCCGACAGGGACGCCCCGAAGTTGCGGGCAAACCCTTCGTGGATCGCCTCCAGCGAGCGCATCTGGTCCTTGCTGACCCGCTCGGGGCGTTTGAAGTCGTAGGTGCGGACCTCTTGCGGCTTGGCCCGCGCACGGCTGAACACCTGCGACTCGCCACTCTCGGGCGCGCCCGTCGAGACCGCCGAAAGCAGTGCATCAACTTCTGCTTGATCCAGTACATCCGCCATGTGAGGCGATAGCTCCCCTCGGCGCGCTCTTCATGCGCACCTCATGCCGGTTTATCGGACAGCCAAGGGAGGTGACTTGAGAAACTCGACGTCCGATAACAAGACCGCTCTCATACACAGGCAGGGTAACACCTCGGCGACGCGACGTTCCAGGCGTCACACTCTCGCACGAGGCCTCCTGGCGCCCGCCCAGCCGTCCGTGACACTCCGTCAGGCTGCCTCGCCGTCTCCAAGGGTAAACCGCGCCCGGCCACAGCGCGGAACAAGGAAAAGAAAAGACCGCCGTGTTTCGCAACACGACGGTCTTTCATGGTCATACAAACTGCCGATCAGATCGGCCGACGTCAGTTATGCACGACGACGACGCAGCAACGGCAGACCGGCCAGCAGCAACAAGGCCGCAGCAGGCTCGGGAACCAGTTCCACCTTCAGGTTGTCAAAAACAGCCGCAGATATCTTCCAGTCAGCGCTTTGGACGCGGCCCACCTTCAGAAAGACGGTCGTCATGCTGTCCGTTGCGACAAACTGGCCGGCGAAGTCTTCGGTGAAAGAGAACCATGGATCGTTGGGGCCGACCTCGCGCTTGGCAATGAGAGTGCCCGCGGCGTCCGGATCAGACGTCATACCTGGAGATACCTTGATCTCCCACCACATGCTGTCATTGGCTGCCTCTCGACCGCCGGCGAACCAACCGGTCACGTCATAGGTCTGGCCCACCTCGGTGGCGAAGGTCTGGTAGGCACCCACGTGGTAGTTCGCATGCCCGCTGATATCGAACCCGGCATAGCGAGAACCGTCCTGCGGACCACCAAAGCCCCCGAACGTCCCCAGCCCCGTAATCGAGTTGATTGCGGGAGCCCCAGTGCCCCACCCGGCCCAGTAGAAAGTGGCCTTCGTCCAACCATTCATGCCATCCTCGAAGCTGCCGTTGGTCAGCAGATTCGCGGCACTCGCCGACGCGGTAATCGCTGACACGACCACCAGACCCATCAGTACCTTCCTCATCACTCGTTTCCTCCTCTAATTACTGCCCGGCAACACAAGGCAGGATCTGTCCCCCCAGTGGCACACGCTGCCTCTGAAGCGATCCCCTCGCTTACCGTGCCTGAGATACTCAAGATTCTTGGTGCGAAAGAATTGGACCCGGTGGGAGCGCCCGACTCTGGCGTTCAGTCCACCCCCCAGCTTTTCCCGACCCATGTTCCTCCGCTCTTCCTCTCATCCGGATCCGGACAAGACCAGAATCACCAAACCGGCTGCCATTGGCTCGGCTGATGTCTGAGATTCGCTCCGGACCCAAACAGTAGCATACCCTGCCAGCCGACGATCCGCAAGCCAGAATCGCCAATTCAGGCTGTAGCACTGAGACGGACGGCAATGATTCGGTTGGATCTGTCAGCGCACCCACCCGAGCCTCACCTGCCCAAGAACCACAAGTTACTTATCAGAAAAGGTTTACGAAGACGGCACCGCCACGTCCGGCGGAGAACCGGGCCCAAGAACCTGCCCGAACCGCCCCGAACGATCTCTCGAATAGCGCGCCGTCTGCCCATGGTGATATGGAGTCCGAATGGGTACCACCATCAGCCTGCTCCCAGGCACCCTCTTTTCCGCGGACCCGCGGCCCGGGTGTCGGCCCGATCCCCCAGGCCTGGAAGCACCCCTCTTTTCCGCGGACCTGCAGGCCCGGGCATGCCGTCCGCGACGCGCTCAGAGTCCCTCGTTGGATGCATCGCGTGCCCTCGTTCGATCGGGCCAGCGGGGGTGATGCCCCACGAGTCGATCCGCCGGGTATAATCAAGAGCCAAGCTGCGAGAAGGGGAAGGATGCGCTACACACTCGCATTATTGATGCTGGCAAACAGCCTCTCTCCCCGTATGGGGACTGTCTGCGCCCAAAGCATCTTCAATCCTGACGTCCAGGGAACCGGCGCCACGATGGGCGACTACATGATCGCGGTCACCGGCGGGGGGCAGCCCGGCGGCCCTCAGTACACCTACCGGATGGGCAGGTTCGAGATCACCAATCAGCAGTTTTGTGACTTCCTCAACGACGCCGAACGTGACGCTCAGCGAGCCCCGCGCACCCGCCGATCCACGAACATGTTCTTTGGTCCCCACGGGAGCGTCTATCTCGACGGCAACATGTCGGCCAATGAACCGATTTTCTTGTCGCACAACGACGTCTTCACATCCGACATCCGTTACGACCCGTTGATGCCCGTCGGCCGGCGCTACAGCGTGATCTCCGACGGATTCGGCAGCAAGGCCAAGCATCCTGTCCGGCACATATCCTGGATGGGGGCCATGAAGTTCTGCAACTGGCTGACAATCGACCAGGGCCTCGGCCAAGAGCACTGCTGCTACACCGAAGGTCCGCATATCGGAAACTGGCACCCCATCACAATCAACACAATCGACTGGTGGGGCAAGGAGCCCCTGCACGACGACCCTTATACCGCAGGGCGAAACCCCAACGACGCGGAGCGAACGGAACTGGTCCGCCGTTATCGGGGCTACCGCTTGTTCATGGATGATACGGGCCTGCTGGCCCCGATCAGCCGGCCCGATCCCAAGGATTTCAACGAATGGCTCAAGGCCGCCGCCTGGGATCCCAACGCCCCCGGTACCTTCCGAACCAACTCCGGCGGGTGGCAGGCTGCGCCCGGACACTGGATGTACGGCTTCGGCCGCGAGGTCAACACCGGCGCTGACGCGAACTTTTATGACAGCGGCGACCCCTGGGACAACGGCCCCGTTCCCGTTGATTTCTATGACGGCACGGATCATGGCGGCACGTTCGCGACAAATGCCACCGCCAACCGCTATGGCTTCTACGGCATGGCCGGCAACGTGTGGGAATTCAGCCAGGATTACGGTCCGGGCCCCCGGCACTGTGCCATCTACGGCGGGTCGTGGGTGAGCAGTGCCGAAAAACAGGCCGCTTCGTCCGTCTATGTCAATGCACTGATCACCTGGGCCGACATCACCTTCGGCATGAGACTCGTGCAAGTGGGCAGCCCCCTTGAGGTCAAGGTCTTCGCCGGTACCCCGGCCGCCCATGACGAATTCGGGCGTACGGTCGCGATTTGCGGCGACTGCGCCGTCGTCGGCGCCCATTTCGACGACGACTACGGCTCCAACTCCGGGTCGGCCTACGTTCTCCGCCGCGAAGGGCTCAAATGGGTCCACCAGGCCAAGCTTTACGCCTCCGACGCCGGCGCGGACGACAAGTTCGGCCGTTGCGTGGCGATCAGCGGCGACTACATCATTGTCGGGGCCCCCGACAAAGACGACGCAGGTGCGGATTCCGGGGCCGCGTACATCTTCACGAGAACTGACGCAAGTTGGACAGAGCAGGCGAAACTCGTCGCCTCGGACGCCGCCGCCGGCGACAAGTTCGGCAGTTCGGTCGCCATAGCCGGCGATTTCGCACTGGTCGGCGCGTACGGCGACGACGACAACGGCAGCGCGTCCGGATCAGCTTACGTCTTCCTGCGAAATGGGGATACGTGGACTCAGCAAGCCAAGCTGAAGCCCGACGACGGCGCCGCCGGCGACAGCTTCGGCTGGGCAGTGAGTATTTGCGGCAACCACGCCGTCATCGGCGCGTACGGCGACGACGATACGGTGACGGGCTCCGGATCCGCCTACGTCTTCTTTCATGACGGCGACAACTGGACACAGCAGGCCAAGCTCGTGGCGGCTGATCCTCAGGCCTTCGCCGGTTTCGGGCTATCCGTATCGATCAGCGGTGACCACGCCATCGTCGGGGCCCCGTGGACCGACGACGGCGGGAACGATTCGGGTTCGGCATACGTATTCGAGCGACAGGGAACACAATGGGCCCAGGCCGAGAAGCTCTCCGCGGCGAATGCCGAGACCGGTGCCATGTTCGGCCATAGTGTCTCGATCAGCGGCGATTCCATCGTCGTCGGGACACTGTACGACGACGAAGGCGGGAACAACGCCGGTGCAGCCTGCGTGTTCCATCGGCGCGCGTCGGCTTGGATACGGAAGACCAAGATCATCGCCTCGGACGCCGCCGCAGGCGACCAATTTGGACAGGCGGTTTGCGTGAACGGAGACTTCGCCATCGTCGGCTCGCCGTATGACAGCGATTCAGGAACACATTCGGGCTCGGCATACGTGTACGAGATCGGACCGGCATCGGCCAGCCTCACGATCACCGTCTGCCAGGGCGGCGGAGGCGACTTCTCGACCATACAGGCCGCCATCGACGCCGCCGTTCCCGGCGATGTGATCAGCATCTGCGACGGGGTCTACACCGGCCCGGGCAATCGCGACCTCGATTTCGGCGGCAAAGCGATCACCGTACGCAGCCAGAACGGCCCCGCTCAAACGATCATCGACTGCGAAGGGGCCGGGCGAGCGTTTCGCTTCCATTCCGGCGAAGGTGCCTCGTCCATCGTCGACGGAATCACCATGATCAACGGTTCCGTCCTGGCCGCCGGCCAGGACGGGGGCGCCATCCTGTGTGTCGGCAGCAGCCCGACGATTAAAGGCTGCGTGATCCGCAACTGCACCGCGGGCTTCGGAGGCGGCATCGCCTGTGACGCGGCAAGCCCGACGATCGTTGACTGCCGCTTCTACGGAAACATCGCGGACTACGGCAGCGGAGGCGGGATCAGTTGCTGCAACGCCAGTCATGCAATCATCGATGGTTGCGATTTTCGCGGCAACCGCGCGGTCAGCGGCGGGGGCATCCGCTGCTACCAAAGCAACCCGATCATTACCAACTGCAACATCAGCGGGAATCACGGCAACACGGGCGGCGGCATTTACTGTAACAGGAGCGAGGCCGTCATCTCCGGATGCTCGCTGGTGGGAAACCACTCTTACTTCGGCGGCGGAATGTACTGCTATTACAACAGCCCAGTCATCGCCAACTGCATCGTCAGCGGAAACACGTGCGTAACCTCCGGCGGCGGTCTCTACTGCAGCACCAATGCCCCCGCCGTCACCAATTGCCTCGTCAGCGGCAATTTCGCTCCCGCCAACGGCGGGGGGATACAGGGTTACCTTGCCAATCCCGTGTTCACAAACTGCACCGTATCGGCCAATATGGCCGGCGGCGACGGGGGCGCGCTGGCCTGCAACCAGAGCAGCGCGACGACAGTCAACTGCATCCTATGGGACAACACTGCTGCACGAGGCCCCGAAATCGCCGTCTTCGCCGGTGGGAGTCTGACCGTCTCGTACAGCGATATCCACAACGGGCAGGCCGGGGCCTACGTCGAAAGCGGTAGCACGTTAAGCTGGCAGAACGGCAACATCGACGCCGATCCGCTGTTCATGGGTGGAACATCCGGAATTTGGACGGCTCCCGGAACGTACGATCCGGACACGTTCGAAATCACCTTTACGGACGCAAACGCCACATGGACGCCGAACCAATGGGTCGGGAAACTGGTTAACCCCGACACGACGCAGCCGCTTCAGATGCTGATCGTCGCCAACACCGCCAACACCGTCACCGTTCTAGCTGAGCGGAACACGATTGAACTTGGAGCATCCTGGATCACGGGCGCCGAGAGCTACCAGATATACGGCTTCCACCCACAGGCGGGCTCGCCCTGTATCAATGGTGGAGACACTCTCGCCCTGCCGCCGGACAAGGCTGATCTGGACCACGACGGCGACGCCTCTGAACCCGTCCCGGTTGATCTTGAAGCCCGTCCTCGCATACAAGGATGCGTGGTGGACATGGGCGCGTACGAGTTTGAAGTGCCCGCCCGACTGCCCGGCGACCTCGACAACGACTGCGATGTCGATCAGGATGACGTGGCAGCGCTTCTAGCCTGTCTCACCGGAAACGGAATACCCCAATACAACCCCGCCTGCAGTGATGCCAGGCTCGATGAAGATCTGGACGTGGACCAGGCTGATTTCGGGCTCCTCCAGCGATGCCTGAGCGGCCCGGACACGCTGCCGGATCCGCACTGCGCCGACTGAAACCCCACGGCCGCCATCCGCCTTGAACACACGGGTGTAGGCAGCCTCGAAGTTCCCGGTTACCTTATTGGACATGAGCCGCAGTCAACAGAAACGCACTGTGCGATCAGCGCCCAAACCGCCTGGAGACGAGGGCGGCACCGGGTCGGATCGCCCGGATACAACCGAGGCAGTCACCACGTCTCGGGTGCTGCCGGCGGTGATGCTCGTCGCGGTCACAATCATCGTCTTCTTCGCCCATAGGAGGGCGTTGACGGCCCAAGCGCTTTCAATGAACGACGGCGACTATGTCGTCCAGAACTACCGCGTGCAAAACCCCAGTTGGCGCCACGCGGGCCTGTTCCTGGCGGAGGTGACCAGACCGGCGATGGTCGAGGGTTACTATCAGCCGCTGGCCATGATCTCGCTGATGCTCGACTCGGCCATGGGCGGCCGGCCGGACCATTTGATGCCCTACCACCGCACGAGCCTGGTGCTGCACGTCGCCAACACCGTCCTGGTGATCATCCTGCTCTACTTGCTGTTTCACCGGCCGGTGCCCGCGGTGCTGGCGGGCCTGCTGTTTGGCCTGCATCCGATGACCGTCGAGGTCGTCACGTGGCTGGGCGAACGAAAGACGCCGTTGGCCACCTTCTTCGCCCTGATCAGCATGGTCCTCTACGTCCGATACGCACGTTCGGGCAGCCGCGGGATCTATGCCGCCAGCCTGGTGATGTTTCTTCTCGCCCTGCTGTCCAAGCCCACGGTCACGCCCCTGCCGATCCTGCTGTTGCTGCTCGATTACTGGCCACTTGGTCGATTGGATTGGCGCAGGCTCATCGAGAAGCTGCCATTCTTTGCGATTGCCGTTGCTTCCGCCATCATCACAGTCATCTCCCAAAGACACGTGGATCTGACCGCGATGCAGGGCATCTCCTTTGAGCAAAACCTGCTGATTGTCTGCCACAACGTGCTGTTCTATCCTCTCAAGATGATATGGCCGGCGAATCTGTGTTCGGTATACCCGTTTCCCGAGCCCATCGACTTGTCAAACCGGTCCGTTTTTCTCGGGGCCGTCTCGACCGTCCTTCTCGCCGGCGGCCTTGTGATATCCTTGCGTTGGACGCGGGCACTCATGGCGGGTTGGCTGTTCTTCCTCGTCGCCCTGGCTCCTACTCTGCTGAACGTGGGGTACGCCATGGGGGTGGCGGCCGACAAATACGCCTATCTCCCGGCAGTGGGCTTCCTTCTCATCCTCACCTGGCTGCTAAGCCGGTTGTGGAACATCGCCCAGGCAGGCGTCGCAAGGAGGCTGTGCCGCTCTGCCGTCGTCGTTGTTCCGCTTGGGGCGGCGGCCTGCTATGCCGTCGCCGCAGACCGATATCAGCTCAAGTGGCAGGATCCCGGTACGTACTGCGAACACATCCTGAGCATCGCCCCGAAAACGGCATGGGCTCACCAGGCGCTCGCGTCCCACCTGATCGATCAGAACCGGATCGAGGACGCTGTGCGGCACGCTCGGCAAGCCGTCGAGCTCGATCCGGACAACTACAAGGTTCGCATCACGTACGGCGAGGCTCTGAGCCGGCAAAACGACACCACTGAGGCAATGTCGCAATTCACTCGGGCGTTGGCCATCAAACCCGAATCGGCCGAGGCCCACAACGGCCTGGGCATGGCATGCGGGATGGCAGGACAATGGGACGAGGCAAGTCGGCACTTCGAGGCAGCACTTCAGAGCCAACCACACTCCCCTGAAATCCTCTTCAACCTCGCAACGGCGCACCTGTACGCCGGTCAATTCGATAAGGCCCTGGCCCGTCTGGCCGAGGTCAGCCGTTATCGGCCCGACAGCCCGGAAGTCACGGATCGCCTGGCCCAGACCCACTATTCGTGGGGCCAGCGCCTGGCCAGGGAGAATCGCTTGAACGACGCCCTCCCCCATTTTGAGAAAGCCGCAGCCCTTCGACCCAATGAGCTTCAAGCCTACTACGCCTTGGCTTACGCCTACATGGGCTTGGACCAATCCGATCAGGCAATAAGCGCGTTTCGCAAAGTCGTGGCATTGGCCCCGAAGCACGCTGATGCCCATTGCCGACTGGGAGATCTGTACCTTCGCAAGGGTCAGAGTGAATTGGCCGCCAAAGCATACCAAACGGCCTTACAGGTAGACCCCCACAACCAGAAGGCCAAGGCAGGCCTGGAAGCCGCCCAGAGCACGCAGCCCGCATCGAGTCTTCGTTCCGGCCGGCCCCATGCCATACCGCCGACACAAGCGGGCGACGGTCCGCAAGTGCATTCCGCGAAGAATGCGTGCGATGCGCACAAAAGAGGCCGCCGGATATTTCAAATCCGGCGGCCTCCGTTTCTTGCCTGAATCGCTGACAATTCAGCTCGGTCGCGCCTGATTAGCGACGACGACGCAGCAGCATCAGCGGCAGCCCGAGCAGCAACGCTGCGGCAGGCTCAGGAATGAAGGTGAGATCGTAGGTAGCCCATGTGCCAGGCTGGCCCACTTGGCCGACCTTCAGGGCCACGACAACCTCTGCACAGGTGGCGTGAATCTCATATTTGCCACCCGGAGGTGTCATCGGCGCAGCCTCAATGGCCTGCCATGGCCAAGCCGGACCGCCATTCAGGCCCCAAGAATCGTGCTTGGCAACAATGTCCGCGGCATTGCCAGTATCGATCCGATTGGCGATCTCGGCATCGCTCATGCCTTCGGTCGAGGTAAACATCATCACCTCGGCCCAGCCGGCGCCGCCACAGTCGCCTGTCCACGTGCCCGTGATCCGGACGATCTCGCTCGGGAAAGCGGGCAGACGCCAGAAGACACCAGCGCTACCATAGCCGATGCTCAGGTTGAACACGCCGTTTCCCTGATCCGACACGGTGGCCGCCTGACCCCACGGCGCTCCCCACGCTTTCGCGTCGGCCAGATTCAGGTTGCCCGCCAAGGCCGGCGCAGCCATCGCCAACAGCACAAATACCATTGCTTTCTTCATACTTGTCTCCTCCTCAGAAAAACGACCCGACATAACGGGACTCGATCGCTGTCCCGTCATGCTGCTGCCTCGCGGAACCGAACCGCGCGGTTCGTCATTCCGTGAGCGATATGCACATTGCAACCCGAGCGTAAGATTCCGGAAGGTCGAAATGCTCAACTACGCTATCCTGACCCTCGCTCTTTCGCTCTTCCCTCTCAGCCGGTACGTGCACACCACTGCGGGAGCCTCTGCCGACTCCTCCTTGAGATAGGGTGTTGCACTCCAGCCTCCTTCGCATAATCATACCCTGACGACTGGCTGTATGCAAGCGAAAAAGCACCGGTTTTTCATGCACGAGGCAAAAAATATCAATCTGACATCGGTTGAATTATTCCCCAAACAGTCGTCTGCGGATCGCCAGGCGTCGGTCGCCAAGCTTGATCCGGTACGAATACTCTAGCTCCGCGTCGAATCCGTCCAAGCCGGGGGTCTGCCGCCACGCCAGCACCTCAATAAACACAAGTTCATATCTTGAAGCATCTTAAGCAGAAAGAGTCTACTGAAAACAGTCGTTCAACCCCCGGCCAGCCTATCTCTCTTGAAGATCAGACTCTGACCTGCGGTACTACGAGTCCGATCATGGCCCATGATTCGAAGCTTGCTTGGCTTGCTTGTGACGATGAAGCGTCCCCTATCTGATACTCCGCTGACACCCGTCTTATCGGACGCACTCGGGCATCCCTGAACCGCACCGCGATCCACGCCTGCCGTTCATTCCTGGAACCACCGACGACAGCACCGACATCTCCTGGTAACATGCCTCCGGGTGCGGAAGTACAAGGGCGGCGGGCAGACAAGGAAATGGCAAACGACATGTCGAATGACCCCCAGGTACCGCGACGCCGGATCCTCTCGGCCGGCGGAATCGGCTGGCTCGCCCTCGGTGCAAGCCTGGGAGCAGGAACGTGGGCGACCGCCCGGTTCCTGCGGCCTAGCCCGGCAAGTCGGCAAGAGAACGAGGTCGATGCCGGTCCATTGGATCGCTACGCCGCTCTTCCGTCAGGTCAGATCAGCGACGCGGTAAGTGACAAGGCAATCTGGATCGTCCGGATGGCAAAGAGGATTGTCGCCATCCGCGCAGCCTGTACGCACTTGGGTTGCCGCGTGGCGTGGGTGAGCAACGACGGCCGCTTTCGCTGCCCCTGTCACGGCAGCAGCTTCGACCTGGACGGGACCAACCTCGACGGTCCTGCGCCACGCCCGTTGGAGCGCCTGGCTATCCGGGTTCAAGACGACCACGTCATCATCGACAGCAATCGGCGGTTCAGGAAAGAACGAGGTGAATGGGACCATCCGGACAGCTTCATCTCCGCTTAGCCGCGTGCGGCCTCAAAATGCTTTGTCCGGCACTCGACGATTGCGAATACCGAATGATGAGTTGAGAATGCTCGGCCAGACAGATTGTCTACATGTTCTCGCCAGCGGCAGCGGAGGCTGTGATCGAGTTCGGCCATAGGCCGCAAAAGGCACAGACAACCCCCATGGCAGGCATCAGCGACCGTATTCGCTCATCGCAGATCTGGAAATCCGTAGTTCGTCACGGCTTGCCCCGCGATCGCCAAGGCCGGGCCCTGGTCGTGGTCAGCAACCTTTTCCTGCACATCCATCCGGTGGACATGCGGCGGTACTCGCTGCGGTTCTGGTTCACCTGGGCGATGGGCTGGCTGACGTTTGTTCTCTTCGTCATCGAGACCATCACCGGCATCGCGCTGATGTTCTATTACCGACCGGCTGCCGAGCACGCCTACGCGGACATGCAGGCCCTGCGAGCGACTGTTTCTTTCGGTCTGGTGCGGGAGATTCATCGCTGGGGCGCTCACGCCATCGTGATAGCCGCCTGGCTGCACATGCTGCGAGTGTTTCTGACGGGCAGCTACAAACCCCCCCGTGAGTTCAACTGGTGCATCGGCGTTGTGCTGCTCGTGCTGACCATGCTGTTGTCGTTCACCGGCTATCTGCTGCCGTGGGATCAGTTGGCTTTATGGGCGGTCACGGTAGGGACCAACATGGTCTCGGCCGCCCCTGTGATCGGGAGCGACGGTCCCTGGTCCGGCCGGCTGCCGGCGGGCTGGGACCCCAAATCGCTTCTTCTTGGCGGCCGCGACGTCGGACCACCCGCCCTGCTCCGCTTTTACGTGCTGCACTGCGCCGTGCTGCCGGTGATCTCGGCAATCTTCATCTCGCTGCACTTCTGGCGAATCCGCAAGGATGGGGGTATCAGCGGGCCTGACGAACTGTACACTCCGTCGCAGGCACGCCGTCGCTCCAATCGAACAGCCCTTGTCCTTGCTTTGGCAGCTTTGACGGCGTTGCTACTCACGGCCGTCTTCGGATCATGGAGCGGCATCAAGGGATTGGTCAACTGGTATTGCCGACCCGAGAGGCTGCTGCCCATCGCAATCGCGGTCCTGGTCATCGGGCTCGCGGCCTACCGGTGGTGGAGCCGGCCGGTCTTCGCCGCGATTCTCGGCTTTCTCTTCCTGGCCGGCTGGGCGACGGCGTGTGCCGACCCACAGTTCTCATGGATCATTCTTCAGCCCGACAATGTCGCAATTTCCCTTATGGTTTGTGCTACCATCGGCTTCCTTTGGCTTGCCGCTCGACGCATGGCGATCAACGATCAGCGGCTAGGCCGGGGATTGCCGCCCTGCGAAGCCGAAGACCGCCTGCGGGTGATGGTTTGGCCCGACGTGCTGCGCGTGGAGCTGGTCATATTCCTGATCGCGGCCGCGGGCTTGATTGTGTGGTCCATTCTGTTGCGGGCGCCGCTAGAGGCCGCGGCGAACCCCGCCGATGTCCCGAACCCATCCAAAGCCCCGTGGTACTTCGTGGGCTTGCAGGAACTGCTGGTCTATTTCGACCCCTGGCTCGCCGGCTTCCTGATCCCTACCCTGACGATCGTCGGCCTTTGCGCCTTGCCTTATCTGGACGTCAACAGGCGAGGCAACGGTTATTACACGCTCCGCGAGCGTCCTTTCGCCGTCTCCGTCTTCCTGTTCGGCTTCCTCATTCTGTGGCTGCTTCCGATCGTCATCGGCACGTTCCTGCGAGGCCCCAACTGGAGTTTTTTCGGCCCGTTTGAACCGTGGGACCCTCAGCAAACCGCCGTTGCGACCTGCGTCAACTTCTCGGATCTGTTCTGGACGCATGCTCTGGGACGATCGCTGCCTTCGCCGGAGTCGACGGGAACCGCCGCGTCGCTCCTCCGGGAACTGCCGGGGCTGATCGCCCTGGCCGCGTACTTCCTCGGTGTTCCGCTCATCCTCAAGCGAACGTGGATGAGAAAGCTGGCCCTACAGATGGGCAAGCCTCGGTTCCTTGCCCTGATGCTTCTTCTGACCACCATGGGTTTGCTGCCGATCAAAATGCTTCTTCGCTGGATGTTCCACATCAAGTACATCGTTTCATTTCCGGCCTCGGCGTTCAATATCTGAACAGAATCACATGGAGAGGAGGCCCAACGGCCCTTTTCGGCGGCTTCGAGGGGCGCCGGCACACAACCCGCCGGTAACATCCGCCAGGCCCCCCTCGGCTTGCGTGCCGACAGTTCGCCTCATTACCGGTGCGCATGAGCCGAAAGCAATCGGTAAACGACTGACAATCAAGCCCCAGACCGACCGGCGGTTCCGCAATGATCAGGAGTACACGTATAATCCTTCATCGGTTGACAGGCGGCCGGTTTTCGGGGACAAGTAACAAATGAGCCGGCGACGTGCCTCCGAGCAAGGCCAGGAACGGCACGGATCGCGGTCAACGCAATCGGACATGTGGCGGCAGGACCGCCCAACGAAAGGAGAACCTACGATTATGGCGGAAGTCAATAAGGTTTCGATTGACGCGAGCGAATGCATCTCGTGCGAGGCGTGCGTTGACGCCTGTCCGGACGTGTTTGAGATGGGCAAGGATGCGGCCGTCGTGAAGGCCGGGGCAGACATCCAGGCGAACAGCGATGGCATCGTCTCGGCCGCTGAAGCTTGCCCAACCAGCGCAATCAAGTACGAGTGATGCCTGCGTCCGTCCGGTTCGCGGGCGGTTTAGCAGGAGCGTTCTCGGAATAACGACCGGAAGCAGCAAAAACACGCTGCTGCTTCCGGTTCTCATTGCGCTCGATGGTCTCACCGCCCATTGCACCCACCTCCGGCGATTTCACCGCGAAAACCCGATGTGCCCAATGGTACGCTGGTCGGGAAGGGGCAGAGCCTTGAACGGCAAGCTCCACATGTGACTCACGGCCCCTGCCGGTCGGCCGCTGCCGCACTCGGATACTTCGGCACCGTCTCGGTATTCCTGATCGGAGTACCTTGAACTCAGACAAGAGCGGGGCCCGGACAGCGTTCCTGATCACGTCGGCGGTGGAGCCGTGTCTCTGCTGCGGTGGTGCAAGATGAAATAGGTGACTTCCACTCCACCAAGCATCACCCAGATCACTGCGGCCCAGAGCAAACCGGCCATGAAACCGCTGCGAGCGCCGATAACGATCCAGGCGGCAGCCATGACGATGATGATAACCGCCATCCAGATCGCAAGAACGATCTTCGGAGGACGCTCCTGGCAAATCATGGCCACCCCCGTATGTCAGAGTGCGGCCGCAACGGGTCTTTCACCGACCTCCCGTCGCAGCCTCATCTGTGCTCGGCATAGCATCGCGCCCCGCAGCCCGGACGGGACAATGCTTCCCCAGATAATAAGACACACGAGGCACCGTTTTGTTCCGAAGAAAACATCGCCGGGACATGTATCCAGATCCGCCATGCCGGTAAACGGTTCACCGGCACAAAACGCGTGCCTGCCTGTGACGGCGAATCGTCATTTCGGGCGCCTGGTGTTATTGCAAGCCTCAATCGGTCGATAACCGGTGTAATGTCCACTCTTGGCACTGCGGCGGGTGATCTGCGCGCGAATTTCTTGGCGATGGCCCAGGAGGCCGACCTCTATCCGTTCATCTCGACGGTGGAGATGTACCTCGCACAGGTGCCCGATGATTGGCCGATGCGCGGGCTGGCCATGAAGGCCCTGGCGGGCAAGGGGCTCTTAAGCATCGCGGTGGAGATCGGCCGCGCTTGCCCACGATCGGGCCCCGAGGCCGGCCAACTGCTCGACGCCGCCGAACAACTAGCCAAGGTGCCTAACGAGATCGTCCCATGGGCCAAGACGCACAATCGCTTTGCCGCAAACCTGGCCGCACTTCGATCCAGGGGGCAGAACCAAGCCATGCTCGCCGACGCCCTTGCGAACGTGTGGCCTGCGATGGAGAAGGATCTGACGCTGCACCAGGCCAACGACGGCAATCTGCTGGTCCGTGGATCGCGCTCGGACGGCACGAGGATGTGGATTCCGGCAGCCCTGGACTTCCGCAATGCCGTGGAACACATCGCCAAGACCGATGCTTTCAAGGGTAAATGCGGACCGCCCCTGCTGATCGACGGAGTCGGCATGGGTTGGTGGCTGTCCGGGCTCTATGCCATGACGGCCAGAACCTTCCTGGACTACAGCAGCACCCTCTACATCGTCGAAACCAACCTGAAAGCCTTGGCTTTGGTGCTGCGACTACACGACTGGTCGGCGGAACTCGCCGATCCGCGGGTGTATATTCTGGGCGGACCGGACGCATGGGAAACCTGGCGGAACATGATGATCGCCGACACGACTCTACCACTTCCGTCAACCTGCCAGGCGACGGTCCGGTGGCCCGGACAAAAACCCACGCCGGGACAAGAACGGCTGGCCGAGGTCAACCGGCATCGCATCGACCACCTGATCGAATTGCGCCGGCGTGCCGAAGAGATTTACGCCGACCGCGACGCCGCCTGGTGGGCCCGACGATACGCTGCCGCCGGGCCACAAGACCCGCTCCGCGTTCTGTGCGTCACGTCACGGTTTACAACATTCTTGAAGTATTCGATGCGCGATACGGTCAGCGCGCTCGAGGGGGCGGGCATCCGGACGCGACTGCTGATCGAAGCTCAGGACCATCTCATACTCGGTCCGCACGCGTACATGGAGACGTTCATCGAGTTTCAGCCCGACCTGGTGCTGATGATCGATCATCATCGCCACGAGCAGCCGAACGCCTTCATCAACAACGTGCCGTTCGCCTGTTGGATTCAGGATCCACTGCCCAATTTGATGTGCCGCCGCGCCGGCGAGGCGCTCGGTCCGCTCGACTTCACCTTTGGCTATTACCGCAACCGCTGCACCAGGGAATTCGGGTACCCGGCCGATCGATTCTTCACCGCTCCCATTCCCGTGGCGGATGCGATGTTCAGCGAGGAACCGGTTAGCGATGAGGAGGCGAAGCGACTGGCCTGCGACGTGATGTACGTGGGGCACCTTAACCAGACGATCGAAGCGTTGCGAACGCACTGGCGGGCCGAGCAGCCCCGCGAGCTGCATCCGATCCTGGACGACATAGATGCGTTCGTCGACCGCGTCCTGGAACGGGGCGAACACTTGAGGGAACACTACTCGAACACCGATCCTACGGAGCTTGTTCGACGGTTGGCCGGCGATCGCGGGAAGCACCTCCGGCCGGAGGATGCCGAGCGGCTTTTCACCTTCTACGCGAACCGCACGTTCGACATCGGTTTTCGCGTCCGGACGCTGCAGTGGGTCGCGCGATGGGCACGGGACACCGGCCGGGTGTTCAGGTTGTATGGTAACGGCTGGCAGCACGTCCGCGAGCTCGCGCCTTTTGCCGTTGGGCCCATCGAGCACGGCGAACCGCTTCGCAGGGCCTACCGCTGTGCGACCTTTGCCATTCAGACCATGCCGGCAGGCTTCCGACATCAGCGATCGCTGGAGGCCATCGCCGGCGGCTGCCTTGTGCTCACCCGTTACATCGCAACCGACTTCGGCGGCCTTGATCTGGAGGAAGCCCGGCGGCGGCGAAAGGCAGGCGAGCCCCTGCCCGCAACAGCCGCCAGTTTCCCCCGACTCGATATGGTTACGTTCCGCGACCCTCAGGAAATGGCTTCGGTGGCCCAGGAACTCCTGGACAAGCCCGATCTGCGCCGCGAACTCCTGGCGGAGTTCCGGGAGCGCGTGCTGCAGGAGTTCAGCTACGGTCGCGTCATACGCACAGTGATCGAATACATTCGAGACGCCTTGCAGCAGCAGGCTTCAGTTCGACAAGGGAGTACCTGAACAAGACCCGTCGGTGCTGCTTGATGAGCAAACCCGCTTCGCGAATCGGGTTGCCTGACAAACCCGATGAACGACCGACTGCCAGTCAATGACGAAAACCATATGTCGAAGACTTGCCGTGGCAGCATGAATGACCTTCGAGTGTCCGGTTATGCCATCCGCGGCCTTCCTTAGCGGCTGAGCGGTCTCAGACTTTTCGCTCCTGCCTGGAAATCGCTGGAACGTCGGGCTTGACCAGGGGGGCATAGTCGGGAGACGCTGCCGAGCCGCCCCCGCGGGCCACCTGCGTGTTCGGGAGAGAAAACTTGACCGGGACGGCCGCCAGGTCTTCAGGCAATTCAGATTCGATCTTGCCGAGGCGGTGCCCGAACCACGTCGTCAGGGGCACGTAAAAATAGCCCACCATGAAAAGGCAGAGGAAGGGCACGCCGATGGTCAGACGCTGCTGCTTTGGATCGGCGGGATTCAGAGGAGCGGAAAAACACATGATTACGCAGCCCAACAGGTAAATCGCAATAGCGAACTCCACGAAGGGCTGAAGCTTAACCCGCTTGAGGGATTTGCGGGCGTTCTCAACCTGCCGTTTCCAGCGGTGGTCACGGGCCACAACCCCGAACTTCGGCGTCCGAACGAACTCGCCGGGTTTGCCGAAGAAACCCGCGAACACGGCCCGCGCGTTGTTCAGCGCGATACCGATCCCCAGGGCCATCAGGAACGGAATGTACTTCAGGCTGTCGGCCCACGTACGAAAGAGAACCCGCTGACTGCAGACGTAGAACGTCCCGGCCGAACAGGTCGCCAGAATGAGAATCGAGAAATCGAAGAGGTATTTCCAGAACCCTTCCTGAAACATGCTCACCTTGAGGTACACGATGGGGTACATCATCAAAGTGAGCAGCACGATGCACGGATAGACGATGCAGCTCGTGAGATGGAAGAAGGCTTCCATCTTGATTCGCCTGGGCAACCGCGAGCGCAGAACCGTCGGCAACAGCTTGCGGGCCGTCTGGGCTCCGCCCTTGGCCCACCGGTACTGCTGCTGCTTGAAGGCTTCCATGTCCGGCGGCAACTCGGCCGGAGAGGCCAACTCAGAGAGAAACAGGAACTTCCAGCCCTTCATTTGCGCGCGATAGGAGAGATCCAGGTCTTCGGTCAGGGTGTCATGCTGCCAGCCCCCCGCGTCTTCAATACACGTCTTTCGCCAAAGCCCGGCGGTCCCGTTGAAACTCATGAACCGCCCCGAGCGGTTACGGGCCGCGTGCTCGATGACGAAATGTCCGTCCAGCAGAATCGCCTGCGTCTTGGTCAGGAGCGACTGATCGCGGTTAAGATGCTCCCATCGGGCCTGCACCATGCCGACCCGCGGGTCGCAGAAATAATGAATGGTCTCACGGAGAATCTCCCGAGGCGCGAGAAAATCCGCATCAAAAATCAGGATGAACTCGCCGGTTGCAGTTTTCATGCCCTCGGAGAGCGCGCCTGCCTTGTAGCCGGTTCTCTGGGTGCGATGAAGGTGGCAAATGTTGAAGCCCTGCGAACGCCAGTACTTCACCGCCTCGCCGACGATCTGGACGGTCTCGTCGGTCGAATCGTCCAACACCTGGATTTCAAGGCGGTCGCGCGGGTAGTCGATTCGGCAGGTCGCGTCAATCACCCGCCGGGCCACGGCCTGCTCGTTGTACATCGGCAGTTGGATCGTGACGCGCGGCAACTCTCTGAAACAGGCGGTCAGCTTGGGCTTGTTCGAGCGATACTTATAGAACAGATGGACGAGCTGGTACCGATGCAACCCATAAACGCTGACGATCAGCAGGATGATGACATAGGTCGCCAGAAAGACTGCGCGAAAACCTTCGTTGCTGAACAGCCATTCCATGAAACCAGGACACCTCGGTTGAGTGGTCGCATCCTTCAGAACGAGCGCCATCCCAAACGCGCCGCCTCGTTCCACCCCAAATTGATCATGACGATTAGGAATAAGAATGTCAACGGCTTACGGTTTGAGGGCGGCAATCAGCAAGTCGCGGATCTCTTCGGCCCTTCCTGGGGCGTATTTTGAGGCGTTCCAGCGATACCCCAGACCGTCGCCTGCTTTGCGCGGGATAACGTGAAAATGAACATGGGGAACCTCCTGACCGGATTCGCGACCGTTGTTCTGGAGAATGTTATAGGCAGCCGCCCCCACGGCCTTCATCAGCGATCGGCCAAGCATGGGCAGATGGCGGGTAATCGCCATGACGTGCTCCGGGGACATCTGGTCCAGCCGCTCGACGTGCTGCTTGGGGACCATCAGAAGGTGCCCTTCCGACAGCGGACCGATATCAAGGAACACCAACGCAGCGTCGTCTTCAAACACACGCATGCACGGGATCTGACCGGCAATGATTCTGCAGAATACGCAGGAAGCATCGATCATCGCACTCCTCCGTGCCGCGGTACCGCGGTTCGGCATGACCTCGAGTTGCCTGCCGCATTCCGGATCAGCAAGTCTACGGTCCGCCTCACTCGCCCTGAGCTTCCGCCGTCGGCTGCGACTGAGTTGAGCGGCTCTTCTTGGCAGCCTTCGCGGCGGCCGCGTAGCGCCGTTCGGTCCGGCGCTGCCGGGCGGTCTTCTCAGGCCGCGTCACCGTGCCGGGGGATTCTTCCTCTCCCAGCAGTTGGAGAACAGCCATCTGCGCATTGTCGTTACGGCCGCTGGGACCAAGCTTGATGACCCGCGTGTACCCGCCGGGACGCCCTTCGAACCGAGGAACTACCTCGTTGATCAGATGATGAACGATGGAAACCGCCGTGAACTTCTGACCACCGCGGGCCTGACCCAACCGATACCGCCGCCCACTGCGCATCCGCAGGACCTTGGCGCGGGCGGCATACGTCATATCCTCATACTGCTCCTGGTAGCCCGAGGGAATCATCGATCGGTCACCCAGCAGCGCGGCCAGACGTTGCCGGGCAGCGAGATTCCCAGACCTGGCCTTTCGCCCCAGAGTGATCAGCCGCTCAACAAAAGGACGCAGATCCTTCGCTTTGGGAAGGGTCGTCGTGATCTGCCCATGCTCAAAGAGGCTCTGGGCCATATTGCGCCGAAGGGCCTCTCGGTGCTCACTCGTTCGATTCAGTTTCCGCCGTGCAACAAGGTGTCTCATTCCAAACGCTCCCAACTCACCTGCCGGACTCACCCGCGCCGGGACCCAAGCTCACAAAAGTCTCCCGTAGCCGTCCTCCGATCCCGGTCGTTCGAACCTGCTCGCCTCATTGACCCATCTGGGCCGTGCTGCCCACCGTGCCGGCGTCGACTGCCGGCGCCGCCGGTGCGTCGGTCGCCATCGTTGTCGGAGCGGCCTCGCCGGTGTCCGAACCACCCGCCGGAGTCTGCTGAGCAGGCGCGTCGCCAAAGACCATCCCAAGGCTCAGGCCCAGGTCGGCCAGCTTGCGCTTCACTTCACGTAACGAGGTCCGGCCAAAACTCCGCACCTTCAGCAGATCGGTCTCGGTCATCCTGGCCAGTTCGCCCACGGTGGTCACCTTCGCCGACTCCAGACAATTGCTTGCCCGGACCGAAAGGTCCAACTGGGAGATCGGCATAGATAGACGATCCTGCAACGCCTTGTCCATCATTCCGCCGGTCGCCTCGGCCTCAGACGGGGCGGCCACCTGCTCCCGACCCAACTCGTGATACTGGACGAAGGGGTTGAGGTGCTTGCGAAGAATCCTGGCCGCCTCGACCAACGCATCTTCCGGCCGGATCGTGCCCTTGGTCCAGATTTCCATAATCAGCTTGTCGTAGTTGGTCCTCTGTCCGACGCGCGTCTCCTCGGTCTTATAGCGGACCCTGGTGACCGGCGAGAACACCGAATCGACCGCGATCACCCCGAGCTCGTCCGCCGGGTTGCGGTTTTCGTCCGCCGTTCGGTAGCCTCGACCTGAGCTGACCCAGAAGTCGATGTTCAGTTCGACGTCGGCGGTCAACGTCGCGATGAGCTGGCCGGTGTTGATAATCGTAAGAGACGGATCGGCCTCGATGTCTCGAGCGTAAACCTCCCCCGGCCCGCGCCGGGACAGGTGCATCGTCTTCTCGCCCTCGCCCTCGCCCTCCATGCGAATGACCAGGCTCTTGATATTCAGGATAATGTCGGTCACGTCTTCCATCACGCCGGGCAGGCTCATGAACTCATGGCTGGCCCCGGCGATCCGCACCTTGGTAACGGCAGCGCCTTCGAGGCTCGATAACAGGATTCGACGAAGGCTGTTCCCGACCGTCGTACCGAACCCCCGCTCAAACGGCTCGACCACGAGCCGGGCATAGGTGTCCGTACTGATCGTGTCATCCCGAACAACCTGAGTAGGCAACTCAAGCCCACGCCATCTGATTCGCATTGGGATTCCTCCACAATTGCCTGCAAGCTCGATGCAAACGGCGCTCGATTCGAGGATCACCGGGCTTTCATCTGCGGCCGGACGAACCGGCCTCTGATGAACGACGTCGGGTACCCCTTTCGACTCGGCCCGCACCCACGAAAAGCCGTTACCGGCTGCACATTTCCACGATCAGTTGTTCCTCAACCGGAATCTGGACGTCGTCCCGTGACGGCAGGGCCACCACGGTTGCCTCCATTTTGTCGGCGTCGACCTGCAACCAGGACTGCGGTTGCAGCGAGCCGGCCAGTTCCAAGTGGCTCTTGGCGAGCTTGCGGCTCTTGTCCGAGTTCTTCACGGTGATGCGGTCGCCCTGGCTGACGCTGAAGCCGGGCCGATCAACCTTCCGCCCGTTGACGTAGATGTGCCCGTGGCTGATCATCGCCCGGGCCGCCTTGCGCGAGGGAGCCAGACCCGCCTTGCGGACCACATTGTCCAGGCGGCACTCCAGAAGCCGGAGCAGGGCCGTCCCGGTGTTCTCCTTGGATCGTTCCGCCCGACGGAAATACAGCCGGAAACCGCGCTCCAGAATGCCATAGTATCTCTTCACCTTCTGCTTCTCACGAAGCCGCACGCTGTAGCCGCTGGACTTCCCGCGCCGCCACGCGTGCATGCCCGGCGGATTCGATCGCCACTGCTTCTCCATCGGGCACTTCGCGGTTTCGCAACGCGGCCCCTTCAGCATCAGTTTGATGCCTTCTCGCCGGCAAAGCCGACAGACTGGACCGATGTATCGCGACATCTATTCTGTTTCCCTTGTGCTGCGTCCGTTAACCGGATCAACCTGCCTTGAACGGGTCATCCACCACGGCGTCCGTTCTTGTTCAACCCTGCCTGCCGTCTCAAGTCCCCGCTCGTTCAGCCGAACTCCCGTGTCCGGCAGCTCCCAAACCGCCCGAATCACACCCGGCGCCGCTTTCTCGGACGGCAACCATTATGCGGCAACGGCGTCACGTCCTCGATGCTCAGCACCCGAAGCCCCGCCGCCTGCAACGAGGTGATCGCCGACTCCCGTCCCGGGCCGGGACCTTTGACGCGAATCTCGACCTCCATCACGCCGAACTTGCGGGCCGCGTGCGCCACCTTCTCGGCGGCTCGCTGCGCGGCAAACGGAGTGCTCTTCCGCGTGCCTTTGAAGCCCACGGTCCCCGCCGACGCCCATGTCAGCACCTCACCGTTGGTGTCAGTGATGGTAATCTGCGTATTGTTGAAGGTCGCCTTGATATGGGCGATCGCGCGGGCCACGCTGCGCCGCGCCTTTCTCCTGACGACCGTTCCCGCTGCTGCCTTACCCACGATGCATCTCCTTCACGCCCTTCTTCCCGGCCACGGTCTTCTTCGGACCCTTGCGGGTCCGGGCATTGCTGCGCGTCCTCTGGCCGCGGACCGGCAGGCCGCGACGGTGACGCAAACCCCGGTAGCAACCGATGTCACGGAGACGGGCGATGTTCTGCTGCACCTGCCTGCGAAGCTGACCTTCCACCAGATAGTTCCGGTCGATCACGCCGGCGATTCGGCTGACCTCGTCTTCCGTCAGATTCTTCGCCCGCGTGTTCGGATCTACTCCCGCCTCTTTCAGCACCACCCGCGCCAGATGCGGTCCAATGCCGTAGATATACCGCAGCGCGATCTCGACTCGCTTTTCATTCGGCACATCAACGCCTGCAATACGCGGCACGTTGCCACTCCTTCCTGCAACAGGCTCCTACCGTCAGCCTTGACGCTGCTTATGACGCGGATTCGAGCACACCACCCGGATCACGCCCCGGCGACGGATAATCTTGCAATTCTCGCAAATGCGACGAACACTGCTCCGCACTTTCATATTTCGGTCCTCCGCCGCGCTTGCACGCCTACCGCCCGTCCGTCAACACGTCCGCCCCGTGACCGGTGACCGCGATGGTGTGCTCAAAATGGGCCGCATACTGCCGGTCCTTGGTCACCACCGGCCACCCCGTAGAGTCCTCATAAACCACCTGCGGCGATCCCATGTTCACCATGGGCTCGATCGCCAGCGTCATTCCTTCCGTGAGCAGGAAATCCAGTCGCCGCTCCCTCGGATCGACATAGTTGGGTATTTTCGGCTCCTCGTGCATGCTGCTGCCGATTCCGTGGCCGACAAAATCACGTACCACCGAAAAACCCGCCGCTTCCACATGGGCCTGCATCTCGGCGGCGATCTCGCTCCACCACACCTTCGGGCGAATACGGGCCACCGCGATCCCCAACGCCTCCCGGGTCACCCTCAGCAACCGTTTCACCGGTTCGCTCACCGTGCCCACGGGAATCGTCGTGGCGGCGTCCCCGCAGTAGCCCTCCAGCCGAACGCCGCAGTCCACACTGACCACGTCGCCTTCCGCGAGCACCCGCTCACCCGGTATCCCGTGTACCACCTGCTCGTTCACGCTGGTGCACAGGGCCGCGGGAAACGGGAATCTCGCTCGGTCGTTACGCTGCCCTCGAAAGAGGGCCTCAGCCCCCGCCTGCCGGATCATGTCCTCGGCGACCGCGTTCAGTTCGGCCGTCGTCACGCCCGGCCGCACGTATTGCTCGATCCGGCGAAGCACCTGATGGACGAGCCGCCCGGCCCGTCGCATCCGCTCGATTTCCTCCGGTGTCTTCAACCCTGCGGTTCGGGATCGTCGCTTGATCGTTCTCAACGGCTCATTCCATTCCCAACCGTCGGCGAACCGCTTTCGACAGCGCCCGGAATACTGCGTCCATCTCTAGGCTGCCGTCCACCTCCACAAGAAGCCCCTTCTTCCGATAGTAAGCTTCCAAAGGAGCAGTCTGTCGGTGATAGGCATCCAACCGTTGTCTCACAACCTCAGCCGTGTCGTCCGGACGCTGAACCAGTGCGGTGCCATCGGCGTCACAAATGCCCTCCTGTGCCGGCGGCAGGGTTTTTACATGATAAACCGCGTTACACCGGGGACAAGTACGCCGCCCGGTGATCCGGTCAAGGATCATCTCATCAGGCACCGCCAGCGCGGGAACCGCATCCACCCGCTTGCCGGCTTCGGCCAAGGCCTTATCCAGGCTCTCGGCCTGCGCCACCGTTCGGGGGAACCCGTCCAGGAGCAAACCCGCCTTGTCACCCAGGCTGCTCAACTGGGCCAGAACCGCCCCGATGATGATTTCATCCGGAACCAGCTTGCCCGCGTCCATATACTCTGCGGCCTTCTTGCCCAACTCGGACCCTCTGGCCCGCTCGGCCCGCAGCAAGTCGCCGCTCGACAGGTGCCGCAGCGAAAAGGCCTGGGCCAGTCGCACGGCCTGCGTGCCCTTACCGGCTCCAGGAGGACCAAGAATGACCAGATTCATACCCATCGCATGCCCTTCGGGAACCTCCCACTAATCCGAGGCGCCCAGGAACCCCTTGTAGTTGCGCATCACCAGATTGGCCTCGATCCGCTGGACCACGTCCAGGGCCACGCTTACCACGATCAGCAAACCCGTGCCCCCCAGGAAGGCCGAGATCTGATAGGGAACGTCCAACGACACGAACACCACGGTCGGAATCACCGCAATGATCGCCAGGAAGGTCGCACCCACGTAGGTGATACGCGTCATCACCCGTTCAAGGTAGTCCGCCGTCCGCTTGCCGGGCCGCAGGCCGGGAATGAAGCTCCCGTAATCCCGCAGGTTGTTGGCCATCTCTTTGGGCTGGAACTGAACCGCGGTCCAGAAGTAGGCAAAGAAGTATATCATTCCGATGTAGCCCAGCTCGTGGAGATAGCTGCCCGTCCTCAATTGATCGGAGAGGATTCTCAGGATGTTGCTGCCGCCAAAAGCGCTCGCCAGGTAACTCATTAGAATGCCCGGAAAAATCATCAGAGAACTGGCGAAAATGATCGGCATCACGCCGCCGTGATTGACCCGCAAGGGCAGGTACTGTCGCTGGCCGCCAAGAACACGCCGGCCGCGGGTGTGCTTGGCTTGCTGGATCGGAATACGCCTCTGAGCCTGGGTGATCAGAATCGCGCCGGCCACCACGGCCACAAACGCTACCAGGATGAAGATGATCTTGAGCGGCGTCATCGCACCCTGCGGGGCCCCCGCGCCCACGCTGAAATCCGCCCGCTGATAGACCTCGATGACGGCATTGGGCATTCGGGCAATGATACCGGCCATGATGATCAGACTGATGCCGTTGCCGATACCGTATTCGTCGATCTGCTCGCCGAGCCACATCAGGAATATGGTCCCCGTCGTCAGAGCCATGACGGCCATCATCATGAAAAGAACTGAATCCTCAAAGTCCCTGTAGACGTAGCGCGAGTTGATCATGTAGTTGACCCAGAACACGCCCTGGATCAGACACAGTCCGACGGTGGCGTAACGAGTATACTCGTTGATCTTCTTGCGGCCCGATTCGCCCTCCTTCTGAAGCTTCTCGAGCCAGGGCACCACGGTCGCCAGGAGCTGGAAAATGATCGAGGCGGAAATATACGGCATGATCCCGAGCCCGAAAATGGTGCTCTGCTGAAGATCGCCGCCGGTAAACAGAGCGAAAACCGCGGCCATCTGCCCGAAGCCCGTGCCGCCCCCGGCCGCCTCGGCCGCCTTCGCCATCTCGTCCTGGTTGATACCGGGCAAAGGAATGTAAAACCCCAGGCGATAGATGATCAGCAGCCCGAGCGTGAACATCAACTTCTTGCGCAGCTCAGGGATCCTGAAAATGTTCGCCAATGTGCTGAACATGCCCGCATGCCTCCAGTCGTTCCGGCCGGCCTCAGCCGAGCGACTTGATCTGGCCCCCCGCTCGCGTGATCTTCATCGCGGCCGACGTACTGAAGCAGGTTGCCTCGACGTCAAACTTCTTCGACAGGTCACCGACGCCGAGGATCTTCACGGGATCGGCGGCACTTCGGATCAGACCGGCCTCCGCCAGAACCGAAGGGTTGATCTTGGCTCCGTCCTCGAACGTTTCCTGCAACGCTGCGATATTAACCACCTGGAACGTCCGCCGGAAACGGAAGTTCGAAAAGCCCCGCTTGGGAATCCTGCGAAAGAACAGCATCTGGCCGCCCTCGCGGAGCACATGCCCACGCGTCCCGGTCCGGGCCTTCTCGCCCTTGTGCCCGCGGGTACTGGTCTTGCCGTGACCCGAACCCGGACCGCGACCGACCCGCTTGCGACGTCGGTTGCGCTTGGCCTTCGAGGTAATCTCAGCAATCATCATGGCCTGTCACTCCCGCCCGGCGGCCCTATCTGACCGCAACCTCCCGAAGCTTTTGGACGTCTTCCTTGGTCCGCAGGGCCGCAAGCCCCTCGAACGCCGCCTTGACCAGGTTCTTCGGACTGGTCGAACCGTAGACCTTGGTCAACACGTCCTTAACACCCGCCAGTTCCATCACCGCCCGCACGCTGGCTCCCGCGATAACGCCGGTTCCTTCGCCGGCGGGGATCATTTTCACCCTGCTGGCTCGATATTTTGAAAAAACCATGTGAGGAATCGTCGACCCGTCCAGATTCACGCTGATCATGTTTCGCCGGGCGGCCTTGGCACCCTTCTCCACGGCATTGGGAACCTCATTCGCTTTTCCATAGCCGATACCCACTCGACCGTTGCGGTCGCCGACAACCACCAGGGCCCCAAAGCTGAATCGCCGACCGCCCTTCACCACGGTGGCACACCGATAAATCTTGACCACGACCTCGTCGAGCCCGTCGGCAGGTCCGGTTCGTTCGGGACGACCGGGACCACGGCCCCGTTCGCCTCGCTCGTCTCGCTCCCGACGTTCGCCCTCGGGGGCAAACGAGCCGCCTTCGGGAGGTTCCGGGGCCCGGCCGGCCAGCCGTGACGCTGCCGAATGGGTTACCTGCTCGCCGGAAACCTCGCCCTGAGTCTCATTCGTCTGGTTATCTGCCATCAGCGCCTCGATCACAACCGGCTCGCCGCCCTCTCGCCGAAAAACCGGTTCATCCTAACACCTCAGATCTTGATACCCGCCTTGCGAACCGCCTCGGCCACCGCTTTGACACGCCCGTGGAACCTGTAACCGTTGCGGTCCATGGTCACCTGCTTCACACCCTTGGCCAGGGCCCGCTGTGCCAGCAGGTCGCCAACCTGTGCGGCGGCGGCGACGTTCCCGCCGTATTTCACCACGCCCGCCAGTTCCTTGCTGACGCTGCTGGCCTCGACCAGCGTGCGTCCGGTCTCGTCGTCGATCATTTGCGCGTAGATATTCTTTAGGCTCCGGAAGATCGTCAGCCTCGGCCGCTCCGCGGTACCGAAAACGCGCCGCCGCACCCGCATTTTGCGGCGCTGACGACGCTGCTGCTTGACCTTGATCATGCTCATGCTGCCACCCGATACTCTCCGTCTGCGGGTCAACTCGCCCCGCCGGCAAAAGCCTTGCCCTGTTTCCTCCGCACGTGCTCGCCCACAAATCGAAGCCCCTTGCCTTTGTAAGGTTCGGGAGGCCGAATCAACCGCAGCTCCGACGTGAACTGCCCGATCAACTGCTTGTCCGCGCCGGTTACGGTGAACCGCGCCGGCTCGCTTTCACCGCGCGCCGTGGGCACTTCCACCGTGACCGTCAACCCCTTGGGAATGTCAATGACATACTGCGCCTCTTTCGGCTTGCCCTCCGCATCGACGCCCCGACCCATGTATCCGCAGTTGAGCAGAAACTTGCCTCCCTTCACCTGGCAGCCGTAGCCGGTCCCATAAATCTCCAGCCTCTTCTCATAGCCCTTGGACACGCCGGCAACCATGTTGGCAATCAGCGCCCGCGTTAGCCCGTGAAGCGCCTTGACCCGGCTGGAATCGTCCGTGCGCCCCACAACGATGAGGCCGGCTCCCGAGTCGGCCTGAACCGTGATCTCGTCAGGGAACCGCCACGACAGCTCCCCCTTGGGCCCTTTGGCCGTCACGGTGTGGTCTTTCACGATGACCTGCACACCGGAGGGCACCGGAATGGGTTTCTTGCCGATACGAGACATCGTCTTTAGTCCTTCCAAACCGTCCGGCTTCCGCCGGATACATTCCTCGCCCCGTCAGCACACCGTACAGAGTACCTCACCGCCGATGTGCCGTTCCCGGCACTGTCGATCGCTCAGAACACCTTGGCTGGTCGAGACGATCGCGATGCCCAGACCGTTGAGCACCTCCGGCAGGTCCTCAACCGCCCGATAGTCGCGCCGACCAGGCTTGGAAATCCGCTTGATCTCCGTCAGCACGGGCTCGCCGCGGCGACCGTACTTGAGCTTGATCCGCAGGATCCCCTGACGCCCGTCGTCGATCCGGTCGTATTCCTGGATGTATCCTTCCTGCTTGAGTACCTCGGCAATGCCGGCCTTCACGCGCGACGCGGGAACCTTAACCTCGCGGCCGCGGGCCATGGCCACGTTGCGAATCCGCGTCAGCATGTCGGCGATCGGGTCACTCCACATCGTCTCAGTCCTCTTTCTTGCCGGCCGTCCTGCTAGTACCCCGGCAACCACCGGGGCCTCGCGACGCTCACCAACTCGCCTTCTTCACGCCCGGAATCAGGCCTTCGTTCGCGAACTTCCGGAAACAAACGCGGCACATCCTGAATTTCCGGTACACCGCGTGCTTGCGGCCGCAAATCTGGCACCGGCGCACGATCCGGCACTTGAACTTCGGAGGCCGCATTGCCTTGTGAACCCACGCTTTGGTTGCCATATCTGCCCGCCCAACTCTCGGCGCTTACTGCCGGCGCCGAATGATCATCTCACTTCTTGTCGTCCAAGGCCGGGTCGCTGCGGAAGGGCATGCCCAATAACCGTAGCAACTCGCGCGCTTCACGGTCGCCCTTGGCGGTGGTCGTGATGCACACGTTCATACCCTGCGCAAACTCTACCGCCGCCGGGTCAATCTCCGGAAAAACCGTCTGCTCGTTCAGCCCCAGGGAATAGTTCCCGCGCCCATCAAACCCTCGCGGGTTTAACCCGCGGAAATCACGGATACGCGGGATGGCGATGTGGATCAGACGGTCCAGAAATTCATACATCCGCGTCCCGCGAAGCGTCACCTTCAGCCCGATGGGCATGCCGCTGCGGAGCTTGAAGTTCGACACGCTCTTGCGGGCCTTGCAAACCATGGGCTTCTGCCCCGTGATGGTCGCCAGATCCTTTGCGGCCAGCTCGAGCAGCTTCTTGTCCTGAACCGCCTTGCCGACGCCCATGGACACCACAATCTTGTCCAAGCGCGCCACCGCCATGCGGTTATCGGTGCCCGCCCGTTCCAGAAGCCTGGGGAGCACCTCGTTCCGGTATTTATCCAACAAGCGAGCCATGCCTATTCATCCGCCTTTGCGCGGGTCAATTCGCTCAGTCGAGACCCGCGAACCGACACGCGATACTTGGCCTTTACTTTGCCCTCCGCGTCTCGCACCACCTCGAACCGGACACGTCCGCCGCGGCCGGCCTTCTCGTCGTAAGGCACCACGTTGGAAATATGGATCGGGGCCTCCTTCTGAAGCCGTCCACCCTGCGGATTGCGCCGGCTGGGCCGGACATGCCGGAAAACCGTGTTCACGCCCTGCACCAGCACCAGGCCCTTCTTCGGGAAAACCTTCAGCACCTTGCCGCGTTCGCCCACGTGGTCACCGGCAATCACCTCGACCAGATCGTCTTTCCTGATGTGGCAAGCCATTGTTCCGCTTCCGAATTCACTTGCGCCTTGCGCTCAAGCCGTTCAAACCACCTCATCCGCCAGCGAGATAATCTTCATGAACCCCTTCTCCCGAAGCTCGCGGGCCACCGCCCCGAAAATCCGCGTCCCTCGCGGCTCATTCCGATCGTCGATCAACACCACGGCGTTCCGATCAAAACGCACGTAACTGCCGTCCGGACGCCGGGTGGCATGCTTGGCCCGCACAACCACCGCCTTCACCACGCGCGCCTTGTGATTGCCCGGCTTCATGAAATCACTGTTGGCCAACGCCTTCTTCACCGTGCAGATGACAATGTCTCCCACCCCGGCCACTCGGCGTCTCGGCTTGCCGGCCCGCGCGGTACTGCCTCCGAGAACGCGAATGACCATCACCTGCTTGGCGCCGGTGTTGTCCGCCACATCCACCATGGTCTGTTGCTGAATCATCGCTCTATCTCGTCCATACCGAGCCGCCGGCGGCTTACGTCAGTCCCGGGGCGCCGACTCGATCACGCGAACCAGCCGCCACCGCTTGGTCCTGGAAAACGGCCGGCATTCCATCAGTTCCACGCGGTCACCCAACCTCGCCGTCGAGGCCGCATCGTGAGCCTTCACCGTCAGCGATCGATTCAGGAACTTGCCGTACTTCGGGTGCCGGGCCGTATAGTGCACTCTTACCGCGATCGTCTTGGGCGTCTTGTTCGCCGACGTCACCACACCGATCATGGTCTTGCGGGCCCGTCGCCCTTTGACCTGTGCCGTGTTCTCTGCCATCGCCTGCTACCTGATTCCTTTCGGCCTGCGTCCGGCCGTCCGACTCCCGCTTCCACGCGGGACGCTCCGACTACTTGTGCCTTGCCAGCGTCTCCAGGTGATACTGTTTCTGTTCGATGCCCGTTTCACCACGCTCGCGAAGCACGGTGTAAACCCGGGCGATGTCCCGCTTGGCCTTGGTCAACATCGAGGGATCCTGCAGATTCTCGGTCACCGCCTGGCTGCGAAGATCGAACAGATGCCGGCGAAGCCGGTCCATCTCGGCATGGAGCTCCTCGGTCTTCATGTCCCGGATTTCGGATACTTTCATACCTCAACTCCTCGTCGCCGCACGTCACACCGCATGCCGTCGAGCCACGAACCGGCAACGGAAGGGCATCTTATGGGCCACCCGGGCCAATGCCCGCCGGGCCGCGTCCTCGGTCACACCGCCCAGTTCAAACAGAATCGCACCCTCGCGCACGACGGCCACGTAGTATTCCGGCTCACCCTTGCCCTTGCCCATGCGGGTCTCCAACGGCTTGCCGGACACCGGCTTGTGCGGAAACACCCGAATGTACACCCTTCCCTGACGGTGCAGGAAATGGGTCGCACACATACGGCCCGCCTCGATCTGCCGAGCGGTCAGCCAGCCGGTCTCCAACGATTGCAGCCCGTATTCGCCGAAGGCCACCGTGTTACCGCGATGCGCAACACCTCGCACCCTCCCGCGCTGCGACTTGCGGTATTTCATTCGCTTCGGCATCAACGCCATGGCGATTGCTCTCCGTTCAATACTCCGGGCTGCCGGGCCGCCAAGCCCGCTGCCCCATCCAGCCCAACTACCTGCGGCCCCGCCGTCGATGCCGCGGCTTGGCTCCTTCCTCCGACTCGACCGACGCGGCCTCGTCGCCGAAATTACCCAGGTAGATCCACACCTTCACCCCGATCGCTCCCGTCTTGGTCTTGGCCACCGCGAAACCGTAGTCCACGTTCGCCTGAAGCGTCTGCAGCGGGATCGATCCCATCTTCTGCGTCTCGGTGCGGGCCAGTTCGGCGCCACCCAGTCGGCCGGAACACATGATCCGAACACCCTTGGCCCCCGCCGCCATCGTGGCATCGCACCGCATCTTCATAACCCGTCGGAAACTGCTCCGCTTCTTGAGCTGCTCAGCCACCGCCGCAGCTACGAGCTGGGCATCCAGATCCGGGTTCTTGATCTCAACCACATTCAGGTTGACCTTCCGGTCAATCAGGTCCTCCAGCTCCTCCCGAAGCTTGTCCACCTCCGCACCCTTCGGTCCGATGACCAGACCGGGGCGAGCAGTGTGCAGCACCACCCGAACTTCGTTGCGGGTCCGCTCGATCTCCACCTTGGATACCGCGGCGTACGGCGGCCGCTCGTTCAACCGGTCATCAATGTACTTGCGGATCCGACAGTCCTCGATGAGGAACTCGCCATAGGCCGCCTTCGGGGCGTACCACCGGCTCTTCCAATCCAGCGTGATACCGGTTCGGAACCCGATTGGGTTGGTTTTCTGTCCCACACTCAGCTCCCGGCTCTCGGCCTCTCGGAACGGGTCCGCCTGTGAACCCGCGACCAAAGGCTTCTGCTCACCGCTCCTCAACCACAACAATAATGTGACTCGTCTTCTTCAGTATTTGATGCGCCCGGCCACGATCCTTCGGCCGCCACCGGCGAAAGTACGGGCCCGGGTCGATCCGGGCCTCGGCCACGAACAGCCGCCGAACGTCGGCCTCCTGCTCATTGGCATTGGCAATCGCGGACTTCAGCACGTTTGCAATCAACCCGCTGGCCCGCTTCGGCGTGAAGCGAAGGATATCCTGCGCGGTGTTGATCTTCTGACCGCGGATCAGGTCCGCCACCAATCTGGCCTTGCGCGGACTGACGCGGGCATAGCGATGCACTGCCCGATATTGCCTTTCTTTCACTGTTCCGTGTGCCACGATCGTCTACCTCTGTGGAACCTGCGGGCACCGGCCTGACCGCCGACGGCCCCTTCCACCTTACTTGCCGCCTGACGAAGCCTTCGCGGGCCCGCCTGCCGGAACTGCGGCCGGCCCGGCTCCCGCCGCCCTCGCCTTGCCTCCATGACCTCGGAAGTTCCGGGTGGGACTGAATTCGCCCAGCTTGTGCCCGACCATCTCCTCGGTCACGAACAACTTGTGAAATACCTTGCCGTTATGAATCTCGAAGTTGACACCCACAAACTCTGGAACGATCGTGCATCGCCGGGACCACGTGCGAATCGGGGCATGGCTGCCCGTCTCCTTCGCGCGCAGAACCTTGCGAAACAGCTTCTCGTCAACAAACGGCCCTTTTTTCAGACTCCGCGTCATCTTCGGTTCGCTCCCGATCCTGAGCTCCGACGTCTACTTGCTCCGGATCACCTGCCGTCCATACCGCACGCTTCGCCGGCGGCGCAGGATTCGCTTGTTCGAGTTCTTCCTCGGCGAGCGCGTCTTGCCACCCTTGGCGAGCTTACCCCAAGGGCTGCACGGATGGCGTCCTCCGCCGCTTCGGCCCTCCCCGCCGCCCAGCGGGTGAGCGATCGGATTCATCGAGGTGCCGCGGTTGTGCGGCCGGCGGCCCATGTGCCGCTTACGCCCCGCCTTGCCAATTTGGATGTTCTGGTGGTCGGCGTTGCCCAACTGGCCGATCGTCGCCCGACATTCCACCCGAACCTGACGCATCTCGCCCGACGGCAAGAGCAGCGTCGCCCAATCACCCTCGCGGGCCACCAACCGAGCACTCGACCCCGCCGATCGCACCAACTTGCCGCCTTGGCCCGGCATCATCTCGATGTTGTGCACGTCCATGCCCACCGGAATCCGCTTCAGCGGCATACAGTTGCCCGGCTTCGGCTCCACCTGCTCGCCGCTTTCCACCCAATCTCCGGCTTTCAGACCGGCCGGGGCTAGGATGTAACTTCTCGTCTTGTCAGGGTATTCGATGAGGGCGATATGGCAGGAACGGTTGGGGTCGTACTCGATGGCTTGGACGACGGCTCGGCCGGAATCGTTGCGGCGCTTGAAGTCAATCAGTCGGTACATGCGCTTGTGACCGCCGCCGCGCCACCAGGAGGTTATCTTGCCGTGGTGATTCCGACCTCCGGTCTTCTTCTTCGGCTCCAGCAGACACTTCGTGGGCCGGCGGCGCTTGTCGGTCAGTTCACTGAAATCACTGACCGACCCGGCCCGGCGACCCGGTGACGTCGGATTGTATTGCTTAATGCCCATGGCCCGCTCGAATTCCCTCTGTTCTCTGCTCTAGCCCGACTCCGCCGTCAGAACAGGTCAATGTGATAGTCCGGGTGCAACACGACGACCGCCTTCTTCCAGCCGCGGGTTGTCCCGATCGTCAGCCGGTACCGCCGACGCTTGCCGCTGCGGTTCGATGTCCGGACCGACATCACCCTCACGTTGTAAATCTTCTCGATCGCCTGCCGTATCTGAGCCTTGTTGGCCTTCGGATGGACCTCGAAGGTGTAGGCTCCGCCCCGTGCCGGCCGCGTTCGGGTCCGCTCATGCGATACCTGGCTCTGGTGCGTCCCTTTCTCCGTCACCAGCGGCCGAATGATCGTATGGTAGATGTCCATCGCTCAGTATCCTTTACTCCAGGGCTGCCCCCGTACCCGGTCAAACTTGGCTCCGAGACGCCGGTGCGAAAGTCGCCGGATCAGCCAGCACGGCATCCAGCGCCGCCTTCGACAAGAGAACCTTCCGACGGCGCAGAATCTCATACGCGTTGAGATCCCCTACTTGTCGAATCTCCGTCTTGGGGATGTTGCGCCCGGACTTGTATACCGTCACATTAGGCTGATCGATCGCCAGCACGCAACCCTGATCCGCCCCAACGGCCTTGAACAACGCGTAGAGTTCCTTCGTCTTGGGCTTGTCCATCGTCAGGGGGTCAATCACCGCAACCGCACCGGCCTTCATCTTGGCCAGAAGAGCGCTGTTCCGGGCCGCTCGCCGCATCTTGCGCGGCATCTCGCGGCGGTAATTACGCTCCAGTTTGGCAAAGGCCACCCCGCCGCCGCGTCGGATCGGCGTCCGGACCGTACCCATGCGGGCGTTCCCCGTGCCCTTCTGCCGGTACAACTTGCGCGTCGATCCCTCCACCATGGACCGGCATTTCGTGCGCGCGGAGCCCTGCCATTGGTTCATCTGAAACGCCGAGATGGCCTGCTTGAGCAGGTCGTAGCGGACGCGGCCGCCCAGGATGGCCTCGTCAACCTGGACCGCTCCGGTCCGTTCGCCACTCATGTTGTATACAGGTACCTCGATCATCACCTGCACTCCGCTGCCGCCCCAGGGCGGCTCACGCCACCCTACTTCTTGGCCTTGGCCTGCCGCACCAGCACGTAACCGCCGTTCGGCCCAGGAACGCTCCCCTTCACCAGAAGAAGATGGTTCTCCTTGTCCACACGGATCAGTTCCTGATTGCGGCTGGTCCTTCGCGCATTGCCCATGTGACCGGCCATGCGCTTGCCCTTCTTAATGCAACGGCCTCGACCCCGCTGAGCCATGCCCCCGATACCCCCCGGAGAACGATGCTTCCGCTCCGTCCCGTGTGAGTTCGGCTGACCACCGAAGTGGTGACGCCGCATGACGCCCGCGTAACCCCGCCCCTTGGTCGTTCCAACAACGTCCACGTACCGGACCTGGGCGCTCTCAAACAGCTCAACCGTCCATACATCCCCAGGACTGGCCTGCGGGGCCTCCTTCAGGCGAACCTCGCGAATCAGCCGCTTCGGACCGGTTCCCGCCTTGGCGGCGTGCCCGATCATCGGAAGCGTCGACCGATGAGGCTTCACGTCCTCGAAGCCCAGTTGCACGGCATCGTACTTGTCCGGTCCCGCGGCCGACTTGGTCGCCAGAACCGAGCACGGCCCCGCCTGGATCACGGTCACCGGCACGACCTCGCCGTTCTCGGTATACACCCGAGTCATTCCGACTTTTCTGCCTAGCAGTGCCGCCACCATGTGAAAAGACTTCCCTTCAAAGCCCTGCGGGCTCATCCTCTTGGGTCATGCCGCGCGATCAAGCTCACACGGCCAAGCTGCTGAAAAACGATGACTGTAGGAGCGAAAAAGCCGCCGCCCAGTCGGTATCAGGCCTTGATCTTGACGAACACCCCCGCTGGAACAACCAGCCGATTCAAGGCTTCTACCGTCCGCGCGGTCGGCTCGTAGATGTCGATCAAACGCTTGTGCGTTCGCATCTCAAACTGCTCGCGGGACTTCTTGTCAATGTGCGGCGAGCGCAGGACGGTGTAACGCTCGATCCGGGTCGGCAGCGGAATCGGACCACACACCCGCGCGTTCGTCCGCTTGGCATGATCCACGATCTCGCGGGCCGATGCGTCCAATGCCCGCGGGTCGTATGCCTCCATCCTGATCCGGATCCGTTCGCCCTGCATGACCTTCCTCTAAATGCTTCTTGCGGCCCTTTGCGGCCTTGTCTCACTGCTCCCGCCCGCACCCACAACCCCGAAAAAGACCCGGCAACCCCCGTCGCTCCCGCCTCCGCGGGCAATCACACGGGCTGCCATCGGCCTCGTCATCGGTTCCGGTCCGCCAAACCCTCCGCGCTAAACCTCCACGGCGACAGGGTTTGCATGGGTTAGACGCAGACCCGTAAGTTTAGCCATCCTGAGGAATCTGTCAACCCCAGCCCGCCGTGATTTTTTCCGCTTTTCCGACGTCCGTCAGCCCGCCGCTTTCCGAGATAGTTATCGGACGCTAGTGCGCCGCCCATCAAAGGATTCAAACTGACATAACTTCAACTCGCAGCAATAATTGCGTCTCCAATAGAGGGTGGCACAATCGCATAGTGGGACGGCTCCATGGTCCAGCTCCCACGACCTTGGGTAAGACTGCGGAGATCGGTGGCATAGCCGAACATCTCCCGAAGCGGAACCATCGCCTCGATCACCCTCTGCCCCCCACGTACCGTCGCGTCGTTGACCACCCCCCGGCGACGGGTAAGGTCGCCACTGACCGCCCCAAAATAGCTCTCCGGCGTGATGACCTCGACCCTCATGATCGGCTCCATCAGGGCAAGCTGGGCCGACTCGGCCGCCCGATCGAAGGCCATTCGGGCTGCGGCCTCAAAGGTGCCCTCCGTGCTGTCCGTCTCGTGCTCGGCGGCCTCCAGCAGGATGATCTTGAGATTGATGATCGGGTAGCCGCGAAGACCGGTTCTTGCCGCATCCTTCACCGCATTGGCCACGGCCGCCAGAAACTCCGGCCGTATGGCCCCCTCCGGCACCCTGCTCTCGAAAACCACGTGCTCTTCGCCTTCCTTCGGAGTGAACGGCTCGAGCTGCAACTTGACCCTGGCATAGAGGCCCTTGCCGCCCGTCTGCCGCTTGAATTCCTCCTCGCAGACGGCCACGGCCGTGATCGTGTCCCGATACGAGACCCTGGGCGTCCCGACGCGGACGTCAACTTTCATGTCACGCCGCAACCGATTGACAAGCACCTCGAGATGAAGCTCGCCCATGCCGCTGATCAGCGTCTGCCCGGTTTCCTCGTTCGCCCGGTATTCGAACGTCGGGTTCTCGCGGGACAACATCGCAAGCGCCTCCAGCATGCGGTCACGATCCGCCGACGACTGCGGCTCGATCGACATGCTGACCACCGTCTCGGGAAACTCGATCTTCTCGAGCAGCACCGGATGCTTCGGATCGCACAACGTGTCGCCCGTAAGCGATTCCTTCAAACCCGTCACGGCCACGATATCACCCGCCACGGCACTGTCGATCGGCTCGCGCCGCTTGGCGAAGACGCGGAGGATCCGGCTGACGTTTTCCTTGACGCCGCGGGCCGGGTTGAGCACTCGCGAGTTCGTCTTCAATGTCCCCGAGTAAACGCGAACAAAAAAAACGTCCACCGGCTTCTCGGCCACGACCTTGAACACGTATGCAACAAGCGGGCCGGTCGGATCGCAGCGACATTCCACCGTGCCGCCCTTGGCTTTTTCCTTCGACCTGCCCTTGTGCGACTTGTCGGCGAGATCCGGCACCTGGCCGACGATCGGCGGACAATCAAGCGGGCTCGGCAGGTAGTCGATCACGCCGTCAAGCAGCCGCTGGATACCGATATACGCCAGCGCCGACCCGCAAAACACCGGATGGGCCAGAT
>ERZ795050.875-NODE-875-length-43579-cov-6.379032_pt1 | contig 43579 bp, 34 predicted proteins | sample MGYA00375134_ERZ795050 | MGnify/ENA primary metagenome ERZ795050 (study PRJEB30179, sample SAMN05720221) | activated sludge metagenome | isolation source: Anaerobic digester | place: Japan | collected 2015-05-26 ... | reverse complement strand
CAGATACGGCAGGTCTCGGTCGCTGCGGCGACCTCGACGCTGCCCTACCATGTGGTCTTGATGGTTTTGCACGCGTTCTGGGTCGTACATCAGCAGGAGGTACACCATGCTGTTGCACAAATGCCTGAATCATGCCGCCTTGTTCTCGCTTACGCTTCTCGCCGCTTGCGGGCGTCCGGCCGCGGAGTTGAGGTTCGATCCTCAACAACGTGCCGGGTTGCATGCCATCGAGATGAACAAGCCGGCCCAGGATTTCTTCGAGGGGGCGGTTCTGGGCAACGGCGGGATGGGGGTGATCGTCTGTACGCGTCCTGATTCGGTCATGATCCATCTCGGGCACAACGGGGTTTGGGACATCCGCGTAGCCGAGAACAATCGCGAGAAGCTGGCGACGTTCGACGAATTGTGGGCCCGGCTGAAGCGCGGCATGCCGGAGGATAAGGCTTGGTTCGATGACTACTGCAAGATGGCCCGAGAGAATTACGCCCAGCCTTATCCGCGGCCCTGGCCGTGCGGATCGGTGTTGCTGGGGTTCGACCGGCGCAAGGCGGAACTGCTCGGGCATCGCGTCCGAATCGATACCGGCAGGTGCGAAGTGGAATTCCTGATCGACGGCCGGACGGTCACACTGGTTCTCTTCAACGAAATGAATGCGGATCGGCTTTGGATGCGGATGGTGGATGCCGAGGGCCGGCCGATCCAGGCGCCGTTTGACCGCGTGCGTCTGATTCCTGAAAAGGGGATGGCCACGCAAACGGCATCCACGGCGGACACGCTCTCGTTCAGGCAGGTGCTTCCGGTGCTGGGTGATGATCGTGACAAGGATAAGGCCCTGCGCGTGGCCGTGCGGGTAAACGGCCGGATCGGCGCGCCGCTGGTGCAGGACGGCCCCTTCGTGGCATGTGTGCAGTTGGAACACGGCATGGCCCGCGTTCTTTCCAAGCCCGAGGCCGAAGTCCCCGAACCCAGCGATGATGCTTTTGCCGCCGCGTCGGCCGAGGCTGCCGGGGCGTGGAAGGATTACTGGAGCCGGTCGGGCGTTCAACTGGACGACGAGTTTCTCGAGCGGACCTGGTACCGCAACATGTACTTTCTCAATTGTGCGGTGCGGCCGGGCGAGGTCTGTCCCGGCCTGTTTGCCAACTGGAGCTACGGGAACATCGGCACCGCCTGGCACGGCGATTATCACACCAACTACAATCTCCAGCAGCCATTCTGGGTGACGTTTTCGTCCAACCGAGTTGAGAAACACCTGCCATACGTGGACCTCGTGGATTTTCTTTTGCCGGTCAGCCGCGAATGGGCGAAGAACCACTACAAGCTGCCGGGGGCGTTTTTTCCGCACTCGGCGTACCCGGTTGAGATGACCATGATGCCGTATCCGGTGCCGACCTGGGGGGCGGAGGTGTGTGAGACGTCGTGGGTTGTGCAGAGCCTGTGGTGGCACTACCTGTACACCATGGACAAGGAGTTTCTGCGAGACCGGGCCTTCGGACCGATTTGCGAGGCAGTTCAGTTTCTCAATGCGTACATGCGACGGCCTGACGCCCACGGACCGCAGTGGAATGATGACAAGTACCATATCTACCCGACGGTGGTGCCAGAACTGCACGGGCTGAAAGTCGATCCGGCGTTCTCCGCCGACTGCATCGTGGACCTGACGCTGACCAAGTTCGTGTTCAAGGCTTACCTGGAGGCGTGCAAGGTGCTTGGGCGCGACCGCGAGGAGACCGAATTGGCCCGGCAGGTCCGCGAAATCCTGGATCACTTTCCGGAATACATCACCGCCCAGAGCCAGCGAGGCAAGGTGTTCGTGTCAGTCTCCGGCGAGAGCCCCGAGCAGGTCTACAACACTCCCAATCCGCTGATGCCGGTGTTCCCCGGTGAGGATATCGGGCTGCATTCGCCGAAGGAAGTGCTCGAGATTGCACTGAATACGTGGCGCAACCAGCGCAACGAAGGCGGCAACGAGCTGGTCTTCCTGAACCTCCAGGGGGCGAGGCTGGGGGTGCTGGATCTCGAGAGGTTCAAACGGCAGATCAGCTATTGCCTGATGCCCAACGGGACGTGCGCGGACATGGTTCTACAGGTCGGCGGTCGGTACTCGGATGAGACGGATTACGCCTTCATGGCGCGGATGGGCATCTGGTTTGAGAATTTCTCGCTGCCGGTAGTGGTCAACGAATGCCTTCTGCAAAGCTATACGGGACAACTGCGGTTCTTCCCGAATTGGCCGAGGGACAAAGACGCGGCGTTCCAGGATCTTCGGGCGGTGGGGGCGTTTCTGGTCAGCGCGGAAATGAAGAACGGCCGGGTGTCATGGATCCGTGTCCGCGCCGAGGTCGGCGGTCCGCTGCGGATCATCAACCCATGGCCGGGCAAGGTCGAAGTGATTCGCGGAGATGCGACGGAGACGATGAGCGGCGAGCTTCTGGAGCTCGAAACGCAAGCCGGAGAGACACTTATCTTTCGGGCGCGCAACTGATAGCTGGCCCCGGAATCCGTTCTGGGGCCTCCCGGTTGACGATTCCGATCGTCATTCAAACGCGAATGCGGAAGGGATTCCGCGAGCAGGGTGGCCCGGAAGGAATTCCGGGCCGAGCAGAAGAGTGGTCCCAGATGGGAATCTGGGACCAGCGTAATCCAAGGCGGCCTTCGGCCGCAACCAAAGAGGGCTTGGTAAGCCCCTATAGCAAAGACGGCGTTCTTACCTGACCGTGGTAAGGTTTATGAAACCATGGAAAGGAGAACGCCGTGGAACGATTCATCGACAAGCATCAGGCCCAGATCACTGGCACGATTTCCTGCTCCGACCGGATCCTGTTCAAGGGCCATCTGCTCCTGGGCCGGCCCGAGGCCATGGAACAATTCATAGCCCGGCAGGGCATTTTGATCAAGGACTTCGGAACGTTCGTCACCCGCGGCCTGCCGCCACGACGTCCGTCTGTTCGCCGCGGTGATGCGCGGTGAGCACCTGCTCAAGGGCTTCTCCAACCGAGACATCCGCCACCATCTCGGCCTCACCACCCCAAACAAGGTCGAATCCCGCCGTCAGGCCGCTTACGTCTCCCGGTTGCTCAAGCGTCTCCACCTGCATGGACTCATCGCCAAGATCCAGCGTTCTCGCCGCTGGCGCCTCACTCACAAAGGGCAGGTCCTCATGACTGCAGTCCTCATGCTCCATGACCGACACTATCCGCAGGCCTTGCACAACCACGCCGCTTGAGGCCCCAAAACATGCGCGCAAAATGCGCACCAGTTGCGACGGAAGGGACTAATGTTGATGACGATAGGAATCGTCAACCTGAAGGCCCCGGAAGGGATTCCGGGGCCAGCGGTAGGAATCGTCAACCTGAAGGCCCCGGAAGGGATTCCGGGGCCAGCGGTTGTACCGGAAGGGATTCCGGGGCCAGCAGTTGTACTTTGAATCGGGGCATCGAGTGTCATGCTACGCCTCGATCTGCCAGTCGCTATCACGGATCTCCACCGGCTGCTCCCTCCGCACTGATTCGAGCAGCTTGAGGGCGACTCGCGTGACCCGCACGGCGTCGACGACGTCACAGGGGTTCTCACCTTTGCCTTCGATGCAATCGAGGAATCGGTCGATGTGGGCGGCGTGGCCTTTGTCGGGGGAGATGAACACCGGCGGGTTCCCGGTGCGGCGGGCGTTATCGAAGGTCTCGGTCACCGCGCGGTGAAACGCCTCGATGCCGCCGTCTTCGATACCGCCGTCGATTGACTTGAACGGATATGTGCGACGAAACGGTTCATCTTCAAGGCCGCGCTGACGCAACTCGACGTGGTGCTCCATGGCCATCGTCACGTGGTTGGCGGTGACTTCGATCAGTTCCTTGGGGTAGTCGAAGTGGCCGCAGATGGTCTGCTGTATGGTGGCCAGCGAGCCATCTGCGAATCGCATGATCAGTGCGAAATTGCCCTGGGCCGAGCCCTCGGCGAAGACGCGGGTGATTGGCAGGGGGTTCATGAGCCACATGGCGACGTCGATGAAGTGGACCATTTCCGCAAAAAGGATTCCCTCGGCGTCGGTTAATGCCCAGTCGACCCAACTGCGGCAGTCGTCATTGACGCGGATCAGGATCTGTGTCTGCTTTTCCTGTGGCATGGCCGCTCGTTTGCCGCCGTCGCTGCGGTCAACCGAGGGGAGATGGCCCCCGGGGCCGTTGCGGGCCTTCTGAAGCAATTGGCACAGATCGTGCATGGCCGGGCTTGAGCGGCGATTGTGGTCGACGCAGACGGGCAGCCGGGCGGCGCGGCCGGCCCGCACGATTTCAACCATCTCGGCGTCGGTGTTGGCGACGGGTTTCTCGACGAAGACGGGTTTGCCCGCTTGCAGGGCGGGGATAATCAATTCGGCGCGCAGATTGGTATGCGTGGCGAGAATGATCGCGTCCACGTCGGGATCGTCGATCACCTCGTGCCAGTCGGCAGTCGCTTTGCGGGCGTGAAAGCGTTCGGCACACTCCTTCGCGACATCGGGATTGAGGTCGCAAACAACCGCCAGTTGTGCTCGGGGGTTGGCGTGAATAATCGGGAGGTGATAGAGCCTGGCGAACGCGCCACATCCGACCATAGCCAAGCGATGAACCCGCATTTCGATATCCTCGCGTCAGCGTGAATTCTATTCGATGAGCAGCACTGAACTGATCTGGAAATCGGGCACCCTGATTGTCACCACACCGTTCGCACGGCTGTCGGGCCTGATTTCCGTGCCTGCCGGGAGCAGCTTGATGCTGCGATTACCGACAAGGCTTTCTGCAAGGCGCAGCCTCGTTCCCGCGACCGTGGGCATTTCGTCGATTACCGGGTCCTGGTTGACCAGGTCATCCTTGTTGAACGTTCCGAGGCTGGCGCGGCTTTGCGGGCTGTGGACCAGATGCACGATGACGCGGTTGCCTTGGCGGTTGAGCGAGACTTCCAGGTGGACCGGCGCTTCGACGTCTGCCAGGCGCTTATCGGGAGGAATCATGTACCTCAGCAGATCGGCGACGATCTCCCGTACGGCCGAGTAACCCCATCGGGCGTAGACCTCCGGCAGCAGGGCGGCGCAATAGACGGCTTGGCCCTTGGCGAGCTTGCGACTGGTGATGGCTGCCAGCCCGGAAGGCTCATCCGAGGGTGGGCTCTGGCGTCGCGAAGTATGGATGGTTCCGTGATTCATCGCCCACACGAGCGGGGCGAGGGTCGTTGTATCCTCCAGCGGTCGGGCCGGAGCGACTTCCAAGTAGGTATACAGAACCGTAGCGGGCGGGGTTGGGAGGATCCGCGGATCGATCCGGATGTAGGCGGCCTCGTTCGCGGGCTGTGCCTCAATGCCCAACAGCTCGGCCATTCTCGCCGGCGGCTTGCCGAAAGCGAGCAGTCTGCCGCCGTTCTCGACGTATTCCTTCAACCGCGCGGTCAGCGCGTCGTCGGCCATTTTCGCCTCGGGGATGAGGACGGCCGTAAACGGCTTGAGGTCTTGCGACGGGTCGATGACGGTGAAGTGGATGCCTGAATCGAGCAGAGCGTGGCAGGGATTGTCCGCACCCATCAGTGCAATCTCTTTCGGCCGCATCAGGGCGACGTAAGGGAGGCTCTCGGAACCGGTGACGTAAGGCTCGATTCTCATAACGTCGCGCAGAACACGGCCGATGCGCTCGTAGACCGCCGGGTCGAGTTGCCCGGAGGGGTGCAGATGATCGCCGATGGTGAGCAGGCAGCCATTGGCCATGGCGGTGGCGGCGTGGACGCGAAGCATTGCCTCGCTGGTGATTCCGCCGAAGTCGCCCCAGCTCTTGTGGAAACGAATGGTCATGGCCGTCAGGGGCACTGCGCCACGGGCGTAGCGGGCATAATACTGCCAGTGATAGAGCGGCTGCTTGTGGCGCCAGCTCTCCAGTTCGAGAACGTCCAACTCGCCGAGTTCATCGCGGCTCTTGGCCCACTGGTGGTTATAGGCGACGACCATGCCGGGCTTGATGCGTTTGACCAGGCGCACGGTCTCTCGCACGAATTCCTCGTTTCCGGGAAAGTCGAAGAAGAGCCCGTCGAGGTCATAGTTGCGGACGCATTCGGCGATCATCGGCCAGAGATAATCGGCGACGTAGGGCGATTCGACGTCCACCTCCATGTCGGTGGGCCGGTCGTTCGGGTCGGTGATCGTCTGGTCGCAGGTGCTGGTGTAGAGTTCATCCGGAGCGATGGAGAAATAGGTCCACACGGCGATGCCGTACCTGCGGCAAGCCTCGATCTGGGCTTTCATCAGATCGAAATCCAGCCCCGGATGTCGCGTCCCGACTTTCGTGTCGTAGTAAGCGTACCCGTGATGTCCCTTGGCGAAGATGCAGATGGCGTTGACGCCGTTGTCTCTAAGCGTCTTGCCGAAGGTTGTGCCGTCGAATCTGGAGCCGATTCCGCGGATGAAGCCGGCAGTGTGAAAGTCGCTGTGGATCTTGCGGCTGATCGTTTTCGACCAGTCGTCGGGCAAAGACGGCCTGGGACCCACAATGGGGGGCTCGGGCTCCGGCTCGGGGCCTGGTCCGCCGTGGAACACCAGACGCAGCCCGGTCAGCGTCGGAAAGGGTGTTTCCACATATTGCGAGGTAAACCGGATCCAGTGTTTGCCGGGCGTCAACGGTGTCTTCGCGAGCGAAACCCATTTTGATCGATGATCGCCGGCTTCCTCGAAGCGCATCCCCTGTAGCTTGCCGTCGATGGTCAGGTACGTGGGAGCGTCGGTCTCGGCCACGTATCGACCCTGAAGCTCATATTCGCCGCCGACCGGCAATTCAAAGCGATACTCGATGAGGTGGGGTACATGTGGGAAGGTTTTCTTGTTGTCGTGCAGCCCGTCCTGATCAACCTTAACGTTGCCGCGCCAGTAGCGATCCAGCACGATGTCAACGGCCTGACCGGCCTGGATGGCTGCCGGCATGGGAGTTGTTTGCGCCCGGATCGGCGGGGCGATTCTCGCGGCAAGGGCTGCGCTCCAGGAAACGAGCGGGATGACCAGGCAGGCAAAACGCATATTCATCGGACGTGCTCTCCGTTCTCAGTCCACGTTGGTCCGCATCGGCAACTCGATCAGACGAATCGGGCCGACCAGGGCAAGCGTCTGATTTCCGATCGCACCCCGCAGGTTCTCGACCCGCAAGCGCAGCGTTACTTGCTTCACAGTCTCAGGTACCGGCGGCAGCTTGACCATGAACCATTCGCCCTGTTCCCGCTGCACGCCGATATCCGCTTCCCACAGCACGTGGTCGCGATGCAAGAGTTGAATCCTGCGGTAACCGGCCCATCGCCACCTCACGTAGTGCAGGCCGATCAGTTCCTTGTTCACATCCGCGAGGTAGATGAGCAGGGCCAGTCGGCTGCGATCACCCGAAATCGGCAGAGCCAGCTCCAGTTCCGCGAACTCGCCGTCCGCGGCCGGTGTGCGGCGGCTGGTGGCGAACGCGGCAACTTTGCCGCCTTCGTGATCGCACAAGCCCGCGATCCAGTTGCCCCAGTAGTACTCTCGTTGGGTGAACGTCGCTGTGGCTCGTACCAGATTTGCGTATTCCCAGCGGCCTGTGCCCCAGTCGACGGGCGGGTCGGCCAACCCTTTCAGCATGTCGGCCCGGACCTTCACAAAGTAATTGTAGTCCGCCAAGCGATTGGCCAGTTCCTTGCGGCGTTTCTCGACCAGGTTTTTCCAGCCGGCGGCGTCCAGGTTGGCCTGCTCCGTCCACCATTTGACGTAATCGTCGATCTTGTCCAGTTGCCGACCCTTTTGGTTGATTTCGTCGATGTCTCGCAGCAAAGGCTCGCGCACGGCGGCGGTCAACCGCTCGACTCGCGCCATGTCGTCGTCGTACACGGCATCGAGCACCGCCCGCTGATGAGCGATCCACCAATACTCCGGGAAAGGCAGTGTTGCGGCTGCTCTCAACGTGGCGACCTCCTTCTCCATCTTGCTCAGGTAACCGGCCTGCAACTGGTCGGGATCGAGCATGCTCTGGACCGGTGCGGCGTGTTTGATCTTCGTCAGCAATGCCTCCATCTGATCGACAAGGGCCAGCCCTCGCCGCCGATCCGCCGGATTCTTCAACCTTGGCGGGCCGGCCGGTTGCCATTCGCCGTCTCCGACGGCGTAGTGAAGCAAGGGCCGTATCCGGGCCAGCGTCTCGTCAAACTCGGCCGCGGCGGCCGTCTGGCTTTCGCCAAACACGAAACCATGGATCCGCGTGCGTGTTGCCTGCCAGTCATGCGCCTTGGGGTTCCAGCCCCACCAGCCGATGACCGGCACCACGTAATACCGGCCCCACGCGTTTCCGCCCCAGGGCATCACGGCCGTGAACTGGCGGCCGGCGTCGGCCAGCAGCTCGTAGCCGGGTCCGTGCCATCCCATGGCCAGCGGCGGAATGCCGGTGTAATCGTGGCTGTTCAGCGTCCGCGGGTAGTTGTGCCACCAGCTCGGCAGGACTTTCAATCCGATGGAACGGGCGGCTTCGACATCCGAATCACAGGGATATCGCGTCCAGAACCACAGGGCCGACTCCATCCCGGGGACGGCCATGATCTTCCGGTTGAAGGGGGCGGCAATGTCCTGGTAGGCCCCTTTGGGCGGGGTGATTGCGATTCGCTCGCCGGTTATCCCGTGTTTGCGACCGAGTTCGAGCACGCGACGGACGATTTCCTCGGGGTTGTCACCCGGTCCCTTGTCATCGAACGACACCCACAGGCCGTCGGCGCCCAAGGCGATGAAGCGTTCGAACATCGCGATGGCTTTGTCATACTCTGTTTCGGGCACACCGGTGTTGACCGTGCCATAGACGAGCATGCCCCGCCGGTGAATCTCATTGATGGCCTGCGACAGCAGGGTTTCTTCCAGTGTGTCGCTCGGCTCGAAGGCATAGATGCCGTTGCGCAGGTCGACGAAGTTGATTCGGGAGCGGAGGTAGCAATCCAACTCGCCCGGTCTCAGATAAAGCTCGACGTTGGTCTGAGGCCGGCCTCGCCATGGAATGCTTGCCCAGTCGCACACCGATGCTCGGACCAGCTCTAACCGTCCGGCGCGTTCCCGAAGCATCTGGAAAAGCGTGTCCTGGCCGTAGATGACGCCGCGCGGGTTGCCGCCGCCGACCACGACGACCTTTCGGTTGTCGTCATCGAGGATTTCGATGATATAGTTGTCGTGGCCGGGGGCTGCCGTTCTCAGGTTGATTTGCTTCTGCCTGCAAAGCCGTTCCAACCATTCGCTCGATGACCGCCGGCCGAGCAATATGGCCGTCTCACAGCCGGCGGGGAGCCGGCTTTCCTCGCCGATCGGCCACTCTTGTCTGAACCGTCGCGACACGCTGTCCTGGAGCAACTGGGCGGCGTGTTTTTCGGGGGCGGTGGCCCGGGTTCCCAACACGATCGTCACGCTGTCCCGGCTGATTTCCAGCGGCGGTTGGGCCGCCCACTGAATCCTTTGCGGTGGCGGGACCAGCTCAGGATGTTGCGGCAACTGTGAGCAGCCGAGGGAGACCGCGCCCCCAAGAGTCATCACAAGCCTGGCAAACGTGTGCATGTCGGACTCCTGTTGATTTGAGGAATGCGCCTGACAAGGTTGATCGTACGTCAGCCGGAAGTCGGCTCTTCGATCTCGATTCCGATTCCAGTTCTTTCGCGGCGTTGCGGTCGTCTCCGGCCGGGGCTACTCGAACTGCAAGGTGCCGAAGTACTCCGGCACATGGAAATCGGGCCGCGGTCTTTCAACCTTGGACCACGTCAGCCAGTGGGGATGTGAGCTGTTGTCGGCGCACTTGAAGAAGTTCGCCCGCCAGGTCACACCCGGTGCCGGTCTGGCGACGTCTTTTCGATACTTGGGCAGGATATCCAGAGGCAGCCGGTACTCGACCACCCACGTGGTCGGCTGCGTGATCTCGGTCTCCACGCGCCTGGGCATGGTGTGCGCGACCTGGATCTTGGCGAGGTCTTCGGCTGCCAGGGCGACGGAGTCCCTGCGCGGGATGATCTGGAAGTGAAACAGCATTGTTCCGCCGCAGTTCATCTCCAGGTTGAAGTAGCCCTTGGTGATGTCCGTGCCCGGCACGAAGAAGAACTCCACGCAACTGTCGCGGCAGACAATATCGTCGTGCTGCCTGGCCACTGCCAGCACGTAGCGGTCCTCGACGCGGAAGATCACGTACAGCGCCTGGTCGTCGTACATCACTCTGACCTGCGTTCTGGGAGAGTGATCGGGCCGGTCTCCCATGTAATGGGTCAGCTCGGCGATCGGCGCGTTCTGCCATTCCGGCTTGTCCCAGTCGGCGTCAACGGTCATCGGGCCGGGGGTTTTCTTCACGTGGTAAGTCATGGTCCTTCCCTTGTCGCTGTTGAATCCCATGGTGGCGCATCCGCACAAGGCGGCGAGGAATCCGCACGCGGGGATCACCACCCAATGTAGTGAAGTCTTTCTGCTCATGGGTTCTCCTTTTCAGATCAGGGCGCGTGGCCATCTCATAACGGATCGGATGGCTTCCCGCAAGCCGACCTGAGGGGAGGTGGGGGCGGCGGGTCGGGCAACAGATCGGAAATGACCAATGACGGGATCCCAATCACCCATCAATGACGAATGACCAAGTCCGAATGACGAATGGGGCATTCGGGTCTGGTCTCGCCACAGTCAATCCGCGTCACTGAGATTCCGGTATTCAGGCTATGGCGGTCATTGGGATTTGGACATTGGTCATTGGCGAACCGCGCGTTTTCCCGAATCGAGCGACTCAAGTCTGATCGACAATCTCGACCTCACGACCGACAGGTTGCCTCAGCCCCAGTGGACCAGGCCGATGTGATAACGTGCCGGCATCTCGGGATGGCTTGGGACGATGCGGAGCGAGTATCCGTATTGTCCGCTGTATTCGCAGGGCACGACGCCGCTGTAACGGTAGACGTTGTCGCCGTTGGAACCCTCGCATCGCAACGGGGTGGAGCTACCGGTGCTGATCTGTCCGCTGGCATCCAGCGGCCCGTAATACAATTCGACGGAGACTTCCTCGGGTTTGATTGAGCCGAGCCGCACCTGGGCGAGGACGGGCAACTCGGTACCGACGGTGACCTCGGCGGGCACCTTCGCGTCCACCGATTCGATTCGCACCTCGCTCCACTTGTCGGTGACCCGTCGCCGCCAGCCGGCGATGTCGCGGGCAATCTTGTAGTTATCCTGCGTAAAGCGGTGCCATCGACGGGCTGCGGGGAGGTAGAAGCGTTCGGTATACTCGCGGACCATCCGGTTGGTGTTGAAGACGGGACAGCAGGTTCGCATGGAGGCCTTCATCATTGCCGTCCAGCGTCGTGGCAGACCGTCGACCCCCCTGTCGTAGAACATCGGGATGAGTTCCTTTTCGAGCAGTTCGTAGAGCGATTCGGCCTCCATGAAATCCTGGTAATCCTGGTTGTTGTAGATCCGGCGATCGCCGATCGCCCAACCATTGGTGCCGTCATAAGCCTCGGGCCACCAGCCGTCGAGCACCGACATGTTGATTCCGCCGTTGGGGGTGACCTTCATGCCGCTGGTTCCGCTGGCTTCGTGGAGTTTGGTGGGCGTGTTGAGCCAGACGTCGACGCCTTCGATGAGCAGGCGGGCGACGCTCATGTCGTAGTCTTCAAGAAAGATGATGCGGTTGCGGACGCGCGGATCCTTGGTGAACGCCACGATCCGCTTGATCAGTTCCTTGCCGGCTTCGTCCTTTGGATGGGCCTTTCCGGCGATGATGACCTGGACCGGCCGCTGCGGATCGGTCAGCAGCTTGCGCAAACGGTCCTGGTTGTAGATCAACAGCGTGGCGCGCTTATATGTTGCAAACCGTCGTGCGAAGCCCAGCGTCAAGGCCTCCGGATCAAGCATTTCCTCGACGGCGTCCACCTCGGCCGGCGGGGCCCCGCGGGCGATCAACTGGGCCTTCAATCGCCGTCGTGCGAAGCCCACCAGCCGCTCGCGCAGCCGCTCGTGCGTTCTCCACAGCTCCGCATCCGGAACCAGATCCACTCGTTGCCAGATCGCCTGGTTCAACGGGTCTTCGGCCCATTGTGGTCCGAGATACTGGTCGAGCAAGTGGGCCATGTCACGTGACAACCAGCTTCGGATGTGAACGCCGTTGGTGATTGCGGTGATCGGCACCTCGTTGGTGGGCACGCCCGGATAAACCGGCCCGAACATCTTGCGGGAGACTTCCCCGTGAAGCTGGCTCACGCCGTTGCTCAGATAGGATAGTCGCAAAGCCAGAACGGCCATGGAGAACGGCTCGTGGGTGTCTTCGGGCTGCATTCGGCCGAGTTGGAGCAGCGTCTGCTCCGTGATTCCCAGTATCTGGCAGTAGGGCGTGAGGTACTTGGTAACCAGGGCCGGCGGGAAGTGGTCGATCCCGGCGGGAACCGGCGTATGGGTTGTGAAGACGGTGCCTGTCGAGACGACCTCGCGGGCCTGCTCGAAAGTGAGCTTATCTTCTCGCATCCGCTGATGGATACGTTCGACGGCGAGGAACGCGGAATGCCCCTCGTTCATGTGGCAGACCGACGGTGTGATCCCCAGCGCCGCCAGGGCCCGCATCCCGCCAATGCCCAGGACGATTTCCTGTCGGATGCGGACTTCCTGGTCGCCGCCATAAAGCCGGGCGGTGATGTCACGATCCTCGCGCCGGTTATTGGGATGGTTGGAATCGAGGAGGTAAAGAATCACGCGTCCGACGGTCACTTTCCAGACCTTGATCCATACGTTTCGTCCGCCCACGTCCAGTTGAACACATAATTGGTTGCCGGACGCATCCAGGACGGGGGTGACCGGCATGGTCGCAAAATCCAGCTCGGGGTAGTCCTCAAACTGATAGCCGTCGTTGGTCAGATACTGGTGGAAGTATCCCTGTCGATACAGGAGCCCGACCCCGTACAGCGGGAGTCCGAGGTCGCTGGCACTCTTGAGATGGTCGCCGGAGAGAATCCCCAGGCCACCCGCGTAGATCGGCAGGCACTCGTGCAACCCGAACTCCGCGGAGAAGTAAGCAATTTTCCCGATGTCCTCATGGCCGTAAGTCTCAGAGAACCACGTAGGGCGCTCCAGGTATGCAGCGAGTTGATCCTGAACACGGCGGAGGGCGGCGATGTAGGCCGGATCGCGGGCCAACCGGTCGAGGCGCTCCTGCCGGAGTTGGGCCAGCATGGCAACCGGGTTGTGTTTCAATTCCCTCCAGAGGTCGACGTCCAGGCGGCGGAAGAGCTCGATGGCATCGGGGTTCCATGTCCACCAGACGTTGTACGCCAAGTCCCTCAGGGGCTTGAGGGCCTCGGGAAGAGCCGGCAGTACCATGAAGCTGCGAACATGAGGCATAGTGTAGCACCATACATCAAGGCAAGAAGCTAGTCGGGCACGCGCACACGTGCACCGTCCGGGTCAGTTCCGGCTCGCTCGCCGTGGGCGCATCTCGTCCCGCAGCAACGATTTCCGGCACATTGTAGCATCGGCAGAAACCCGTTACCGGTCACGATAAAACTACTCTGCATCAGGGGTGTTCGGGCTGTCAAGACTGTGTCTTCACTGGCGGGGAAGCGCTTGCGACGGAATGCCGTCTTACGGGAATCGGGTTGCTGAGCATACGGTTTATCGCCTATTGTTCAGGCTGGCTGGAACAGAGAGCCGGCATGTTGGTTCGAGTGCTGTTATTCGTTTGTTACTCTTTTCAAGATAGGCAGCCAACAGGTCGGAGCCTTTGTGTTGGGTTACCCGACCTGCTGAGACGGTTGGGTCGGGATGGGGCGGTCCACCGGGCATCCACGTTCACTTTCGACCGGTGCGGACTCGCGAGAGGTTGGTTTGACCTTGTTGCGGCTTTGGACGGACCTGGTTTTGCGTGGGGTTGTTTGCCCCATTACGTCGCTCATGCGGCTTGGCGAGCCTGCGTTGGGACTGCGGGGGGCCGGGCGCGCAACCGCTGCCCGCAAACAGCAAGAGCCATAGCCAAGTTTGTCCACGCGCCGAGGCTCAGATCCGCAAAGAGGCCCAAGAGAATCAATGATAGCAGCCGGTCGGATCGGTCGAAAACGGCCTGTTCGCGTCGGGCTGTTTTTTTCGGGCCGTGCAGACCGAGCCACGTTGCTCCGAAGGCGGCGGCGATCACGGCAAGGCTCAGCCAAAAGGGTATCAATCCGCCGAATGCGGGCCCGGTGAAGATGATCGCTTCGGAGAGTTTGTCCGTGAGTGCGTGCCTCGTGATGCTGCTGCCGGCGGCGCCGGCCCGCGCGAGTGCTCCGTCGAGGTAATCAAAACCGCCGTGGAGGATCAAGGCCACGAGACCGGCAAGTCGCATGCCGGAGGCGAACAGGCTTGCTGCCAGGATGCCCATAGCGACTTCCAGCACATTTGCGGTGAAAGGCCTGAGGCCCAGTCGATGCAAGCGGGAGGTCGCGCTGGTGAAAAGACGGTCACCCGTTCTGACGATCAGTGGGCCGAGCATGTGCCTGTTTCTCCCGCAGGCTCACGGGATGCTCTCGGGCATCGGGGGTCCGGTCCGTAGGCACTCCCGCCGAGCGCCCGGGCATACGCATGACATCCTCCGAGGCAGGCGGCAGCCATTTCGCAATCGCGGCATGTTTTCTGCAATCTTGCCGGTGTGATACCGCGAAACAGGCTGAACCGCTCCGAGCTGGACCAGACCCGACTCAAGGGCATCTCCCTGACGTTGCCTGCCACGACATCGGGCATCAGGCGACAACCAACGATTCGTCCATCCGACAACACCCCGCACTCCTCGATCCCGCCGGAACAGAAAAACCCCGAGCACCGCCCGTCGACAAACGCGATCTTGGAGATAATCTCGCAGTGCCCGCCTCTCGATCTGGCAAACCGAATTGCCTCGGCAGCCCGGATTCTCTCGTCGGTGCTCAACGCCATCTCGACACCGGCCCGGCCAACGGGAATAACCTCAACGAGGGCGTGCCGCGAGCTTCCTGTTTCGGCAACGTATTCGAGCAGCCAGGACAGGGAATCGAGGTTGGATGGCATCAGGGTTGTGGTCACCTGCACGTCAAAGCCTCGTTGTGTCAAAAGGCGGATCGAGGCCGATGCCTTTGCGAAGGCGCCTTTCCGGCCGCGCCAGGCATCGTGGAAATCAGGTGCTCCGTCAAGTGAGATCTTGAAAGTCAGGCGACGGCGAAACGCGGTGAGTCTATCCGGCACGCGCTTCGGCATGCAGGTGCCGTTAGTTGAGACGAACACTCGCCCCACCTCCGTTCGCAGCGCTCGTAGCAGGATTTCCAGGATATCCCGACGAAGGAAGGGTTCGCCGCCGGAGATCACCAGCCTGAACACTCCCATTTGCCCGACGTCATCAATCACGGATGAGATCTCGGCAAGCGTCAGCTCGTCGCAGGCTTGCGATCCGTGTCGGCAGTGGCGACACGAGAGGTTGCATGCCCCTGTGACATCGATACTCACCCTCAAGGGTGGATGCATGAATTCCATGGCGGTTCTTCCAGAAGCCCGACGGTCATGAGCTCTCTTGCGAACGTCGACAAGTCGGCCGCGATTTCGGCCGTTGCCCACCCGTGCCGATCGGCGAGAGCGTGGGCGATTTGCGCCCAGGAACGGGTTCCGTCGAGCAGTTCAAGCACCATGCTTGCCGTCCTGTTGGCGTGAAACAGCGAGTCCGACTCGATGTCATAGACAAGCAGGCCGGTGGTCGTTTCTTGCAGCCGTACGCGTTCGCGGCGAAAGCGTGGCTTCTCGTTACCCGGAGGCGCCTCAGTCACACCAGAAATCTCCTTCCCGCGACTCGTCGCGGCGGATCAGGACCGGCCGTTCGTAGGTCGTTGCCTCGCAGGCGTCCGGTCCGGGCCGCTCTGAACCACCGTAGCCCTCAACCCCGGCGCCGTCGGGGCTGACGGTCGTCTCAGTTCCCTGCAGATGTTCGTGTTTTGTGTTCATTGCCAGGCTTCCTTTCTTGAATGTTGACCTGCACGTCAAAGACTGAAACCTCAACCCTGTTTGCCTGCGATGTGGCAAAGCACCGGATCTGCAAAGGTCCCGGTCGGACCGGAGCCGTGAAGCGGAACGTGCCTTCGGACTTCGCGGATACCCGGCCGGCCGAGGCCCAGACTCCGGCCTCCATGCGCTCTGGGGCGGTGACCGTTCCGGCATTGAACCGAACAACTGCGCTCTCACCGGGACGCATGTGAGCAGGAATGCCGGACCAAGCCGCCGAAGACACATCGCCGTCGTCTCGTCGCAACAATGGCAACCGATCGGAAAGTTGCAGGACCATCCGTTCCGCGATCTGGCGGGCCTCGGGCACAGACACGTCCCCGCCGACGCGGCAGAGCAGCCGGCCCAGGCGGAATCGCACCGCCGCCTTGTCGTCTTCATCCCAGATCCATGCCTCGTCAGCGATACCATCGAGGCCGCGCGGCTTCACGGGCATGAGGTCATGCGAGAGGAGGGCTGCGTTGCGGGCCTTTGCGGAATTCCCGAAGAGGCCGACGGTAACCGCGAGGCGTTTGTCCGTGTTGGCGGCCTTATACAGGTAGTGATAACCCAGCCCGACGTGGCTCAATCGTTTGTTTTGAAGCTCATATCCTGAGGGGAAGGCTGCGGCTAGTTCCTCGATCGGGACGCCGTCACTTGGCTGCTCTCCATCACGCAGGGCAGGTACCGTGCTCGGATTAGCAGGTGGTGAGTCTTGGCCGCGCGGCGACGTAGCTCCTTTCTCGCAGCCTGCGGCAATAAGCAGAGCCGGGAGCAATCCGAGCAACAAGGCGAATGCGGTCTTTATCATCTGCGTTACCCTTTATGCAAGACGCCGCGAGCTGCGGACCAGACGGTCGACCAGCACGTTGAGCATCTCCAAATCGGTCGTGGCCACGAATCCCTTGCCCACCGTCGCCGACCGCTGATCACCGCGCGGCGGGGGGCGTGCTGAGGGATATCGATTGAAATCTCCGCACCGTCTGTAGCGCGGAATGGTTTGGCCGGGGTTGCCACAACGACGACGAGATCAGGCTTGATGGGCCGGTCGAGGATCGTCCAGCCGGGCTCAACGGCGGCCCGATCCAACGCCGCCTTGACCGACTCGACGGTCGGCCCCGCAAGCCATGGACAGCGGTCTTTTGTTGTCCAGGCCAGACCGTAGATGATCCGATGGAACACGTTTTCGTCGGTGCGGAACAGCTCATGGAGCTTCCGTTTGACCCGGCCGAGGGCCGAAGGCGGATGCACCACCCTGATGGAGCGAGCTTTTTCGGCGTCGCGGACGATGTCACCTTTGCGCTGAAGGGCGGCGAGATGTCCGCGCACGGCGTTGATGCCGGCCAGCCCCAGCGCGGCCGTGATCTGGCGAAGGGTGGGCGGAAACCTGCGGTCGCGGAGAAAGTCTACCGCGAATCGCAATACGTTGAGTTGCCGGCCTGTGAGTGGTCTGGCGGTCACGGCGGTCCCCGTATAGTGTACTTATGTACAGTGTACGACATAACAGTCAGCCTGTCAAGCGGCTCGGCGGGCGATCAAACGGATTTCGTGACACATCCCGCGAGGGCGCGCCGTGGGTGCCGCAGCCGGCTTGCTTGCGGGCACACGAGGCGCCGGCAAACAGGTTTTGGGGTACTGCCTTGGCTTGGTGCCGTTTTCGGTTGGTCAGTCTTGCACGGACCCGTGTTGCGCCGGCGGGCGGTTACAGAGGCCCCAGGGGATTCTGGGGCCAGCGACATGCAGCTTGGAGCCCGCTTTCAAGACGGTTTTCTGTTGGTGCAGAGAGGACTACATTCCAGGGCCGGCGGGGGCGGTTACTTGGCCCGTTCGAGGTACTCGCCGGTGCGGGTATCCACCCGGACGACCTCGCCGACTTGGATGAAGGACGGGACCCTGATCTTCGCGCCGGTCTCCAGAATAGCCTCCTTGGGCTGATTGGTGGCCGTGGCTCCTTTGACCACGGGCGGGGTGTCTTTCACCGCCAGTTCGACGGTGTTGGGCAGATCGATGTTGACGATCTGGCCGTCGATGATCGAGCAGGTTACTCGGATGTTCTCCTTGAGGAAACGGATCGAATCGCCAAACAGATCGGCGCTGACCGGTATCTGGTCATAGGTTTCGGGATCGGCCAGCACGTATTCGTCGCCGTTCCTGTAGAGATACTCGAAATCCTTGGTCTCGACGAAGACCAGTTCGACGCGGTCGTCGACGGCCATGCGCTGGTCGATGATCTGGCCGGTGACGAAGTTTTTCAGTTTCACCTGATAGTAGCTTCGCCAGTTGCCCTTGGCCACGTGCTGGATGTCCTTGATCGTATAGCGCGTGCCTTCGTAATCGATGACCTGGCCACGTTTCAGTTCGCTTGCCTTAACCATTCGATAGTCTCTGTGTTCGCCGCTTCGCAGGCGGCACCATTTCCTGGTCCTGTCGCCCCAATGATCCTCTCACCATCGCGGGAATCGGGGGAATGAACGAGCCGGCGTGTTTGCCGGGCTTTTGATTGATAGTGTCCCAGATCAGGCCGGGGCAGTCAATATCCCCCGGTCGAGTTTCCAAGGCCGAGTGGCGATGAGCCTGGTCGAAGTGCCGGGACCGAAATGCCCGATAATGCCATGTAGGACAAGGCGGTCATCTGTTTGGGGATAGCCGGCCGTGGGTTGTTGGAACGTCTGCGTCGCGATGGGGAATAGAGACCAGCGAGGGGAATGTCACGCCTCGATTCCTCAGTGTTGAAGAGTGGACAGACAATCAGACTCGTGAGAGGATGTTTCTCAGGAAACCTTTTCGTGTCCCGTATGCTCAAGGAGGAGCCATGAACGAGTACCGAATCCATCTGAATCTGACTACCACCGTGGCTGTCCTCGTGCTGGGCATCGCCGTCAGTGCGATCGTCAGCACGATCGTTGCCGCACGCGCCTACAAGCTTCGTGGCGAACAGTTGACGCGCAACGAGAAAACCATCGTAGTCAAAGGGTCCGCGAGAAAACGGATTCGCTCGGATCGGGCGGTCTGGCAGATTCGGGTCGAGGGCGAAAGCAAGCAAATGCAAGAGGCGTTCAATATCCTGGAGAGGGGGGTTCAGCGAGTGCGGACGTTCCTTGAGCAACACAAGTTTGTTTCCCATGAGATCGGGGTGGGGGCCATTGACACGACCGTGCACTACGTAACCGACGAGCACGGGCAGACGACCCGGGAAGTGGCCTCATACACTCTGAGCCGGACGTTTTTTGTGACAACCGACGACGTGGACCGAGTCATGCAGACGGCAGGACTGGTGACCCAGTTGATACAAGAGGGTGTGCTGGTCATTTCTCAGAGTCCGGCGTACTACTACAGCGATCCGTCGCCTCTTAAGGTGGAGCTGATGGGTTTGGCTTCCAAGGACGCCCGCGGCCGGGCCGAGGAGATCGCGCGCAGTGCCGGCTGCAAGCTGGGGCAGGTTCGAGCTGCGCATATGGGAGTGCTTCAGATCACGCGTCCCTACTCCACGGACGTCAGTGCGGAAGGCATCTATGATATTTCGACCATCGAAAAGGACGCCCAGGCGGTTGTCACGGTCACCTTCCAGATTGTCGATGAGTAGCCGGGCTTGCGGCTCCGATTGACGGGCTATGGTAATCCGCTACGCTGTCAGAGGTGAGCCGTGGGCAAGGCGGCGCCGGATGACGCAAGCCTGGGTGCATCGGGCTCGTGCCTGAACGGAGTACGTCGGTGGCGAGGGATCGCATCATTTTCCGGGTGGCCCTGCTGACCCTGCTGCCTACCACGTTGGTCGGTGCGATTGTTCTGAATTGGAAACCCGGCATGCCTATCGCGGCCCTGGTTGCGCATCTTTGCGCCGGTTTGTCTTTTCTGTTGATGCTGCCGGTTTACGCGGGGGGCGGGCGGTGTGCCGGGTATGCCCCCAGTGCTTCGTGCCTCAGGCTGATGCATGTGCTGAAGCTGGGCGCTGTTACGGCGGGTTTGTCCGCCGTGCTCATGATGCTTTATGCGGTTGTTGTCGAGATTCTTTTTCGGGTGCTCATGTGGGAGCATGGGGCGACGCCTCGAGTGCCCATCTGGACAACGGGGTTTGCCGACTTGGCGTTGGTTGGCGGTGCGATCGCATTGGCCTGGCATTGCAGTGTCAACCGTGAAATGCTGACCGCGTTGCTGTGGCTGGCGGTTTTTGCGGCCGTGTGGGCTGCTCTTCAAATACCGGCCTTCAGTACCGACGCTGAAGGTCGTGTCATCATGAGCCGTTGGCTCAACATACTGGCCTTGCTGATGGCCTTGGTTGCCGGGGCGTTTGTCGCCGCAACAGGGTGGGCACACCGTCGCCGAAGACGGCGTGCGTGGCCGGCCCATCTCGACCTGCTCGCGGAACCCTGCACTGACAGGCCGGCGTTTCGTTACAGCATGGGTATCCTGGCATCTATCATTCTGCTCCTGGGATGCACTCAACTCGTGCTGCCGCTGACCGGTCCGGCCGGCCTCATGAGCGGATTGGCCGTCCTGGTGCTTGCGCACCGCCAGTGGAACGAGAACCTGGCGGATGTCGGGCTCGCGCTCATCACGCTCGGCGTGGTCTCTCTCGTGGTGACGTGCTTTCCGGCGTTGCCTTTCTGGTGGACCGCCTCGGCATGGGCGGAGGTCTTCAACAGGGTTCTCTTTGCGCTGGCGATCATGGCCGGCGTGTGGTTCTGGTTCGCCGCCTTCTGGCGACAGCAGCTTGAGGATGGTCATGCTTGGACGACCACCGGTTATCTGATTCAGACCGCCCGGCAGGTGGGCTTTTTCGTGGCAGCCGTGGGCGTCCTGATCTCATTCTATCTGGCATTCTGGCCGGTTCTCCCCTATGGCAGCGCTGATAGCGGCACTTGGCGATGGGGCTGGGCCCTGGGAGCCAACGGTCTGCTGATACTGGTCCTGGTGCTTGCGGTTCGGCGGACGATGAAGTCCACGATCGGCTGGCTGTTGGCGCTTTCTTTGGCCTCGACGGTCATGTTTGTCATCGTCCGCACACCGCACGGTCTGCCGGGTCATGTCTGGGCGCTCTACTGGCCCGTAGTGACGGCGGTGGTCGGAGCGGTCTTGGTGGTCGTTGCCAACCTGGTGGCTCGAACCGAGGATTGGCAGGCTCTATACGAACCCGCTTATCTGTCAGGCGTGGTTGTGATGCCCTTGTCGTCGATCGCGGGAGTTCTTCTTGGAAACCCGCAACTGATTCCGTCTTGGGTGCCGCCCCTGACGTTTGGCTGCCTGGTGATCCTGTACTTGCTGGCGTCGCTGCTTGTCGGTCCCAGAACATTTGCTGCCGTTGCGGTGTTGTGCGGAGGAATGTGTTTCTGGAAACTGCAGGACGCGACGGGATGGACGAATATTGCCGCACCCTATTACTATGCCATGCTAATCTTCCTGTCGGCAGGACTGTGGGCATGGGTGGCCCATGAAAGACAACCGGCGCGGGTGTTGCGTGTGCTCCGGTGGGCCGGGATCGCGTTGGCGGTGGCCTCTATTGTGGCGGGGCTGGGCGCCTCGAAATGGGGCGGCGGCAAGTCGAGGATTCGGGGTGGTACGGCCGAACCTGTGATATTCGGCGGATCGCAAGGCGGTGCGTGAACGGCCCGGCTTGGCGGAATGCAGGGAGCCCTTATGCGAATTGATATGCGGCCCTATTGACCCCCGGGGGCGGGTGGGCGGAGTGAAAGCAGATGCGAGCGGCGGTTCAACGGGTCCACGAGGCGAGCGTGACGGTTGACGGCCAAGTCGTGGGATCCATCAGGCAGGGGCTGCTCGTTTATGCGGCGGTTGCCATTGATGACACCGAGGCCGACGCTCGATACATCGCCGAGAAGGTGGCCGGGCTTCGCATTTTCAATGATCCTGACGGCAAGATGAATCTGAAGGTTTCCGACGTGGGCGGGGGACTGCTGGTGATCAGTGCTTTTACTCTCCAGGCGGACGCCCGGAAAGGGCGCCGTCCCTCATTCGACGCGGCCGCGGGGCCTGATCTGGCGCTAGTCCTCTATGAGCGTCTCTGCGAGATGCTTGGCGACATGGGCTTGTCGGTCGCCAAGGGCGTCTTTCGGGCGCACATGGAAGTGGCCTCCATCAACGACGGCCCCATATGCGTTCTGCTCGACTCCAAGCGAACATTCTGACGGGAAGAACCGCAGGGATTCCGCGGGTGGTTCGGTGGATGACTTGTGGGGTGCTCGAGCATGCGGCGAGCGCAACTTGCGGATATCGACGTGGGCCCGATTCTCTGTCTACCGGTCGCGATGAGGCAAGCGGGGCCTGCACTTCTCGCGGCGTCCGGTGATTCATTCAATAGGTCAGGTGATGTCACGGCGGCGTCAAACGATTACAGCCGTTGCATCAACAACCCGGTCGATTCCTGCGGAAAGGCGTACCACTGGTGGTGGCGCTTACGCCGGCAGGTTCCACGGGGGCCGATATGCGTAACCAAGATGCCGATTGGCATCCGGGTCGTTGGTGATGCGATCATTCTCCCCGTCCCAAGTCAGGTATTTCTTGAGGTCCATGGCGATGTTGGCCAGGAGTGTGGAGGCCGTCGATCTGTGGCCGATATGCACCGGGCTGTTGGGTGTCTGGCGGCTTTTCACGCAGTCGAGGAAATTGCGAGCGTGTTCCCGGGTGCTGTCGCTGTCCTTGATCGAAAGCCCCTCCGTGCCCTTCTCGACGGCGTTTTCCAAGCGTTTGTTGACCTCCCGGTCCAAAGGATTCAATGCCGGTAGGGGCTTGGTTAACCAGTCTTCCGGCACCACCTGCGCGTTGCCGCCGCTCATGTAAACCGTTGCCCTGGTGCCGCGGATCTCAACCGCTGACCCTTTGGCCGTCCCGGGGGCGCTGTTGGCGTTGTATTGCGAGAAAGTGACGATGGCGCCGTCGGGGTAATCCCAGACTGCCTCCATGGTTACGGGTACGCCGCGGTTGTCTTCCACCCCGACACGGCTTCCGACCGCGAACACGCCGGCCGGGCAAATGTCACCCAGTGCCCACTGGATGACGTCCATGTAGTGCGTTCCGAAGTTGGTCATTTGACCGCCGGAGTAGGGTCGGAACCAGCGAAACTTGTAGAAGCAGTAATTCTCGTTGTACGGGACTTTGGGGGCCGGGCCCAACCACATGTCCCAGTCGAGGCCCTTGGGCGGCTCGCTGTTTGCAGGATTTCCGATCCCCAGGGGAGCCTCGTTGCGGATGTGGAAGCAACGGGCGGCGGTGACTTTGCCGATCTTGCCGGCTTGAATCATGTCGATGATCTGTCGGTGGGCCGGCGAGGAACGTCGCTGGTTACCCATCTGCGCCACGCGTTGGTATTTCGCGGCGGCTTCCACCATCTTGCGGCCCTCCCGAACGGTGAGCGAAAGGGGCTTTTCGACATACACATCCTTGCCGGCTTGGCAGGCGTGAATGAATTGCAGGGCATGCCAATGATCGGGCGTGGCGATCACGACGGCGTCAATGTCTTTGCGTTCGAGGATCTCGCGATAGTCCTTCGTTGTGAAGGGATTACCACCGACTTTGTTCTTCGCGAATTCGATGTAGGGGTCGTACACGTCGCAGATGGCCGCGAACTCGGCGTCCGCATGAGGCTTAAAGGCGTCAATGAGTTGGTCGCCACGATTGCCGACGCCGATAATCCCCAAGCGAATACGATCGTTGGCTCCCAGTGCCCCCAAAGCCGGGCCTGCAGCGGCCATGAGACCAGCGCCCGCGACACTCTTGGTGAAATCTCGTCGAGTCATTCTGCTTTCCATGTTGGTCACCTCAACCGCTTTTTCCTCATGATTGCGAAGCGAAGCGTCCATGGTAATGGCGCGGCTGCAGGACGGCAAACCATCGAGTCGGGTTCACGGCAGCAGGTGCTACGAGCAATAGAAGCTTGTGAGTTATCCTTGCGGCATGGTGCGCACAAGCAAGCAAAAGCTCTTTTTTGACAAGAGGTTGTTGGCCTCTTGTGCTCTCAGAATTGTCCGGACAGAAAGAGAAAGTCACAGCTCGCAGGATTTTGGAATTGGCATCCGTAAAAAAGGCGTGCGGCACCCTGCAAACATTGGCGCGGTCAAGGGTGCCGCAGCGAGTGGAAGCTTGGCTACGGATCTAATCGACAAGCTGCATGTTGCTTGGCGACTGACCTGTTGATTATATGTCTTTTCGGTTGGCCGCGTCCACATTCGCAGTCCCGTTGAAGTGTTAAACGCCCCAAAGCGCAACCCGTGGTGCGCCTATGACTTCTTCGGGGGTTCGCGCGAAGGTGTCCGCCCGTGGCCGCCCTAGCCGGGTTTCGGGCTGTTTGATCCGTGCAGCTCGAAACCCGACCTCCTACGATACCATAGCAATTCCGGGACCATAAGGCAAGCGGGAAACACGTAATTCCGTAAGGCTTTTCACAACAAGAGCTAATACCTATAGACTAGCTTGCGTCACAGTCTAAGGCGTGATGTCCGGAAGCAACGTCGGGCCGTAGGCCGGGCGCTGGATGGCGGTTTGGTCCAGGCGGTCGGTATGGTCTTAAGGTCAATCCCGGCGTTTCATGAAACAGAGGCTGATGAAGACGGTTGCCAAAGTGATCGGCAGGCCGGCACCGCAAGAATCGGAAGTATCTGGCGCGGATCGGGCTTCACATGCGTCTATCAACCCGTTGTCGTCGGCGTCGGTTTGGCTGGGGGTCAGGAGGAAGATGCGTCGGGCCCCGTTGAGGCGTCCGACGCCGGCGATTTGGCCGGCGTCGTTGATTACGGTGGCTGCTTCAAGGACCCAGCCGGAGGTAGGGGAAATCAGGCTATTGAGGTCCCGCATGCCATTACTGATGTCGTAAATAAAGGCATGCTGGCCGGTGGAGACCTGCGACCAGCCCACGACAGCGCCGCTGTTGTTGATGCCGTTGGCCCCGCTGCTTGATCCGCCGAGCGTTCCGAGGTCTGTCGTAGCCCCGTTCCGGTAGAGGAACGCATGGTATATCCGGGCTCCCAAAAGTGTGGTCTGCCCGGTCCAGATGGCTCCAACGATCTGACCATTATCGTTGATTCGGTAGGGATAACCTTCTGCGCCACCGAAGGTTCCGAGGGTCTGGAAGCCTCCGGAGGATGTCCAATTGAAGGCGAGGAGCTGAGATGTGATCAACTGGTTGAGGCCGATGACTGTTCCGCTGCTGTTGATGTCCCAGACCTCGCAATTGGTCAGCCCGACAAGACCAGCGTCGGTCATGACGCCATTCTGCCATGTGAAAAGCCGGTAGGTACCGTTGCCGGCGGTGGAGAAACCGGTGACCAAGCCACTGTTATTGATGGCCGCGGCTGAGCTTCTCGTGCCTCCTAGCGTTCCGAGGTCAATCATCTGACCTCCAGTGTAGATGAAGGCGTGCTCCTGGCCAGTGGCCGTTGCGGCCGCACCAACGACCTGACGCGCATCGTTGATCCCGTGAGCTTGGCAACCCTGGCCACCGAGCGACCCAAGGCTGATCATCAGGCCGTTGGCGTAGAGAAAGCCCTGGTACACGTTGTTGGCGACTGCCCACCCGACGATCTCACCGGCATTGTTCATGTCACGGACTTGAAGTTCCGTGGCACCGGCGACCGTTCCCACGTTGGTCACCGCGTAGCACTCTGCCTGAGCTGTCCGGGTCGCCCCTGGCATGCAGGTGGTTGCAAATACGATGCTTATGAACAGGCGCAGCCTGAATCTCCCGCCACCCGTGGCGGGGGGAAGCGTCACTTGGCGTTGCGCGGAATGCTTGGGTTGGTTGGTCATAGATGTCCTCAGGGTGCGATGCCCGCCAAGGCCGGCGTGCGACGTTGCCGCCCCTCGGCAAGGAGAGTTCCTCCTCCGCCAAACCGTTCAGGTTCATTATAGAGCCCAGGAAGAGACCTCAACAGGGTCCATCTCGGGCGGCTTTGGCAGGGGTGCCAATAGGTTACTGGCAATTCGACCGTAGGGGCATATGATGGGGCGTCAGGAGGCGGCAAGGCGTTTGCTGCCGACGGCCTCCCAGAAAGGGCTAGCCATGGAAGCACTCCGAGCGTTGGCGGCGAGGCGGAGCATTCGACGATTCAAGAACCAGCCGGTTTCGCGGGAGGCCATCCTTCGGCTGATTGACGCCGCCAGGTTGGCACCCACGGCCCGCAACGTTCAACCCTGGGAGTTCATTGTGGTTACCAACCCCAATCGGCTGCGGCAGCTTGCGGCCCTGACGGACCATGGGAAGTTCATCGCCGATGCCCCCGTATGCATCGTAGTATGCAGTCGGGACACCAAGTATTACCTGGAGGACTGCAGTGCCGCCACGACCAATCTTCTCCTTGCGGCCACGGCTCTGGATCTGGGGGCCTGCTGGGTGGCCGGTGATAAGAAAGCCTATGCCTCTCAGATCGTGTCGTTGTGCGGGGCGCCCCCGGAACTGAAGTTGGTTTCGCTTGTGGCGGTCGGCTACCCTGAGGAGATTCCCTCTCCACCCAAGCGCACGATTGAAGATGTTCTGCACTGGGAAACCTTCTGACCGGCAACTCGGCCGGCCCTTTCGGTGAGGCCAGCGAGAAGCCGGCGACATAACCGTGAGACGTTCTGGAATCCAAGAAGGAGGTGTGGGTTTGATTCTGGGATCGATCCCGCGTTGTGCGCGCAGCCTGAAGGGGGCGACGGTTCTTGCAGTTTCCGTATTTGCTCGATTGGCCATTGCCGAGCCGGTCGAATGGAAGCCGGTGTTTGAGGACGATTTCGAAAGGGCCGTTGCGGGTTCGAAATACGAGGTTGGCGAGGATATCGCAACGATCGTGGAAGGCGCATTGCGGCTTGCCGGTCAAGAGAAGCCCGTTCTGGTGGCACAGCTCGTGTCTCGTGACGTGCGTGTGGAGTTTGATGCCCGCCCTCTGCCCGATGCTCCGCCCGGAATCGTGGGCTGTCAGCTTCACTCGAGCACCGGAGATCATTATCGGCTGGAGGTCGACCTGGCCGAAAACGGCACCGCTCGCATTACAGGACCGGGACTGGATCTGACTAAGGAACGAGCCGCCACTCGCATTCAACCGGGCCGCCCGTTTCGATTTCTTGCTCAGCGAGAGGGCAAACAATTCACGCTGAAGGTTGACGGCGTCATCGTACTGGAGGGTGCGGTTGAAAAGGTTGTGGGTTCGTCCGGTATTCAGCGCGTGGGGTTGATTGCCGAACATGGGATGCTGGTGGACCATCTCCGCATCTATTCAAGGGTGCCCCCTCATCCGGATTGCTGCCCGCCGCCGCTGCCCTGGCTGCCGTTGACGCGTCGAAACGCGGAGGTTGTCCTTTCGCCCGGGCAAGCCTCAACACCGGCGCTGGCGGAGGCCCTGGCTTTGTTGAACGACCGGCGGTTCGCAGAGGCCCGTGCCCGTTTTGAGGCGATGGATGACGTGACCTTGAGACTGACCGGCCTGGCTTTCATCTTAGGGCACTTGGACTACTTCGAAAAACCAGTTTACGGAGACCTGATCGACCGAAAGGATGGCGGGGAATACACTCAGCGTCAGGTGGTCGAATACTTCGGCGAATTCGGATCATTTGCCGCGCGGTGGCGGGAAGAACTCGGGCGCCACCCGGACAACGAAATACTCAGATTGTATGCGCCTTTTGTCGAGCACTTCGGTCGGCTGTGCTTGAACCGGTGGGACGGACCTCGTCATGCCAAGGCGCTTGCGGACCTGGACGAGCGGGTCAACCCGTTCAGCCACAAGGCCAGCTTGTATGCGGCTCGATTCGATTACTGGCAAGCGATGGAAGGCGGTGACGAGCGGGCCAAGGCGCAGTGTCGAGCACGGATGAAGCGGTTGCTGAGTCTGTATCCGGACAATCGGATTCTTCGGGAGTACGTCGGCGATCCGGTTCCATGGGGTGAGCCGTTGAACGCCGACACGGACAGACATCCGGCATGGGCGGCTTATTTGCGTGAGGCGTACGCCCGCGAGAGCGTCATCGTCGAGCGGATTTTTGAATGTCGTCAACGATCGGACGGGCAGTGTGGGGGCGGCTACGGCGACGATGTCGAGATGCTTCGCAAGATTGTCCCGATAGCGGCCATTTCCACCGCCAACCGAAGAATCATCGAGGGTGTTGAACGTCTGGCCGAGGGAGTATGGAAGTACGATACGGTCGAGGGATACAACCCGGACGTGAGCGACGTCGAGCACTCGGCGGAGCAAAGCGCGGACAGTTTCCCGACGATGATGCTGCTTCGATACGGCGATGCGCGGTTCTATGAGTTCAACCTCCGCTCGGCCAAGACGATTCGCGAGAGATTCATGGGGCTCGACGCCCAAGGCCACCCGCGTTTTCTCTCGGGAACCTTCGGTTCTCGGGGCGTGGCGACACATGAACGGGCCGGAGGCGACACGGGTTATCATGCACGAGCGATGAAGCATTTCCTGTGGCTCGCGTGGTACGGCAATGAGGAAGCCCTGGATTGGTATGTGCGGTGGCTGGACGGCTGGAGGGAAGCGGCCATGGCCGATGCCCCGGACAAACCGTCGGGAGTGCTTCCGGGCACTCTCTGGTTTCCCAGCGGCCACTGGCAACATCCATGGAGCGGCAAGCCGTGGTACGCCGAAGATCCGACCCACCTGTACGGTCCCTGGGGTCAAGGCGGAATGCTTCAGGAGTCGTTTCTGAACGTCTACGCGCTGACGGGCGACGCGGAGTTCCTCAAGCCGATGCAATTGCTGATGGACTGGGCCAGCTTGGGTCCGCTTCAGCGTGATCGGGAGCGAGACCAGCTACAGCCGGGCTCGCGCGAGTGGTTTCGTCTGCCGATGGCTCATTCGGCAGGGGCAAATCTAACCGCGCTTTATCGACACCTGACGGGGGAGCGTGTGTACGACGAGTACACAATGCGTTTTGGCACCGCGCCGCAGCTTTATCCGATCGACCACGATCTCAATCGTCTCATGTCCGGCATCGAGAAAGCCGCGAAAAGCCTGCGGACCAACCTGTGGTACTGGACCACTGAAACCCTGTCGACCGACCGTCTGCACTTGCCGGCGGTGGCAGAAGTGTGGAGCGCCTACACCGGCGCGATCAACACCACGGGCGACTGTGAGCTTCCTACCTGGGCGGTGACTTACGAGACTCCGGACACGGATTTCGCGGCCTTGGTGATTGACACGACGCCCCGGCGATTACGCGTATGGTTGTATTCCTTTCGGGAAGAGGCGACGCCGATCGGATTGCGAGTCTGGCAACTGATTCCGGGACGCTACGTACTCAATGCGGGCGAACAGTTGAAAGGGGAATTCCCATTCCAGCACCGGTACGCATGGGCACCCTCATGCCGCGTTGACATTCGAACGCGCGGCCAAGTCGTTCCCATTACTCTGCCTCCCCAAAAAGTATACGTGCTGGATCTGCGACTTGAGGAAGCGATGCCGGTACCGCAACGCGCAAGCGACCTTGCCCTTCACGCGCGTGATATAACAGTTCAGGGCAAGCAGGTCATTGTCGATGTCCACAACATCGGAAACGCCGCGGCCAAGAACTGCGCCGTAGCCGTGCAGCGCCAGGAGAGGGAGGCATGGACCACTCTGGGGGTTCAGCGCGTGCCGCGAATATCACAGCCGGTGAATCTGTCACCGTATCTTGAACGTCTCATCTTCGACGTGCCCGGCCTGGACCTGACGGCGGCTTATCGGATCGTGATCGATCCGGAAAACGAAATCGACGAGATCTGCGAGACCAACAATGCAGCGCAACTGTTGCCCGATCGGGTCGGTCCCGTCGCTTTTCGTCTGCCCGAAGAGGGCGAGGCTGTCGTTCCCTTGCCTCCCCTGCTGCAGCTTGATCTGGGCGACGGGCTGACCATCGAGCTGGTCCTGATTCCGGCCGGCGAGTTCATGATGGGATTGCCGAATAATGAGCCGCGGGCCGGAGCCTACGAGCGGCCGCCGCACCGCGTTCGCATCGACCACCCGTTTTACATGGGTAAATACGAGGTGACACAGGCCCAGTGGAAACGAGTGATGAGCGGTCAGAACCCGTCGCACTTCCAAGGCGATGACAACCTGCCGGTGGAAATGGTCAGTTGGCATATGGCTCATGACTTTTGCGAGCGTCTCAGCCGCCGGGTTCGTCGTTCCGTGCGGTTGCCCAGCGAGGCCGAATGGGAATATGCCTGCAGAGCGGGATCAACGTCATATTGGTCTTTCGGAGACGAGGTGCAGGATCTTGGCGATCATGCATGGTATGGGGGGCGTGACGTAGAGGGTAGAACCCACCCTGTGGGCATGAAAAAGCCGAACGCCTGGGGCCTGTATGACATGCACGGTAACGTGCGCGAATGGTGCGCCGACTGGTTTGAGCCCTATCCTGGGACGAAAGCGCCGCCGACGGAATTCGCCGGTCCGCGTCAGCGAATCCTGCGTGGCGGGTCATGGGACTGGGTCGAACCGGAGAATCAGGGGTCCGCCCGACGGGATCGGGCATTGCCGGACGCCCGGCGCGATCACTATGGCTTGCGCATTGTGGTTTCCGCGGAGGGGGCACCCTCTACGGCAGGGCCCGTTGTCGTAACCACTCGCGGACAGTGACTTGCGTGAGAGATCCCTGGTCAACAGGTGGGAAACGGGCCACGAGCCGACAATGCAACGTCGCGCCCCCCGGGCAGCCGACGGCCGACTCGGAGGCTGCGCCGGCAAAGGTGGAATGCTCCAAAACCTGCAAGCCCTGGTTAGACCGTCAGTCGTACGAACTTTCGCTTGCCACGTTGGAGAATATCGCCGGTCTTGACAGCAAGCGTTCCGGTGGCCTCTTCAACCAGCTCGCCGTTGAGACGAATGCCTTTTTCTTCGATCAGCCGGCGGGCTTCGCTGTTGGTGGCGGCGAAGCCGCAGGCCACGATGAGCTTGAGGGTCATGGCCCGGCCGTCCTGCATGACCGCGTCGGGGACCCGGATGGTCGGCGTGTCGGCCGGTACAACCAGATCGCCCGTCGAGGCCTTCTTCTGGTGAATCTGCTCCCATTCAGCCCGGGCCTGCTGGACAAGCTTGCGGTCGTGAAACGCCGAGGCCACCTCCACAGCCAGCCGTTTCTTGGCCTCCATGGGATGGGTCTTGCTCGCGTCGGTCAGGTCGCGGATCTCGCCGTCGGGTATGGAGGTCAGCAACGTCAGATAGTTCGCCATGCAGCCGTCGGGAAGACTCATCAGCTTGCCGAACATGTCGTGGGGCGATTCGGACACGCCCACGTAGTTGCCCAATGACTTGCTCATCTTCTCGACGCCATCCAAGCCGACCAGAATCGGCATCACCATGACCACCTGGGCTTCCTGGCCGGCGCCGCGCTGCAGGTCGCGACCGACGAGGTTGTTGAATGTTTGATCTGTGCCGCCCAGTTCTACATCTGACTGGATGCAAACGCTGTCCCAACCCTGCATGAGGGGGTAGAGCAATTCGTGCACACCGATGGGGATTTCCGCCTCGAAGCGCTTTCGGAAATCCTCCCGCTTGAGCATCTGGCCGACGGTCATCTGCCCGGCCAGCTTGAGGACATCCGCAAAGGTCATCCCCGCGAGCCATTCGCTGTTTGGGCGGACCTCCAATCTGTCGGGCGAGGTATCGAGCACCTTGCCAGCCTGCTCGAAGTAGGTCTTGGCGTTGGCCTCGATAGCCTTGTCATCCAGGACCGGTCGTGTCTTGCTGCGGCCGGAGGGGTCGCCGATCTTGGCGGTATAATCACCGATAATCAGCACCGCCTTGTGCCCCAAGTCCTGGAATTGCCGCATCTTGCGGAGGACCACGGTATGGCCGAGGTGGATGTCTGGGGCCGTCGGATCCAATCCGAGCTTGATCCGCAGGGGCGTATTAGTCTGCCGGGACCGCTGCAGCTTTTGCCGCAACTCGTCCAAGGTGTCAATCCGCTCGACCCCACGGGTCAGCACTCTCAACTGTTCCTCAACTGTCGCGAAGCTCATATTGTCATTATCCCCGTAAACTGCGGCCGATCAACCTCGGACCTTCTCCCGATGTCCGGGCGCACGATAGTCCAGGGGGTTCTCAGAATTCCGATCGCTTGCCGGGGTCAAGGACAGAGGGGCCGGCGCGTGAGGCGATCGCTCCCTGGGGGCTTTCCCGAGAGGCTATCCGGCCACGTATGATCGTCCGCGCGAGCCCCGGCGGAGGTTCCGCAAGGCCGAAACCGGCCCCGGCTTACAAAGCAGCCCTTGTGGGATATCATGGAGTCGTGCAACGAGGAGCGGAGGTCAGACGTGAGCAGTGAAATCTATGCCCAAGCCGGAGCAATTCCCTATCGTCACGACTCGAACGGCCGGCTCGAGATCCTCCTGATCCGTCGGATCGACAAGGAAAGATGGGGAATCCCCAAGGGGCTGATCGATCCGGGTGTCTCTCCGAGGGAAACCGCCCGTGCCGAAGCCATCGAGGAGGCCGGCGTGGCAGGCGTGCTCTCCGAGCAACCCGTCGGCTTCTTCTCGTTCAACAAGAAGGAATGGGACGCCATGGTTCACGTCACGGTGTTCCTGTTGCGGGTGACGGAGATCCAGCCCGAGTACCCGGAGCAGTATCGCCGGGAGCGCGAATGGTTCGCCTTCAACACCGCCGTCGAAGTCGCCGGGCGAAAGGGCTTGCGTGAACTGCTGCTGGACGTGCCCAAGCTGATTAAGGAACACCTGCCGGAGACACATGAATGACCGCCGGGTTCTACTTTGCGGGCGAGGTCGCAGGCCACCTTTGTCGAGCGGCGGCAAACCAGTCGCGCAAAGCCCTCTCTGCGGGTTTGCCGCGCGGGGTGTAGTTGTAGTCGTCCTTTCCGCCGGGCGTATCGTTCCACTCCCACCACAGGACGCCGCCCAATTGGTCGGGCGTCAGGCTTTTGCCCGGCTCATCGGAGTACTTCCAGGTCTCCATGAACGCGAGGTAACAATTGAGTTGCTCTTCCAGTCCGGCAGGCGTGGCTTCCTGCTTGTAGTAGTAGTTCCACGGTTCGATGGACGCGCCTTCCTGGCTGCACCATCCGGCTTCGGTGAACAGCAACGGCTTGTTGACCGTGGCCTGCCACTTAAGCAGGCCCTTCTTGAGGGGTTCCCACGCCTTGATGAGGTTGTGGAGGGACGGACGAGGCTCGGACGAAAGCTTGTAGTAGCTGGTCATCCCGACGAGGTCCAGTTCGTCCCAGAACTCGATCACTTTGTAATGATCCCAGTTAGCCGAATAGGAAAGCTTGCCGGAGAACTCCCTGCGGACTTCGCGAATCACCTCGTACCAGCGGTTGGTGAACTTTTCGGTGCTGACCAGCTCCGAGCCCACCATGAAGACCTCGACCTTGCCCTCCTCGGCGATGCGGGCGAAGTGCAGGACGAATTTGCGATACTGCTCGAACCAGTCGTCCCAGTTGGGCGGGCTGATCACGCCTCGCCATTCATTTCCGCGCGGGTCGGACAGCAAGATGATCGGCATGAGGATGACCCGCAGGCCGTTGTCGTGGGCGATCTTGAAGATTTCGAGCCACTGTTCCCTGCTCGGCGTCACGACCGGGTCGATCTTGAACGAATCGGAGCCGGCGTGCTCCTGGTAGCCGGGATTGCTGATCATGACGGTATCGGCGCCGAGATCGGCAATCTCTCGAAGGAGCACCTTGGCCTGCTGGATTGCTGTGGCCGAGTAATGTACCTGCCACGACATGCCATGGTAGGGGACGCCCGCCAAGGCCGAGACGGGCCTTCTCGGAAGCGGGGGGGTAACGGCCTTGCCGCCCCGATCAGCCGACCGGCCGGCGGAGTCTCGCCCGCCGTCTCCCCGGCCTGCACACGTCCACCAAAGTGCCGCCGCGAGGACGCAGAGACCGCCTGCAACCTGCCACACCACCTTCATCCCGTTCAGTCTCCCTCAACACATGCGCAAGAAGCCGCTGTCCACTCTGGGCAACCCAACGTACTCACATCCGCGCCGATTGGGCAGCCCGCAGATCGAACTCGACCTGCCCGAGTTTTCCGGCCCGATGAGCCACCTGTTTCGCATCCACCCAGACCGTCAGGCCTGCTGCCGACGCGGCGTCCGCGGAATTGTACACGATATCCAGCTCGTGGCCGCGATATCGCAACCTCCGCAATCTGAACCACTTCAGCGGTCCGGGGATCGGGTCTATTACCGCCCGGTCGCTGTTTGACGGCTGCAACCCGACCAGGTGTCGGATGACCAGATCGCAGTAGGTGCTGTGGAAGTAGTCCGGACAGCCCGTGGGATCCGGCGAACCGCTCTGGCCATCGTAGTATTCGGTGACCAGCGGCCGGGCGAGGTCCCCATTTTCATACTGCAAGTGCGTATAGCGGTCCAGAGCGTGCCAGAAGTGCTCCGGTTTGACGTGCGGCTGGGTATAGTCGCGGAGGGCGATGGCCATGACGTCCAAGATCATACTTGTGGCGTGGGGCCAAGCCGGGCCGTTCCACATGCAGCCGTGGGTCTTGCCCCCAGCCGCCGGCCAAGTGGCCACATGGGGGGTATAGGCCGGGCACTTGCGGGAAACCGTCGCGGGGGGATAGGCCGTCCAGAACTCGGTCGGATCGACCAGGTAAGCCAGGCTGGCCACGTATTCGGCCTGATTGGGGAACAACCGGCTCATGAACGGGTAAAACCCGACAATTTCGCGGACCCGAGCGACGGCCCCGTCATGCTCACGGGCGGCATAGCAGAACCGGTCTGTCGGGTTCCACAGCTTCTCCAGGCACGCCGCCCGGATCTTGCCCGCCAGTTGCTGGAACTCAGCGGCGCGGGCTTCGTCCTCCAGGAACCGCCATGCTTCCGCGAGCGCGGTCGCGTTGCCGTACAAATAGGCGGCGTAGTCCCCTCGCTCGAGCCTGGCATCGGGCTTGCTGTTGTCGTAATTCTCGTTGAAGTAGAAGAACGACGGCTGGAACTCCATACCGGTTGTACCGTGATTGCGCGGGGTGGGTAGAAAGTCGCCGTCGCGGTCAAACTGTCGAAGCGTGCCCCGCACGTCCTCCGACATCGGCTCGATCACCGACTGGAGCCAGCGGCGGTCGGGATGGACTTTGAACGCTTCCCAGGCGGCCTTGACGATCCAGTTATTGTAGTCGCCGCCCTTTTCGTTGATCCGTGCAGAGATGAAGAACTTGTTGGTGTCGTCAGGATTGAGGCAGTGGTTTTGCACCTGCCCGAACGCGTATTGCGGGTCACGAAGCCAGCGGGTCTCGGCGATGATGTGCGGTGAGCTGAAGGAGATCAGGCGCGGGAAGTGAGGCTGGTGCGTCCCCTCGAAGAAGTACGGATAAGGCAGGTTGCCCGTGCGGGCCCGGCTCAGGCAGTGCCGGGCGACGAACCAGCGATACCAGTACAGCTTGGTGATATATGGATCGTCGCACTCGAAGTGTGGGCAGTTGTCATCGAACCATTTCTGGTAGACCGCCTTGTGGTGTGGAAGGGCATTGGGCCGACTCGCCCATTCGCGAGCGGTTTGCGCGGCCTTGGCGGCGTCTTCCTGGAACGACATGACGATGCGGAGACTCACCGACCGGCCGGGCCTGATGTTGACACGTCGCCAGAGCGACGACTGCTTGCTCGCAAGTGTGAAACGGGGCGCAAGCAGGACTGCATGCCCGCGAACCCCGTGGAAGTCGGCCGAGCCTGTCAGCGTGTTGTCCGGGCCGCGCTCGCGGGCCAACCCGCTGGAGACATGAAGAAGGCATTCGGCGGAGACCTTCGAGTCGTTCGTGACCGTCACCAGGTCCACCAGCGTATCGTCGTCGGTGATGAACTTGCGCTCGATGACCACGAAGCGGCCGAACCGCGAGTGAGTCGCGAGGTGGCTCGGGAACCAGTCGACTCGGTCCGTTGCCGAAACGAAGGGCTTGTCTTGTTTGAAGATGTTGTGATTGGAGCTCGATATGGCCCGGTCAAGCGGCTGAAACACGATCGGGTCGGCGATCTTGGCGTAATGGATGTAGGAGAACTGCCCGCGGAAGCCGAGTCCCGGATCCAGTCGTTCCGTGAACAACCGTTTGCCGGTGGGTCCGAGGGTTCCCTGGCGGGCATCCGGGCGGTGCAGAAGATCATCGATGGCAACGCGATCCGACTTCCAGACGGCACAGCCGGCAGGCAACAGGCAAAGCAGCAAGCACATAGGCGCCCGACGAATCATCATGCCGTGGTCTCCGCGCAAGACAGCGGGCCGGCAGCCCGAGGACTACCGGCCCGTTGGTGATACCGGCTTACTTTTCGAGCCCCATGGCCCAGGCGATTCCGCCGAGCAGGTGCTTCTGGTAGGCGGGGTTGGTCCAGACGTCTTCGCGATGGCCGAGCGAGGTGTAGAAGACCCTGCCCTTGCCTTCGGTCCTGGTCCAGGCGATGGGGACAAGGCTGCCGGGCTTCATGCCCATGGCCTCGAGGTCCGCCTCGGGGGTCTTCTGTGTGTCTACGCTGATCAGCAGGCGGGAGTTCTCCGCAGAGAAGGTGTCGCCGAACAGGTAGTACTCATCCTGCAGTTTCCAGCCCTGTTCGAGCATCTTGGTGGCCGGGTGGTCGGGCACGTCGATCTTCAGCGTGGCCACCCTCTGTTGGTGGTGGGTCTTGAACGCCGCTCCGATCATCTTCACGTACTCCGGCCAGCCGGGGATGCCCTTGTCCTCGCCCCGGAACGAGTCGGTGGCTGAATGAATGCCGATAAACGCCCCGCCGTCCCGGATCCACTTCATCAGCGGCTCACGACTGATCAGCGGGTTTCCGGAAGTGTAGAAGACGATGGCGTCGTACTGCTTGCAGGCGTCTCCTTCGAGATCGTGGAAGTCCTGCGAGAGGAACACCTCGTATCCCGCCTTGGTTGCGATCTCCTTGAACACCTTCTCGGCATGGGCCATCTCGCCGGTCAACGGCCGGTTGACCACCGAATGGCGAAACCCGAACGATTGCGAATAGAACAGGATCTTCTTTTTTTTGGCGCTCTCGCCTTGGGCCAGACAAACCAACGCCCCGCTCACACACAGCGCCAAGCCGCCGAACAACATCCAATGCAGCTTCTTCATACTCGTGTACCTCGCAAACTGTCACCCCAGATGTCCTGAAAGTGCAAAGGGGACCCGCCCCCTCGACCGGGCAAGCAGCGTACCACCGGAACGGAGAGCTTTCAAACCCGCATCAGAGCGGCGCTATGACTGTTTCTTGAGGAGCCGAGGGTTCATCCTCTTGGTCTTCAACCGGCAGGATGAACCTGCCAGCTGGTCAAGCCGGTGCGGCTCTCACGCGATCTCCACCCACGTCCCCGTGCGGGCGCTGTCCAAAACGGCCTCGCAAACCTTCTGGGTTTCGAGGGCGTCGCGGAAAGTCGGGGCGGCGGACTGGCCCTTGGCGGCGGCCTCAAGGAAGTCAGCCGCCTGGTGGACAAAGCTGTGCTCGTAGCCGATCTGGAGGCCGGGCACCCACCACTTGTTCATATAGGGCATGTCGCCGTCGGTAACGTGGATGCTCCGCCAGCCGCGAATGATCGACTCGTCGCGATGGTCAAAGTAGCTCAGGCGGTGCAGGTCGTGCAGGTCCCAGGCGATCGAGGCCTTCTCGCCGTTGATTTCGAAAGTGTAGAGGGCCTTGTGGCCGCGGGCGTATCGGGTGGACTCGAAAACCGCGAGGGAGCCGTTGGCGAACCGAGCCAGGAATGCGCACGCGTCGTCGATGCCCACGGGTTCGACCTTACCGGTCTGGGTGTGTTTGCGTTCTTTGATGAACGTTTCTGTCATTGCGGTGACGCTCTTGATCGGTCCGTTCAGCCAGATGGCGGTGTCGATGCAGTGGGCGAGCAGGTCGCCGGTCACGCCGCTGCCGGCCGCCTTGACGTCGAGCCGCCACAGCGCGTCGCCGCCCTGCGGCAGGTCGGCCGAGATGGTCCAGTCCTGCAGGAAGACCGCGCGATAATGGAAGATGCGGCCAAGCCGGCCCTGGTCGATCAGGTTCTTGGCCAGCGTCACGGCCGGAACCCGCCGGTAGTTGAACGAGACCAGGTTGGGCACGCCGGCTTTCTCGACCGCCGCGACCATTTCCTGCCCCTCGGCCACGTTCAGCGCCAGGGGCTTTTCGCAGATGATCATCTTGCCGGCCTTGGCGGCGGCGATGGCGATCTCCTTGTGCATGTTGTTCGGCACGCAGATATCGACCAGTTCGATGTCCTTGCGGTCCAGGAGCTTCTGCCAGTCGGTTTCGACTGACTCGTAACCCCAGGTGTCGGCGAACGTCTTGGCCTTGTCGGCGTTGACGTCGCAGATCGCCTTGAGCACCGGCCGGAGCGGCGTCCGGAAGAAGTTGTAGACCTTGCGGTACGCGTTCGAGTGCGTCCGGCCCATGAAACCGCAACCGATGAGTCCGACGTTGAGAGGTTTAGACATGGTGTGTCCCTCAAGAGCGTCAAATCCCCAAAAACCAGGCACCGGCAGCAGGTCAGTTTACTTACGTTCGGCAGGCCGTGTAAAGGCCACGATCGCAACGTGCGCGTTCTTGATCCAGATCTCTCCCATTTCGGCGTCTGGCTCAGTCACCGCCAGGACAGTCCACTCGGGACTCCTCCGTGCAAGTCTGCCCCGCAGTTCTTCTGCAAATCCGCCGCGTTGCCCGGACAATTGTTCTTTCAGGATTACCGTGCAATCCTGCCCGATTCTCGGAGCCCAGTCGTCGGCGCCCTGCCCAGAATCCGCGCGAGGGTCATTGCACCCACTTATGCCTGCACTGCTGCAGAACAGAAGCAAACCCAATGTGATCACGGCGAAACGACACATCATAGAGCACCTCCTGAACGGATATGAGAGCTGCATAGCCTCCCGCAAAGCGCTACGTTATCTTCGGATGCGGGACGACCACGGCAACTTGTTCAGTACGGTTGCGTTTGCCGTTATCCCACATGTACTCAGGTGAAGAATAACGCCTGCCTGGCGACCAAGCAAGCGAGACATCAGCCTTCACTGGCTTCACCGGCAGCCCGTTCCTCCATCCGCCGGCGGTGATCGGCCTCCAGCTTCTGCCAGAACTCGGACGACCGGCGCTGATGCTGGTACTGCTGCCGCACTGGCTCGTTGAGGTAGCGCTGACCGGTTATGGGCGAGTTCTGCAGGCTGTCGGCCCAGCCGCGGATCTGACGCGATATCGACTCAACCAGGGATTTCAAATCTGAGATTTCAGATTTCAAATGCGTGAAATGCGGAAGCCGCTCGGTCAGCAGCAGCATCGACCTCACTTCGCCGGCCGAGCCCCGCGCGATGTACAGGAAGGTCAGCAATTCCTGCGTCGTCCCCCGCTCGAAGCCCTCCGCGATGTTGTTCCCCACCGAAATCGCCGCCCGCTGTAGCTGGTTCCGCAGGTCGCCTTTGTTGGCAAAAGCCCGGTCTTCAGTCAGGGTGAAGACCCGCACAGCCAGTTCCATCGCCGCCTGCCAAACGGGGAGGTCTTCGAAACGTTGGTAGGTCATGGAGACATTCTTCTGTGGCAGGCGAGTCAGACAAACCTGGGTTTCCGGCAATCTGAAATCTCAAATCTCAGATCTCAGATAGCCCACGGCAGATCTCACTCCCTTGGGGCTGCCTCTACCCATTCCACCCATGCGTATCCCGCACGGCCGCCATCGCCGCCAGGATGGAGTTCCAGGTGTCGGGCTTCATCATGGTGGCGTTGGGGAACATGCAGCCGTCCCAGCAGATATGCTTGAACTTGCGGGTGGGTTGACCTTTGTCGTCCTTCAGCCAGAGGCCGGCCTCGCGGACGATGTCGAGCTTGCCGTTGGGGTCGTTGGGCAGACAGTGGCGGCCGGTCTTATCATGTGAACCCGATCCCTTCACCGTCGCGTCGCTTTGGGCGACGTGGAAATCGATGGTCCACGGGCGCAGAGCCGAGGTGAGCGTCTTGTAGGCTTGCGTGAACGTGGTCGTGTCGCTCCAGGAGAAGTTCTCTGGCAGAATGCGGTCTTCGGGAGCGTTCGTACCTAGGAGGTAATGCAGGGTATGGGCCATATCCGCCTGGAAGCCGAGAGTCCGTGGCTGATTCACGCCTTCCAGCACCGCCAGCATGGCCTTCCAACTGTGCATGCCGGCCCAGCAAACCTCGCCTTCGGCGGCCAGCCGCTCGCCGTGGTCCTCGGCCACCTTGCAGGCTTCCTTGAAGGTGTCAATGATCTTCCTGGTGCTGCCGGCGGGGTCGTCGTACCAGGCATCCGGTCCGCACGCCGAGTCGATCCGCACCACACCATAGGGCCGTACGCCCATTTCGCGCCAGAACTCAGCAATCCGGCATCCTTTTCGCACCTGCTCGCAGAACTTCTTGCGGTCGTTGGCGTCGCCCATGGCGGAGCCGCCACCGGTCGGCGGCCAGACCGGTGCGACCACCGAGCCGATGACCAGCCCGCGCGACGTCACCTTCTCGGCGATGCGTTTGAGATCGTCGTCGGATGCATCGATGTCCACGTGCGGAGCAAACAGGAAGATGTCCACGCCGTCGAACTTGGCGTTGTCCGCCTTCGCGGCGGCCGTGAGGTCCAACATGGTGTCCAGGTCGATGGCCGGCTCCTCGGCCCCGGGGCCCTTGCCGACGACGCCCGGCCAGGCGGCGTTGTGAAGCTTAGGATACTGATTGATGTGTGCAGCGCTCACGAGCGTTCCTCCCTACGGTTAATGACCAATGCCGAAGCCCCAATGACCAATCAATGACCAAGCCCGAATGACGAACCGCCTCGTTGCGACGACCTCTCAGCCTAGACTACGCTTCGCCGGCTGCCGGTTGTCGGGCCTTCCTGCTTCGATGGATGGCACCGAAGATCAGGGTGAGTTCCTGGGCCTCAAGCCAGAGTGCCCGAGCCTTGTCTTTGAGCGCGGGCAGAGCAACAGCGATCACTCGCAGCCAGTATTTGCTCTCTTTCGACTCTCTTTTACAGACGCTGATCCGGTATCGAAACTCCTTCGCCGAACCAGCCTCATCGGCCTCACAGTAGTTGGAGCCCACGCTTGTACCGGCCCTGACCAACTGTCCGACTAGCGGCTGCGTCACGGGGTCAACCGGAATCATCCTGGCAAACGCAATGATCGCCTCGCCGAATCGCGCCGTGCGCTCCTCCAGGTCGTAGGTTTTCTCCGGTCTGCCGCTTTTTCCGTGCATGCTTCGGGTCTGTTTGGTCATTGGCGCGGTGCTTTCGAGGTCTCCGTCTCCTTAACTGCCGGCGGTACCTGGTTCGGCTTCTATTCGGGATTCGGGCTTCGTCATTCATTGGTCATTGGGTTTTGGTCATTGGTCATTGCTTTTTATGGTCGCCGATCTTTGGCAGATTGGCGTGTACATCGGGTCCGAAGTATCGCAGCCCGACCAGCGGCTCGTTGCCGGTGTTTTCGATCTCGATTCCCCGGGTGGCGGCTTCGTGGGTGATGAATACCTCGTCTTCAGTTTCTTCGCCGAACCGGATCATGGCCGGCGTTTGAAGTCTCATCTTGCCGATCCGCCCGCAACCCTGGACGGTGATCCAGCCGCTGGCGCCCGGGTCCTTGAGCGTGCACTTGGCACCCGGCTCGATGGTCAGTTCCTTGGCGCTGACCACCTGCTGGCCGTCGATGGTGCCGTATACGATCCACTTGTCGGTGTAACCGGGGCCGCTGCAAGCCTTATCCACGATCGGGATGAGCTGGTTATGTTCCATGAAGTGCGTATCGACGTTCTTTTCCCAGTCGAGCTGGTCGACGATATAGTCCAAGTCGTGGTGCTTGTCCTTGGGCACGTCCTTGACCAGCAGATCCCAGGGCACGAATCGCCCTTCGACGATGTTCTGGAACATTCCGAACACATCCGAACCCCACTGGGGCTCGTAGGTGCACAGGGAACCTGGAGCGTGCAGCACGCCGGCCGGAATCAGCCAGCCCGAGCCGCGCATGAGCCGGTAGGCCCTGGAGAGGTACAAGATGCCGTTGTCGCCCTTGTTCCAGTTTTCCAGGCACCGGCGGACCTGGGCCTTGGTCGTGCCCGGTTCGAGGCCCATGAACGTGTACGGGAAGTGGTTGTCGCAGTTGTTCATCTGGGGCGAGAAGTAGTAGGCCTCGGGCTTACCCTCCTGGCCGGTGAGCTTGGCGTGCTCGTGCTTCTGGTGCATGTGGTGTGGGATGGGGCCGAGGTTATCGAAGAACTTCGAGTAGACTGGCCACCTTTTGTACTTGTCCCACATGGCCTTGCCGATCATCCTGACACCGGCTTCGGCCACGGCTTCCTTCATCAGGAAGCGCTTGCCCTCAAAGGAGATATAGCTGAGCCCCTCGTCGGGCAGCCGGTTCTCATTCATCGCCTCGGTCGTGCTGGCGAACCACCGTTCGTCGATTCCCCCGCGATCGGCCCCCAGGGCATAGTAGTCATCCGGATGCAGTTTGATCCGCCGTCCGGGGTGCAGGAAGCTTCGTGGGACCCACGTGGGGGTCAGCCGCAAGACGCCCTGACCGGCATCCAATGCGCTGTTTAAGATTTGACCGATGTTCTTGCTGACAATCGTGCTTGGGTTCGCCATGATCGTGATCTCTCCGACTGGTACCTACGGCCAGGGCCCCTCGCCTCGACCGGGCCAGCCAAGTTACCCGACCCCGCCGGGGCAGGCAAGGTGAAAACGGGGGCTGGGGATCGGGGACTGGGGGCTGGGGGCTGGAGCGGAACGAAGCGAAGAAGGACGGTCCGGTCGTTTTCCTGGCGAGCCGAGGGGCTTGCCCCCTGGGTCTTCGGGGAATGCAGAAGGGCTGGCAGGAGAACCCTGCCGGCTCGTCAAACTGGTTGGGGTCAGAAAGCCTTATTGATGATCGCGCCCGGCGTCGTACGTGTGCCTCGCCACCTCGGCCACCGGTGCCGTCCAGATGCGTTCGCGGTTCGTCGCCAGGTATGCCGCGAGTCCATCCAGCACCGGGGCGCTTACCGGCAGATGCCCCTCCTGGATGCCGTGGAAGGTGAGGATGGCCCATCGCCCCATCGAGACGGCCTGCTCGACGCGGCGGATGAGATCGGCGATCGGCAGGTTGTCGGCCCGCAGGCTGAGGAGCACGTGAAGATCGCAGTATCGCGGATCGTTGAACGGCTTGGAGATCTCGCCGCCGGCCGCCGCCGCGAGGAAGTGCTCGGCGATGAAGGGGACAACGCTGCGGCACTGCCGCCCCCGGCCGACCCAGGTCTGATAGCACGGGTAGGCGAAGGTCCAGTCCCGCGGCCCGAAGGCGTTCTCCAGCCGGTTATGAGCTGCCAGCACATCGGCGGCATACTTTTCCAAGGTGAGGTTCTCGTAGCAGTTCGGTCCCGGCCGGTCGGCCAGCGCCGCCGGAATCGGATGGTTCATCGTGTGATTGCCGATCTCGTGGCCTGCCTCCAGGACCGGTTTCCACTCGGCGGCCCGGGCCCGCCACTGATCGTCCGGCCCGGCCGGGCAGATGTAGAACGTGCCCCGCAGCCCGTGCTGCTCCAGCAACGGAGCGGCACGCTGGATGTGCGAATCCATGCTGTCATCGAATCGCAGGCTCACCGCCCCCTGCTGCCCATTCGGCCATTTGAACGAATCGCTGTTCACGCTCACCTCGCTCAGGCAATTCTCAAGCATTCATGCCTGATTCGCCATTATGGCTGGCCCCAGAATCCG
>ERZ795050.867-NODE-867-length-43759-cov-5.498558_pt1 | contig 43759 bp, 37 predicted proteins | sample MGYA00375134_ERZ795050 | MGnify/ENA primary metagenome ERZ795050 (study PRJEB30179, sample SAMN05720221) | activated sludge metagenome | isolation source: Anaerobic digester | place: Japan | collected 2015-05-26 ... | reverse complement strand
ATTGATAGCCTCTTCGAGCGAGTCGGTCTCGGCTTCCTCCCTGAAGTATGAGTATATGTCATGCTGCCTCTCCTCATCTATTACCATGTCGATGTAATAATCGAGGTTGATTCTTGTGCCTGAATTAACTATAGCTTCAATCTCCGAAAGAAGTTCGTCCATATCAAGGCCTTTTGCTTCTGCAATATCCTCAAGAGGCCTTTTCATGTCGATACTCTGGATAATGTAAACCTTCAGTCCCGACTTATTCACGACAGATTTCACCACCATGTCGAGGGGCCGGATGATCTCCTTCTCCTCAACATACTTCCTGATTACCTCTACGAATTCCTTACCGTACCTCTGTGCTTTGCCGGCTCCAACACCGGAAATATTCTGTAGTTCATCGATTGTGACCGGGTACTGAATAGCCATATCTTCGAGTGAAGGATCCTGGAAAATGACAAAAGGAGGCACATTTTTCTGTTTGGAGATCTTTTTCCTCAGGTCCTTGAGGATGCTGAAGAGTTCTTCGTCCATTGCTGCCGTCCTGGCTCCGAATCCGCCTCCCTCCTCTTCTTCGGCATCGCTGTAATCGTGATCTTCGATAAGCATGAACTCGGTCGGTTTCTCGAGATACTCTTTTCCCTTGGGTGTAAGCTTCAGAAGACCGTAGTTTTCAATATCTTTTGTAAGCAGTTTGGCAATCAGGGCCTGTCTTATCACCATATTCCAGAATTTCTCGTCCTTCTCCTCCCCGATTCCGAAGATTTCAAGCTTATGGTGCTTATAGGATTTGATGGCCGAAGTGGCTTTCCCGGCCAGAATATTGGCTATATGATCTGCCTTGAATTTCTCTTTTACCGCAACAACGGCTTCGAGTACATTTACCACATATTCACTGCCTTCAAACTGGGTTTTGGGATGGAGGCAATTGTCGCAAGCCTCGCAGTTTTCCTGTTTGTATTCCTCCCCGAAATAATGAAGCAGCGTTTTGCGCCGGCAAATTGAAGATTCGGCATATGAGACCGTCTCGAGCAGAAGCTGTTTCCCGATTTCCTGTTCGGCTATCGGTTTACCCTGCATAAACTTCTCAAGCTTCTGGATATCGTTATAGCTGTAATAGGCTATGCATCTGCCTTCCCCGCCATCTCTTCCGGCCCGGCCTGTTTCCTGGTAATAACCCTCCAGGCTTTTGGGAATATCGTAATGTATCACATAGCGGATATCGGGTTTGTCGATACCCATTCCGAAGGCTATTGTGGCAACGATCACGTCGGCCTCTTCCATAAGAAACTTGTCCTGGTTCTGGGTTCTCGTGGAAGAATCCATCCCGGCATGGTAGGGAAGAGCCTTAATGCCGTTAACTTTCAGCGTTTCGGCAAGCTCCTCAACCTTCTTGCGGCTGAGACAATATACAATACCGGATTTGCCGGGATTGTTTTTGATATACTTTATAATCTCCTTCGTTGCATCAACCTTGGATCTAACCTCGTAATAAAGATTGGGGCGATTGAATGAAGACTTAAAGACATCTGCCTCAAGAATGCCGAGGTTTTTCTGAATATCGTGCTGAACTTTGGGTGTTGCCGTTGCGGTAAGGGCAATGATGGGTGCACGGCCGATGGTGTCGACAATCGGTCTTATCCTGCGGTATTCCGGCCTGAAATCGTGCCCCCATTCAGAGATGCAATGAGCCTCGTCGATGGCATAAAATGAAACCGTGATATTTTTAAGAAAATCAATGTTCTCTTCCTTTGTAAGCGACTCAGGTGCTACATACAGAAGCTTGGTGACACCCGAGATAACATCTTTTTTGACCTTGTTGATTTCGGTTTTATTCAGAGAGGAATTCAGAAAATGTGCAACATCATCCCCCGTGCTGAAATTCCGCATTGCGTCAACCTGGTTCTTCATAAGGGCAATCAGCGGTGAGATGACGATGGCGGTTCCTTCCTTCATAACGGCGGGAAGCTGGTAGCACAACGATTTGCCGCCTCCCGTCGGCATAAGTACAAATGTATCCCTCCCGGCAAGAACGTTTTTAATAATAGGCTCCTGGGGCCCCTTAAAAGTATCGAACCCGAAATACCTTTTTAAATAATCATGAATCACCTTATCTTCCGGTACATTCCCCATTTTGATATATTCCCTTTCTGTTTTTCCTTATTTCAATAATAAATTTACTCTTTTTTCCCTTATAAATCACATTTATATCAAATATAATCAAATTGATGATCAACTCCAAAATTAAATTCAGGTAAAAAATGTTAAAGTCTTTCCCCCGGCTTTTCTACCCGTTTTCGGGGCAAGCCGTAAAGACCCCGAAATAATTTTCAGAGGTCAGGCGGGTTTCAAGGGGATGCAAATATACTATTGTTTTGGAAAATAAGTTTTATCATCTTTGCAGCCTGAATTTAAGATAATATAAATGGCAGCCGCTAAGCGCACCAGATCTGACGGGGAGAAAGAGATGTCCTTTCTTGAGCATCTCGAGGAACTCAGATGGCACATCATCAGGTCGGTTCTTTCAATAGTAGTTTTCACAATCATTGCCTTTATTCTTAAAGACTTCATATTCAATACAATAATTCTTGCGCCAAAGAATCCCGATTTTTTTACCAACAGGCTTCTCTGCGAATTCGGCCACAGGATGAACACCGACCTCCTGTGCATCAACACCAAACCTTTTGAGCTAATCAGCATAAAAATGTCGGGCCAGCTCACAACTCATATTGCCGTTTCGATAGTGGCCGGACTAATAATGGCCATACCGTTTGTATTGTGGGAGTTCTGGAAGTTTTTCAGGCCTGCCCTCTATTCAAACGAACGCCGGTATGCACGCGGAGCGGTGGGATGGGCCAGTTTCCTGTTCTTCCTCGGCGTACTGTTCGGGTATTTTGTACTCGTGCCACTTTCCATTCATTTTCTGGGCTCCTACCGGATAAGCGAACAGGTTGTTAACCAGATATATATAAGATCGTATATAGGTTCGATCTCTTCTGTGGTACTTGCCACAGGACTTGTTTTTGAGTTGCCTCTCATTGCCTTTTTCCTTACCCAGGTCGGAATAATCACACCCGATCTTATGGTCAGGTACAGGAGATATTCAATAGTTGTTATCTTTATAGCTGCGGCTATTATAACACCTCCCGACATATTTTCTCAGGTGCTTGTAAGTATCCCGCTTCTGGGTCTTTATGAAGTGGGTATCCTTATCTCAAAAATGGTCTATAAAAGAAAGCAGAAAGCACATGAAGATTTTATGAAGGGAGAGAATAATTCAACCGAGGTTTCAAAACTGTAAGAAAATGAGACTTTATACCGACAACCTGGTAAAGAAATACCGCAACCGCAAGGTTGTCGACCATGTATCCATTGAAGTTGAACAGGGTGAGATTGTCGGTCTTCTGGGTCCCAACGGTGCAGGCAAAACGACTTCCTTCTATATGATTGTCGGCCTTATCAAGCCTAATGAGGGCAAGATTTATCTTGACGATGAAGACATAACCCAGATGCCCGTTTACATGAGGGCAAGAAGAGGTATCGGGTATCTGTCGCAGGAACCTTCGGTTTTCAGAAACCTTTCTGTCGAGGACAACCTGAGGGCCGTTCTTGAATTATCCGGTTTCCCTCTCTCCGAACAAAAGGAGAGACTTGAGATGATGCTGGATGAATTCGGACTTCAGAAAATAAGAAAAAGCAAAGGCATACAGCTCTCAGGAGGGGAAAGGCGACGTACGGAGATTGCCAGGGCTCTCAGCCTTAAACCAAAATTCATACTGCTCGACGAACCCTTCGCAGGCGTTGACCCGATTGCCGTTGAAGACATACAAAGTATAGTCGCACACCTTAAAGACAAAAATATCGGCATCCTGATCACCGACCACAACGTTCATGAGACTCTCTCAATAACCGACAGGGCTTACCTCCTCTTTGAAGGAAGAATCCTCATGTCGGGGACAGCCAGACAGCTTGCCGAAGATGAACACGTCAGAAGAGTGTACCTTGGCAGGAACTTCGAACTCAGACGCTGATTTCTCCTCCTTGCATTACTGTTTTTTTTGAGTACCTTTGCCGCGGTTTTCGCGGATGTGTCGTAATTGGTAGCCGAGCAAGACTTAGGATCTTGTGTCCTAGTGACGTAAGGGTTCGAGTCCCTTCATCCGCACAAATAAATAATTTAAGTAGTTTATTGAATCTCTAATTTATATTTAACTGAATGAACATAGTAAAGGAAGAAACCGGTAATCTGACCGCTGTGGTGAAAGTCGGCATAACAAAAGCCGATTATGCTGAAAATGTTGAGAAAACTCTCAGGGAATACAGAAGAAAAGCCAATCTGAAAGGCTTCAGGCCGGGAATGGCCCCCTTCGGCCTGATAAAAAAGATGTTCGGAAACCAGGTTAAACTCGATGAAATAAACAAAATCATTTCCGAAAACCTGTTTAAATACCTGCGCGACGAAAATACTGAAATACTGGGAGAACCCATTCCCGTTCCCGACACTGAGGAAAACCACGATTTTGAAACCCGCGAAGATTTTACTTTCTCGTTCGAAATAGGCCTCTCCCCTGAAATTGAAATTAACCTTTCGAAAAAAGATAAAGTTTTCTACCACGAAATAGAAATCAGCGAGAAAATCAGGGAGGAATATGTCAACAACTACAGGCGCCGCTACGGCAAGTTTGCAACCGCCGACATCTCCGGTGAAAAAGATATCCTTAAGGGAAAAATAAGCCCTGTTGCCTCCGAAGGAGCAGAGACACCTGAGGGTTTCTCAAACGAAAATGCCACTCTTGCCATCAGCATCGTCAAGGACGAGGAGATTAAGAATCTCTTCATTGGCAGGAAAGCAGGAGATGTTATTGAATTTGACCTGAAAAAGGCATTCCCGAACGACTATGAAATATCCGGGCTCCTTGGCATCAGCCGGGAAAAGGCGGCTGAAGCATCCGGGGTGTATGCATTTACAATCTCAGAAGTGTCAAGGTTTGAAATGGCGGATGCCGACCAGGAACTGTTCAACAATGTTTACGGCGAAAACGTTGTAAACTCCGTTGAAGAGTTCCACGGCAAAATTGACGAAGAAATCACCGCCAACCTTGCAGGCGAGAGCAATTACAGGCTGAAGCTCGACCTCAAAAAACTCGCTCTGGATAAGATAAACTTCGACCTTCCTGACGAGTTTCTGAAAAAATGGCTTCTGAAGGCCGACGAAAAAGCAAACGCAGAAGAGATTGAAAAAGAATACCCGGCCTTCCGCGAAAACCTGAGGTGGCAGCTCATAAGGAAAAAAATTGCAAGGGAAAACGACATTAAAGTGACGGAGGATGAGCTTCTGAAAGAGGCCGAAAACATCACCCGCTACCAGTTTCACCAGTACGGGCTGTTCTATGCCACTGACGAACAGATAACAAATTACGCCCGCGAAATGATTAAAAAGGAAGAGGATGCCCGGTCTATTGCCGACAGAATACTCGACGAAAAAGCCGTAGAGAAAATAAAGGAGATGGTTACCATCGAGAACAAAAAGGTCACTGACGAGGAATTTGACGCCCTCTTTAAATAAAACGACACCCCAAAGGTTGAAAAAACATTATTAGTATCTTTGTGTTTTATTAAAAAGAGTTTATTATGAGTCAGTACGAAGATTTCAGAAAATTTGCCGGCAGCAAAATGGGACTGAGCAGCCTTACCCTGCACAGGTATACATCCATTGCCAACAGTTATATCTCACCAACCATCATAGAGGAGAGACAGCTGAACATAGCAACCATGGATGTGTTCTCGCGGCTGATGATGGACAGGATAATCTTCCTCGGGCTTCCCATCGACGATTACGTGGCCAACATTATCCAGGCCCAGTTGCTTTACCTCGACTCCACCGATCCCGGAAAGGATATCCAGATATATTTCAACACTCCGGGAGGGTCGGTGCACGCCGGACTGGGCATATATGACACCATGCAGTACATAACAGCCGACGTTGCCACTATATGCACGGGAATGGCAGCCTCAATGGGGGCGATTCTGCTGACCGCCGGCACAAAGGGAAAAAGATCGGCACTGAAACACTCCCGCATAATGATTCACCAGCCCATGGGAGGCGCTGAAGGACATGCTTCAGATATAGAGATAACAGTAAGGGAAATCCTGAAGCTTAAAAAGGAACTTTATGAAATCATTTCGCTGCATTCGGGAAATCCTTACGAAAAGGTTGAGAAAGATGCCGACAGGGATTACTGGATGACCGCGCAGGAGGCGAAAGACTACGGCATGATAGACGAAATACTCCAGAAGACATCACGTTAATGAAAATGGACAGGTGTTCATTCTGCGGACGGACAAAGAAAGAGGCCAATATACTTGTTGCCGGTCTCGAGGGTCATATCTGCGACCATTGCATCGAGCAGGCATACAGTATAATGAACGAGGAACTTGGCCCCAGGCCCGGATCTTCGTTCGACTCGGTAAACCTTCTTAAACCGGCCGAAATCAAAGCCTTCCTTGATGAATATGTGATAGGCCAGGAAAGGGCGAAAAAAATCATCTCGGTAGCAGTCTACAACCATTACAAGAGGCTGATGCAGAAACCCGACAACCAGGATATTGAAATTGAGAAATCCAATATCCTTCTTGTGGGAGAAACGGGCACCGGCAAAACTCTTCTGGCACGCACCATTGCACGAATGCTTCATGTCCCTTTTACAATCGTCGATGCCACCGTCCTTACCGAGGCCGGTTACGTGGGCGAAGACGTCGAGAGCCTGCTCACACGGCTGCTTCAGAACGCCGATTATGACGTTAAGGCTGCAGAAAGGGGAATAGTATTTATCGACGAAATTGACAAGATTGCCAGGAAGGGAGATAATCCTTCAATTACAAGGGATGTCTCGGGAGAAGGAGTGCAGCAGGGTTTGCTGAAGCTTCTTGAAGGCTCCATAGTAAATGTACCACCCCAGGGAGGAAGAAAACACCCGGAACAGAAAATGATTCCGGTCGACACCAAGAACATTCTCTTTATTTGCGGCGGCGCCTTCGAAGGCATTGAGAAGAAAATTGCACAAAGGCTTAACACAACCGTTGTCGGTTACGGAGCCTCAAAAAACAGGGACAGGATAGACAAGGAAAACCTGTTGCAGTATATTGCGCCCCAGGATCTCAGAACCTACGGACTGATTCCGGAAATCATCGGCCGCCTGCCTGTGCTTACTTTCCTGAATCCGCTCGACCGCAAGGCGCTCAGGGAAATCCTTACCGAGCCAAAGAATGCCATTGTGAAACAGTATATCAAGCTCTTCAAAATGGACAATATAGAGCTCACCTTTACCGATGAGGTGCTTGACTATATCGTCGACAAGGCAATCGAATTCAAGCTCGGGGCCAGAGGACTCAGGTCAATATGCGAAACAATTATGCTCGATGCCATGTTCGATATGCCGTCATCAGGTTCATCGGAACTGGTAATCACAACCGACTATGCCAGGAACAAAATGGAGAAGGCCGATATCAAGGTTCTGAAGGCCTCCTGAAAGAATATCCTTCCGGGGAAATTTAACTTTCAAGGCAATATAAAAAGCAAAGAGCGCAAAGAATCTGATTCTTTGCGCTCTTCACATTATTATACCGATGATTTCTTATGGCTGCATCAGCCTGTGCTTGTGCCTCAGTGTAATTTCCTTTGTAGCATCTCCTTTTTTGATTGTTGCTACTGCATCGCATTCCCCTGTGCCGTAGTCAAGTTCTACCGGTTCGGCTCCTTCCCTTTCAAATTTTATCACGCCCGATACAAAAAACTCACAAACCCTTTTCCAGTGAAGTGCTGTGAGAATGGTATTTGTATATGCAACACCATTGATGGTTTTGCCGGTGGCTGTTCCCGTAATGAGGCATTCATCATCCCATATATTCCTGGTGAGCCATCCTGCTATCCATTCCCTCTGGTGATCGACATTGCGTTCTATTGTCTTTCCGTCGGGAAGAGTCAGTTTGCCGTTGGTAAGCTTAACCGAGAAAACAACATGCTGCGACTCGTTGGGACCAAGGTTCTTTACCTCTTTTGTGCCCTCAACCTTAATGCCGTTGAAATAATAGTTGTCAAATGTCACCGTACGGGTGGCGTTCAGTACATTGCGGCGGGCCGTAACAGTAATTATGATTTTACCGGCTCTTGTGCTACCGTAGTAACCGGTGCAGCCTGTACCATAATCAATGGTGATTGTTTTCGGCCACACCTCCGGCGAGGTGCTGCTTACGGTAACGGTGGGACAGGAGTCTGCCATGACATACTCCCCTCCCTTAGCATCTCCCTTGCCAAGAACATCTTCCATCATCAGGGTGGCGTTGTCGACGGTGCTGAAAATGTCATCAAACACCACATTTGTCACTGCATCATCATCTGCCAGGTTGACTGAATCATTATCGATGGGACTCGAATCCTTCTGGCATGCTGTGAATGAAATAAAAGCCGACGCTATGAGCAAAGTAAACAATTTTGTTTTCATACCTTTTGTTTTTTGGTTCGTAAATTGATTTAACAACCTTTTAGATTAACCATTCTTCAAAAGGTTTAACGGAGAAAATAAAAAAATGTTACAGTCTTTCGTAAATGCAATAGGTATAGGAGGGGAAGATGCCGGCTGTACCCTCGTGATATTCAGAGAAAACCACTTTCCATTCCTTTTCCGGAATCTCGGGGAAAAAAGTGTCGGCTTCCGTCACGGAATGAATCCTGGTAATATATAACCGGTTTGCAAGCGGCATAAACTGGCGGTATACGGAACCGCCGCCAATGATAAAGGCCTCATCACAATCACCGCATAACCTTAACGCCTCTTCGACCGAGTATGCAGTGATGCCGCACTCGAAGCATTCCCCTGGATTATCGGTAAGAACTATATTTTTTCTGCCGGGAAGAGGTTTTACCGGAAGTGATTCCCATGTTCTTTTTCCCATAATGACGCATTTGCCCGTTGTGAGCTTTTTGAATCTTTTAAGGTCATCCGGGATATTCCAGAGCAGCCTGTTGCCAAGGCCTATGCCAAGGTTTTCGGAGACTGCCGCGATTATTGATATTATTTTTGCCATTTATACGGAAATATCGCCTTTGATATGCGGGTGTGATATATAGTTAACCAGTTCGAAATCCTCGTAACTGAACTCTCTGATGTCGGTAACGGCCGGGTTTATCTTCATCTGAGGGAGTGGGTAAGGCTGGCGTGTCATCTGCAGCTTCATCTGTTCCACGTGGTTAAGGTAGATATGGGCATCGCCGAGTGTATGAATAAAATCTCCGGGCCGTAGGCCTGTTACCCGGGCAACCATCATGGTAAGCAGGGAATATGATGCAATGTTGAAAGGCACCCCCAGGAAAACATCGCAGCTGCGCTGGTAAAGCTGGCACGAAAGTCTTCCCCCGGCCACATAGAACTGAAACAGGAGGTGGCAGGGAGGAAGGGCCATTTTATCGAGCTCGCCCACGTTCCAAGCGCTGACAATATGCCTTCGGGAATCGGGATCTTTCCTTATGCTTTCGATTACGTTCATCAGCTGGTCGATACGTTCGCCACCCGGGGCGCGCCATGACCGCCACTGGCTGCCGTACACCGGGCCGAGGTTTCCTTCGCTGTCGGCCCATTCATTCCATATCCTCACACCGTTGTCGACAAGGTATTTAATGTTGGTATCCCCGCTAATGAACCAGAGAAGTTCATGGATTATTGATTTAAGATGGAGCTTTTTTGTTGTAAGCAGCGGGAAGCCTTCCTCAAGGTTGAACCTCATCTGGTAACCGAAAATACTTATGGTGCCCGTACCGGTACGGTCGCCCTTTGTCACGCCATTCTTAAGTATATGGTCTGCCAGATCGAGGTATTGTCTCATTTCGGGGATATTTTTGCCGCCCATCCGCCTCCCGGGGCCATGTGAATTTTCATTTTTATTCCGGGTCTCACCTCAAGAAAGCGGTGGCTGTAATCGCCTGCATACCTGTCGGCATTTATACCATCTTCAAAAATCTCCATGGTATATTCGCCGGGTTCAAGGAAAGAAAGATCAAGTTCAAGGTCGCGTGCCGACCAGTCGGTTAATCCGCCGACAAACCAGTTCTTTCCGTTTTTCCGGGCAAGCAGAACATAATCGCCTGTTTTGGCCTGCAGCACTTTCAGGTCATCCCATACCACAGGCACCCCGGCTATAAAGCCTGTGCACTCTTTTTCACGTTCATAGTTTGAAGGTGAGTCGGCAAGCATCTGAAGGGGGCTTTCGAATACGACATACAAAGCCATCTGGTGCACTCTTGTGCCCTGGCTTGCCGGCCTTGAGAAAACAGGCTGGAAATTGTTTCTCTCCATATTTACCATAGCTCCGGGGGTGTAATCCATTGGTCCGGCAACCATTCTGGTAAAGGGTAAGGTTACATCATGTTCCGGACTCACGTCCCTGCTCCATTTGCTGTGCTCCATTCCTTTTACACCTTCGCGTGTGAGGGCGTTGGGATATGTCCGTATAATTCCGTCGGGCTTGTATGACCCGTGAAAGTCGATAAGCATTTTATGTTCGGCAGCCTTTTGCGTGGCCCTGTAATAGAATTCCACCATTTTCTGGTCGTCGCGCTGCATAAAATCGACCTTTATTCCCTTTACGCCCCATTCGCTGTACCTGGCAAGGGCCTCATCGAGTTTGTCGTCGAGTGTTTTGAATACAACCCAAAGTATTATGCCGACATTTTTCGAAGCGGCATACCTGCATAATTCGGGTACATCAATCTCAGGCACAACATCAAGAACATTCCCGAGCCTGTACCAGCCTTCATCGAGGATAACATATTCGATTCCGTAACGTGAGGCAAAATCGATGTAGTATTTGTAAGTCTGGTTGTTGATCCCTGCCCTGAAGTCAACGCCGTAAATGTTGTTTGCATTCCACCAGTCCCAGGCCACCTTGCCGGGTTTTATCCAGCCGGTTTCCTTAAGGCGCAGCGGAGAGGCAAGCCTGAAAACCATATCGCTTTCAATGAGTCCTTCGTCGGTTGGAGATATTACAAACACTCTCCACGGGTAGCTTCTTTTCCCGGCCACCTTTGCAATATAATCTTCTGTTTTGGTTACATACAGATTTCTGTCGCTTTTGAGTCTCTCTTCCGCAGGATAGGCGGGCCATACACCATGAAGTTTACCCTCTCCGTCTCCCCTGAGCCACATGCCGGGGTATGCTTCAATATCGGATTCGGTAAGCAGCACGTTAATGTTTCCGGTTTTGAAAAGCACAGGCAGGCTTGCAAGGTGCCTGCCCGTAATGGTGTCGAGAGAGGAATACCTGAATGTGTTCTCATTATGCGACATAAATCCCGCTTCGGCAGGGAACCACGATTTTGTCTCGGCAGGAAAAGCGAGTTCGGAAATTTCATTTTTAATAATAAGCGAATCGTTAATGTCCGACTCAAACCTGTATGCCACTCCATCGTTGTAAGCCCTGAAGGTAAGGCTAAAGCCTGATCTGAAAGTAAGTGTAATGAAGTTACAGTTATCTGTTATGACCGCCCTTTTATGTGCCACCACAGGTCTGATCTGCTCATTTATTTTACCTGTAAGCTGTTTCCTTACAGACTGGTTTTCAACCGGAATTGCGCCGTTTCCCGTCACAATTGCCACCCGCGGCGAAGTGAACAGCTGAACCCCGTCATAAGTAACTGTCCAGGATATATTTTTGTCTACGCTTACCGTCAGTGCAAGCTTTCCGTCGGGCGAGCTTATTTTGTAGTCGCGCGGAATTACCGGGTTTAATATCAGAAACCATAAAAGAAAAACCGAAACATATTTTTTCATGTTCTGTAAATTAAAATGTGGTTTGGGATTATTAAGATTTGAGTCTTTTTCTTTTTTCAATTTCATCACGTATCAGAGCTGCGCGTTCATAATCCTCAGTTTTTACCGCCTCATCAATCATGCCGTACAGTTCTTCATCGGTGAAAGAGCTGAATTCCGAAGATTGACTGTTCTTTTCGGGAGAATCATCTTCTCTGGATTTCCCGTTCTCTGCTGCCTGTGAAATTGTTATGCCGGCCTTTTCCAGTATTTCGGGTGTGGTGTAGATGGGGCAGTTAAAGCGCAAGGCAAGTGCCACGGCATCCGACGTACGGGAGTCTATTTCAATTTCTTCGTCATCCCTGTTGCAGATAAGTTTCGAGTAGAAGATTCCGTCTTCCAGCTTGTAAATGAATACTTCCGTAATGTCAATGTTAAATGCGTCTGCGAAACTCTTGAAAAGGTCGTGCGTCAGAGGCCGGGGAGGTTCAAGATTTTCGATTTTAATCACTATTGACTGTGCTTCAAAACCTCCTATTATTATAGGAATCCTCCTTTCACCCTGTTCCTCCATCAGAACGAGTGCGTAGGCGCCCGACTGTGTCTGGCTGTAAGATATACCCAATACTTTCAGCTTGATCCTCTTCATAAGCCCATTTTATGGGAGAAAGTTGATTATTTTACCTGACCTTCGACAAATATAAATATTAATGCCCTAACTGGAGGAACAAATAATATTTTTTTATTAACCGTCATGTATAATTTGTATTTAATTCAATTTTTATATCTTTGCAGTCCGAAATAATAATCCGGCCGGGGCATGTAAAGTTACCGTGTTTAAGAAACGGTGCGCCTCACGGAAAAACATAACGACGACATTTATGTACGCAATCGTGGAAATTGCCGGGCAGCAGTTCAAGGTGGAAGAAGGAAAGAAGATATTTGTCCACCGCCTCCAGGCAGAAAATGGGAAAAAACTTGAATTTGACCAGGTTCTTCTTATCGAAGACAAGGGTAAAGTAACCGTAGGAGAGCCTGTTATTAAGGACGCAGTGGTTGAAGCAAAAGTCCTGGAACACCTTAAAGGTGACAAGGTGATTGTTTTCAAGAAGAAGAGAAAGAAAGGCTACAGGGTAAAGAATGGCCATCGCCAGTACTTCACCCAGGTGGAAATTGTAAGCATCAAGGAAAAGGCAGCAAGGAAAAAAGCTGAACATCATGCCGAAAAGGCCGCAGAGCCGGAGGCTGCTGTTCAGACCGGAGCTGCAACCGCACCCGAAGCAGCAGAAAAGCCTGCTGTAAAAAAGCCGCGTGCACCCAAAGCCCAGGCTGCAGGGGAAAAGAGTGCTGAAAAGGCAGCCCCGAAAACCACCGCAAAGAAAAGCGCATCAAAGAAAGAATAATTTATCCTCAATAACGGGATTTAAAACTTTTAGTTATGGCACACAAGAAAGGAGCAGGAAGCTCGCGCAACGGCAGAGATTCTGAAAGCAAAAGACTGGGAGTGAAACTTTTCGGAGGCCAGTTTGCAAAGGCTGGCAACATACTGGTACGCCAGAGAGGCACAGTCCATCACCCCGGCCTTAACGTGGGAATAGGAAAAGATCATACCCTCTTCGCCCTTGTTGACGGAGAAGTGGTGTTTACAAGGAAGAAAGGAAACAGATCATACGTTTCCGTTAAACCTGTCAGCAGCCAGGAGTAACAAAAAACACCGGCTCTGATTAATTACCCGATTAAGCAGTTACGGCAAACAAGTTTTTTATAATTTTACAGCAGGCTCCCGAAGCCTGCTTTTTATTTAAATAAAGTTATGCTTACACTTAACCTGATAAGGGAAAAAAGAGATTTTGTAATCGAACGCCTGAAGATCAAGAATTTTGATGCCGCTCCCCTGGTTGACAGGGTTCTTGAGCTTGACCTCCGCAGAAGAGAAACCCAGAAAGAGTCGGACGCTCTTCTTGCCGAGCAGAACAAAATCTCGAAGGAAATTGGGATGCTGATCAAATCGGGCGACAGCGCCGGAGCCGAAAGTGCCCGGGCAAAAACAGCCTCGCTGAAAGAGGAGTCACGGCGTCTGGCCGAAAAGCTGGCTGCACTGGATGAAGAACTCAGAACCGAACTCGTAAAGATTCCAAACCTCCCCCATGCATCGGTCAACCCCGGGAAAGGTGCTGAAGATAATTTTAAAGTCAGGGAGGGCGGTACGGCGGTTGAACTGCCCGCTGATGCCCTTCCCCATTGGGAACTGATTAAGAAGTACGGCATAATCGATTTCGAACTCGGAATAAAGCTCACCGGGGCCGGGTTTCCCGTATATAAAGGCAAAGGCGCAAAACTCGAAAGAGCACTTATCAACTTCTTCCTCGACGAGGGTGAAAAAGCGGGATATCTCGAAATCCTGCCCCCTATTGTCGTCAACGAGGACTCGGGCTTCGGAACAGGTCAGCTCCCCGACAAAGAGGGCCAGATGTACCATGTTACCGCCGATAATTTCTACCTTATCCCCACCGCTGAGGTTCCGGTAACAAATATTTACAGGGATGTAATCCTGAATTCTGAAGATCTCCCCGTAAAGAATATGGGTTACACCCCATGCTTCAGGCGCGAAGCCGGATCGTGGGGAGCCCACGTCAGAGGCCTTAACCGGCTTCATCAGTTCGACAAGGTGGAGATAGTCCAGATTGCCCACCCCGAACACTCCTACGAAGCCCTTGAGGAGATGGTTTCCCACGTTGAAGGCCTTGTAAGGAAACTTGACCTTCCCTACAGGATAATGAGACTCTGCGGCGGAGACATGTCATTTACCTCGGCCCTTACCTACGATTTTGAAGTATGGTCGGGCGCCCAGAAGAGATGGCTCGAAGTAAGTTCGGTATCAAATTTCGAGTCCTTCCAGGCCAACCGCCTGAAATGCAGGTTCAGGGAAAAGGGGGAGAAACAGAACAGGCTGGTGCATACACTCAACGGCAGCGCCCTTGCCCTGCCCAGGATAGTCGCCGCAATTCTCGAAAACAACCAGACAAAAGAGGGCATCCGCATACCTGAAGTACTGGTTAAGTATACCGGTTTCGACCTTATTGACTGATTTATAAACCTCAAACCTGAACATGACCAGGACGCAAAAGTCATATCTCTATGCCATCCTGGCGGTTCTTTTCTGGTCGACAATACCCACGGTCTTTAAGATCGGCCTCTCGGAGACAGAAGTCCTTCCGATGCTGGCCGTGGCTTCATTCACATCCACACTGGTGCTTTTTGCGGCGGTATTGTTTACAGGCAGGATTGGTACGGCGCTCCGGCCACGTAAAAAGGAAATAATCTCCTCAATGATTCTGGGCCTGGTAAATCCATTTATCTATTACATCATACTTCTTAAAGCCTACAGTCTTCTGCCCGGCCAGGTCGCACAACCGCTGAACATGATATGGCCGATAATTCTTGTTTTTCTCTCGGTTCCCATACTGAAACAAAGAATCCCGGCAAAGAGTTTTCTGGCACTTTTCATCAGTTTCGCAGGTGTTTACATTGTTTCCTCCCAGGGCCACCCCCTGAACCCGGGCATAACAAATCTTCCGGGAATATTGCTGGCGGCCGGCAGCTCATTCTTCTGGGCACTTTACTTCATCTTCAACATGAAGGATGGCCGCGACGAAGCCGTGAAGCTATTCACGGGGTTTCTGTTTGCTTCCATATACCTTATAATTGCAATGTCGGTTACAGGAGGATGGAGTAAGATACCTGGTTTAAAAGGATTTGCAGCATCGGTCTATACGGGCATTTTTGAAATGGGCATCACATTCCTGTTATGGCTCAAGGCACTTCAGATGGCGGAAAACACAGCCCGTGTGAGCAACCTGGTATATATCGCACCGTTTATTTCACTTGTTTTTTTATACTTTATCATCAACGAACCCGTTTATTACACAACACCGGCCGGGCTGGTTCTGATTGTGGCCGGAATCTACATTCAGAACAGGAAAACACCGGTGGCATATTAATTGTTATTACTTTAGCAAATCTGAAATCATTATATTCTTATGTCAGCCAGAAAGAATTTAATACTAATCATTGCCGCGCTGCTGTTAGCAGGTGCCTGCAAGAAGGATGATATCCAGCCCGTTACAAATACATCAGGGGAGACAAAGGCAAACGAGGCACTTTACAGCCTGATGAAGGAGTGGTACCTGTGGTATGATAAACTTCCCGTAGTTAAGGCATCCGATTACAAGGATCCGTATGAACTGATGGTTGACCTCAGGTATAAACAATACGACAGGTGGAGTTTCGTGGCCGATTATGCATCTTTTGTCGCCTCAATGCAGGGAACATTTGTGGGACATGGAATAAGGATGGGTCTCGACAACGATAATAAGGTCCGCATAGTTACAATCTATAAAAACTCTCCTCTTTATCCGCTGGGGGTGCGCAGAGGCTGGATAGTCAAAAAACTCAACAACACCGACCTGGCTGCCGTATTCCTCTCGGGTGATGCAAATGCATATAACCAGCTTATAGGGCCCTCAACAGCCGGCGTTACCAATACCTTTGTTTTTGTAACACCCGAAGGAAAGGATTCGACCATTACCACCACTAAACAGTCGTTCACTCTTAATTCCGTCCTGGTCGACACTGTACTGAACCTCTCATCCGGAAAGACAGGGTATCTTGTTTTCGATGAGTTTATCGAACCTTCATCAAATGAACTCAAGGCATCATTCGCAAAATTCAAACAGGAAGACGTAAAAGACCTGATACTCGATCTGCGGTACAATACCGGGGGCATTCTGAGTGTGGCTACCGAACTGGCCAGCTATATCTCGGGACAGTCTCCTTCAAGCATACTGATAAAGATGCTTTTCAACGACCTGAAGTCGTCGGAGAATCAGACCACCTATTTCAAGACCATGCTCTATCCACTGAATCTGTCGAGGCTGGTGGTAATATGCACCCGCGAAACAGCCTCCGCAAGCGAGGTTGTTATCAACGGGCTGAGGCCCTATCTGAACGTTGTGCTTGTGGGCGACACCACCAACGGCAAACCCACCGGCATGAATGTATGGACATACCCCGGAACAGTACCAAAGTATGTCTATGCCCCGGTTACCTTTAAGTTGGTTAACAAAGATAATTTCGGGGACTTTTACACGGGGCTGCCGCCACAGAAGCTTGCCGATGATGATATCAAACATAACTGGGGCGACCCTGCGGAGGCCAGCTTCAGCCAGGCAGTATATTATATGGAAAACGGAACCTTTGGCGCCAAAGGCTCTTACACCGGTAAGAGAGTACAGTATTTCAGAGAACGGCCCGGACTGATGAATAATGCATACATCATTAACAGATAATAAGTTACAATAAGGAAGCAGTTGAAAAGAAAACCCGAGGACAGGATCATTCTCGGAATTGACCCGGGAACCAATATCACAGGGTACGGCATCATAGAATGCTCCGGCAAAGAGCCCAGGCTGATTACCCTGGGGGTTATCGAACTATCAGGGTTTAAGGACCATTTTCTCAAGATAAAGCATATCTTCGAAAGGACCACCGGTCTGATAGAAGAGTACCATCCCGGCGAACTGGCAATCGAATCACCCTTTTACGGCAAGAACGTTCAGTCGATGTTAAAGCTGGGGAGGGCTCAGGGGGCAGCCATCTCTGCCGCCCTCTCGAGGTCGGTGCCTGTTTTTGAATACGCTCCCCGAAAAATAAAAATGTCCATCACCGGCCTCGGGTCAGCCTCCAAGGAACAGGTTGCCTTCATGCTTATGAGCATACTGAAATTCAGGGAGGATGAAATCATACTGGATGCCACCGACGGGCTCGCTGCCGCGCTTTGCCATTATTACCAGAGTAATAAGCCTGCCGCCGGGAAAAGTTATAACAGCTGGAAAGATTTTATCAGTAAAAACCCCGGCAGGGTGAACAAATCAGGCGGGTGACCAGGCCATTGCAGCCACACTTATCTTCAGGTTTTCAACTTTCTTAAGCTCAGCCGCACAGGCTTCTATGGTCGACCCGGTTGTGATAACATCATCCACAAGCAGAATATGTTTGTTCTTAAGCATCTCCTTGCCGGAAATGGTGAAAATACCTTCCACATTCAGCCACCTGTCGTACCGTGACCTTTTTGTCTGGGTTGCGGAAAAAGCTGAACGCTTCAGCAGATTTGTTTTTACCGGTATTCCGGTCGCTGCAGAGAGTCCGGAGCAAATCCCGGCACTCTGGTTATAACCTCTTTTTCGCTCCCGGGCCGGATGCAGAGGGACAGGCACAATATAGTCTATCCCTTCAAGGAAACTGCTCTCCATCAGCTGAGTGCCGTAGATCCTGCCAAGAAACTCCCCAAGCTCTTTTACCCCGTCATACTTCAGGGCATGAATAATTTTTCTTATCCGCGACCCCCTGTTGTAATAAGAAAATGCAGCCGCTCTTTCGATGCTGCAGCGGCCCCAGAAAAGACGGGCGACGGGATTATCCTCTGAAAGGTGATACCGGGTGCGGGGTATCGCCACGAGGCATTCTGTGCAGATAAGCTTCTCATTTCTGAGAAGATGTTCCCCGCATCCGTGACATATACGCGGGAAAAAAAGCGACAGGAAGTCATCGGCCAGTTCGTAAAAGAAACCCATGCAGCAAGATCAAAAGACCTTACTAATTTAGTAAAGTTTTCAGTAAAATGATTTATAAATCTGTTCAGAGTGAATTAAACCTCGATCCTATCCTGGATGCAATCTCTTTAAACTGTTCGGGAGACAATTTAAGTTTTGGCTTTTTAAAGTTGATGTCTTCCATGGTATTCATGGGTACGAGGTGTACGTGAACATGAGGAACTTCAAGTCCCACAACTGCCACTCCAATCCTTTCGCACGGTATCTCGCTGCCTATTGCCAGAGCCACCTTCCTGGCAAAGAGCATCAATCCGGTATAGGTCTCCTCATCGAGATCAAATATATAATCGACCTCTTTCTTTGGCACGACCAGGGTATGCCCCTCGTTAAGAGGATTTATATCGAGAAAAGCAAAATACCTGTCATCTTCTGCCACTTTGTAACAGGGTATTTCCCCGTTTATTATCATGGTGAATATTGATGCCATGGCTTCCTGTTATTCAGATTGAGATTGATAAAATTTCAAAAGGAATAGTGCCGGAGGGCACTTTAATATCGACCACTTCACCGACTTTTTTCCCTATCAGACCCTGGGCGATGGGTGAGTTGATTGCAATTTTGCCCTGTTTAAGGCTTGCCTCGCTCTCGGGGACAATCTGGTATTCCATAACTGAATTGTTTACCCGGTTCTTGATTTTCACCTTATTAAGGATTCGAACAGTGGATGTGTCAATCTTTGAATTGTCAATAATCCTTGAGCGTGCAATGAGGTCCTCAAGCTTCGAGATTTTAAGTTCCAGCATAGCCTGCGCCTCCTTGGCGGCGGAGTATTCGGCGTTCTCGGTCAGGTCGCCTTTTTCTCTCGCTTCCGCAAGCATCCTTGCTATCTGGGGCCTTTCGACATTTCTGAGCTGCTCGAGCTCTTCCCTGAGCCTCTGCATTCCCTCCTCTGTAATATACGTATTATCAGCCATTTGATTCTGATTATATTAAAAATAAGAAGAATTCCAGCCTTACCGGAACTCTTCATGAACACAAAATTAAAATATTTTTTGAAAATTCAAAAAAAATTACACTCTATTATGTGTGTTTTTCAATTAATTAACCAACTATTTGTATTTCCTTGCAGCTTTTTTTGTTGCCGATGATGTCTGTTTCTTCTTCTGTTTCTCCCTCACTGCAATATCTTTCTCGTTTTGCTTCATACGTGCCTGTACATCAGGCGACTGTATCTGAAACGCCCTCTTTTTTGATTGCTTAACGAAATCGTTATACTCTTTTTTGAGCTTTTCCTCCTTTTTCTGTTGTTCTTTCTTCTTTTTCCTCACACCGCGCGATTCAACAACCTGCACCTTTCTCTTCTTGCTGAACAGGGCCTTCTCGGGGCTTTTTCCTCTTGTCCTTGGACGCTGCTGTGCTTCGGCCGCAGCCGTGCCAAGAAATACGAGCAATACCACGCTGATGGAGAATAAAAGAATCTTTCTCATACAACTATTAATTGGTTTTTTGCGTTTTTATTCAGAGTTGATTGTAACTTTGGCGCCTTAATGTAATTCATGAAACCGAAACCAAATATATTATTTTCATTCTTAATTTTAACCTCTTCGCTATTTTTCTCTTCCTGCAACAAGGATAAAAATGATGTTATCCCTGATGTTTATGTCGATTTCTTTATAAATCTTTCCGATCCTTTGTTTTTCGACCTGAATGCCGTCGGCAGTTTTGCCTATGTCAGCTACCAGACGAACAATCTCGGATCGGTGGCTGCAGGGTACGACAACAATGGGATAATTATTTACAGGGCCACTCTTGATCAGTTTTATGCCTACGACCGTACGTGCCCGCACGATTTTGTATCGGAAGGGGTAAGCGTAAAAGTGAATGCTGATGGCAATTTTGCCGTTTGTCCACGGTGCGGTACATCTTATGCCCTGCCGGCTTCGGGCACCCCTTATTCGGGAGTTGGAAGGTATCCTCTCAAGAACTACCGGACCTCTTTCAACGGCTCAGTGGTTCATGTCTGGAATCACTGAGACCCCCGGTTAATAACGGTAATGTTCCGGTTTATAAGGTCCTTCGGAATTCACACCGATATATTTTGCCTGCTTTTCGGTAAGTGTTGTAAGCTTCACGCCGAGCTGTTCCAGATGGAGCCTGGCAACTTCCTCGTCGAGATATTTCGGAAGGCGGTAAACCCCGGTCTTGTAGTTCTTCTTCCAGAGGTCAATCTGGGCAAGCGTCTGGTTACTGAACGAATTGCTCATAACGAATGAAGGATGTCCTGTCGCGCAGCCGAGGTTAACAAGTCTTCCTTCGGCGAGGAGATAAATTGCATGCCCGTCCCGGAACTGATATTTATCAACCTGGGGCTTGATATTTATCCGTTTTGCTCCTTCGTATGCATTCAGGCGGTCGACCTGTATTTCATTGTCGAAATGTCCGATGTTGCAGACGATTGCCTGGTCTTTCATTTTAAGCATGTGTTCGAGCGTGATTATATCGCAGTTGCCGGTAGCTGTCACGTAAATATTTCCTTCGCTTAGAGTATCTTCAACTGTTTTAACCTCGAATCCTTCCATTGCAGCCTGGAGGGCGCAGATAGGGTCAATTTCGGTGACGATAACCCTTGCGCCGTATGAGCGCATTGATTTAGCGCAGCCCTTTCCCACGTCGCCGTAACCGCACACCACAACCACCTTTCCGGCGATCATCACATCGGTGGCTCTTTTAATGCCGTCGGCAAGTGACTCCCTGCAGCCGTAAAGGTTGTCGAATTTTGACTTGGTAACAGAATCGTTAACGTTAATTGCAGGAACAAGCAGTTCTCCCTTCTCAAGCATCTGGTAAAGCCTGTGCACACCGGTGGTGGTTTCCTCAGAGATACCTTTCAGTTCGGCCACTACCCTGTGCCATTTGCGGTTATCCTCCTTCTGTATTTTCCGGAGAGTATCGAGGATTATCTCCTCTTCGCGGCTGCCTGCTTTTACGTCCAGAACGGAAGGGTCTTTCTCGGCCTTGTATCCAAGGTGCACCATAAGAGTGGCATCTCCGCCGTCGTCGACAATGAGATTCGGGCCTTTGCCGTCGGGAAATGAGAGGGCCTGAGCAGTGCACCACCAGTATTCCTCGAGAGTTTCGCCTTTCCATGCAAACACGGGTATGCCTCTTTCAGCAATGGCTGCGGCGGCATGATCCTGTGTTGAGAAGATATTACAGCTTGCCCACCGCACATCGGCACCAAGTTCGGCCAGTGTCTCAATAAGCACTGCTGTCTGAATGGTCATGTGCAGTGACCCTGTAATCCTTGCTCCTTTAAGCGGTTTCTCGGCCGAATATTTGTTCCGTATGGCCAGTAGTCCTGGCATCTCTTTCTCGGCAATCTCTATCTCTTTTCGTCCCAGGCCGGCAAGCTTTATATCCTTTACCTTGTATGGCAGGGTTGCTGTTAAAATACTCATTTCTTTTCCTTTATTTCGATCTGCAAAGATAGTAAAAAGTGTTACCCGTTTCTCAACAATTTCATTGCATTGTGAATATCATCTTTTATCCTGCGGGCAAGTTCGGTGCGGGACTCAAATATCATTTCTCCGCGGAGGCGGTATTTAAAGATAACCCTTATTTTTTCTCCGTAAATATCATCTGTGAAACCCGGGATATGGACCTCGAGGCTTCTTTCTGGTTTAGCTGTATTAATGGTCGGGTTAAAGCCGATGCTCATTACTGCAGGAAATATTTTTCCCTTTACCACTGCTTCCACAGCGTAAACTCCGTCGGCCGGGATAATCTTATCAGAAGATGCCGGTTTTATATTTGCGGTCGGATAACCCAGCTTCCTGCCCAGTCCCTTTCCCCTTATCACATTTCCGTCAATAGAATAGCTGTACCCAAGCATATTGCTGGCAAGATCCAGGTCGCCGGAGGCAAGGGCTTCCCTGATCCTGGTGGAACTGATTACAGAACCTCCCTCCTCCCTGGCATCCAGAATTTCGGAGGTTATACCCATCATGGATGCATGGCTGCTGATTTTATCGTAGCTGAACGACCCCATATGTCCGAAGCTGTGATTGAAACCAATCAGCAAATGCCGTATCCCTATGCCGTCTGCAAGGATTCGTTCGAGGAAGCTTTCGGAATTCATCCTGCTGAGAGCCCTGCTGAATTTAAGTATTACCATGTGATCGATTCCGAGAGCTTCAATAAGTGATATTTTTTCTTCGGTAGTTGTTAAAAGTAATTGTGTAAACCCCTCGCCCGATATAATCTTTCCGGGGTGTGGTTCGAAGGTTATCACAACCGATTCGCCTTTCATTTCCTTCGCCCTGGTTTTAAGCACCCCGAGCACATGTCTGTGTCCGGTGTGAACCCCGTCGAAAGTACCGATGGTTGCAACAGGCCTTGCAATGGAAAGATTCTTATAGCTATGGTGAACCTTCATTTTATTTTCCGGAAGAAATCTCTCTTCGCACGACAAAAATAATAAAGTAGCTTAAGTGTTGGCCGGTTTCTGTCAAATAAGAGCAACGCGTGACACTGTTCGCATCATTTTTGTATTTTTAACCCTCTATCCCGGGCTGAAATGAAAAAAGAATCTTTTTATAATTCCGATCCATGGCTCAATCCTTACAGAGGGATTATAGAGAGCAGGTACCTGAAGTGTACCGCAAAGGAAAGAGAGCTCGCCGGAGATGGTTCATTGTCAGATTTTGCAGCTGGCCATCATTATTACGGACTGCACCGTTCAGGCAATAAAATGGTATTCAGGGAATGGGCTCCCGGTGCTACGGAAATTTACCTTATCGGTCCTTTCAGCGGCTGGAAAGAGTCGGCTGAATTCAAGCTCAGGATGACAGACGAGGAAGGCAACTGGGAAATCTGTATGGGAGAAGATATTCTGAAGCATGGAGAGCTCTATAAACTTTCGGTTCACTGGAAAGGCGGCAAGGGAGAGCGTCTTCCGTCGTATGCCGTAAGGGTGATACAGGATGATAAAACCAAGATTTTCTCTGCTGAAGTGTGGGACCCTCCCGTTAAATACAAATGGAAAAATAAAACTCTTCCGGGAAGCAGCCTTCCTCCTCTGATCTACGAGGCCCATGTGGGGATGTCGTCGGAAAAGGAGACAATAAGCACATTCAGGGAGTTTACCAGCGATATTATACCGTATATAGCCGCCACCGGGTACAATACCATCCAGCTGATGGCAATACAGGAACATCCCTTTTACGGGTCGTTCGGCTACCACGTTGCCAACTTTTTCGCCGTTTCTTCACGTTTCGGCACGCCCGACGATCTGCGGGAACTTATTGACACGGCCCATGGTTACGGGCTTAGGGTAATAATGGACCTGGTACACTCACACAGTGTGAAAAACATTAATGAAGGCCTTGGACTTTTCGACGGCGATCCCGGACAGTACTTTCATACCGGCGACAGGAGGAATCATATTGCATGGGATTCACTGTGCTTCAATTATGGAAAGAACAAAGTCCTGCATTTCCTGCTCTCCAACTGCAGGTACTGGCTCGAAGAGTACCGGTTCGACGGTTTCAGGTTCGACGGGGTAACCAGCATGATTTATTATGATCATGGTCTCGGCCGGAATTTTGTTTCATACTCCGACTATTTTGACGGAGGGCAGGATGAAGATGCACTGGCCTACCTGTTTCTTGCCAACAAGCTTATTCACGATCTCAATCCGGGAGCGATAACCGTTGCAGAGGAAATGAGCGGCATGCCGGGTATTGCCGCCCCGACAGACAGAATGGGATACGGATTCGACTACCGTCTTTCAATGGGGGTGCCCGACTACTGGATTAAGCTGGTAAAGGATACATTCGACGAGGCGTGGGACATGGGCGCTCTTATGCATGAATTGTCCCAGCACCGCCCCGAAGAAAAAGTGATCTCTTACTGTGAATCGCACGACCAGGCGCTTGTGGGCGATAAAACACTTATCTTCAGAATGATAGATGCCGACATGTATTCCGGCATGAACATCTGGTTCCATAACCTGAATATCGACCGCGGCATAGCCCTTCATAAAATGATAAGGCTGATAACATTTTCAACCTCCGGAGGAGGGTACCTGAATTTTATGGGAAACGAATTCGGGCATCCCGAATGGATCGACTTCCCAAGGGAAGGCAATAAATGGAGTTACAAGTATGCCCGAAGGCAATGGTCGCTGGTAAAGGACAGAAACCTTAAATATCACCAGCTGGCAGAGTTCGACCGGAGTATGCTGGCACTTGACAACGGAGGAAAACTGCTGGGAGCACCTGTGATAAAAAGAATCACTGAAAACTCAGCCGATAAGGTGATTGCCTATATGAGAGGCGACCTGTTGTTTGTTTTTAACTTCCATCCGGTTACATCATATACCGGTTATGGGATTCCGGTAACGGGGAAATTCAGAATTGTTCTCGATTCTGATGATCCCGCCTACGGGGGATTCAACAGAATAGACCGTTCAATATTATACAGGGCCATAAAGAGAAGTGAGAAAGCAGGTATAAAAGAATCCTACTTTCTTTTCCTGTATCTTCCCTCCCGCACGGCTTTGGTCTTTAAGAAAGAGCCTGTGCGGAAGGTAACCGATCTTTAGTCAATCCATCTCAGGAGGTAAAAATCCTGTTTATGCGGCAGATCCTGGTGTTTAGGGAATATCCGTATCCCATACGAAAAAGCGCCTGCCTTTTCCGGAGTTAAACTGGTACGGTACAGGCATTTGCCGCTTTTACAGCTCACCAGTGAAAATTCCTTGCCTGCAACAAATTCATGCTCACCTGTCTTCGAGGGCTGTGTAATGATAAACTCCACGCCTACATTCTCTTTCGGTATATTGTTTACATTAAGCAGTATCTCTGCCTTATAGTCCCGACCCGAACGGTAAAAGTTGTCTCCCGGTTTTTCAAACTTATAGTTCAGAACTTCTATTTTATCCCACTCCTCTGCCATCTTTTTCTTCCAGGCAGCCATTTCCCGGGCTTTATCAAAACAATTTGCGGACATGTGTTTGCTTCTGATCCACAATTTGTCATAGTATTTCTCATAATAATCATCTATCTGCCTTTTCATTGTAAACTCGGGGGCAATTTTAGCCATTGAGTTTTTGATGTAACTGATCCACTCAACGGGTATTCCGTCCTTGTTGAAGGAATAGTAAGCCGGGATTATTTCATATTCCAGCATGTTGTAGATTGTTTCGGCATCGACGTCATCCTGGAGGTCCTGGTTCTCGAAAGTGCGTTTCTTTGGCAATGCCCATCCTGCGAATGCATGATAACCTTCAACCCACCAGCCGTCGAGGACGCTGAAGTGAAGAGTGCCGTTCATAACGGCTTTTTCACCGCTGGTACCGGAGGCTTCAAGGGGACGTGTCGGGGTGTTAAGCCAGATATCGACACCGCGGACAAGCTGTTTGGCCAGTTCAATATCATAGTTTTCGAGAAAGATAACCTTTCCCGTGAACTGGGGCATCTGCGATATTTCGTGTATTCTCCTGATCAGCTCCTGGCCGCCTCCATCGTTTGGGTGCGCCTTTCCGGCATAAATGAACTGAACGGGCCGGTCGGGGTTATTGACAATCCTGGCAAGCCTGTCAAGATCCCTGAAAAGAAGGTATGCCCTCTTGTATGTGGCAAACCTTCTGGCAAAACCTATTGTGAGGGCTTTTTCATTGAGATGGGTGCTGATATTCAGAAGAGTCCTCGGGCTTACATGCCTGTCGATCATTTCTACCTGCAGCTTTTTCCTGATATTTGAGAAAAGCTTCTTCTTGAGGTTTTTCTTTATTTCATAGATTCTTGCGTCTTCAACGTTGTATATTTTCTCCCAAAGCGACCTGTCGGTCTGGTCAAAATGCCTGTCGCCGGCAATTTCACCGTAAAGCTCCTGCCATTCAGGGGCCTGCCATGTAGGAAAGTGGACTCCGTTGGTGACATGTCCTATAAAGAGCTCCTCCTTAAGATAACCGGGCCAGAGTTTCTTAAACATATCCCTGCTTACTTCACCGTGAAGTTTTGAGACTCCGTTCACTTCCTGCGACATCCTTGTTGCCAGAAAACTCATATTGAATTTCCTGTCGTGATCCGACTCGCATCTTCCGAGAGACATAAGGCGGTCCCATGAAATATTGAGTCGTGTATGGTAATGTGAAATATATTTTCTCAGCAGGTCTTCCTCGAAAGAGTCGTGCCCTGCCGGCACCGGGGTATGGGTTGTAAAGAGTGTTGAGGAACGTACCGCTTCGAGTGCCTCATCGAATGTAAGATGATGGTCATTTATCATCACCCTGAGTCTTTCGAGGCTTATGAAAGCGCTATGACCCTCGTTGCTGTGATATAAGTCAGGATTAATACCAAGAGCCGCCAGGGCCCTCATCCCTCCTATTCCGAGAACAAGTTCCTGTTTAAGTCTGTTTTCGTTGTCTCCGCCGTACAGGTGATGAGTTATTGACCTGTCCTCCGGGATGTTCTCTTCAAAGTCGGTGTCGAGAAGTATCAGGCTCACTTTTCCGACCTTTGCCTCCCATACTTTTACCTTTACAATGCGGCCGGGCCATGCAAGTGAGACCACCAGCGGATTTCCATTTTTGTCCTTCAGCGGTGTAACCGGCAGATGGCTGAATTCCTCGGCCTCGTAAACAGCCAGCTGTTCGCCTTTGGGCCCGAGTTTCTGCTTGAAGTATCCAAACCTGTAAAGCAGGCCTATTCCCGTGATCCTGTAGTTTGAATCGCTGGCTTCCTTCAGATAATCGCCTGCAAGAATTCCAAGTCCGCCCGAATATATTTTAAGGCACGGATGTATTCCGAATTCCATGCTGAAATAAGCCACAGAGGGTCTGGTGTTGTCGGGCGGCCTCGACATGTAATCTTTGAAGATTCCGTAGACCCTGTCGGCCTCGGCAAGGAAACTTTCGTCTTCTCCGAGGACAAGGAGCCGTTTATAATCTATTTTTTCAATCAGCAGTTTTGGATTATGGCCCACCTCATCCCACAGGGACGGGTCCATTCTTTTAAAGAGGTTTTCAGCCTCGATGTTCCATGACCACCACAGATTGCCGGCCATCTCTTTAAGAGAGGCAAGGCGTTCAGGCACATCACTTTGCACATAGATACTCTTCCAAACCGGTATCTGGTGAGGTTTTCTGATTTCGAGTACGGGAGCCTCCACCATTTTAACGAACTCCCTGGGTTCGTTTCTGCGTTCCAGGCTGCCTGTAAGGGCCTTGTCGTAAGCTTTAAAGTAATAGCTGACAAAAGTGTCCCACATCGCAATGCGGGATATTTCAAACGCCTTTCTCCTTGCTTCGTCTGTTTTTTCATTCGTTGCCGAAATCAGTCCGGAAGCGAAATCGCTTATGGCCCTGGTTACTTCTGCCTCATTTGTGTCGGTTCGGTTTATTACGGCTATTCCTCCGTCGGGATCCCTGAAATTATCTTTTACCCATAACCCGAAGCCCGAGAGAGTTGTTGTCACTGTAGGGATGTGAAACATAAGGCTTTCGAGGGGTGTGTAGCCCCATGGCTCATAATAGGAAGGATAAATGGTAAGATCGAAACCTATCAGGAGATCATAGTAAGGCATGTTGAAGATACCGTCATTTCCGTTCAGGTAAGAAGGTACAAAAATGACCTTTACCTTATCTGTATGGTTATTAAAGAGGCCTTTTTCTGAAAGTCTCTTCAGCACCATATCAGAATCGGGGTAATGAAGATTATGTGTAAGATACTTGTCTCCCTGCGGAAGTGGAGCGTTTCCGTTCAGGAATTCGGCAATATCCTGACGTGGTCCTTTATGGTAAGCAGGTATAAGGATGAAGGCAATACATTCCCGTTTTATGTTTTCATTTTTACTTAGTTCGGCAAGTGAATCAATAAAAATGTCCATTCCCTTGTTATGGAATTCATATCTGCCGCTGGTTGAAATGAAGAATGTATTGCTGTCTGGTTTGTATCCGAGCAGGGCTTCCGACACTCTGATAAGTTTTTCACGCGCTGCTTCTCTTTTTCCGTCGAATTCGGCTTCTCCCGGAACAAATGAGTCTTCGAAACCGTTTGGGGTCACCATGTCCACATTTTTGCCCAGGAACTGGGTGCACTCCCTTGCCGTTAGCTCGCTTACGGTAGTGAAAACATCTGCCTCGGCAGCAGTAATTTTCTCGAGCGACTGTTTGGCGATCACGTTGAATTCCCTTGCCATCTGAACGGGGTTGTATTCCTCAAGTTTGCCGTATAGCGGTTTACCGTGCCCTGCTATGCAGCGTCCAAGTACTGTTGCATGTGTCGTAAAGGCTGTGGCAATCCACGGAGCATGTTTCTTAAGGTAAAGTACGCCTGTCCCCGTCATCCACTCGTGGAACTGTGCAACAATATCATGATGCTCGTGATAAAAAGTTGTATAACTTTCAATAACCTTGCCGGCGGCATATCCAAACAGGGCGGGCTCAATGTAATCCCACTGGCCCGAAATGCTGTCGAGCTTGTATGTTTCCCAGAAACGGGCGAAGATTTCATTCTGCTGCCCGAAATAGGGAGTAAAATCTATAAGAAAAACAAGTGGTTTTCCCGCTATATTCCATCTTCCGATTCTCACCTTTAAGCCCTCTGCAAGTGCTCTTGTTCTCCAGTCATTGCATATTATGTCATCCTGGATAAATTCGGGGTTTGAACTGTCCTCTCTCCATACATCCGGTCCAATAAGAATATAATTATCGCCCAGCTCATTTACAATGTTCAGAGCCTTTGTAGAAATTACAGTATGTATACCTCCGACCTTGTTACAGACCTCCCAGCTTGTTTCAAATAATAGTTCTGTTTTCATTATCTTTTCAATGTTACCTTAATTTATTTACTCTTTTTTGCGCCCGTGGTTTTTTTCCCTGTTGCTGTTTTTGTTGCTGCTGCCCCTGTTTTTTTTGATGCAGTTTTCTTAACGGTTGTTTTTCGCGGGCCGGCTTTTTTTGCCGGAACTTCTTTTTTCGCGGCTGTTTTACCGGCAGTGCTTTTCTTGAGGGCTCCGGACTTTATACTCTTTTTTGCCGCACCTGCTTTCACGGGTTTCTTTTTTGCTTCTGTTTTTGTCTTAACAATCTTCGATTTGGCAATAGCTTCGGCAGCAATCTCGGCAAGCGACCTGGTTTTCTTTTCAGTACCGGATTTTTTCACTGTTTCTTTGGATTTTTTTTCTTTTCCGGTTGTTTTCCCGGCAGTTCCGGTAAGTTTCTGCAATTTTGACCTGAGCGTTTCAATTTCCTTTTCCTGTTTCCGGATGATTTCATCCTTTTCCTTTATCTGTTCCCGGACTCTGATCATGGCCAGTTCCTGTTCAGATGTATTGCATATCCTGTTTAATCTTATTTCAAAATCGCTCAGCACATTCATATAGTTCATGAAAGCCTCGTAAGGGTTGTCATAAGGATTAAAGTAGGTATGCACTATTCCGTCAGAAAAGAATTTGGTGCTCATGTAATAAAAGTGATCACTCGACTGCAGGTAGGTCCAGTCTTTGAATATCTGATCCGAATTGCACCTGTAGACCCTTTCTTCCAGTTCATAAAGTTTTTCGAAAGCGGCACTCTGCAGCTCGTTTCCGAGCCAGGCCGTCAGGTCTCTCTCCTCATCGGCCCACGATATCGGGGAAGGCACGCTTATTGCGGCCACCGGCTGAAGTGTTTTTGATATTTCAGTCGGTGTCATAAACCTGAAAGGAGTCTTCTTCAGAATGGCGGCGGGCATATGTTCAAGGAAATCAAATATTCCAGCCTCCGCGGAATTATGCTCACCGAAAGTTTCATAATCAATGAATATGTTGACAAGCTCGGACTTTTTTGATATTTTTTCGAGCCATAAAGCGTATTTATCGGCAGTCAGGGGCCATTCGTTCCAGCTCCTGTTTGAAAACCTGAAAGCTATGTCGTCGCTCAGCACAAAATTGCGGAGGAGCACCTTCAGCCTCGGGTTTATTGTATTGCAGTAGAGAAAGTTCGGGCTTTTCCATCCGAGAATGTGTTTGGCACCTTCCGTGAGCATTGCCTTAAATCCCATATCCGCGACCCAGGCTCCCATCTGATCGGAATAGATCATTTCTGTGTTGCGGAATGACTGCGGATCGTATCCTATGAACTCTTTAACAAGCCCGACATGGTTATTTACCTGTTTCTCAAACTCGGCGCGGCTTTTAAGCGAAGCGAGCGAGTGAGCCTGTGTTTCGGCAAGGAATTCAACGCTTCCTGTTTCGGCAAGTTTCCTGAAAGAGTCGAGCACTTCAGGTGCATAAAGGCGGAGCTGGTCGATAAGGATACCGGATACGGAGAATGCCACCTTAAATTTGCCTTTATGTTTATTTATAAGGTCAAGAATAATTTTATTTGCCGGGAGGTAACACCTTTCGGCGACTTTGCGTAGGATTGATTCATTGGTATAATCATCATAATAATAATGATCATGACCAAGATCAAAGAACCGGTACCTTTTCAGCCTGAAGGGCTGGTGCACCTCAAAAAACAGGCAGATTACCTTTTTACCAGCGGCGCTCATATTTAATGACTTTTGTTTTTCCCAAGTACTTCCTCATATATTTCCCTGACGTGACGTGCAGAGTTTTCCCATTTTATCCGTATAACCTCTTCCCTTCCGTTTCTGATAAATTCTCCGGAAAGAGCCGGATATGTAAGTATTCCGTAAATGGCATCAGCCATGGCATCGATATCCCAGAAGTCGACCTTAACCGCATGGGTAAGGATTTCTGCCACTCCCGACTGTTTGCTTATTATTACAGGCACGTTGGATTGCATTGCCTCAAGGGGTGAAATGCCGAAAGGTTCCGAAACGGAAGGCATTATATAAACATCGCTCATTGCCAGCATTGTAAAGACGTCGCGGCCTCTCAGGAATCCAGTAAAATGGAATCTGTCGGTAATTCTGAGTGCTGCGGCACGGCGCATCATTCTTTCCATCATGTCGCCCGAACCTGCCATCACGAACCTGACATTCTTCATCACTTTCAGGACCTTGTTGGCAGCCTCAATAAAGTATTCCGGACCCTTCTGCAGGGTGATTCTTCCCAGGAATGTGACCACTTTTTCATCGAAACCCTTGTTCACCTGGAGTTGCTCCGTAACATCAATGGGTTCAACGGCATTATAGACGGTTTCAACTTTTGCCGGGTCGATATTGTATTTGCTGATAACGATATCGCGTGTAAGGTTGCTGACGGTAATTATTCTGGCTGCAGCATCCATTCCCTGCTTCTCTATCCTGTAAACCTCAGGGTTGACGTTTCCGCCGCTGCGGTCAAAATCGGTTGCGTGAACATGGATGACAAGGGGTTTGCCCGAAACCTGACTGGCGGCTATGCCGGCCGGGTAGGCCAGCCAGTCGTGGGCATGGATTATGTCGAAATTCTCTTCGGAGGCTATCACGGCTGCAACTACCGAATAATTGTATATTTCTTCGAGAAGGTTGCCGTTATAGCGGCCCGAGAATTCTATCTTTCCCTTATTATCTGTCCGTACGAGTATTCTTTGACCGGCCGCCTCTTTCCTCCTGGTGATCTTCCAGAATTCTTCGGGATCGGTATAAGGGATTATCTCGGACCTGACTTCAATTTTCTCGACTTCGCGTGTAAAACCCCGGTAAGATATTCTGCGGTATGCCACCGGAATATTGTTTGCCCCGATGAGTCGCACGGCCGACTGATCTTCGTCTCCCCATGCCTTCGGCACCACGAAGATGACCTCCATATCCTTAAGGGAAGTCATGCCCCTGGTAAGGCCGTAACTCGCCGTACCAAGGCCTCCTGAAATATGGGGAGGGAATTCCCAGCCGAACATCAGTACTCTCATCCCGTTCCGGTTTATCTTTTCACTGAATATTGTTTTTCAAGTAACTCAATAATTCTAAGTATCTCAGCCACACTCCATGCCTGTGAAACAGCGCCTCTCGGGGCATGCGGAGGATCGCCGTCATAGATTTCGGAGATGGTGCTTATCCCGTGCTCATTCATAACCTCCTCAAAGCTATAAATAATACTCTCAACTTTAGCAACGCCCTGGCTTCCGTAGACCCTCAGCCACGCTTCACAGAAAGGACCGAGCAGCCATGGCCACACTGTTCCCTGGTGGTAAGCGCTGTCGCGCTGTTCCTGACCGCCTGCGTAAATACCCTTGTAATTCGGATTCCGGGGAGATAAGGTTCTGAGTCCCCTGGGAGTCAGCAGGTTCTTTTCGGCAACATCGAGCACTTTTTTCATCTGTTCCACCGACAGCATACTGTAAGGAAGCGAGGCTGCTATGACCATATTGGGCCTGACAAAAGTGTTTGCCCCTTCGGTATCATTAACATAATCTGCCAGGTAACCCAGCCGCTCATCCCAGAATATTTCAATAAATGATTTTTTAATCAGGGCCGGAAGGTATCCGAAGCGGTCGGTAAACAGTTTATCGCCCGCCTGTTGTGCCATTTCGAGGGCAAATGATACCGCGTTGTACCACAGAGCGTTAATCTCGACATCATATCCCTGCCGCGGAGTGACCGGCACACCGTTTACGACGGCATCCATCCATGTAAGAGCTTTCCCGGGTTCATCCCAGTAAATGAGGCCGTTTTCGCGCATCCTTATTGTATGCTCCGTTCCTGTCGAAAAGAATTCAATGATCGATCTGGCAGCTTCCCCGTATCTTTCCCATGCATCTTTTCCTCCGCACTTTATGTAATGCTGAAGTGCCCAGAAGAACCAGAGAGGCGCATCTATGCTGTTGTAGGCAGGGTTCTCATCGCTTCCCATGTTGGGAAAAAGTCCCTTCCTCAGTCTTAGTACCTGTGTATCAAGCACATCAATATAGAGTTGGAGTTTATGTTTGGCCGTTGCCAGTCCCGGAAGCGAGATAAAGGTATCTCTTCCCCAGGCCCCGAACCAGGGATAACCCGCAACGATAAGCGTTGCTCCCTTTCTTCTCTCAATAAACTGCTGGGCTGCATTCTGCAGACACTGTTTGAAACTATTCCTCGGAATTTTGGCCCTGACCGTTTTTGTAAATTTTGTTTTAAAGCCGGAAGGCTTTTCCTCCTTTGTGGATGCGGAAAAGACAACGCTGTCGCCTTCACCCGCAACTACCTCAAAAAAGCCGGGGGTAAAAAGATCTTCAGAATAATCATATCCCCGTTTCTGTTCTTCCATATACTCGACACCATAATACCAGTCGGGCACCGGTATAAACTCAGTATCATTCGAAAGCTGCATGTGAAGCCAGGGAAAGCCTTCATATAACCTTGCCTTTATGCCGTTCTGTACATATTCAACCTTTGTGTTCGCGCACATATTGGCATGGGTAAGATGATGGATATTCCTGAATGCAAGGAAAGGCCTGATCTGCAGTTTGACCGGCTCACCCGCCTCAAGAATAGTATACCGCACAAGGTACTGTTCCTCATAATGCACCAGAAGCCTCTCCTCCTTCAGAATAACGCTTCCAACCCTGTAGGTTGTAACAGGAATAATTTCGATGTCAAAGTCTTCCAGGTACTTGTGCCCCCTTGGATTGTAAAAATCCCCCTTATACTTTCGCAGGCCGATGTTAAATGACGATTCATTGTTTACAACTGTTACATCCAGGGAGGATAGCAGTACATGTCTCTCCCCGCCCAGTTCGTCAACCGGACATACCAGCAGGCCGTGATATTTTCGGGTATTGCAATTCACAATTGTTGTTGATGTATAACTGCCCGCCCTGTTTGTCCTGATGATTTCCCTGCTTAATGAGTACTCCAGGTTTACCAGCTTTGTTTTATCAAATTTTATATACCCCATACATCGTTATTAATTAACCCTTTTAAGTTAAATCATTTTATTTTATCTGCCAAAAAGTAGTAATTTAATTAATTTCTGACAAATGACTTCAGACCGTGATATATCTTTTATCACCACTCATAATCAGATAATTTAAAAAGAATATCTTTGCAGACAATAAAATTTCAAAATTAATACATTTTGGTTAATGAAAAAACAGATCATCATTACGGCCTTCCTTTTAACACTTTTGCTCCTTTCCTGCGGGAAAAAGTCAGTAGTCATCTCGGGCAGAATTGAAAATGCGACAAGGGGTGAATATATTTTTCTTGCCGAGTTAATGGAGAATGAGGTTAAGGATGTCGATTCGGTAAAGTTCGACGAAAAGGGAACCTTTTCATTTTCAAGAGAGATAACCATACCTGTATTCTATCTTCTCAGGCTTAAGAACGGGAACTTCTTCACTCTTCTGGCCGAGCCCGGCGAAAAGATTGAATTCCTGGCAAAATACAATTCCCTCAACGAGCCCGAATCGGTAAGAGGTTCGGAAGGAACTGCAAAGATGATTGAGTACAATAAAAAACTAAAGGCCACCATCGAGAAGATAAGAGGTCTCTTCGACATCTATAATCAGAATACCGACAGCCCTGATCTCCAAAAAGTGATGCAGACTCTCGACAGTATGAACAAGTCATACCTCTCCGAAATCAATTCATACACCAAGGATTACATTGATAAAAACAGCGGTTCGCTGGTTACGCTGCTTGCTCTCTATCAGCAGGTAGCCCCCAGGGCATATGTACTGGATCCGGAAAAGGACATAAAATATTTTGTAAAGGTTGACTCTGTTCTTTTCAGGAAGTATCCTGAATCAGGCCCGGTAAAGGCTCTTCATGAACAGGTCGGGGCGCTCGTTGAAAGCATCGAAGCTGCAAAAGGCAGCAGTGCATTTCTGAGTACTGGCAGCGAGGCTCCCGAGATTTCACTTCCTTCTCCGGATGGCAAAATAATCTCTCTTTCTTCTACAAGGGGGAAGATAGTACTGCTCGATTTCTGGGCAGCATGGTGTCCGCCATGCCGGCAGGAGAATCCCAACCTTGTAAAGGCTTACAATGCATACAGGGACAAGGGATTTGAAATCTTCCAGGTATCACTCGACAGAACACGCGAGGCATGGCTGAAAGGAATCGAGGAAGACAACCTCGGCGCATGGATACACGTAAGCGACCTGAAATACTGGAACTCATCAGTTGTGCCGCAGTACCGCATTGAAAGCATACCCCATAATTTTCTCCTCGACCGCGAAGGCAAAATTATTGCTTCAGACCTCAGGGGTCAGGAACTGCAGATCAGGCTTGCCGAGATTTTTAAACAATAACCCGAATCAGTAAACCAGGGTACCGATGAAAAACAAGTGCATATTTCAAATCCTGCCGGTTCTGTTTATCGCCCTGCTGCTTGTGTCATGTTCCGGCAGAAAAAGTATAAGGCTAAAGGGAGTAAGCCCGGAAAACAGAGGGGAAAACATTACCTTATCCAGAATAGATATCGATATTGCCGTTCCCATAGACTCGGCCAGGGTGAAGAAGGACGGCAGATTCAGATTCACCTTTAATGCTGACCTTCCCGAATTTTATCAGGTCGGAAACAGTACCAAAGGTTACACAACATTCATTGCCGCCCCGGGCGATAAAATTGAAATCAAATACCTGACCGGCTACTTTGACCGGGAATATTCAGTTTCCGGATCGCCCGAAACCCGTAAGATGATTCTTCTCGATTCGGCTCTTGCCGTAACAAAAAGGAAAATTGACTCCCTGAGGCTTGAATATGACAAAGCCTATTCACTTCCCGGATTTCCCGAGAAGGAAAAAGAACTTAATGATGCCTTCGTGAAATTACTGAAGGACCAGAGGATGTTCAATATAGCCTTCATTCTGAAAAACCTCGGCTCATTTGCCTCAATTAAGGCGCTTTACCAGAAGGTGGACGATCAGACTTATGTTTTGTACGATTCGCGCGACCTGCAGTTTTTCAAACTTGTATCAGACACTCTAAATCATCGCTATCCCAAATCGAAGCAGGCAAGAGCCCTGAAGATTTATTTCGAAAACGAAAGAAAAAAGATGAGAATCGACCAGTTCGGGAAACTCCTTGAAAATGTTCCCGAAAAAGTGCTGGACCCGAATCTTAAAACCACCGAAGGCAAAAGAATTGCGCTCTCTTCCCTCAAAGGAAAATTTGTACTGCTTAGTTTCTGGTCGGCAGCTTCAGCCGACTGCATCAGGGAAAACCTCGAACTGAAGAATTACTATTCAAAGTACCGCGATAAAGGTTTCGAGATTTACCAGGTCAATCTCGATTTAAACGAGGAGACATGGAAAAAAGCAGTCCGGTTTGATGAACTGCCATGGATAAATGTGAGGGAAGACGATCCCGCCAAACCCGAATTTGCAAGGCTTTACAATGTAACCGTTCTTCCCGCCAATTATCTTTACAGCAGGGAAGGAGAGATTATCGCCGTAAACCTTCACGGTAAGCCGCTGCAGTTAAAGCTTCAGCAGATATTCGGATTTTAAAAAGCGCCGAAGTGACCGGTAAGAAAACATACTTCGCATCCGATTTTCACCTTGGATTGAAAGCCGGTACCGACCCGGCTGCCCGGGAAAAAAAAGTTGTTGCATGGCTCAACGGTGTTGCCCCTGATGCCGGTGAAATATACCTGCTCGGCGATGTCTTCGATTTCTGGTGGGAGTACAAAAAAGTGGTTCCAAAAGGATTTACACGGTTCCTTGGTACAATCTCTGCCCTCACCGATGCCGGACTCAGTGTATATATGTTCCCCGGTAACCATGACATGTGGATCGGGCAATACCTGGAAGACGAGTGCGGAGTTGAAATCTTCAGGGAGCCTGTTGTCAGAAATCTGAACGGGAAGAAGTTCTATCTTGCACACGGTGAGGGGCTTGGATCAGAGGATGCCGGATACAGGGTCTTGCTGTGGCTTTTCAGAAACAGAACCATTCAGAGGTTCTATTCAATGCTTCATCCTGCATTTGGCGTAGCCGTCGGGCACAGGTGGTCGATGAACAGCCGCCTCGGCAAAGGAATCTCACTGCCTTTTATGGGTGAAGAAAAAGAGGACCTTTTCAGGCATTCAAAATCCCTGCTCGAAAAGGAAGATATAGATTATTTTGTTTACGGTCACCGCCACCTGCCCCTCAGATACTGCCTTCCGGGCGGTCAGGTTATTGTAATACTTGGCGACTGGATTGAGAGCCCCGGCTATGCAGTATGGGATGGCATTGACCTGAGACTTGAAGAATACAGGTAATACTACCGGCCCGACACTTTGACTTCAAGGATAAAATAGGAATACCTGTCGTTTATTTTCTCAAAATTGTAATTCAGTTTACCGTCCGACTTCCTTGCCATTTCTATCAGCCCGAGATTTCCTGTGCTCTGTACATTCATCTGCTGATTCATCAGCGATTGTTTCAGGAGATTCTTAAGTCCTTCCCTGTCGGCATTGTTTATTGTATCAAGCTTTTGCCTGAACGGGGAGATCTTATCATTTTCGATAAGATTGCCGGTTGTAATCGTGTATTCCTTCTCTTTAAACCTGATAAGCACCAGGGGCATGCCATACTGCTCCTCAACCGTTTGGCCGGGATTGTGCCTCGCAACGTTGTCGAGAGCCTCCACCAGGACACCGAACACTTTCCTTCTGAGAGCGGTATCGGTATCACCTTCCGACAGCCTGGTTTCCGCAAATGAGAGCACTTCCTTGCTGACGTCGGGTGAGAAATGACCCGACCATATCATGTAGATGTTATAGGAAGCCATAAGCTGCTCAAGCTCGGAAACTGACCTGCCTTCAAATCTGCCGGCAGATCCGGTTCTGAAACCCGTACCTTTTGAGTCGACTGTTTTGCTCAGAATAAAATAAGAGTAATCCCCGTCGAGCTGTACAAAGTCGTAATCCAGCCTGTTCCCGGTTTTTTTAGCCATCTCTATCAGCCCCAGACCAGCCCCTCCCTTGGTACTGAATTCCGAGGCGTTAAGCATCTGACGATATACCGTCCTTATTTCGCCCGGTTCAAGATTATTGATCTCTTCAAGTTTCTTTTTGAGATTCCCGATCTGCGAGGTCTCTATAACGTTGCCCGTTGTTACCGTGTAACCGTCCGGCCTTCTTGAATACATCACCAGCGACATTTCGGAGTAATCATCAGATGTACTGTGTCGGGATACATTCTGCAGGCTTTCAAGCACAAACATAAAGAGTCGTTTACGTCCCTGAAAACCGAACTCCGAACTTTCCATCTCCTTCTCGAGCAGCATAAGCAGGGAAGAAGTGTTCTCAACCGTCACAACACCGCGGTAAACAAACATCAGGTTCCCTTCATGTATCTTTTGTCTTATCGCACGGATAAAATCCATATAGGGCAGCAACTAAATTTTACTGACAATAAAAATACTAATAATCATCAATATTACAAATTATTATAATAACGTGATAAAAAAGCGGACACCCTTCAATGCAGCAAAATGTTCCTGAGTACCGGAACAGGTTCATATTCCTGATAGGTTTTTATACCAATATTGGAATAAGCATAAATACCCAGTTATCAGACAGGGATAAAATTTTCCCTGAAAAACCTTTAAGTTTGACCGTTTTTTGGGTTTGACATGGGTATTTTTTACAGGTTTCTGACGTTTATCCTTCCCCCCTTTACATTCAGGGTCTTTTTCAGGAGAATTTTCTATTCCAATCTGAAGAAAGTCCCGCTCGACAAGCCTTTGCTTTTTGCCGGCAATCATCAGAACTCATTTACCGACGGGATGCTGGTAGGGGCTTATCTGACGCAGCCCATCAATTTTCTTATGCGGGCGGACATGTTCCGTAATTCAATAGCCAGGTTCTGCCTGCGGGAACTTAACGTATCGCCCGTATACCGGTTCGAGGAGGGACTTGAAAATGTTCACAGGAACAGGGAGACATTCAATTGGATATACGACGTGCTTAAGAAGAACGGGAACTATGTTGTATTCTCCGAAGGGATATGCGTGCAGGAGAAACGTCTCCAGAAACTCAGGAAGGGAACGGGGAGGATGGCTTTCGGAGCCGAGGAGGAATTCGGACTTGACGTTCATATTGTACCTGTAGGGATAAATTATACCTATCCTTCAAAATTCCGTAAAGAGGTACTGATAAACTTTGATGATGCCTTCAGCATAAAGGAGTTAAAGAGCCTGTACGAGACCAACAAGGCAAAGGCGCTTCTGGCCTTCAACGAAAAAGTGGCAGCCGGACTGAACAGACAGGTAATTATTGTCGAGAACCCTGAAAATGACACCTTTGCAGAACAGATGCTGATGATGGCCCGCAACAACACCATTCATCCTTTCTTCAGATGGAAATTTGACGATGACAGCCGCAGGGCTATGGAGAAAGGCATATGCGATAAAATAAATTACATGGATATCCGCGACCGGGAGAAGCTTAACCTGTTCAGGGAAAAGGCCGGTGCCTATATGAAGCTGCTTCAGGAAAATGGCATCAGGGATGAAAACATCGCAAGGAAGCTCGATTACGGATTCCTGAGGTATCTGACACTTGTTGCCGGATTACCGCTATTTGTTGCGGGTTATGCTGCAAACCTTATACCCTATCTGGTTCCGCGCATCATCTGCAACACCCTGATTAAAGACCTCAGGTTCTACAGTTCAGTTTACATGGCTGTCGGGACAATACTTTATATTATTTATTTCCCCGTAGCAGCAATACTTTCCGTTATTTTCCTCGGATGGTGGGGAATACCTGCGGCGCTTGCCGTACCGCTTCTCGGGTATGCTGTTCTCTTTTACCAGGAGATCGCCAGGGAGAGGTATCACACCTTCAGGTACCGGCTGAAGAAACTTACCAGGCCCGGGCTTATTAAGGAACTCTCTGCGCGAAGAGCAGAAATCCTGAAGGAGTTTGAGGAGTATAAGGCTGTCTGAATCCGGATATAAACTCCCTGCACCCCGAAATTCCACTCCCTTCCGCACTTGCACTCACTCTCACTCTCACTCTCGCTCTCGCTCTCACTCTCACTTTCCTACCCTGCCCATCCTTCCCTGTCGAGGTTACGGTAATTAATTGCCTCGGCTATATGGTTTGCCTCTATATTCTGTGATCCGTCGAGGTCGGCGATGGTCCTGGCCGTTTTTAAAATTCTGTCATACGCGCGGGCCGACAGCCCCCTGACGTCCATGGCGGTCTTAAGCAGGCGGCTTCCTGCCTCATTCAGATAGCAGAATCTCCTCTGCATTGAAGGGGTTATCTGGGAGTTTGTATAAATCCCCGGGTATCCGGCATATCTTTCGGCCTGGATATTTCTGGCTTTTATGACTCTCTCCCTGATAGCTGCAGACTTTTCGGTATTCAGATTGCCTGAAAGTTTATCGTACTTTACTGGAACCACTTCAATGTGTATGTCGATCCTGTCCAGAAGCGGACCTGAGATCCGGCTGAGGTATTTCTGGACCATTCCGGAGCTGCAGGAGCACTCTTTTTCGGGGTGGTTATGGTATCCGCACGGGCAGGGATTCATTGAAGCAATCAGCTGGAAATTTGCAGGATAATCAACGGTGAATTTTGCCCTGGAAATTGTTATGATCCTGTCTTCGAGGGGTTGGCGCAGCACTTCGAGTACTGTTCTTCTGAATTCGGGCAGTTCGTCGAGGAAGAGGACTCCGTTATGGGCAAGCGATATTTCCCCGGGCTGCGGGAATGTTCCCCCGCCGACCAGGGCGACATCGGAGATTGTATGATGAGGCGAACGGAAGGGGCGCCTGGTCATAAGCGAGACATTGTCGCCCAGTTTGCCGGCTACCGAATGGATCTTTGTAGTTTCAAGCGCCTCCTCAAGCATAAGGGGCGGTATAATTGTAGGGAGCCTTTTTGCCAGCATTGTCTTTCCCGATCCTGGCGGGCCGACCATTATCACATTATGATTTCCGGCTGCTGCAACCTCGAGAGCTCTCTTAACGCTCTCCTGACCCTTTACATCCGAGAAATCAATATCATATCTGTTTGCTTCCCTGCTGAACAGCTCTTCTATATCCACTCTTACCGGTTCAAAACCGTTTCTGCCGTTAAAAAATGCCAGCACATCCCCAAGCGAATTCATGCCGTAAACATCTATCCCCCTCACCACTGCGGCCTCGCATGAATTACCCGAAGGCACTATCAATCCCCTGAAGCCTTCATCCCTTGCCTTTATCGCCATTGGCAGCACGCCCCTTACAGGTTTGAGGGTGCCGTCGAGGGAGAGTTCGCCCATCATCATGAAGGAGTCGAGCGCCCCCTGAGAAATCTTTTCATCGGCGGCCAGGATGGCTGCAGCGAGCGGAAGGTCGTAAGCAGAACCCTCCTTGCGGATATCGGCCGGAGCCATATTTATTACAACCTGCTTCCCGGGCCAGTGAAAACCAAGAGAGCGCAGGGCCGATTCTATCCTCTGCTGACTCTCCTTAACAGCCACATCGGGAAGCCCGACAAGGAAAAACCTGATTCCCCGGGAGAGATTTACCTCAATGGTAACAGTAACAGCATCAATGCCGGTTACTGCACTTGCAAATGTCTTTACCAGCATGTTTAAGCACGTTTAAGGAAATGCATAACAAATATAGGAAAAGAAAGATAAAAGACAAAAGATAAAAGCAAAAAGGAAGACCCGGTGAACTTTTCACCGGGTCTTCCATACTAACCTAACCAACCTATGAATCAGATGGCGGAAGGACCTCTTTCGCCTGTCCGTATCCTGATGCAATCCTCAAGGGGGATAATAAAAATCTTTCCGTCGCCCGAAGAACCTTCCGGGCCATTGGTCTTTGCCGATTTAAGAATGGTCTGCACGGCTTTTTCAACCGATTCATCATTTACGGCAATTTCAATCCTTATCTTCGGAATGAGATCGGGCACTATAGTAAGCCCCCTGTACATTTCCTCTATTCTCTGGCGGCCGTTACCTGAAACAAGACTTACCGTTATCCTGTTAATTCCGGTTTCAATGAGAGCTTCCCTTACCTTGTCGAGTTGCACTTCCCTGATTATTGCAGTTATTAATTTCATGGCATAATGTTTTAAAATTTCAAATCAGCTAGGGTTAACCATTCCGTAACCTCTTTCTCCGTGGTACGATCTGTCGAGACCGGCCATTTCGTCAGCTTCCTCAGATTTTATTTTCATAATTTTATTGAGTCCGTATAATAAAACAAGTGTCATTATGGCCGCATAGGCAACCGCGACACCCACGGCAAGGGCCTGGACTCCCAGCTGGTTCCATATTGTCCATGAACCTGTGGGTGATGCTCCGGCGGCTTCAGCCATCCATGAGGGTCTGATAAAGAAAGTAAGCAAAAGAGCGCCGGCCATTCCTCCCACGCCGTGTATCCCGAATGCATCGAGGCTGTCGTCGTAGCCGAGCCTGTTTTTAACCTGTATTGCCAGGTAGCAAAGGACTGAGGCAAATATCCCGATCAGCAATGCTCCATATGGCTGTACCACACCTGCAGCGGGTGTAACGGCAACCAGGCCTGCAAGAATTCCGCTGGCGAATCCGAGTGCCGTGGCTTTTCCCTGGTGAAAGCCTTCAATTACTATCCATGTCAGTGCGGCTGATGCAGCTGCAATCTGTGTAGCTGTCAGAGCCTGGGCTGTGCTTAATCCGCTCGAAATGCTGCTGCCTGCGTTGAAGCCGAACCAGCCTACCCAGAGCAGGCCGGCACCCAGCATGGTGATCACCAGGTTGTTGGGCCGGATAACCTGGTAGGGATAACCCCTTCTTGACCCAAGGTATATTGCGGCAACCAGTCCGCTGACACCTGCAGAAATATGGACAACCGTTCCGCCTGCAAAGTCGATTGCTCCCTTTGCTCCCAGGTTAAAAAGGAACCCGTCGGACGCCCATACCCAGTGACAGAGCGGGTTATATACAAACAGGCTCCATAGCGCTATAAAGAAACAGTAAGCCTTAAAGGATATTCTTTCGGCAAAAGCTCCGGCGATGAGGGCCGGAGTTATGATTGCAAACTTTCCCTGGAACATGGTAAAGACATATTCCGGCACTCCTGATTCAAGAATATTTGTATCAATACCTTTCAGCAGGAAATAATCCTTATTCCATCCGAAGAGACCGCCCAGAACATTTGTTCCGAAACTCATTGAGTAACCTGCAACCATCCAGAGGACTGAAATAATACCCATTGCGGCGAAACTGTGCATAATTGTACCCAGCACATTTTTCGACCTTACCAGTCCGCCATAGAACATTGCCAGTCCGGGCACCATCAGAAGCACAAGAGCGGTTGACGTCAGCATCCATGCAGTTGCCCCGGAATCGACCGGGGTGTTTTCCGCTGCAATCAAAGCAGAGGACCCGCAAACACTTAACAAAAGAATTGCAAAAATCCGTTTCATTCCTGTTTTCATAATCATTTGTAAGCTATTTTTTGTTTTTTCGTGACAAACCTAAATTATTTTTATATATATACCAAAATTTTATATTATTTTTTTATTACCCC